>Ga0114966_10001670_pt1 | contig 20307 bp, 20 predicted proteins | sample M_130207_XF_Meta_FD_87029 | JGI IMG/M metagenome (GOLD analysis project Ga0114966, IMG submission 87029) | Freshwater microbial communities from Lake Montjoie, Canada to study carbon cycling - M_130207_XF_MetaG | ecosystem: Environmental > Aquatic > Freshwater > Lake | place: Lake Montjoie... | reverse complement strand
TACAACACTTACCTCACTAGCAATCTTCGTTATAGCCAGATGGCTCCTTTGACGATGTACGACGAAGTGAACACTGGCAACAACCTGCCAGCTGAAATCAAAATCTCTGCTGTTGATGGCGACACCTACAAGTTTCTGTTTATGGCCAAAGGCGGAGGCAGCGCTAATAAAAGTTATCTCTTTCAAGAAACCAAAGCCCTCTTGAATGACAAGGCGCTTTTCCCTTGGCTATTCGAAAAAATGAAGTCCCTCGGTACGGCAGCATGCCCGCCGTACCACCTAGCAGTAGTCATCGGCGGCACGTCAGCCGAACAGGCTGTAGAGACCGCCAAACTAGCAAGTGCGCGCTATCTCGATTCGTTGCCAACACAAGGCAGCACATTGGGCCATGGCTTTCGCGATCTCGAAATGGAACAACGCATCTTGAAGTTGTCTCAAGAGACTGGTATCGGCGCGCAATTCGGCGGTAAATACTTCTGCCATGATGTGCGCGTCATTCGCCTTCCACGCCACGGTGCTTCTTGTCCAGTCGCCATGGCCGTGTCATGTTCTGCTGACCGACAGATGCTCGGCAAGATCACCAAAGATGGCATCTTCTTGGAACAATTAGAAATGGATCCAGCACGTTTTCTCCCAGAGATCACTCAGGAAGATTTGCAGGACGCCCCCGTCGTGCACATTGACCTCAATCGCTCAATGAGTGACATCCGTTCTGAACTCAGTAAGTACCCAGTCAAGACACGTGTGATGCTGACGGGTTCACTCGTCGTGGCTCGCGACATTGCCCACGCAAAATTAAAAGAGCGCCTTGATGCGGGCCTTGGTTTACCTGAGTACATGAAAGATATGGCCGTCTATTACGCCGGACCCGCCAAGACGCCTGACGGTATGGCGAGTGGATCCTTCGGTCCCACAACGGCTGGCCGCATGGATAGTTACGTCGAGGAGTTCCAAGCCAATGGTGGAAGTTTTGTGATGTTAGCCAAGGGAAATCGTTCTCGGGCCGTCACCGATGCCTGCCATAAATATGGCGGTTTCTATTTGGGTTCAATCGGTGGACCCGCGGCACGCCTGGCTCAAGACTGCATCACCAAAGTTGAGGTTTTGGAATATGGCGAATTGGGGATGGAAGCCGTCTGGAAGATTGATGTACAGAACTTCCCAGCGTTCATTGTCGTCGACGACAAAGGTAACGATTTCTTTGACTTGGTCAACAAACCCTTCGGTGGAACACCAGTGAGCCTTCACTAACTAATCAAACAAAGAGCCGAGATTCAGTTCGACATCGCGAGTTTGACCACCGTCACGCAAGAATTTCTCCATTGCTTCACGTGCCCCCGGACCATCCAGAGTTGCGCTGAACGCATTCCCCTCGGCTAACAAATCTTGTGGGACTTCTTTTTCGGCAAGAATCACCGACTGCTTGCCAGCAGCAATCGCGTGCGCAGGAAACGATGCGATGCGTTTGGCAAGGCGCTCAACAAACGGCCATAACTCGTCAGTCGGCAAAGATCGATTCACCCAGCCATACCGCTCGGCTTCAATAGCGTCGAAGTCATCGCACCCGAGCACTACTTCAAGGGCGCGACTGCGTCCCATCAAACGAGACAAACGTTGTGTGCCACTACCACCAGGGATGATTCCAAGAGCAACCTCTGGTTGACTAAAAACTGCGCCTGGATGATCAGCAGACGGCAACGCTGCGAATCGCATATCGCAACTCAGCGCCAACTCACTTCCCCCGCCGCCAGCTCGTCCCTCGATCACGGCGATTGTGGCCTTGGGCATAGTACGTAACGTCTCACACATCACATGATACGAATTCAATTCAGTTGCTGGCGGACTATTAGGAGGAAAGGTCAAAATTGCCGCAACATCAAAATGTGCGATAAAGAAATCTGGGTTAGACGATGACAGCAAAACAACTCGCACATCATCATCAACTGCAAGATCACTAATCACTTGAGCGGTCTCTAGAAAGAACTCAAAAGTGAATAAGTTGATCGGTGGGCTATTGAGCACGATCCGCGCAATGCCATCAGCTTTTGTAACGTTAAGACCTACCCCCACTGGCTTCCCCGATCGTTTACTTCAAAAGCGACTTCACAACACTGCGAGTCTCGGCGACTTCATCTGGATTCCCGCCAAACTCAACAGCAGCAAAATCAGTCACTCCAATATCAGCCAAAGCCGAAATTCGTTCGGCAACTTCTGATGCGTTACCGATAATCGCTATGTCAGCTGGCCCGGCGGCACCTTCTTTATCAAGCATGGCCCGGTAACTCGGCAAATGTCCATAGACAACAAACACTTGTGCAGCCCGAGCTAGAGCTGCCTCGCGATCGTTCGTCACGCATACAGGCAAAGCAGCGATCACTCGAGCAGAGTCACGTCCAGCTTTTTCAGCTGCGGCTCGCAGAACAGGAATTGTGTGATTCTCCAACGTTTGCGGACCAGTGCACCATGTCAATGTTCCGTCAGCAAGAGCAGCTGTCACTTTGAGCATCTGTTCACCAAGCGCAGCGACGACAACATTCGGACGAGTTCCTCCAGGCACATTGACTCCACCATTGACGCGAAACTCCTCACCAGCATGAGATACAGCTTTGCCCTCTAGCAAAGGCATCATCACTTCAAGATATTCGCGCATGTGGCGTACGGGCTTATCAAAACTCATTCCCCACATTCCCTCAACGACCATCTGGTGACTTAGCCCGATACCGAGACACAAGCGACCACTCGCAGCGGCATTGACCGTGAGCGCTTGTTGGGCCATCATCATGGGGTGACGGGGGTATGTGGGAACGACGCTGGTGCCGAGTTCAATGCGCGGCACTTCGCGTCCGATAATTGCCAACGCTGTGAGAGCGTCGTGTCCGAAAATTTGCGGGGCCCAATAACTAGCAAACCCATCAGCTTCCGTCTGGCGAGCCTCAGCCACCATCTGGTCGATCGTTCCGTCATTGACTGTTCCACCAAAGATTCCTATGCGCATGTTTAGACCATAACGCCAAAAGGTTCCCAAAAGGCAACTGAGGTTTAAGCCAGACTCACTAATTCCAGCCAGTCGCGACTGAAGTAGTCCACTTGCCCATCAGGCATCAGGAGAACTTTTGTTGGCTTGAGATGCTCAACGAATTCGGTGTCGTGACTCACAAAAATAATCGCACCCTTCCACCCAGATAAGGCCTGTGCTACTGCTTCGCGGCTGGGTGGATCAAGGTTGTTGGTCGGTTCGTCTAATAACAAGAGATTGTTGCGACCGACCATCAACATTGCTAGCGCAAGTTTGGTTTTTTCGCCACCCGACAAAGTCCCCGACTTCTGATTGACCTTTTCCCCCGATAAACCGAACATGCCAAGCAGACCACGCAATTGAGTTTCCGTGAGAGCCACACCATTGGGTACTTCGCGACGAATGTTTTCCAGGAGGGTGGCATCAGTATTGAGATTGTCGTGTTCCTGCGCGTAGTAGCCACACTGCACCTGGTGACCGAATGAGAAGTTACCGATATCGGCCTGCGTCTCGCCAGCAAGAATTCGCAACAGACTGGTCTTACCCGCACCATTCAGTCCGAGAACCAACAATCGTTCACCACGACCGAGATCAAACGTGACATCTTCAAATACTGGAGGACCTCCGTATCCCTTGCACAAGTGTTCAGTGTTGATGACCGTGACACCGCACGAAGGAGGATCAGGAAATTTGACCTGTAACACGCGGCCACCAGTGGGCGCCACAACCTTTTCGCCCTGCAAGCGATCAATACGCTTTTCAATACTGTGCGCCATCGCTGCCTTTGTGGCCTTAGCACCAAAGCGATCGACAACAGTTTGCAAACGGTTGATCTCTTTGGATTGCAAGGCCGCTTTTTTGATCATTCGTTCTTCATCGTCGGCGCGCGAACGACGGTATTGGCTATAGGTACCTTTGTATTCAACGATATGCCCCGTCGCATCTTCGGCATCGCGATCAAGATGCAAAACGCGTGTGATGGCTTCATCAAGTAGTTCAAGGTCGTGACTGATCACAAGAAGCGCGCCGCGATACTGCCGCAGGAAACCCAATAACCAGTTCTTGGCATCAATGTCTAAGTGATTCGTCGGTTCATCCAGCAACAACACATCACTTCCAGCAAACAAAATGCGCGATAACTCCACTCGACGTCGCTCTCCACCCGATAAAACGCCGACACCGAGATCTAGACGAGATCCGGCCATCCCAAGACCCGCAGCAATGCTGCGCGCTTCACTTTCCGCGGCGTAACCACCCTTCAGTGAAAACTCTTCCTCAGCGCGGCTATAGCGCGCCACATTACGTTCGCTGGAATCTTCCTCCATGGTGATCCGCAACTTCTCGAGTCGCATCAAATCATCATCAATATTGCGACCAGATAAAATGTGTGAAATCGCAGTACGACCGTCATAGATGCCGGCAATGCGTGGATCTTGAGGAAGATATCCGAAGCCTCCCTTGCGCATGATTTTTCCGGCTATCGGTTCGGCTTCACCGCCGAGCACCTTGAACAAAGTCGTTTTCCCAGCCCCATTACGACCGACGAGCCCAACCTTGTCTTTGGGCATGACAGTGAAAGTCGCCTCTTCAACAACGAGACGACCACCAATCTCTACCGAAAGATCATGGACCGCAAGCACTCCTCAAGTGTGTTGCCTCGAAAGCCCCAGCACAACCACAGTGACAGGTATCCGAAAGATAGTTTGCCTGCGAAGTATGCCTGTCTTCAGGGAATGCTGCTCCAAGCGGTCGAAGTCGTCGTCGACGATTCCTCAGGAATGACCGAATCCGTTGTCTCACCTGCGGGCACAGTGTCAATTGGGCCGACAACGGGCGGCAAATTCACGAGTGGCGCATCATCAATGAATTCTGATGTCAAACAGTCGCCAGAATCAGCACCCGGAGCGGTACCCAGAACTTTGACGAGTTCTTGCAACAACACGACATTGCCCTGTACCGATGGGTGAATCTTGTCGTTCCAGAGAATGCCCGGCGCTTTGGAGATTTCACGCCAGTCAATCAACCATAAGTTAGATCTCGTTCTTAGTTCTTCTTCAATCACCATATTGACTTCTCTAATGGTCGGCTTAAATTCAGTCACCGTAAAAATAATGACTGGGCGCGGCGACAGTTCATCAAGAATCTTGTTAAGGGTCTCTTGATAAAAATCTTGTACCGCACCGTAATTGGTGCCTAGGAAAATAACAGCAGCATCAAATCCTTGGGGAAGTTTTTTGTTGACGACGCGTAACCCAAGTTCAATATTTTTGCCAACTTCGGCCTCAACAGAAACCTGCCAACCCAAAGGAGTCAATGTTTCACACGCGTCATTGCTGTAACGCCTTGATAACCCTGCCAATATTGAGTCGCCGATCAGCAGCAATCTTGGCCCAACAGCAACCTCGCCGACCGTAAGTTGTCGTATCCCATTTGGGGTCGAAATTTCACTATCTGAACCAAAACCCGTACCTGGACTGTGGTCCGGAAGTATCCCGACTCCTGGCACTGTGGCCGACACTGGACTAGTTGGAGGAGCCACATCACCAGAACCCGAACCGCAGGACATGAGTGCCAGCAAAAGACCTAGACCCACGGCAACGAAAACATTGCGTCGCCTCGTATGAATCACTTCGCCGAACCTTGCTGACGAATCGTTGTCAGTTCTTCATGTATCGCTGTCAAGAGAGCTACTTCGGCTGTGGGTGGGGGCGCTGCCTGTGAGCCAGTTGCTTTGTTATATGCCTTCAGCATCAAGAACAACACGAAAGAAATTGATACGAAGGTGACCGCCACAGTCAGAAATGCCCCAAAGCGAATCTCGGCATCATTGATGTGCAAAATCAAGGCCTTGTCAAAATTCGGTTGACCAAATGGAATTGCCACGATCGGCATAATCACATCTTCAACAAGTGCTGTTACTAAGCCTGCGAATGTCCCACCAATCACGAAACCAACGGCAATTGCTAGAAGGTTGCCCTTATTGATGAAGTCACGAAATTCCTTGAGCAGTCTTGTCCCTCGAACACTTTTCATAATCCACAATCTTAGCCTTTTGGCATCAAACTCAGCTTGCAGATACAAATATGACAGGCGACGAATGTAGCAATGAGCAGACAACCTGAGCATTTATTGACCTGATTGATGTCCTATGCGTACTGTACGCCAATACCGATGAGGGAAATAGCCGGCTTGTGAATGACAGCTTTGCGGTGTACGCCATCATTCTCCTGGTTCTCTCGTGGATTGTTATTCCACTCGCGATCTGGCTAGCAATCACTGCCTGATCTCATCGCCATGTCCTTCTAGATCTTCGAAGCGATCAACATTGCGCAAGGTCGGAAAGAAAATGGAATACATTGCGACGACTCCGAGAGTGGCGATGCCACCACCGATGACTGCGGTCTGGGTTCCAAATGCTTGGGCAGCCACTCCGCTTTCAAAGGCTCCCAATTCATTACTCGCTCCGATGAAAACGTTTTCTACTGCCATGACTCGCCCACGTTTGTCATCAGGCGTCACAAGCGGTACCAAGGTGCCACGAATATAGACACTGATCATGTCTGCCCCAGCGAGAATCACCAAGGCTACGAAAGCCACAAAGTAAGAAGTAGTCACGCCTAGAACCACCGTGGCAATACCAAACAGGCCCACGACAAAAAGCAAAGTGCGACCTACTTTGCGAGTGACTGGACGAGATGCCAAAAGCACCGCCATGATCGCCGCCCCGATACCTGGAGCGGCACGCAGCCACCCATATGCCACGTCTCCGGCATGTAAACGATCCTCGGCGATTGCCGGCAACAGCGCTACCGCTCCACCGAAGAGAACAGCAAAAAGATCAAGCGAAATAGCGGCCAGCAAAATTGGAGTTTTCCGAATAAAACGCAAACCAGCAAGGGCCGTATGCAGTGAAACTTTTTCTGCAGGATCTTCGGGCTGATCTTTCACAAATGGTCGAGCAATTTTGACTGCTAATAGAAAAGCCACGCCGGCGCCAATGAGGACTGCTGATACGAAGTAAGCCAGCGCAGGACTACTGGCATAGATGAGCCCGCCACTTGCAGGTCCGATAATGGCCGCCGATGTCCAGGTTGCAGAATACAAAGCAATCGTGCGCGGTAGGGCTCCGTCGGGAGCGACCATGGGGGGCAATGATCGAACAGATGGAGCGGCGAAGGCTCTGAAGGTTCCGAACAATACGGCAATGACAAAAAGTGGCCACACCGCAGTCGGCTCAGACAACGCATAAAGACCGAGGAGCACCGAACATAAAAGCTCACCAGCAATCGCAATTGAGCCGATGATTTTACGATTGAAGCGGTCGGCCACCGAGCCAGTCACCAAAACCAATAACGCCGCCGGCAAGAACTCTGCCAAACCTAATAGACCAATATCTAGTTCGCGACCCGTGATGTCATAGACCTGCTTACCTAAAACGGTGGCCTGCAACATGATGCCCGAAGACGTGAAAATACTGGAGCCCAACAAATCGCGCACTGGCCGAACGCGCAACAGTTGGCGAGTGCTTTGTACGGGATTTGTTATGTTTGATTCAGACACAGGGTGATTACCCTAGCCAAACCTGCTAAGACCTTCTCTATGACTTCACTCGCTGATGAAACCCGCTGGCTTGATGCAACCGCTCAAGCCGAACTCATTGCCTCTGGGAAAATCTCATCCTTAGAGATGGTCAACGCCGCTATTGAACGCATTGAACGCTATGACGGGGCCTTGAACGCTCTCACCTATCGCTGGTTTGATTCGGCACGGACTCTTGCCGCTTCCAAAGACCTACCGCAGGGTCCGTTGCACGGTGTGCCATTTCTACTCAAAGATCTTTACGCCGCAGAGGCTGGCAAACCACTCAGCAATGGCAACAAGGCGTATAAAGCGGCCAACTATGTATCGACGGAAGATACGACGTTGGTTGGGCGTTATAAGGCTGCAGGACTCATCACTCTTGGACGTACAAATAGTCCTGAACTCGGCAGTGTTCCAATTACTGAACCCGAGGCATGGGGACCGACACGCAATCCGTGGGATCTTTCACGTACTTCAGGTGGGTCAAGTGGTGGATCAGCAGCTGCCGTGGCGTCGGGAATGGTGGCGATCGCCCACGCCAGTGATGGTGGTGGATCAATTCGAATTCCCGCCTCGTGCTGTGGATTGGTCGGATTGAAAACTTCGCAAGGCCGCATTTCTATGGGCCCCGCACGCGACGAGAGCAACCTCGGTGTTGAGCATTGTGTGAGTCGAAGTGTGCGCGATACCGCACTGCTCTTAGATGCCACACATGGACCTGGTGTTGGCGATGTAATCATTGCTGCTGCGCCTATTCGTCCTTATGTGCAAGAAGTTGGAGCCGATCCTGGTCGATTGCGAATCGGTCTACTTGATCACAACCCACGCGGTGGTGACACACACCCCGACTGTGTTGAAGGGGTGCGACAAACTGCCAAACTCTTGGAATCTCTCGGGCATCATGTTGAGCAAGGTTGGCCAGAAGTCTTATCGGATGCCACAGTAGGTAGTACCTTCGGCGTGTTGTGGAGCACCAATATGGGAACCGCCGTCCGACGCTTCAGCGAAGCCCTCGGTCGCCCAATGACTATTGATGACATCGAAGCAATGAACTGGGCCCAAGCCGAATTTGCCAAGGGTCTCAATGGCGTTGACTTTGCCCTGGCGCAATCTGCGTCAATCAAATTTCGCCGTGCTGTTCAATCTTGGTGGACTCAAGGATGGGACTTGTTGCTGACACCCACACTCGCTAGCCCACCATTAGCCGTTGGTTCAATGCCCAACAATGCCGCCAATCCGATGGCGCCATTACGCGTTTCGGGTGAGTGGATTACTTTTACTTCACAATTCAACATGAGTGGGCAACCCGCAATCAGCCTGCCGTTGCATCGCACTGCAGAAGGTCTTCCCGTTGGTATGCAACTTGTGGCCGCCTACGGTCGTGAAGATTTGCTCATTCGAGTTGCTTCTCAGATTGAACAAGCAGTTCCTTGGGCTCACCTCACACCCAGTTTGTGATCAGTCAAGATCTCGTTCACCTATCACCGCTAAAATTTCCACTAATCCGTAAATATGTGGAAACGCTTCAGGAGCAGCACCTAATCGTTCCACCACGACCTTGCTACTCAACTGGGATTCATCAATTTCTAATAGAACAAGTTCATCATCGGAGAGATCAGCATAAAAACGATGGCGCACACCTCGCCATTGACTTTCGAAACTGCAATGGGTGTATCCCTCGTGAGCAACCGTCACACCGCGAGTTGACCAGATGTACTCCCCTGCCAATTTCGCGGTTTCCCAATCAGAACGAACTGCCAAATGAAGAATCACCGTGCAGTCCATCCACCGTCAACAACAATCTGCTGACCTGTCATAAATGAACAGGCATCAGATGCCAATAACAATAAGGCGCCATCAAGTTCTTGCAGTTCGCCCATTCTGGGAATCGGCGAGTTTTGCTTCAGGAAATTCATGCTGGCCTCATCGTCCATTGCCACAGTCATCTCCGAAGGAAACCATCCAGGACATAATGAATTCACTTTGATGTTTCGGCGTGCCCACTGCAATCCCAGTTCGCGCGTCAAGTTGAGCACGGCTCCCTTTGACGCGCAGTAGTGCGCCTGCTTGACCGGACTTGAGCCGACGATTCCAAACATTGAGGCGATGTTGACAATGTTTCCCCCACCACCCTCCTTCATGTATGGAGCACACAATTTTGAGAGATGCCAGATGGCAGTCACATTGACTTCCATTGCCGTGCGAAATGTTTCAAGATCCTCCTCCTCAACAGCAACTTTGTGGCCAACACCCGCGTTATTTACAAGAATCCTTGGGGGTCCGACTTGTCGCACAGTTTCAGTGATCAATCTCTCTCGATCAGTGGCCTCGTTGAGATCAGTCGCAATGACAATTGATCCGGGCAACTCGTGCATTAAGGTTTGCAAACGCTCAACTCGTCGCGCTGCTAGCACCACAGTTGCTCCAGCAGCGTGCAACGTGCGTGCAAAGTGCATGCCGAGACCCGACGAGGCGCCGGTGACGATAGCAACTCGACCGTCAAGCCGAAACACCGACAGGGGATCATGATTCAATACTTGGTTCATGCTCTCAGGTTAGGGCGATCACAAGTTTCTTTAAGTATTCATCTTGTGTCATAGTGAGCAATGACTTCTGTGCGACACATTGTTTTAGTACACGGTGCTTGGCACGGTGCTTGGTGTTTTAGCGCCCTGCAGACTGCACTAGATAGCCGCGGAGTACCCAGTATCGCCATTGACTTGCCAGGTCACGGCGCCTCCACCGCTGCTTTGACCGATTTGTATGGAGATGCTCAATACGTGGTTGACACTCTCGCGATGTTGCGTTCACGCGGTGTCGACAATGTTGTCCTCGTGGGTCACAGTTATGGCGGAGCGGTCATCACTCAGGCAGCATTCATTGACCCTCGTATTGCCCATTTAGTTTATGTGGCAGCATTTGTGCCCCAAGCCGGACACAGTGTTATCTCTCAACTGATGTCAATGCCTCAACAGGATGTCATGTTGGCAAGTGCCATGATCGCCACCGATGATGGCAGCAGCGTCATCAATCCCGAGTTGGCACCGGCTGCGTTCTACGGATCGTGCTCCCCAGAGGTTGTTGCAGCGGCGATCGCACGACTGTCTCCACAACCCATGGCAACGATGACTCAAGAAGTAACAGGATCACCTCACGAAGATATTCCCTCAACCTATGTGTTGTGCTTGAGAGATAATGCTGTGCACCCTGAGCACCAAAAAATCATTGCCCAACTGTGCAACACGCTCGTCACTCTTGACACGGATCACTCGCCCTTTATCTCTATGACTTCGGCAACTGCCGACATCCTTGAAAGTGTCGCTCAATCATGAAGATCCGCGTTGGCTATGGACTCGGTGTTCGCACCACACTGAACGACGATGGCTTTGCTCAAGTCGTGGATGCATTAGAACAATTACGTTTTGACAGTTTGTGGGTGAGTGAGCGAATCGGTGGCGAAGCACCGGATCCGTTGGTGGCGATGTCGTTTGCCGCAGGACGAACAAAAAAGTTGAAGTTCGGCATGAGCGTCATGGTTTTACCTGGACGCAACCCAGTCATTCTCGCCAAAGAATTAGCCACCCTTGATCGACTTTCTAATGGTCGCCTTTTGCCCGCCTTCGGATTGGGTGTGGCCGACCCTCACGAACAACAAGCCTTTGGTGTTGCTCGCGAAGAACGCGCTAAAAGATTTAATGAAGCCCTTGAAGTGATTCGCGCCTGCTGGACTCAGCCGTCGGTCACCCATCACGGAACCTTTTTCAACTATGACGACTTGCGAGTTCAGCCAAAGCCATTTCAAAACCCTCCTGATGTCTGGTTGGGAGGAATTGCTCCAAGTGAGTTGAAGCGCGTCGGACGTTTGGCTGATGGTTGGTTACCAAGTTTCGTGACTCCCAGTGACGCCGAGGTGGGACGCATAGAAATTCAGCGTGTCGCCGCGGAACATGAACGCGAAATAGACCCTGAACATTTCGGCGTGTTAATTCCTTATGCCCACGGACCATTGCCCGACGCTGTCGTCAAAGGTCTGATGAGTCGACGTCCTGATCTTGATGACATCAGTCAGTTGGTGCCACAAGGTTGGCTTGCATTGCAAGATTCAATCAAGCGATTCATTGACGCCGGTATGTCAAAGTTTGTTGTCTTGCCAATTGTTGAGCCGAAAACTGCTCACGAATGGGTTGATCATCTCGCGGTTGCTGCCGATCAGTTACTGCCATTACAAAACTGATGAGGCAAAAGGCGAAATCCAGGCGTGGACATTGCGGCCAATAGCCTCAATGTCGTAGCCACCCTCTTGCAGAATCAAGGTGGGCAATCCAAGTTGTTTCACCACTTCTCCGCAGCGCCGATAACCCTCAGTAGTGAGCGCGAGATCACTAATCGGATCATTCCAATAGGTGTCGACGCCCAATGACACGATCACCATTGACGGCCCGAATGCGGCGATCTGTTCACACACTCCAGCAAGTCGCGACACATACTCGTCGTCTTCGGCTTCCGGCCCGAATGCCACATTGATGTTGTAGCCGCGACCTTTGCCGGCACCAACTTCATCTTCATGACCGATGAACCAGGGATAGGCCCGCTTGGGATCACCATGCAGAGAAACAAACTGCACATCGTCGCGCTCATAGAAAATTTGCTGTGTGCCATTGCCATGGTGATAGTCGACATCAAGCACAGTGACTTTGGTACCCGTCGTCGAGGCAACATGATGAGCAGCGATCGCTGCGTTATTGAAATAGCAAAACCCACCGAACACATTTGCTGCGGCATGGTGTCCGGGTGGACGACACAAACCATAAGCCGAAGGCGCACCAGCAAGAATTTTCTCTGCTGCTGTGAGTGCCACATCAACCGATGCCCTCGAAGCTATGTACGTACCTTCAACCATTGGGGTCGCAGTTTCGTAGCACCAATAACCAAATGCAGCGGCCGCACCTTCGGGTGGCCGTGCTGCGCTCATTCCTTCACGGAGACCAACATGCAACATCGCTTCAGGAGCAAACTCATGACGCCCCGTGGTGCGATGGATTTCTGGCCATGCACTTTCCAAATAGTCAATCAGACCAAGAGCATGCACTGCTTCGATAGGAGAACGACCATGTTCGGTGAGTCCAACGAAATTAAAACGCGAATCAGTTTCCAATTGCTGACGAATCGTCTCGGCACGATCGGGACGTTCATATGTCGGGATTGGCTGACCGAGATTAATTTCCATCTTTGGGTTTTGACGACGGTGCAGATCGGTCCAAACGACATCCATCAGGCAACACTAAACCCAAAACATGTTCACTCTCTAGATCAACGACCTGTGTTGCGAAATGGCGTGTCAAGAAAAGGTGGCCAGTCGCCGCCCCCATGCGCTTCAATTGTTGCACCGCTGACATATGCCGCTAACGGTGAAGCCAAAAAGACACACACATCGCCGATCTCCGTTGCGTCCGCCAAGCGACCGATAGGAATTTGACTTCCCGTTCGACGCACCCCTTCTTCGTCACCGTAATGAAGGTGCGCCAGTTCAGTGCGAACCATCCCGACGGTCACTAGGTTCACGCGAACTTTGGGCAACCACTCCTGCCCTGTTGTCTGCGTGTAGTTGACAAGCCCTGCCTTAGCAGCACCGTAGGCCGCGACAGTAGGAGCGGGGCGAATAGATGACACACTTCCGATGTTGATGATCGCTCCACCATTGATCTGGCTCTGCATGTGACGATTAGCCACTTGGCTACACCACATTGCGGTGAACAAATTCACTGCCACAATCTTTTGCGAGAAATTGGCAGAGACATTGGCGGTATCGGATGGCGGACTACCACCAGCATTGTTGACCAAGATGTCAAGGCTCCCAAAACGGGCGACGATCTGATCAATGAGTGCCTCGGCCTGATCAAATTCACGTAAATCGGCTGGATAGGCAGCCCACTCAGGGGGCAAACCCTCGGGGATAGTGCGCGCGCAAACAATAACCTGTGCGCCTGCGTCGGCGAATCGTTGAGCGATTCCTCGCCCGACGCCCTTAGTGCCGCCCGTGATCAGCGCTACTTGTCCAGAAAAGTCAATGGTGATTGCCACGTGACAAACCTTAGCGGCAACTTTGCGCTCGTTTCTGACGCTTCGTCAGATGCCGAGTACGCTGAAGTGATGGGAATCACCTCGAATATCGACAAGAACGGCATCGCCGAAGTCGTCATGGACTGTCCGCCCGTCAATGCTCTGACCGTTGCGGAATGGTTTGAGGTTGCCGACACCGTGACCGCACTTGGCCGAAATACCAGTGTTCGCGTCGTTGTCTTACGCGCTGAGGGTCGCGGTTTCAATGCCGGAGTCGATATCAAAGAGATGCAAAAGACCGAAGGTTTTGAAGCCCTACTCGGGGCCAATAAAGGTTGCTACGCGGCTTTCGCCGCTGTCTACGACTGTCCCGTTCCGGTGATATCGGCTGTGGCTGGTTTTTGTGTCGGTGGTGGCATCGGATTAGTCGGCAACAGCGACATCATCATCGCTAGCGACGACGCATTCTTTGGACTGCCTGAAGTTGACCGTGGGGCTCTCGGCGCAGCGACTCATCTGGCACGTCTGGTCCCCCAGCACAAGATGCGCGCCATGGTCTATACCTCAGCAACGGCTTCTGCCGCCGAACTCCACGCATTCGGCAGCGTATTGCAAGTTGTCCCCCGCTCAGAACTACGCGATGCGGCGATGAAAGTTGCTCAAAGTATCGCCGACAAACACCCGACGGTGATTCGCGCTGCCAAAGAAAGCCTCAATGGCATCGACCTGTGGGATGTCAAGCGTAGTTATCGCTTTGAACAAGGTTTTACCTTTGAACTGAACCTGACAGGGGTCGCCGATGAGTTGCGCGATGATTTCGCCGGCACCGATAAAAAAAATAAGAAAGACGGTCAGTAACTGTGTCTGAAATGCGCAACAAATTAATTTCAGAAACCCAGGCCATTGCTTCACTTGAAAGTGGGATGACACTTGGCATTGGTGGCTGGGGAAGCCGACGTAAGCCGATGAGTTTGGTGCGCGCACTATTGCGCTCTGACATTACTGACCTCACTGTTGTTTCGTATGGGGGACCCGATGTGGGTTTACTGTGCGCGGCAGGCAAAGTGAAAAAATTGGTCTACGCCTTTGTCTCTTTAGATTCCATCGCGCTTGAACCTCACTTTCGTATCGCGCGCCAATCGGGCACAATTCCTGAGCCAGTCGAATGGGATGAAGGAATGTTGCAGTGGGGGTTATTCGCTGCTTCATTGCGCCTACCATTCCTGCCAACTCGTGCCGGTTTAGGCAGTGGCGTTATGGACGTCAATCCAACGCTCAAAACCATCAACTCTCCGTACGCCGATGCTGAAGAACTTCTCGCAGTTCCCGCGCTTCGTCTTGATGCTGCATTTGTTCATATGAATCGCGCGGACACTCGCGGCAATGCCCAGTATCTCGGACCCGATCTATATTTCGACGATCTCTTCTTAGGCGCCTGCGAGCCAGGTCGTCGTTTCGTCAGTGCCGAAAAAATCATTGCGACGCAAGATCTCCTGAACGAAGGCACCTTTCACACCCTCAAGATCAATCGCTCAATGGTTGATGGTGTGATTCATGCTCCCAACGGTGCGCACTTCACAACCTGTGAGCCCGACTACGGACGCGATGAGGCATTTCAAAAAGCGTATGTAGACGCCGCACGTGACCCGGAGACTTGGAAAGCATTCAGTGCTCGCTTCTTATCTGGTGATGAGTCCATTTATCAAGAGCAAGTTTTGTTGTGGCGGGCCGAAGTCAAAGCCGCTAAGGAGGCTACAAAATGAGTGACACGCCAGTACTTGCCGATGTCATCGCTGTCGCCTGCGCCGAGGCGTGGCGTGGTGACGGAGAAATTTTTGCGTCCGGCATGGGAGTGATGCAAATGCTCGGGGCACGATTAGCGCGCGCAACTTTTGAACCTGACTTAATGATCAGCGACGGTGAAGCATTCTTTATCGCTGGTGACTTGCCCATCGGTGGAACAGACAAAGTCGTTGAAGGTTGGATCCCCTTTCGCAGTGTTTTTGACACCGTTGCAGGCGGACGCCGACATGTGATGATGGGCGCCAGCCAAATTGATCGCTATGGCAACACCAATATTGCCAACATCGGTCCATGGGCCAAGCCAAAGTCGCAATTGCTCGGAGTGCGTGGCGGACCTGGCAATACCGTCAATAACGCCACAAGTTTTTTTATCCCTAAACATCAAACTTCTGTGTTTGTACCCGTTGTTGACATGGTTAGCGGTGTTGGCTACGACCGCGCCAAGAAAGTTGGCGGGTTCATCGCTCAGCGCCATGACTTACGTCGCGTGATCACCAACCTTGGAGTATTTGACTTCAACACCCCTGATCATGCGATGCGTCTCGTCACGCTCCACCCTGGTGTCAGTCTCGATGACGTCGTCAGTAACACGGGTTTTGAGTTAGTCGTCCCCGCAGAAGTTTTGATCAGTCGCGGACCGACAGCACAAGAAAGCGCTGCCATCAACATCATTGACCCCAAGGGTCTCAGACTTCGGGAGATTGCCTCATGAGCGTCACACCACTACCCCGCTTGCGAACTCCCCTATGCGAACTCCTCGGTGTTGATTATCCGATAATTCAGACTGGAATGGGTTGGGTGGCTGGTCCCAAGTTGGTGAGCGCTTCTGCCAACGCTGGAATTATGGGAATTTTGGCAAGTGCCACGATGGACTTTGACCAACTCAAGACGTCTATCGCTGAGGTGAAATCACGCACGACCAAATCATTTGGTGTCAACCTACGCGCAGACTCCGCCGATGTTCAAGATCGCATCAGTTTGATGATTGACGAAGGCATCAAGGTAGCCAGTTTTGCCCAAGCGCCTAAACCTGAATTGATTTCGCGACTCAAAGACGCTGGTGTTGTCGTGATTCCTTCAATCGGCGCCAAACGCCACGCCGAAAAAGTTCTTGAGTGGGGCGTGGATGCGGTTCTTGTGCAAGGTGGTGAGGGCGGCGGACACACAGGTTCGGTACCAACATCGGTTCTATTACCTCAGGTCGTCGATGCCGTTGCCGGTCGTGTTCCAGTCATTGCTGCAGGCGGTTTTTTTGACGGTCGCGGCCTCATTGCTGCTCTGGCCTATGGAGCATCAGGTGTTGCCATGGGAACTCGCTTCTTACTGACAAGTGACTCATCGGTACCGCAAACAGTCAAGGACTATTACCTCTCACGGGGAGTCCTCGACACTGTCGTCTCGGTGCAAGTCGATGGTGTACCTCATCGTGTCTTGCGTACCGACTTAGTGAATCAACTTGAGAGTGGACGCGGAAAATTTCTAGCATTGCCACGCGCCGGAATCAATGCCTTGAAGTTCCGCAAAATGACGGGTGCAAAACTCCGTGACATGTTGCGTGAAGGACTGATGATGAAGAAATCTATGGACCTCAGTTATTCACAGATGGTGATGGCCGCAAATACACCAATGTTGCTCAAGACATCACTAGTAGACGGCAAAACAGAATCTGGTGTGATGGCTAGCGGACAGGTCGTGGGAGTTATTAATGACCTGCCGACTGTCAACGATTTGATTGACAGCATTATCAACCAAGCCAATGCTGTCTTATTAGACCTCGAACGCCGCTAACTATCAGTCAGGGAATATGCGCTATGGCTATCACCACTCTGAACGGACCACATGACATACACCAAAGTTTGGGCAAGCACCTTGGTTACAGCGAATGGATGGAAATTACCCAAGATCGAGTCAATCTTTTTGCCTCAGCAACGGGAGATCACCAGTGGATTCACGTTGACCCTGAACGCGCCATCAATGGACCTTTTGGTGCCCCCATCGCCCACGGATATCTCACCTTGTCAATTTCTAATTTGTTTTTACCGCAAATAGTTGATGTGCAAGGTTTCTCGGCAGGAATTAATTATGGGACTGACAAAGTGCGCTTTCCATCCCCCGTCAAAGTTGGCTCTCGCATTCGTGGAGGCGCTGAATTAACAGCGGTGACCGAAGTCAAAGGTGGCTTACAAACCACGATCGTCATCACTATTGAAATTGAAGGCTCCAGCAAGCCCGCATGTGTGATCGAATCAATCAGCCGTTGGCTGACATCTTGAAATCACTAAAGCCGAACATTAAAGGAAGATATGTCAGTTCTTGATCTATACAAAATGAGTGGAAAAGTAGCCTTACTCTCTGGCGCTGGGCGCGGTATCGGCGCGGCAAGCGCCCTCTGCCTTGCTGAGGCGGGTGCAGATATCGCGATTATGTCCCGCAGCGTTGATCAACTTGAATCAGTTGCCTCTCAAGCACGTGCGATGGGTCGCCGCGCAATCGTGGTGCCTTGCGACGCCAACAATGCCGAAGATGTGACTGCCGCAGTACAACGTACGGTTGACGAACTCGGTCGCATTGACACAGTGATCAGTGTGGTCGGTGGCTCAATGCCCCAACCATTTATGAATACCAGCGACCGCGACCTGCGCAATGCCTTTGAGAACAATGTCATTAATGGCTTACGTCTGGTGCGTGAATGTGTACCACATCTGCTGACAGCAGGTGCTGGAGTAGTCGGGGCATCATCAATCGTTATGGTTTCAAGCGCGATTGGACATGTAGTCGGGCGAGGCTATGTGGCCTACGGTTCGGCGAAGGCCGCTCTTGACCATGCCGTTGAACTGATGGCCGCCGACCTCAATCCAAAAATTCGCGTCAACGCCGTGGCCCCAGGAGCGATTCTCACCGAGGCCTTAGAAATCGTCGCCACAAATCCCGAACTCCGAGCCGCCATCGAGGGCGCTACACCCTTGCGACGCCTCGGGCAACCGAATGACATCGCGGCTGCAGTCTTGTTTCTCGCTAGCGCCGCCTCAAGTTACATCACCGGTCAAATCATCGCTGTTGATGGTGGCGTGACAACAACCAACTTCAATTTCCCCATTGCCGATCTGTGAGTTCAAGCCCCGACAACACTGTGCAAGATAAGCGACACAGTTCGTTAGGTGCGTTTCAACATCGCGATTTCGCAGTCTTCTGGACTGCTGCGGCGATTTCCAACGGCGGTAGTTGGATGCAATTAGTCGCCGTTCCTGCATTGCTCTATGACATGACAGGGAGTTCCACCTGGCTCGGCGTTTCATCAATGGCAGGATTATTGCCCGCAGTTTTATTGACCCCGTACGCTGGAGTACTGGCGGACCGCATGAGCCGTCGCAAGATTTTGCTGTTCACCCAAAGTCTGCAAATGCTCTGTGCCTTTACCTTGTGGACTTTGTATCTCACTGGTTCGCTACGACCGATGCTGATTGTCACCATTGGTCTCATCGGCGGAGTGGCCACAGGATTTCAAACCTCTGCTTGGCAAAGTTATGTTCCGCTACTTGTCCCACCCGAAGAATTGCTTGACGCGGTCAAACTTAACTCGGTGCAATTCACCCTGGCGCGTGCAATCGGGCCAGGTTTAGCGGGGATTGTGATCAGCACACTGGGAACCGGCGCAGCGATATTTATCAATGCTGTCACTTATCTTTTAGTCATCAGCGCCTTGTTCATCGCCCGCCCGAAGCAAGTCATTGCTCCCGCCAGTGCCGGCAAGGTACGCGATGTCATCAAGGTTGGTGGCGCTTTCGTGTGGCGCAATCGCCCACTGCGAATTGCCGTCTTCCTAGCTTTTCTGACCTCATTGTGTGGGCAATCACTGCAACACATCGCACCAGCAATCGCCGACCGTATCTTCGATCGCCCGTCCACCGACAATGCTGGACTTCTTGTGGCACTTGGTCTCGGGGCTTTGACCTCCTCGTTTTTTTCCGTGGCCATCGGAGATCGTATTCAACGTTCAACCCGACTTTTGGTCGCCTTAGTGCTGTACTCCATCAGCACGTTGCTGATCCCCATTACTTCGATCTATTGGGTTGGACTCGTTGCCTACTTCATTGGTGGTCTGGCATCTCTGCAGTCCGCCGTCGCTTTAAACACATTGATTCAAGGAACTGTCCCCGATCATTTACGGGGTCGTGCTCTGAGTTTCTATGTTTTGGGTATTTTGGCTGGAATTCCTCTTGGGGCATTCACCCTCGGACGTTTGGCGGATGTTTTTACGATGCGGGTCGCCTTATTCGGTGATGCCACGGTCCTATTACTGGCAGTCATCATTTTGATCTCGCGGGGTTGGTTGTACGACCTCAACGCGACAAAGATTGATGATGTGCAGATCACGAATACCCCGACATGAGATATCCCGAAGGAAGCAATCTGGAGTATGACCAGGAAAGGATCAGTCTGGGTTCGGCGCTACGTCGACTCGGTCACGCCGTCGTCGGACATGAGGCCGAGATCAACCAACTGCGCGAGACCAGAATTTCAATTGATGCCCTCAGTCATATGCTCGAGTCGACGCCGACTCGCATTCGCGATGTTGCGCAATTTCTCGGATCAAAAACTGTCGAGGTTCCAGACGGTTCGGTGATCACTAGTCACATCTGTCGTCCTGGCTCTGGGCCAGGAAGCCCCCACGGGCTTGACATGGTGGTGCGGCGCAGCGGCGACCATATCGAAGCTCAATTTCAATTGGGCGCATCAGTTGAGGGAGCGCCACAGCGCAGTCATGGCGGAATCGTGGCCTTGGCGCTTGATGACTCGATGGGATTCGTGCTCAATCTCATCCACACCGTGGCCTACACCGGCGAACT
>Ga0114966_10001668_pt1 | contig 20317 bp, 17 predicted proteins | sample M_130207_XF_Meta_FD_87029 | JGI IMG/M metagenome (GOLD analysis project Ga0114966, IMG submission 87029) | Freshwater microbial communities from Lake Montjoie, Canada to study carbon cycling - M_130207_XF_MetaG | ecosystem: Environmental > Aquatic > Freshwater > Lake | place: Lake Montjoie... | reverse complement strand
GGCAAGACCACTCATAACGCCCGGTCCTGAAAGGCCAACCACTGTACCGCCCGCAGCAACAACAGCTCTCGCAGCCAAACCTGCCGCTGTCGCTCCGATCGGACCTGCGGCAGCGGCACCGTTATTTGCCTGTGCGCTGTTATGGTCCCCATTGATACACCACTCGCAAAAGTGCTCGCAGTTGTTGGAAAAGACGCAGTAAACGTACTCTCCGATCCTCGATCGTGCGCGACCCGCCGCCTGCTCCCCGGTGAACTGGGCACCCAGATGGGCTTTGATGGAATAGCCTTTACCACAAGTGAACTCTTCAAGGGACCGTTGTTCAACGGGGCCAGCATTCAATCCATCCGCCAAACCAGAATAATGAATAACGTTTCCGTTCCCAACGTAGACACCATGATGCGTGTAACCCATGCGAGGGGTGACAAGATGTGCGCCAATTGGGATTGAGTCCGACATGCCACTCTCCAAAAGATGACGTTTTCGATCCCGCAAGACTGAGGCAACTCCGCTCTAACAAAACTCGTGCGGGTAGGCCGTTGTGAAGCGGACAGCTTCAGCGTACTTCACGCCGCACGATTGGCCTCGATAGCGGGCGGGGGCTTCCTTGCCGAGTTGGGCTCACCGAAATAGGTTAATCGTCGAACACAAAGTCGCTGACGTTGAACAGCACCCGGCAGAGATTCTCGAAGCCGTGCTTCTCAGCGTGGGCCGAGAACTCGGCTCGCTCGCGAGTCGGTTTATCACGAAGTCTCCTGTGATTCGAAACCAGCCGGATGCCGTCCCTTAGCCAAGAGTTGCCGCCGAATGGCGATCAGCTTCGGGCGATTCAATTGCAACAAGTGCTCCGTCACGCGGCCGATGTCGGTCTTGGGAGCGATCGATCCGTCGCGAAACTCAAAGTGATCCGGCCAGCGATCCTGACGTGGATGAAACAGCCTCACGATCCGGCCGGTCTCAGAATCGACCGAGGCGATATCAGTTCCTTTCAGCCGATTACATTCCAGACAACTGCTCGCGAGATTCGACAACTCGGTCTGCCCATCGTGCTTGAGAGCGATGATGTGATCCGGCTCGAACGAAAAAAACGACTCGGCTTCCGGCAACAGGCAATACTCGCATTGAAAGCCGACACGCTCGCGAATCGCATCTCGCAGTGCGACCGAAATATATTCCGACATGGCCGCGAGACTCCGCTACAGACGAGCCTTCAACATCCGCACGAACAATTCCGCGCGGCTAAAGTCTTGCAACTCAGCTTGCTCCTCGTCGGTCAGCGTGCCTGAGTTGGACTTCCCGAGCAACTCGCCCGCCCGCGCCTGCGTCTGGGCCGATGGCCGAAAGGCCAGAACGTCGGATCGCGAGGGAAACCTTGCCAAGAACTCAGCGATTTCTTCAAAAACTTGCGGCTGTGTGGCGGTCAACATGCTTTGCTCCAAATTCAAGGCGTGTGTTCGTCTGCTCGTCACGGCGTGCTCATGATTCGTCTCGCTGGCATCGGTCACACAAAACCATTCATTTTGGCCGGTTGGATTGTACGTTCGGAATGACTGATTGCCACACGCCAATGTTCACTCGCGAACCCACGAACAAAACGCTCATCGCAACTCCGCACTAAAAAATCTCGTGCGGGTAAGCTGTTGTGGAGCGGACGGCTTCGGCGTACTTCACGCCGCATGATTGGCCTCGGTAGCGGGCAAGGGCTTCCTTGGCTTGTTGGGCTCCATCAAGCTGCTTTGGATCGTACGGCTTGTTGGCCTGCAGCGCCATCAGGCGGCCGAGCCATTCGATCGCGCGGGGCCAGTCGTCGGTGACATCGACGAACGTGTTCGGCTCGAAGCCGATCGTGTGGCCGGGGCCGTTGTCGTACCAGTAGATTCGCGACGGCGACTTGGTCTTTTGACCGAGGCCCAGCACGCGGTCGCCATGCCTGAGCGCGATCTTGGAGAGCTGCGACGCCATCTCGTGATCGGTGTGATGATCGTGAGGCCAGAGCTGGAACGCGACATCCGGCTCGATCGCCGCGACCGCTTCGGCCACCTTGCGCTTCGATTCCTCCGTCACGCCGAACCGCATTCCGGCGAAGTCGAGGAAGTGCATCTCGACGCCGTACTCCTTGCTGATCTGCACGGTCTTCTCGACGAGTTCCTGCGCGCGATCGGCTCCCGGCTTCCAATTGCTGTAGTCGCCGACCAGCGTCAGGATCACCACGCGATAGTTCTTCCGCAGCGCCTTGAGCAGGATGCCGGGAATACCCCACACGCAGTCGTCGTAATGAGCGCCAATGCCGAGGATCGTCTTGGACATGAGGGGTTCTTTCGTGGTGTGACTCGGCGTGTTCTCTTTCAGATCTCGGGTCGCAAACCTGTAGCCGTGTTACAGGAAAGCCGAACGACGAGTCCTCAACCAAGCGAACTCCACCGGGCTGGACTCGTTGGTCTCTACCCAACTCGTGAAGGCCCGCACAAAGTAGCCGTCATCGCTCCGGATGACGAACCTTTCGAGTTCGGCTGGACTGACTCAGACGCTTGTTCTCAGAAGGCTCATCACGCGGAGCGATGATGGCTACTTTAGACGCTTCTTTCGCGATGACTGCAATCGTTGGCGACCGGGCCTATAATCCGCCGCACTTCGCGGGAGCGGTTCCTCGGAGATGCCTGATGGATTGTTTGCTTGCTTGCCTCGTGATGGTTCACCGATGTCTGACTCGCCCGATCAAGATTCTGCCGCTCTGCCACAACGCCCCGAATTGTCGGACGACTTGCCTCCCGTGCAGCCACCGTCGGCGGGGTTCATCGTGCAGCTTTTTGTGGTGCCGGGACTGATCGTGCTGGCGGTCGTGGCGGTGTGGGCGTTGTTCGGGCGCATCGCGGCGGGCGAACAGGACTGGCGCAAGCTGGCTCAAGAACTGCAAAGTCCCAACACGCATATCCGCAACCGGGCGATGTACGGCCTGGCTCAAGTCCTCGATCAGGACCGGCTGCGTGGCGAGCAAGGCCAACACCTCGCGAGCAATCCCGAGATCGTGCGCGGGCTGTCCGACCAGTTGGTAAAGGAGCTTCAGACCGGTTCGAGTTCCACCGAATCGGTCGCGATCCAGCAGTATCTGACGCGCGCGTTGGGACTGCTCAACGCACCCGACTCAGCGCGAGGTTCACTCCCCGGTGCGACCTCAGCCACGGAGGCTGATCGGTCCGGCGCGGCCGGTCTCCGGCAAGCCGCCGCCGCGTCGATGAATGCCGCGCTGAAGTCGGCGTTGGAACCAACACGCGACATCGAGATTCGCAAGAGTGCCGCCGCGTCGATCGCCTTCATTGCCAGCCGTGCCCTCGAACGGGGCGAGCCGCTCGATGCGCCGGAACTCGTGCAAGCGTTGATCGACGCCTCATCCGCTCAAGAGCCAATCATGCGTCATGCCGTCGCGTGGACGCTCGGTCAGTTTCGCTCGGCCGACGCGGTGCAGCACTTGCAGGTCTTGCTTGGCCACGACGACGTGATGACGCGCATCAACGCGGCGATCTCGCTCTCACATAGTGGCTCGACCGACGGACTGGCGGTCTTCAAGCAGGCTCTGACCGAACCCGCCGCGACCTCACCCGAAGGTCAGGGCGAGCAGGTCATTATCCAGACCAACGTCCTCAAAGCGCTCGCCGACCTCGGCCCGAAGCTGGGACCAAACGACAAGGCCGAGTTCCGTGAACTCGTCGAGAAGCTGCTCAAGACGAACACGAATCCGCGCGTTCACATCGACGCGCGGAATGCGTTCCACGCGATGAAGTAACTGGAAACTCGTTTAACCGCGTGGGCCACACGGTTAAACGAGTCTGATGTTTATCTCAGTTGCGATCTCTCGTTGAGTGATGCCATGACCAACGAAGCCTCATCCAACTCAACCCCCCTCGATCGCATCCGCCTTGCCTACGATCCGGCTCTGCTGCGAACGACTGGCCAGAGGCTGGTCGAGCAGTTGGCGAGTCATCTCGCGGCAGTTGAGGCATCGTCGGGGAACGTGCTCAACTGGACAGCGCCTCGCGACAACATCGCGCGGGCGGGACGGATCGCCGATGAATGGGATGGCACTGCGGGACCGGAGCAACTCGCGGCGCGGTTTGAATCGCTCGTCGGTGAGATGCTGGCGCGAGGCCACAACCTGCACGATCCGCGTTACGTCGGACATCAGGTTCCCGCACCGATCCCATTGGCCGGGTTGTTCGATGCGGTCGGGTCGGTCACGAACCAAGTCATGGCCATCTACGAAATGGGGCCGTGGGCCACGTCGGTCGAGCAGGCGATGGTGGCCAAGCTGGCAGGATACCTCGGTTGGCGCGAGGGTGATTATGCGGGGATCGTCACGCATGGCGGCACGCTCGCCAACTTGAACGCGATCTTGGTGGCGCGGAATGTTGCGCTGGGGGACTGCTGGGAGGAAGGGGTAGCGGGGTACTGCGAGCAGGGTCAACCGACGATCGAAGAACCCCTCACCCTAGCCCTCTCCCGACCACCGAAGCGGCGGTGCCCAGGCCGGAGCGAGGGGACAAGAATTTCTGCTCGCAGCGACAACGCTCCCCCCGTCCTCGTCGTTCAGGCGGACGCGCACTACTGCATCGCGCGGGCGGCGGGAATTTTGGGGCTGGGGACGAAGCACGTCGTGAAGGTGAGCCTTGATGAACGGCGGCGCATGGACGTGCGCGTCCTCGACGCGACGTTGACCGATCTCAAAGCGAAGGGGCATCCGATCATCGCGGTCGTGGCGTGTGCGTGTTCAACGCCGATCGGGGCTTTCGATCCGCTCAATGCCGTTGCCGACGTGTGCGAACGGCACCAAGTCTGGCTGCACGTCGATGCGGCTCACGGTGGATCGGCGCTGCTGAGCGAACGGCATCGTCACTTGGTGGCGGGTCTCGAACGAGCCGACTCGGTCGTCTGGGACGCTCACAAGATGATGTTCGTCCCCGCGCTGTGTGCGTTCCTGTTTTTCAAAAACAAGCGGCACAGTTACGAGGCGTTTCGCCAGAACGCGCCGTACTTGTTTGACCCCAGCGCGCCGGGATTGGGCGAGTACGACACCGGCCTGCGGACGTTTGAATGCACGAAGCGAGCGGCCGTGTACGGACTGTGGGGTGTCTGGTCGCTGTTCGGGCCGCAACTGTTTAGCGACTTGATCGACGTGACCTTCGAGCTGGGGCGCGTCTTCCACGAGAAGCTACTCGCCGCGCCCGACTTCACGCCGCTGCACGAACCGCAGTGCAACATCGTCACGTTCCGGCATCTCCCGGCTGAACTGTCCGATGCAAGGCCCGAGCGGCTTGGTGAATTCCAACGGCAACTCCGGCGGCGCGTCATCGAGTCCGGCGAGTTCTATCTCGTGGCGACCACGCTGAACGGAGTCGATGCGCTGCGCGTGACGCTCATCAATCCGCTGACAACTTCCAAACATCTCGATCAACTTTTGGAGACGCTGCGGAGGTACGGTCACGAGATTCTTGTGTGAATGAGTCGGGCGCGTGAACTACTTCGAGTTTGTCGGAAACGTGAAATGAGAACAGCCCGCGAGGCATTCTCCTCGCGGGCTGTGTTGATTCCAAGTTGTCCGTGCGATCACAGCGGATCGGGTCACCGAATGTGGGGGACTTCGATGATCTCGGGGACCGGATCGAAGATCCAAGTTTGAGTCGGCTTTCGTGGATCATCGCTGGGGAGCGTCAGGACTTCGGCGGTCAGGGACTCCACCTTGCTTCTCGAGTTCGGGTCGGACTTCATCTTGGCACCGAACGCTTTGAAGATTTCCGCGATGGTCGGATCGGTTTTCGAATCAAAGCCGCCCATCGTCACGATCGACTGAAACTTGTCGTGGTAGACGTAAGCGATGTAGCCCTTCTGCCTCAACGCCCGCGCGAGTTGGGCGGCGTCTTCACCGGCTCGCACGATGTTGTACTTGCCGGTGTTTTGGAGTTCCTTCTCGAACAATCCTTCCTTGCCGCTGTACTTGCTGTTGCCGATTGGCGTGGCCGACTTGCCGGCGAACGTGGCGATCTTGACGGTGTACTTCTTCTTGACGCCGACCAGCGCGTGGTCGATGCCCGAATTGAGGAACTTGGTCTCGTCGTCCACGCGGCGGCTCGCCACATCTTCGGGACTGCGGAGCGGATTGATGGTCATGAAGGCACCGAACAGCGGCCCTTTTTGTCCGCCCGTGTTTCTCACGACGGCACCGTTCTTGGCGTTCTTCATGAACTTGGGATGAAACTTTTTGACGTAGTTCAGTGTCTTCTGAGCCACGCCGTCGTCGATCTTGTCGTAGTTGCCTGCGAGGACGCAGATCATGTCGCGCTGAGACGCGAAGATGCGGGTGTCATCGCGACCGAGGCGATCTTGGGTCTCAATCTTTTCGACCTTGCCGTCTTGCGAGAACGTGTACGCGGGAATTCCCTTCTCACGCAGTTCAAAGACCAGTTCGGCTGCGGCCTCTTCGGCGGAGAGGCCCTCGGTTTTGCGGTCCTCTTCGCGGATGTTGCGGAAGCTGGTGACCATGATCATCCACGGGCCATGCTTCTCGGTCAGTCGATAGGTTTTGCCGCGTTCGTTTTCGATGGCACTGGCGGAATGAACCGCCAGCAGCGACGAGGCAACGACGGCGAGGCACACGATGGTTTTCAGAGTTCGCACGGGCGGCTCCATCCTTGAGTGGCGAACGGGAATGAACGGGAAGGCCGGTCGCGGACGCATCGTGCGTGGGGCGAAAGGCTCGACGAAGTGAAGTCAAATCAGGGTTGAAGTGGCAGGGTCGGAAAGTAGCAGTGACTCAAAAACGTGTCCAGACGTTGTTGCCTCACAGTGAGGCATCTGCACCCGCGCAGTGTGCGTGTCGAGGGCGTGAGAACACTTCGGCACGCGGGATGCGATACTCCGTTGGAGCGTGGGTCGCACGGTCGTGTGACTCGCTCAAACTCAATCCCATCCGATGTCACAAGAACTTGATTCCAGCACCTCGCGTGAACGGAGACGGCTCTGCTCACTTGTGTCTTTTCCAGCAGGCATTTCGTTGAAACACCGTCTCACGCCGATCACCGACAAGCCTCGAATACCTGTCGATCACAATGAACTCATCGCAGGGCAAATGAGCCTCCGCAAACAAATGTCAGCGGGTCGCTCGTTGCAAATTCTGCCATGCGCCGAGTCCTCGTGAATGCAACTCTTACAAAATCAGCATTGACCAAAAAACGATTCAAGAATCTGATAGCAGGCGGATGGACAACGTAGGGTAAGCGTCTCGCTTGCCCGTTTTTCCAACCGCGATTACGGGCAAGCGAAACGCTTACCCAACGTTGACCACAGCGCGAGGAGGCCGCATGGATGCGAACGCCTCGCGAACCCGTGACAGAAGTCTTCAGGGCAAGGAGGCCCGACACATGCAGCGTTCCGCATCGCGATTCGGATTGGATGTCGCTCGCAAATTTCGGCGTTGGGTGTTGGCGGAATCCCCCGCACCCAAGCGATCCATTGAGAGACGCTGCGGTTGGGGAGCGATGCTGCTCGTCTTCGTCGCGCTGCGTGGCGCTTCCGCAGCGGAACTCGACCACGTGCTGCTCGACTTCACCGCCAAATGGTGCGGGCCGTGTCAGCAGATGAGTTCCACTGTTTCCAAACTGGAACGTCAGGGTCTGCCGATTCGCAAGGTCGATATCGATCAAGAACCGGCACTCGCCTCGCGGTTCAGCGTGAAGTCGATCCCATGCTTCGTCCTCGTCTCAAATGGTCGCGAGATCGACCGTGTCACAGGACTGACCGATGAGAAGCAACTGCGGTCGATGCTCAACAAGCTGCCGAAGTCCGATGCGGTTGCCAGTGCGCCGAATGATGGACCTCGTGGCGGAAATGGTTCCAGTGGAGCGGGGCTTGGTCCCGGAGTTGGCATTGGGTCGCTCGGTTCACCCGAAGGAAAGCGTTCTCCGATCGGATTGCCTCCGATCTTTGGTGGACAAAACAAAGCGGGTGGCCAGTACAAAGCGAAGGACGCACGCGGAGTCCCCGCGCTTCAAGACGAGCCTGCCATTACACGCGGACAGAATGGCGAGGACGCGGCTGGTCCGGTCGATCCGCTCTTCGCCAGTGTGCGACTGCGCGTGCAGGATGGCTCGGGGATCAACTTCGGATCGGGGACGATCATCGATAGCCGCCCCGGTCGCGCGGTGATCCTGACGTGCGGACACATCTTCCGAAAAGGAGGGAATGACTCGAAGGTGGAGGTCGATCTCTTCCGCCCCGCGACAAATGCCAAATTGAAGGGGAAGGTTGAGACGCTGGAAGGCAAAGTGCTGCACTTCGATCTCGACGCCGATGTCGGGCTGGTGACGATCGTGCAGAGCTTGCGGCTTCCCACCGTGAGACTCGGTTCATCGCGCGAGTTAACCGTGAAGAACCGCGTGCAGAGCATCGGGTGCAGCGGCGGCGACGACCCGACTCGCGAAGACCAGTTGCTCACCGCTCTCAACAAGTACGACGGTCCCGACAACATCGAATGCTCGACAATGCCGCAGCAGGGTAGATCAGGCGGCGGCTTGTTCCTGGGGAATGAACTGATCGGTGTTTGCATTGCGGCCGATCCGAAAGAGAAACGCGGGATCTATGCCGCGATGAAACCGATCGCACTGCTGCTCGACAAGGTAGGACTGGGACATCTCGCCCCGCTACCACTCGCCGTCGAAGGTACTCTGGCCAAGACGAACACTCCGGCTGCGGCTGCTTCGGCGGAGAGCCGCACGGCCGCTGCGACAGCATCACAGTTCGGTCGTGGATTGGCGACTGACCGCGCGTCGGCGACCGTCACTGCGGCTGACGACATCACACGGTTCCTCGCCAGTGAGTTGGGAGCGGCAGGCAGCGGACTCACTGAACCTGCGGTCGCACCGCAGGACTACGAAGGGGCTGAGATCATCTGCATCGTGCGCTCGAAAACGCCGGGATTGCCGAGTCGCGTGGTGATCGTCAATCAAGCGAGCGGCCGCTTCGTCGGCGACCTGTTGCACGAGTCACAAACTCCCGCGGATCGTACGGTCACTCGTCGTGCGGAATGGTGTGGCGATCATGAAGTCGCGCCGCAACAAGCCGTCGCGCAACAGCGAGTCCGCCGACCAAGTCCTCTCGAAAACCGCGTTGCCATCGCAACGTCGGTCACGGCACAAGAGACCAGCCGGCCCGTCGAAACGTCTTTTGAGCCGCAGCCCTATCGCCGCCAACGCGACTGAAGAATTGAACGCACGACCCCACTGGGTTTGATTGACGCACGACCACTCGACTTCCCGCAACGAAGGCCGGTTCTCATAATCCCTCGCACGCTCGAAATGCACCGGCTGACCACCAATTGTGGTGATGGCCTTTGATGACTCACAACACTTCACGAAGGAGCCAGCTTATGTCGGTCTTTAAGGACAACTCGGAATCAATCGGACGCACGCCGCTGGTGAAGATCAATCGCCTCACAGAGGGCTTGGGGGCGACGGTCTATGCCAAGATCGAAGGTCGCAACCCGGCCTACTCGGTGAAGTGCCGCATCGGCGCGTCGATGATCTGGGACGCGGAAGCGACCGGCAAACTGAAACCGGGGATGCACGTTGTCGAACCGACCAGCGGGAACACCGGCATCGCGCTGGCCTTTGTCTGCGCGGCGCGTGGCTATCCACTGACACTGACCATGCCCGAGACCATGTCCGTCGAGCGCCGCATGATGCTCAAGAGCTTTGGTGCGGAACTCATCCTCACGCCGGGAGCCGACGGCATGAAGGGGGCCATCGCCAAAGCGGAAGAACTCTCGAAGCAAGACGGCTGGTTCATGCCGCAGCAGTTCAAGAACCCGGCCAACCCGGCGATCCACTTCAAGACGACCGGCCCCGAAATTTTCACGGACCTCGACGGCAAGATCGACATCTTCGTGGCGGGAGTCGGCACCGGCGGCACGATCACGGGTGTCTCACGCTACCTCAAGCACGAGAAGCATCTGGCGCTCAAGACGATCGCCGTCGAACCTGCCACCAGCCCGGTCCTTTCCGGCGGAGCACCTGGTAAGCACAAGATTCAAGGAATCGGAGCAGGCTTCGTTCCCGACAACCTCGACCGCAGCATTGTCGATGAAGTGGTTCAAGTCACCGACGACGAAGCGATCGAGACCGCCAAGAAATTGATGAAGCTCGAAGGGATCACCTGCGGCATCAGTTGCGGAGCCGCCATGGCCGCCGCCTTGAAAGTCGCCGCTCGCCCCGAATCGGCCGGTAAGGTCATCGTCACGATCCTCCCCGACAGCGGCGAACGCTACCTCTCGACGGCGCTGTTTGAAGATCTGCGCGCGTGAGGATTTTGAGCTACCGTTTCCGTGAGTGAGAAGAAAGGATGCCTCTCATGTATCGAACTCCTTCGTGGTGGATGATGGCCGTTGTGGCGGGAGCTACGTGTGTCTGGTGGACCGGCTTGCGGGCCGACGATGAGGCGGCAGTCGCTCCGCCCTCAAGTCAGATCACGGACTTACTCGCGCGTACCGAGAAGCTCGAACGCCGCGTGGAGGCTCTCGAAGCAAAATCCATCGCCCCCCCGATTCAACAGACGCATGTTGTTGCGACTGCTGATGAGTGGGTTTCGCCCGCTCCTCCCGCCCCACAAACAAGCCAGCCTCAATTTGGCATCGTCTACTCGCTGAAGCGAATTGTTCCCGAGGCACCGGTCCAGAAGCCTGAGATGCGGGACGGTAAGCCCGTCTATCGGTTCGGCGGAGTCGAGTTTAACCGTTAAATCCTGATTCCTGCGGCCGTTCGCAACGCCTCGCTTGCATCACGTCGTTGGCTCGTGATAGCGTCCCGTTCGATCTTTTCGGCGTTTCCTGCGGCAAGCCGTCTCGGTCAGAGTGGCTCGCCGCTTTTGCATTTTGTGCTTTGAAGAACCTCTGAAGAAAGTCCTCGCAACCATGACTTACAACGTCACGCTGATCCCTGGAGATGGAACCGGTCCGGAACTCGCCGAGGCCACCCGCAAGTGTCTCGATGCCACCGGAGTGAAGTTCAATTGGGATGTCCAACAGTGCGGCATCGAAGTCATTGAGGCTCAGGGAAAAATTCCCGAGTCGGTCTTCGCGTCGATCCGCGCCAACAAGATCGCCCTTAAGGCTCCGATCACGACTCCGATTGGGAAGGGTTTCCGGTCGGTCAACGTCGCGCTGCGGCAAGAGCTGGGTCTGTACGCCTGCGTCCGGCCGTGCAAGACGTACAAGGGCGTGCGGTCCTATTTCGACAAGACCAACATCGATCTTGTGATCGTGCGCGAGAACACCGAAGACCTCTACGCTGGGGTCGAGTTCAAAGCGGGAGACGCCAAGACGGCCGAATTGATTCAGTTCATCAACGCCAACGTCACCGGCAAGAAGATCAGCACGGGTCTCGCCACGACAGGCATCAGCATCAAGCCGATGTCGGTCGAAGGCTGTCGCAACATCAGCAACCATGCCTTCGACTACGCCATCAAGCACAAGCGACGTTCGGTCACGTCGATCTGCAAGGCGAACATCATGAAGTTCACCGATGGCCTGTGGTACGACACTTCCCGCGCTGTTGCTCTGGCGTACGGTGCGAAGTTTGAAGAGGCCAAGCTGGCCGAGGGCGTGCAGGCCGAGGCAACATTGGCGGGCAAGGTGCCGAGCGGCAGCGGAATGCCGTACCTCGAACGACTCGTAGACAACATGTGCATGCAGCTCGTGCAGAAGCCCGAGAACTACGACGTGCTGGTCATGGGCAACCTGTACGGCGACATCCTGAGCGACCTCTGCGCCGGCTTGGTCGGCGGTCTGGGTGTCGCCCCCGGCGCGAACATCGGCCCCGACGCGGCGATCTTCGAAGCGACTCACGGCAGCGCCCCGAAGTACAAGGGCCAGAATAAGGTCAACCCGACGGCATTGATCCTGTCAGGCAAGCTCCTGCTCGAACACATCGGCGAAGCGGCCGCAGCCGCCAAGCTCGAACGCGCCGTCGCCAGCATCATCGAGGAAGGCAAGCACGTCACCTACGACATGAAGGCCGACCGCAACGACCCGACCGCCGTCGGTACCCGAGAAATGGCCGAAGCAATCTGCAAGCGCATGGCCGAGCTGGGCTGAGACTCTGCGGCCACGAACGAGCGTTTGCTTCATTGGTGTCTGCGCTGAGCAGCCAGCGCCTTCGGTCACCTCGCATTTGCAAGCAATTGGATGGAAGTCCCGCTTCATGGACGAGGCTGCTTTGCAGGAACTGCTTTCGGGACGCCGACGCGATGTGGGGGCGAGGCTGCTTCGTGGCGGGTTGCATCTGGCTTCGTTCGGCTACGGGGCGGCGATGCGGTTGCGGAACTTCGCCTATGACCACCAGTGGCTGCGGGTGACGCGGGTCGACGTGCCGGTCATCTCGCTGGGCAACATCACGACGGGCGGGACGGGTAAGACGCCGATGGCCGCTTGGTTGGCGGGATGGCTGGGTGAGCAGGGGCGAGTGCCGGGGTTGCTCAGCCGCGGGTATCGGTCGCTCGGTGTAGAGCCGCGCGGAAAAACAGAAGACGGGCAAGCCGGAGGCTTACCCTACGTGGTGGGCAATGACGAGAAGCTCGTGCTGGATCGGCTCTGTCCCGGAGTGCCGCATCTGCAACAGCAAGACCGCGTGGCGTCGGCGCGGCGGCTGGTTGACGAGAGCCATTGCGATGCCCTCATTCTCGACGATGGCTTCCAGCATCGGCGGCTGCACCGTGATCTCGACATCGTGTTGATCGACGCGCTGCAACCTTGGGGCTACGGACACGTGTTGCCGCGCGGCTTGTTGCGTGAGCCGCTCGTTGGGCTGAAGCGCGCTGATGTCGTCGTGGTCACGCGCGCGGATCAAGCGTCATCAGAGCAGCGTTGTGCCGTGCTGGACCAACTGGCGCGAGTCCGTGGCACCGACGCCGCCGTGCAGGTCGCGTTCGTTCCGCAGCGGCTGATCGCGCTGAGTGCGGGAGCTTCACACGAGATGCCACTCACAATGGAAGCGGTTCGAGGACAGCGATCGTTTGCGTTCTGCGGCATCGGCAATCCGCAGGGGTTTGCTCGGACGGTCGCGTCGCTGGTGGATGTGGGCCGATTCGATTCGGGACTCTTGCGAGTCTTCCCCGATCACCATCACTACACCGAGCGTGACTTGGCCGAGGTGGCGAGCGCCGCGCAGGCGACTCGCGCCGAGATCGTGCTAACCACGATGAAGGACATCGTGAAGCTGAGACCGGAAATGTGGGACGGCCCGCCGCTGTATGCGGTCGAGATCGGCGTGGAGTTTTTGGCTGAACGCGAGTTACTCGAAGACCGGTTAAAAAGGTGCTTAGTTTGACCGCAAGTCGAAGGCGTGCGCGATGGCGGGACACGGTATCGGTAAGTCCACCCCTGATCCGCGCACGCCTTCGGCTTGCGGTTAACGCAAACGCTTGACCCTGCGCAAGCGACTCACCCACTCGCCAGCTTCATCCGGCCGATGCGGGCGAGTCTCGCCGAGTGAACCGCATGCGGCGCACAGCGCAGAGACGACGGTAGCCACGACGCACGCGGCAGTGCTTCGTCCGTCGGCTCCTTCAGTACCGGCAGTCGCAATCCCTTCTGAAGCTGCTTGTATCGCTCTATATCGGTCGGGTGGACGTAGAGCCGTTTCGTGGAGACGAGTTCCACGATCAACTCGCACAACGGTTGGCTGAGTCCCGTCCATAAGACCGTGTTCGGATTGGCTCGTGCGGCGAGGCCGTAGTCGCCCGCGACTTCCATGTACGGTGCGAGAGCGTCTTGCATCGAGGCGAACAGCACATCGCCATCGCCGCGCACGTATTCGACCAGCGCCGCCTTGAGCTGCCCGGCCGACGCCAGCTGTGCCCAGGCTGGCAGCTCATCTTCATCGTCGCCGGGGATCACCAGCGAATCGTTGCGTTGTTCGGCTTCGAGCATCGCGGTGACGCGGCTGTCGGACGTGGCGCGACGAGTCCGGTCTTGCGCCCAGTTGCGCAGCGCGAAAATCTTGTCCTCCATCGTCTTTGAGAGCGGCACCGTCGAACGCCAGGCGCGTTCGAGGTCTTCATTCGACAACACATGTCCCTGCCCGAAGGCGTCGATCAGCGCGGTCACGATGATCTGTTCCAGTTCGGCCCCGCTGAAGCCGTCGCTGCGTTGGGCGAGATCATCGATATCAAACTTCTCGAGCTTCCAACCGCGCTTTCTCAGATGGATGCCGATGATGTGTTTGCGTTCATCGAAGTTGGGGAGATCGACGAAGAACAATTCATCGAAGCGACCGCGACGCAGCATTTCCGGCGGCAGATTCTCGACCGAGTTCGCGGTGGCGACGGTGAAGACGGGCTTTTGAATCTCGGCCATCCACGTCAGGAACGTTCCCACGAGACGGAGCATCGTTGGATCAGGACCACCTCCCGCGTCACCTTCCACGCCCGCGAAGCCCTTCTCCATTTCGTCGAGCCACAAGACCGCCGGCGCGATCGACTCGACGAGATGCAGCACGCTGCGCAGATTTCGCTCGGATTCACCGCGTTGGTTGCTGAGCAGCGTGCCGATGTCGAGCCGAATCAGGGGGAAGCTGAGTAAGCGCGCGGTCGCCCGCGCGGTGAGGCTCTTCCCGCAACCTTGGACTCCCAGCAGCAACATTCCTTTGGGAAGCGGCACGCCCTGTTCGCGGGCGCGCGGCGTGTAAGCCAGCGCCCGTTGCGACAGCCACTCTTTGAGTTGGTCGAGGCCACCGATGTCACCGACACCCTCGTCGAGGTCGTAGAACTCCAGGAAGTCCGAGCCGGATGCGAGTGTCCGTTTCTCGGCAATCAACGTCGTGAAGACTTCGTCGCTGAGTTCGCTGCGGCCATGCAAGGCGCGACGCCACGCCTTCCGAGCCTCCTGCGCCGTCAGTCCCATCACCGCCTTGATGAGTCGATCTTCGTCATCGACAGACAACTCGATCACGATGCCGTCGTCCGCTCCGCGCAGTTCAGCCAGAGCCAAGTCGAACTCATCGCGCAAGTCTTCATAAGCGGGGAGCGGCAGTTCGAGCTTCACCGCGTCCTTCACCAACTCGACCGGCACCGTCGTGATTGAGCCGAAGAAAATGATCGTCTTGCGTTGCGCGACGAGCGTCGGCAGGGCGTCTCGCAACTGACGCACGATCAGCGGGTCACCCAGATACGGATGGAAGTCCTTCACGAGGAAGACATGCTCGGCCGGGAACCGCGCCATCTGCGACACCAGCAACTGCGCGGAAGGAGCTTCGTTCGCGTCGCCACTCGCTGGCGGTTGCAGTCCCTGCGTGATGGTCCACGTCACCAGACCGCGTTCCAGTTCCAGAACCAACTCCGCCAGTTCCCGCTCCCACCGGTCCTCTTCCCATGTCTTGAGAAACAGCAACGGGTATCCGGCTTGAATACGGGAACGAAGATCGGTGAGTACGGCTTCGGTGTTCATGGTGGTTGAGGGTCGATTGTTGAGGATTGAGAAGTCCGGCAGTGATTTATACTTCGCGCGGCAGGTAATGAGGCTTTCTTGGTGAGCCGGGTGGCGTCAGCCCTCGGAATCCGTGATGAAGAGTCCGAGGGCTGACGCCACCCGGCTCACCAAGACCGACGTTGGGCCGATGCCTCACTTCAGGCCGCGTGAGGTTTGGAGCGTAGTCTCAGATTGATGATCTCGTCTGACCCTCAACTTTCGACCATCAGCTCAGCACCACGCCCTTCTTCAGAATGAGGTTCGCGTAGATGGCCGTTTCGCCCGTCGCGACGATGGCGTAGGCGGAGCGGGCGAGGTCGTAGAAGCGGAAGCGTTCGACGGGGCGGAGTTCGATCTCGCGGCCTTCGTGTTTGGTCAGGAGTCGGCGGTATTCGGTCCAGATCGATGGCTCTGGCGTTGTCGGATCGACCGGCTGCATCACGCTGGCGGGATGATCGACGAACGTGTCCAACGGAAAGAACTTCAGGATGGCATCGAGCAACTCGGGAACACCATGTCCGTCGGCCCGCACGCTGCGCTGCGTGTGAGACTCGGCCGGGAAGTTGCCGTCGGCCAGTACGATCTCGTCGCCGTGACCCATGCGCATCAGCACAGCCATCAGTTCGGGTGAGATACAGGGCGGAATGTGTTTCAACATGGGCGAGGTTCAGTCCTGAAGAAGTGAGTCCGTGCGGGCAGAATGATAGCCGCGTCGTCACGCCAGCCAAAGCCGACACGAGGCTCGGCCACGTGGCGATCAGCGGGGGAAGCCGATAACGTGCGACGCGGGTTGCTTACAGGTTTCTTTCCACAGCGAGACAAAACGATGCCGACTCCATTGTTCGATCTGACGGGTAAGGTGGCGCTGGTCACGGGCGGGAGCAAGGGCTTGGGAAAAGCGATGGCGCGCGGGTTCGCCGAGGCCGGGGCCGACATCGTGATCTCCAGTCGACACGCCAATGAATTGGAGCAGGCGCTCCCCGAGATTCTGGCCGGGACGAACGCGCGCGGACGCTGGTTCGTGGCGGACATGATCGACCGCGCAGATGTCGATCGGTTGGCGGCCTCCGCGTTGGAAGCGTTCGGTCGCGTCGATGTGCTGGTCAACAATGCCGGGTCGAACATCCCGCAGGCGGTGGATGAAATTGACGACGCGAAGTGGGACCAGATCGTCGAACTGAATCTCACGTCGTGCATGAGACTCACGCGAGCGCTGGTGCCGCAGATGAAGTCACGCAACTGGGGGCGAGTCATTCACATCTCGTCCGTGATGGGTCTGACCTCGAAGCCGGGCCGCAGTTCGTACTCGGCGACGAAGGCCGCGCTGATCGGGATGGCCCGCGCGATGGCACTCGATCTCGGCCCGTTCGGCATCACGGTGAATTGCCTCGCGCCGGGGCCGTTCCTCACCGACTTGCCCGCCAGCGTGCTGTCGAAAACCGAACAACAAACGTTTGCAGACCGAACGGCCGTTGGACGTTGGGCCGACCCGCGCGAGTTGGCTGGTCCAGCACTGCTCCTCGCCAGCGATGCCGGGAGCTACATCACGGGGACGACGATCTCGGTGGATGGCGGCTTGCTGTCGAAGGGCTTTTGACGCGAGCGATCCCTCGTACCAACTATTAGGTCTCGAAATCCTGTCGTACGGCGTGCATTTCCGTCTTCCAAAAGTAGCCTTCACGCAGAGCGATGAAGGCTACTTTGGCTGCGGCTACGCCGCATCATTTAACCGCCCCAATTCAATGAGTCCTCGCACACGCTTCGGGGTCGTGTCGGACCGTCATCGTTCGCCAAGCTTCGGCAACCGCACCAACACGATGGCGTGACAGGCGATGCAGGCGAAACCGATCATCACGGCCAGCCCGCCGAACGTCTCTTCGTAGATGTTGCCGCCTCCGCCGATGGACATGATTGAGATCATGAGGCCGGTGAAAAACATCGTTCCTGCCGTCAGCCCGAACGCCATTGCCAGCGCTCCCCAACGGAGATGTAGCGACAGCACGACGGTCAGGTGAATCAGCAGTACGAGGTTCATCATCCAATACCACCATCCCGGTTCGCGGAGAGCCTCGCCCACCAACTTCATCCCGCCGGGCAGGCAAAACACCGCGAAGAGATTCGCCATCACGCCTGGCAACAATCCCAAGCCGCAGCCCAGCACTTTCGAGTACGCCAAATCGGGTATCGATCGCGGCAGCATCAACAGCGACGACAGTGTCTGGCCTTTGATCTCTTCCTGAAACAGTCGCGACGCACAGAGCGCGATGTCGATGGCCAGCAGCGGATACGAGAAGAACAGAAAGCCCCACGTCACGTCTTCCCAACGCAGAGTCCAGCCCGAGTAGGGCGTTTGGCCCCATGTCGAAGGACGGTTGGCGAAGTAGCACATCACGTACAGGCCGAGGTACAGCAAGCAGCGGATCATCACTCCCGCCCAACCGCCCCCGATGAAATGAAAGTCCTTCCAGACGAGCGACATGTCCCACGCCCGCCCCGCAATGAACAGTCTCCACCTGCGACTGGTGCGGCGTGCCACCCAACCGCGCGACGAGGCTTCCGGCGCAGGGTCTTTCACCACGAACCGGAACAAAAACCACGACAGCAGGAAACAGCACAGCCCACCCACCGCGTTGCTCACGATCTGCGGGGACCAGGTGAACTCGTGCCCCGACTCGGTCGCCACGTACAGTTCGGTGAGGAACGTCGATTCGCTCAGCCACTTCAGCGGCGTCAGGATCAGGTTCTGATCGAAGTTCGCAATCGTCCAGCCCTTCGTGTAGATCAGGTACTGGAAACCGCCGAACGCCAGCGCGGGAACTATGCCGTAGCCAACCAGCCAGAGCGTCGTCAGACCGGCGGAATCGCGACTGCGACGACACAGGACCGAACAGAGCAAACCGACGTTTGCCAGCAAGATCGTGTAGGCGAAGAGTGACATGTAGGCCGAGGCGATCTGACTCGGCACCAACCCGCCCAGCGTCACTGCCAGCAGCGTGAATGGGTATTGAATGGCAAGCAGCAACATCACTTGAAACATGCGGCTGGTCGATTTGCCCATCAGGATGCCGAGTGGACTGATCCCCGCCATGGTCATCAGACCGAGCGTGTCCTCTTCTTTCTCTTCCGTGATGGCACTCGAAAAGAAGCCGACTCCCAGCAGCGTGACGAACGCCGCATTGAGATACACGACGTAGCGAAAGAAAATCTGCCCCGGTGCCCCGAACCACCGTGAGGTCTCTTGCGCCGACCAGAGGGCGATGTAAATCACCGCCAGCAGGAAGAACCACAGCAGATGAATCCGCACCGACCGCGAATCGGTTCGCAGCGATCGAAACAACAGAGCGAAGACGCCTCGCAGCATGATGGGAGATCTTTGAATGGACGTAGGATGGGCACTCCTGCCCGTCCTGTCTTGAGAACGCAGAGTTGTGAGAGCACAGGGCGGACGGGTAGGAGCGCCCATCCTACACCTCACGGCATCGTCCCGCGTCCCTTCACCAGCGCGCTGAGCTGTTTGAATTCGGGTGCCGACGCGGACTCACACCACTCGAACAGGACGGCTTCCGCCGTCGTGAGCGTCGCGCCGCTGTTGGCCATCCGTTCGAGAGCGACCTGATGGTCGAGGTCGCGTCGTCCGGCGATCGCGTCCACCACGACGAACGTTTGATAGCCTGCGGCCAACAGATCGAGGACCGTCTGCAACACGCAGACGTGAGACTCCATTCCCGCAACCACGACTTGAAAGCGATCATCGCTCGACGCGGCGGCTGTTCCCCAGCCGGTGCATTCGAGAGCGCTGAACTGCGACTTGGCGGGACGCTCGGTGATCAACTCCGCCAGCGAAGCGACGGTCGAACCGAGCCCCTTCGGATATTGCTCGGTCGCCACGACGGGGACGCCAAACAGCGTCGCCCCTTCGACGAGAAACCGGCAGTTCGCGATCAGCCGTTCGCGCGAGGCATCACTCAGCGCGACGACGAGCTTCTCTTGAACATCGACAACAAGCAGACGACTGGATGCGCGATGCAACAGCTCGGGACTGCGCAGGGCTTCTGACGGTGACGGCATGAGCGAATCTCAAAGGGTCCGAGGGATGTGACATTTTCCGCCCCACTTCGCGCGGGGGTCAGGCATCAACGCGCGGGGCGTGGTCCCCAAGGTTAGACGAAGCCGTCTTGGCCGTGCAAAGTAACACGAGAAATTGGTGCCTACCCCTCCTGATCGCTCAAATCAGGTGAGCCGTGTGCCGTGAGGCCCCGGACGCGTTGTTAAAGAATCCGGGGCCTCACGGCACCCGGCTCACCCCATCCACGCATGGTGGCTCACGCTGGGTCACTGATCAACGGCCCTCTGTGGCCGGACAAGTGACACGGCGTGCTACTGCAGCGGAGTCCTCGGAGAAGCAGTGCGAACGGGTGCCGACTCTCCCTCAGCACTGCTTGGCCCAAAGCCGCCAAGTTATGGCACGTCCAATCACCGTGACATCATTCGAGCCGGGCCACTCCGCCTGATGGATTCGACGGTCTAAGCAATTCGAGGAATTCAGATTTACCGATCCCCCCTGCTCGCCATCGCAAAACATTTCCTTGTGGATCGGTAACGATCGTGACTGGCGAACCGCCGACGTTGTAGCGAGTCAACACTGCAGCGTTGTCAGGGCTATCCACGTCAATTGCAACGGGGATGAATTGCGAATTGACCGATGCCGTCACCTGTTGATCAGCCCACACTTGGCGTTTCATTATCCGGCAGGGAACACACCACTTGCCGGTAAAGTAGAGGATCATCGGTTTGCCAGAGTCGGCCGCTTATTGC
>Ga0114966_10001666_pt1 | contig 20329 bp, 17 predicted proteins | sample M_130207_XF_Meta_FD_87029 | JGI IMG/M metagenome (GOLD analysis project Ga0114966, IMG submission 87029) | Freshwater microbial communities from Lake Montjoie, Canada to study carbon cycling - M_130207_XF_MetaG | ecosystem: Environmental > Aquatic > Freshwater > Lake | place: Lake Montjoie... | reverse complement strand
GTAGTGGGGCGGGTGGGTATCGAACCCACGACCGAGGGATTATGAGTCCCGTGCTCTAACCACTGAGCTACCGCCCCCGACGGGCAACTTACCGCTCCACCCCGCCGGTTCTCGGTCCCCAAACGCGTGGTTTTGTGCAGTTCCGGTACCGAGAACAAGGGGTAAGACACCAAAAAAGCCCGCCGGAGCGGGCCAAGGAAACGGAGCCGGGATGGCTCCGGGGGTGGGGGTCGAACCCACAACCTACGGATTAACAGTCCGCCGCTCTGCCGATTGAGCTACCCCGGAAAGGCACCCCGAGAGTAGCGGCTGCGGCCGCCGATGCCACCTTCGGGCAGGCCAGCCGGGTTCATCACGCGCGGCGCTCAGCCCTCGCCGAGATACGCCTTCAGTTGCTCGCGATATCGCGGGTGGCGAAGCTTGTTGAGGGTCTTCGCCTCGATCTGACGGATGCGTTCGCGTGTCACGCCAAAGGCCTTGCCGACCTCCTCGAGCGTGCGCGGCTGACCGTCATCGAGACCGAACCGCATCCGCAGCACGTCCTGTTCACGCTCGTGGAACTCCGAGAGGAGCGACTCCACCACGATCCTCAGTTCGTCGTCGAGTGCTGCCTCGCCAGGATCCCTCGAGCTCTGGTCCGGGATGAGATCCCCGAACCGGGCGTCGTCCTCCTCGCCCACCGGCGCATCCAACGAGCGGAGGTCCTGCGAGATGCGCAAGATGTCCAGCACCCGCTCCTCGGGCATCCCCGTGCGTTCGGCCAGCTCGGCAGTCGTTGGGTCCCGCTTGAGGTCCTGCACCAATTCGCGCTGCACCTTGAGCACCCGGTTGATGTGCTCGACCATGTGCACGGGAATCCGGATGGTGCGGGACTGATCCGCGATGGCCCGGGTGATGGCCTGACGGATCCACCACGTGGCATAGGTGGAGAACTTGAATCCTTTGGTGTGGTCGAACTTGTCGACCGCCCGCATCAATCCGAGGTTGCCCTCCTGGATGAGGTCGAGCAATGCCATCTCGCGACCGTGATACCGCTTGGCGATCGACACGACCAGACGAAGGTTGGCCTGGATGAGTTCGGACTTGGCACGCTCGCCGTTCCGTACTGCGCGCTCAAGTCGGCGGCGGTCGATCTCGGCAAGCGTGACGGTCTCCACAAGCAGACGGTCCGCCGCATCGAGCCCATCAAGAATCGCCTGCGCGAGGCGACGCTCATCGTCCACGTTGAGCAGAGCCACCCGGCCGATCTCGTGGAGGTACATCCGTACCGGGTCGGAGGGGTTGCCCGAATCGTGACTGCCCGCCATCCGCTCGGCGCGCTGGCGACGACGGTCCTCGTGGTTGTCCTCCACCAGTTCCTCGACGACGTTGTCGATCTGGATGTTGCGGCCGATCAACGCACCGTTCACCTGATGCAACAGATCCTCGCTGAGCTCAACATGACGCAGTACGTGCAGGACGGAGTCGGCGTGGACGATCCCTGCAGAAACACCATGAGCGATGAGCGAGGTCCACTCTGCCGGGTCGATTCCGGAAACCGGTACAACCTCCACCGCGGGCATCATCTGCGACTGCCCGGTCGTGTCATTCGCCACGTGAATCGTCCCCTGACTCCAGATGGCTATCGGCCACTCGCCGCTGCAGCCACACTAGCAACGAGTCCGATGCGTTCTGCGAGGTGCTTATGTCCTCCAATTGCTCGAGGAGGCGCCGGGCCTCAGCATCTTCCCGGATCTCGTCGGGGTCATTCACACGAGTGCGCTTCGCGAGTTCCCGGCGGACTGCGGCATTGAGGAGATTGCGTGCCTCGGTGTCCACGTCGATCTCGTCGACGTCCACCACCGCAGCGCGCTCCAGCACGTCACGCGCCTCGGGATCGCACGACGCAATCGCCGCCTCGAGGTTCCCACCCGAGCTGGCAAGCGCGCGGAATGCGCGCATCGTGGTGTCCTCAGCGAACAACCCGTCCACCAACCACGGCGCGATCGCGTCCCAGCGCTGCACGAGCAGGGCGACGGCGACGAACTCCTTGGTGTCACCCGAGCGACGGCGTTCCGATGGGACGTTGACGACAACCGGGCGGCGGCCACCGCGCTGCGCAGCGGCGACGAGGTCCGAGATCGGCAGCGACAGTCGTGCCGCAACCTCCCCGGCGTACAGGCCGCGCACCGTTGCATTCGGGTGCTCGCCGATCACTGCCATTGCGGCCTCGGCTGCGCGTGCGCGCTGCTCGGGGGACTGCGCGGGTCGGCTCGCGAGCGCTCGCTGCACCCGGAAGCCGAGGAACGGCTCTGCGGTGTCGACCGCTCGCTTCAGGCCCTCGGGATCGTTGCTCGCCATGTCCGCCGGGTCCTTGCCCTGAGGGAAGTGCGCCACCGACACCTCCACCTGGTACTTCTCCTCCCACTCATAGAACTTCTCGGCCGCACCCTGGCCGGCAGCGTCCGCGTCGAACGCCAGCACCACACGGCTCGCGTACCGCTTGAGCAGTTTGACGTGCTCCTCGGTGAACGCCGTGCCGCACGTGGCCACGGCCCGGCGCAGACCGGCACGGTGGAACCCGATGACGTCGGTGTAGCCCTCGCACACGATCACCTGATTGCTGTTCACCGCATCGGCCTTCGCCCAGTTGAGGCCGTACAGGACCCGTGACTTCGAGTAGAGCGGCGTCTCCGAGGAGTTCTTGTACTTCGCAGGGTCCGCCGAGCCGGGCAGTACCCGCCCGCCGATTGCGACGGGTTCCCCCTCTGGCGTGAAGATCGGAAACAGGACCCGAGCCCGGAACGCATCCTGCAGCTTGTTCCGACGGTTGTTGAACGCGAGACCGAGCGTGGTGAGCACCTCATCGGGAAGCTTCACGTCGCGAGACAGTTGGTCCCAGTCGTCGGGTGCCCAACCGATGCGGAACTGCCGGGCCGCCTCTCCCGAGAGCCCCCGGCTGCGCAGGTAGTCCCTCGCCTCGCGGGCATCGGGCGCCGTGAGCAGGCGCTGGTGGTACCACTCCACGACCTGCTCCATCGCCTCAACGAGTTGCTTGCGCCGACCGCGGTCACGCGCTTCGCTGCCGCTCGAGTACGTGAGCACGATGCCCACCTTGCCCGCAAGCTTCTCCACGGAGGTCACGAAATCGACGTGCTCCATGTCTTGGATGAACTTGAAGACATCGCCCGAAGCGCCGCAGCCGAAGCAGCGGTATCGCTGGGTCTGCTCCCGAACGTTGAACGAGCCGGACTTCTCCGCATGGAACGGGCAAAGGCCCACCCAGTTGCGCCCGACCCTCCTCAGAGCTACATAGGGCTGGATGATGTCGACGAGGGAGGTCGCCGAACGGACCTTCTCGATGTCATCCTCCGCAATCCCCATGCGGCGAGGTTAGCGATCCCTCGGGCTCAGCTCTCCTCGGGCGGCAGGTCGAGCACCGGTTCGACCCCGCTTGGGACCGACTCGATCGTGTCGAGCGCCCCGGGATGGCGGGTGAGGCGCATCGACGTGAGTACCGACATCACGAGGACGAGCACGATCACCATGAGCGACAGCCAGGTGTCGATGTGGACCCAACGGCTGATGACCATCTTCATGCCGACGAACCCGAGGATGATTGCGAGGCCCTGCTGCAGGTAACTGAAGCGTGCGCGCATGTCTGCAAGGAGGAAATAAAGCGCCCGGAGGCCCATGATCGCAAACGCGTTGGAGGAGAACACGATGAACTGCTCGCGCGAGACAGCGAGAACGGCCGGCACGGAGTCCACCGCGAACACAACGTCCGTGCTCTCAACCAGCACGAGCACAGCGAGCAGCGGCGTGGCGAGTCGCTTACCGTTCCGGCGAACGAACAGTTTCTGGCCGTCGTACTCCGGGGTGGACGGCACCACCCGTCGCAGTATCCGCAGGAACCTGCTCTTCTCGGGCGTGAACTCCTCATCGTCCTCGCCGGAGAACGCCAGTTTGACGCCCGTGTAGACAAGGAACCCGCCGAACACGAACAGGACCCAGTCGAACTTCTCGATGAGCGCGACGCCGGCAAGGATGAACGCTGCCCGGAGCACGAGTGCCCCGAAGATCCCCCAGAACAGCACACGATGCTGAAACTGCACCGGCACCGCGAAGGTACTGAGGATCAGTGCCCAGACGAACACGTTGTCGATCGAGAGGCTCTGCTCGATGAGGTAGCCGCTGAGGTACTCGACGCCGGCGTCCCGGCCCCAGGACGCAATCACCACGAAGGTGAATGCCAGCCCGATCGCGGTCCATCCGAACCACTCGACAGCTGCACGCTTGAGCGGCAGCACCTTCGGGACCCTGTGCAGCACCAAGATGTCGAACAGCAGCAGCACGGCGATGACGCCGAGCAACCCAACCCACGCCCAAACCGATACGTCGAGATCAACGAACTTGTCCCGGCCTGCCGAGGAAACCCGCCCGGCTAGTGCAGTTATCGAAACGGTCAGTCCCGACCGAGCAGGCCGCCGAGGGCCCCGCCCATCCCGCCGGGGCCGGAGTTGCTGGTCCCGAGTGCGGCCTTAATCCAGCCGAGCAGTTCCGACGGGTTGCGGGTCTGGGACCAGATCCTGCCCGGGCCGGTGAAGTCCAGCACAAGGCCCTCACCGCTCTTGAACGTCTGCACCAAGCCACCCGTGACCTTGCGCAGTTGCATGGACACCGTGGACTCGTAGGCAACCATGTGGCCGGTGTCGAGCGTGATGGTCTGGCCCGCGGCTAGGTCCCACACCTCGAGCGCGCCGTAACACGCAAACACCACGGGACCGCTGCCCTCGGCGCGAACGATGAAGCCACCCTCGCTGCCGAACAGGTTCTTGAACCCGCCCCACTGCGCGTCGATGGTCACGCTGTTGGCGTTCGCGAGCCACGAGCCCTTCTGGATGAACAGCGGGAGCGTGGGCTGCACCTCGTAGCTGATGATGTCGCCGGGGAGTCGCGCAGCGACGTCTACGAAACCGCCCTGCGCGGGTGCCGTGTAGGTGCTCACGAAGAAACTCTCACCACCGAGCGCGGCCCGCTTGAGCGACTTCAGCATCCCGCCCTCTGCCTTGGAGTGCAGCGTCACGCCAGCCGACATGGCCATCATCGCGCCGGACTCCACCTTGACCTCCTCGCCACCTGCGAGCGTGATCCGTGCCACTCCATATGCCGGGCCTTGACGGGTCTGAACCTGCATGTCGTCCTCCTCAGGAATCCCAAGAATCATAGTTCGGCCATGGCAGCAACCGTGACAGGAGCCGATGATCGAACGGGCAGACGTATGCCTCCGCCGCGTGCGCTACCGGCGCCGCGAACCAGCCCTCGGGTGTCGGTCCATATGATGACGGGGTGCCGGCACTTCGACTCCTCGGCTTCCCGGTCAGGGTGAAGCCCGGCTTCCTCGCGTTCCTCGCACTCGTCATCATCTGGAACCCGGGCGTTGGCTGGAAGTTCGCTATCGCCATCACGATCTTCTCGCTGGTCCATGAACTCGGCCATGCCACGGCAGCCAAACGACTCGGCGCCCAACCCGAAATTGCCCTCGACTTCCTCGCCGGCTCCACCCGGTATACCCCGCCCCGCCCGATCACACCGATCGAACGCGCCTGGGTCGCGGTATCCGGCCCCGCCGTGGAGATCCTCCTCGGACTCGTCGTGCTCGGCGTGATGCGTGTCAACCCGCTCGACATTCCCCAGGTCTTCGATTCCCAGGTGGCCGGGGTGGTCTGGATCGCTGGCCCGGTCTTCGGGTTCCTCAACCTGCTGCCGATACTCCCGCTCGACGGCGGTCACGTGCTCTCCGGTGCCCTCGAGAGCATCTGGCCGAGTCACGGCGGCATCGTGGCCATCGCGTTCAGCACTGCGGTCACGCTCGCTGTCGGCGTGGTGACGCTCCTCGAGCCCGCTGTGCGCTGGCTCGCGCCGTTCGCGCTCATGCTGCTCGTGCTGCAGATCTGGCCGCTCGTCCCCCAGCGGACACGGGGCACCCGTCGGCGCGCTATCCGACCCGCTCCCGCGGAGGCCGACGCCGAGCCCGTCGCGAGCGAAGCCTAGAAGCCGAGCCGGGCGAGCAGTTCGCCCATCAGCGAGTCGATCGGCACCCGCACCTGCTCGGTGGTGTCTCGATCCCGGATGGTGACGGCGTTGTCCTCGAGCGAGTCGAAGTCGACCGTGACGCACAGCGGGGTGCCCACCTCGTCCTGACGGCGGTACCGGCGACCGATCGACTGCGTGTCGTCGTAGTCCACCATGTAGCGATCCGAGATGGTTCGGTGAATCTGCTTGGCGAGCGGTGTGAGTGTGTCCTTCTTGGAGAGCGGCAGCACTGCCACCTTGAACGGCGCGAGGCGTGGGTGCAGCCTCAGGATGGTCCGCAACTCCCCACCGACCTCGTCCTCGTCGTAGGCAGCCAGCAGGAAGGCAGCCATCGTGCGCGTTGCTCCCGCCGCAGGTTCCACGACGTACGGCACGTACCGCTCGTTCGTCGCCTGATCGAAGAAGTCGAGCTTCTCGCCGGAGTGGGTTGCGTGCTGCTTGAGGTCGTAGTCGGTGCGCTGGGCGATGCCCTCGAGCTCGCCCCAGCCCCAGGGGAAGAGGAACTCCACATCGCTCGTCCCCGCCGAGTAGTGCGACAGCTCGTCGGCGTCATGTGCACGCAGACGGAGCATCTCGCTCGGAATGCCGAGCCCCACATACCAGTTGACGCGCTCTTTGCACCAATACTCGTACCACTGCGGGCCCTCGGCGGGCGGCACGAAGAACTCCAGTTCCATCTGCTCAAACTCGCGGGTGCGGAAGATGAAGTTGCCGGGAGTGATCTCGTTGCGGAAGCTCTTGCCGACCTGCGCAATACCGAACGGCGGCTTTTTGCGCGACGTTTGGAGCACGTTGGCGAAGTTGACGAACATGCCCTGAGCCGTCTCTGGGCGCAGGTACACCTCCGCGCCCGAGCCCTCGACGGGCCCGGCATGGGTCTTGAACATCAGGTTGAACGCACGCGCCTCGGTGAAGGAGTCCTTCGCCCCGCAGCCCGGGCAAATAGAACGATCATCGAGGTGGTCCTCCCGGAAGCGCTGCTTGCACGACGTGCAGTCCACGAGCGGATCGGTGAAATTGGCGAGGTGACCGCTGGCCTCCCACACCGCCGGCGGGGCGAGGATGGCCGCGTCGATCAGTACCGTGTCGTCACGCTGCTGCACCATCGCACGCACCCACGCGTCCTTGACATTGCGCAGCATGAGGGCACCGAGCGGCCCGTAGTCGTACGAGGAGCGGAACCCGCCGTAGATCTCTGCCGAGGGATAGACGAACCCCCGTCGCTTGCAGAGGTTGACGATCTGTTCCAGGTCCTTGGCGGGCATAGGCATCCAAGGATACGGCGACGCGATGCCCCGGACGCGCCGAGCGCGGTCGTTGCCCCCCGGACGTGCCGTACGGTTGACTCTGATGACTCCCCGACGCAGTCGACCCGCACTGATCGTTCCTGCGTTCATCGGCACCGTGGCCGTCGCGCTGCTCGGGTGCGGGTCGGGCTCCTCTTCACCGATCCCGTCCTCCACCTCGACCTCCGGGAGCACAACAGCCGGGGTGCCAACCACGGAGGCATCGACCACCGAGCCACCGACCAGCACCGGACCGACGACTGCTGCGCCGAGCACCTCCGGCGGGGAGAGCGACACCGTCTGTGGTCCGTTGCAGCCGATCGGCGTGCGGGCGAGGGTGATCTCCACCGGTGAGGTGGACTGGTCCGGGTCCGGACGCCGGGACACGACGGTCACTGTCTACGAGACCGCTTCGGACACGGCCGATTTCCGAATCCGCGTGGACCGAGCCGGCGCGGGTTCCGAGATGGCCATCATCATGACGAACCCTGTCGAGTCGGGATCCCCCGGTGGTGCGCCGGTAACCGGCGAGCCGGCGTTCATCGTCGCGACGCAGGCGGACGGCGCGGTATCGGGAACGAATCCGGAGGAACTGCTCGTACGGGTCGGCTTTGTTGCCCCCCGCAAGCTGAACGGTGTGCTGCAGAGCGGCGGCTATGACGTAGCCGTGTTCTTCCGTTACGGCAACGGCTGTATCGACCGGTTCCGCGGTGCCGACGACATCGAGCTCGTGTTCCCTATCCGCGCCGGCGGCCCGTCGATGTCCGGCTTGGCATGCGTCACCGCGGTGGATTCGGCCCGCCCCGATAAGTACCTCGTTCGCACTACGGCCACCCGCAAGCAGGGCCGGAACGTTCCGAGCGCGCTGTACGTCACGCACGAGTACCCACAGATCCGCGGCGGATCGGCTGTCGCGCCGGCGGGCACAACGTCCGGCCAACTGCTGGACGGTCCGGACATCGCCGACGACGTCCTCGACTACCAGAACACCACCTCCCCCCTGCTGCGCTACTCGAGCATCACCGGATGCGAACTGGACTCCGCAGACATCGGCGACCACGGCGACGAACAGGTTGATGACGGCGACAGCCCCTCGGACGAAGAGGGCGTCATCGACTGAAGCCGCTAGGCGGGTCGGTCACCACGCTCAAACATCGCGACCGATTTGAGCCGGCGGTCGATGTGATGCTCGATCGCAGCGGTTGCGAGATGACCGACCTCGGCGGTGGCCGACGACGCGGGCTCGTCGAGGGCCGCGTTCAGCTGGCCACCGAGGATCATCCGCGTGATCCGGAGCGCCTCCGGCGACATGGGCCGACCGCGTCGGCACGACCTGCAGAGCACTCCGCCCTCGTGCATGTCAAAGGCCACCAGCACGGCATCCGGTTCTGCGGCGCCGCATCCGACGCACGACTCGAGCTGGGGCTGGACCCCTTCGGAGGCCAACACCTTCCAGTAAAACGCCGGCACGACCACCGGCGAGGGCCGCGTACCGAGGGTGCGGAGCGCACCGACCAGCATCCGGTAGAGCGCAGGCGCCGGCTCGCGATCCATCGCGACGTGGTCAACCACCTCGACCATCGCCAGTCCCTGCGTCAAACGATCGAGATCGCTGAGCAGCGGTGCCGGACTGTCGATGGTGTCCACCTGGCTGACCACGTCGAGGTTCCGTCCCTCGTACATGAGCAGACTCAGGTGGCACAACGGCTCGAGTCGCCCTCCGAAGCGGCTCTTCGTCTTGCGAACGCCCTTGGCCACCGCCCGAACCTTGCCGTGGCCGGCAGTGAGCAACACGATGATCCGGTCGGCCTCACCAAGTTTGTACGTGCGCAGCACGACACCCGTATCGCGGTACAGGGTCATCGCGGGCTTGCGTAGACGTCGATGCCCCTCATCCTACGTGTACCCCCAGTAGGGTCGGTTGGACCATGGAACGAAGCGCTCGAGACCCTGCCGAACAGGCGAAACGGGATCTCGCAAGGGTCACTGCGGCCCTCGCTGCGGCCGAGGAGCGCCCGGGACAACAGGAGATGACCGCTGCGATCGCCACGGCGATTGCGGGCAAGCGACACCTCATCGTGCAGGCGGGCACCGGCACCGGTAAGAGCGCCGCCTACCTCATCCCGGCAATCACGAGCGCGGCACTGCGAAATGCCGAGCGCGACGGCGCGGGCGACGGCACACCGGGTTCGCGACCGGTCGTGGTGGTCACCGTCTCGAAGGCGCTGCAGGACCAGTTGGCCACCAAGGACCTCCCTTTTATCGAGGCCCACCTCGGCGTGCCGTTCGACTGGGCGATCCTGAAGGGCCGCAGCAACTACCTGTGCCTCCAACGCATCAGGGAGAACGCCCAGGGTGCCGCTGGCACAAGGCGCGGTCGCCAGAAGTCACCGGACGGTGACGGTGCCGGCCAGGGGGTGCTCGACCTCGGTGTTGCGGCGATCAATGACCTGCCGAGCGAGGTCCGCGTGGAGATCAAGCGGCTGACCGACTGGTCCGCTGTCACCAAGACCGGCGACCAGTCCGAGCTCGATTGGTCCCCCTCGGACCGGGCGTGGTCCGAGGTGAGCGTCGGCAGCGAGGAGTGCCCGGGCGGCCAGCGCTGCCCGATGGGTGCAGAGTGCTTCGCCGAGGCCGCTCGCGCCCGCGCCGCGGTTGCAGACGTCACCGTCGTGAACACCTTTCTGTACGGGCTCGACGTGGCCAGCGACGGAGCGATCCTGCCGGACCACGATGTGGTGATCTTCGACGAGGCACACCAGCTCGAGGACGTGATGAGCGACACCGTGGGCGTGTCGATCGGACCGGGTCGGTTCACTCGCGTTGCGCAGGCACTGCGGCGAGTAGTGGAGGACCCGCTCCTCATCGGCGCCGTGTCCGACATCGCGCCGTTGCTGCGCGAGGTGCTCGCTCCCGAGGTGGGCAATCGTCTCCCCAACCCACTGCCCGTTGCGATTGCCAACGCACTCGTCGAGGGAAGGCTCCGCCTCGACCGGGCCAGCGAGGCGCTGCGCAACATAGACAGTTCCATCACGGACCGGCATGGCGACGCCAAGCAGCGACTGCTGCGGGCAGCAACCCTCATCCTCCGCCTCGCCGAGAACATCGACGTGACGCTCGCCTTCGGCGAGCAGTACGTGGCGTTCGTCTCCGGCGGGCCGGAGGTGCCCCGGCTCGAGGTCGCACCGCTCGAGGTGGGGCCGGTGATGTCCAAGGGGGTATGGAGCAAGCGCACCGCAATCCTCACGAGCGCCACGATCCCCGCATCGCTCGCCGAACGGGTCGGCCTGCCCACCGACACCACGGACTCCCTCGATGTCGGGAGCCCCTTCGACTACGGGAACAACGGGTTGCTCTACTGCGCGATGCACCTCCCAGACCCGCGGAACACCGGTTACGCAGCCGCCCTGCACGACGAACTCGCCGCGCTGATCATTGCCGCAGGCGGTCGCACCCTCGCACTGTTCACGTCCTGGAAGGCAATGGACCTTGCCGCAGAGGCGGTGAAGGCGATGCTGCTCAAGCAGGGCGCTACCCATCACGTCTACACACAGCGGGACCTCCCGAAGCCTGCACTCATCCGCGCGTTCAGCGATAACCCAGAGTCCTGCCTCTTCGCGACCGCAGGCTTCTTCCAGGGCGTCGACATCCCCGGCGACACCCTCACGCTCGTCACGATCGATCGCATCCCGTTCCCCCGACCGGACGACCCCTTGCTCTCGGCGCGGCGCGAGCAGCTCGGTGCGGCAGCGTTCCGCACGATCGACGTCCCACGTGCCTCGATGCTCCTCGCGCAGGCGGCTGGGCGCCTCATCCGCACGGCGACCGACCGTGGGGTCGTTGCCGTCTTCGATTCCCGTCTCGGGACGGCGAACTACCGGTGGGACCTCGTGCGCGCTCTGCCCCCGATGAAGCGGACGCGGCACCGGGCCGAGGCCGAGGAGTTCCTGAGAAACCTCAGGAACTAGTGCTCAGGGCTTCTGGAGGAGATCGATGAGGCTGCTGGTGTCCCACCGGCGCCCGCCCCGCTCCACGACCTGCGCGTAGAACTGGTCGACGAGGGCCGCTAGCGGGAGGCGCGCACCATTGCGGTGCGCCTCGTCGAGCACGATGCCGAGGTCCTTGCGCATCCATTCCACGGCGAAGCCGAACTCGAACTCGCCCCTCGCCATGGTGTGCGCACGGTTCTCCATCTGCCACGACTGCGCAGCGCCCTTCGAGATGACGGCGATGAGTTGTTCCACGTCCAGTCCGGCGCGCTGCGCGAAGTTGACCCCCTCGGCGAGCCCCTGCACGATGCCGGCGATGCAGATCTGGTTGACCATCTTGGCGAGCTGACCCGCCCCCGCCGGCCCCAGCAGTTCGCACGCACGTGCATAGGCCATGATCACCGGCCGGGCCCGCTCGAACACGCTCGGATCGCCGCCGCACATCACCGTGAGCGCGCCGTTCACGGCTCCGGCCTGCCCACCCGAGACCGGGGCATCGACGAAACCGACACCGTGGGCCCTGCATGCAGCGTCCAGTTCCCGGGCGAGGTCTGCCGAGGCAGTGGTGTGGTCCACGAGGATCGCTCCGGCGGTGAGGCCGGAAAGCGCTCCGCTCCCGCCGAGTGCCACTTCGCGAACATCATCGTCGTTGCCCACGCAGAGGAAGACAATCTCGGCTCCCTCCGCAGCAGCGCGGGGTGTTCCCATCACCGTTCCCGGGTGCTGCGACGCCCACTCGGCGGACTTCGACGGAGTGCGGTTGTAGACCACCACGTCGTGTCCCTTTGTCGCGAGGTGACCCGCCATCGGGTACCCCATCACCCCCAGACCACAGAATGCGACTCGTGCCATGTACGAGAGTCTGGCAGCCCGCAAGCGCTCCGGACCTCCCGGGGCACCGACGGGGCCGTTACTCCGGGGTGGTGTACGCGGCGGTGATTCCGCCGTCGATGATGAGTGACTGACCGGTCATCCAACTCGACTCGTCGCTCGCCAGGAAAAGCGCCCCATTGGCGATCTCGACCGCCTCCCCGAACCTGCCCATCGGGATGTGCACGAGCCTGCGCTGACGCCGCGCCTCGTCGGACAAGAAGCGCTCGAGCAGCGGGGTCAGGACCGGCCCCGGGCAGAGCGAATTAGCCCGGATGCCTCGTCGGGCGTAGATCACGGCAATCTCGCGCGTCATCGCCAGCACTGCGCCCTTGGACGCGGTGTAAGCCACCTGAGGGGTGGCCGCGCCCATGTGGGCCACGAACGATGCAACGTTGATGATCGAGCACCCACCGCCACCGGCAGCGATCGTTGCCTCCATTGCCGGGATCGCAAACCGGCAGCCGAGCAGCACACCCTTGACGTTGACGTCCATCGTGCGCTCATAGGTCTCGATCGGTGTGGACACCGGGTCGTCGTCGTCGCTGATCATCACGCCGGCGTTGTTGTGGAGCACGTGCAGTGCCCCGAAGGACTCCATTGCGTGCGCCACTGCAGCCTCAACCGACGCTGCGTCGGTGACGTCGCAACGCGCAAAGGATCCCACGCCACCGGAGTCCGCTCCGGCCCGCGACACGGCGTCCACCGCTGCATCCGCACTGGCGTCGTCGACGATGTCGGCGATGATCACCCGCGCACCCTCTTCGGCGAAGCGCATGGCGGCTACCAGACCGAGCCCGGAGGCCCCGCCGGTGATGATCGCAACCTTGTTCTCAAGCCGAGGTGTCCGTGCCATGCGGGAGGACGCTACTGCTGCGGCCAGACTGTGTGGGTGAACCTGCGGGTGATGACTTGGAACGTGCTCGGATCGGCCAGACCGAACCGGGATGGGCTCGCGCGCGCCATCCGCTCGTTTGCGCCCGACGTGGTCGCGATCCAGGAGATCCGCCTCGGGCAGGCGAACCGCCTTGCCAACCGTCTCGGGTGGCGGGTCGAATGGACGTTCAAGCACTTCCCGCTCGGACCATTGGTGCCATGGCGGGCCGAGGGCATTGCCGTCATCTCGCGCCACGCGATGACACTCGAGTCGGCCTGGGAACTGTCGTCTGGGGTCGGCCGGTCGACGTATCACCGACGGGTGGCCCAGGCGGTCCGTGTGAAGCTTTCGCACGGCGCAGGGCATGCACCCGAACAGTTCTGTGTCGTCAATACCCACCTCGAGAGCAACGGGGCGAACCTCTCCGAACGCGTCCGGCAGGCGCAACAGGTCGTGGGGCACATGACCGAACGGGGCATCGACGTATCGGTGTTGGTCGGCGACCTCAATGCCAGTGAGGAACCCGACGTCCTCGCGCCCTTCGCAGGGTACGGGTTGCTCGACGCGTGGACCTCGATGCAGCCGGGGACGGCGGGATCCGGTTGCACCGTTCCCTCTGCGCACCCGGACAAGCGCCTCGACTATGTACTCGTCGGCCCCCGGTACCGCGTGGTTGGCATGCAGGTTCCCGAGTCATCGGCGGCATGGGCAGCCCTGTCCGATCACCTTCCGGTCGTGGTGGACCTCGAAGGGGTCTAGATGCGCTCGAAGTAGCGGCGCATCTCCCAGTCGGTCACCGTCTGGTTGAACGCGATCCACTCGGCCTTCGCCGTGTTGAGGATGTGGTGGTGGACCTCGTCGCCGAACGAGGCGCGCGCGACGGACGACGACTCCCACAGGTCGATCGCGTCCGAGAGGTTCCACGGAACGCGGTCGATTTCCTCCGCCGTATAGCCGTTGCCCGAGAACGGGGCGGGCGGCTCGATCCGGTTCTCGATGCCGTGCAGCCCACCGGCAATCGTTCCCGCGAACGCGTGATAACTGTTGGCATCGGCACCCGGGATGCGGCACTCCACACGCGTGCTCGCGCCGTGGCCCACCTTGCGGAACCCGAGCGTGCGGTTGTCCACTCCCCACCCGACACCGGTCGGCGCCCACGAGCCCGGCTGGAAACGCTTGTAACTGTTGATGGTGGGCGCCCACAGCAGCGAGAACTCGCGCGCCGTCGCGATGAGACCACCGAGCCACCAGCGGAACGTCTCGCTCATCGCATTCGGTCCCTGCGGATCGTGCATCGCTGTTTCGAGCCGACCGGACGCGGACTCCCGCCAGAGCGAGGAGTGGACATGGCAGGAGGAGCCGGTGTCGTCGAACGCGTACTTCGCCATGAACGTGATGCTGCGCCCGTTGAGCGCCGCGATCTCTTTCGCAGCGTTCTTGTAGAGGTGGTTTCGATCCGCCATCTCGACCGCTGTCGTGTAGTCGAGGTTGATCTCGTGCTGACCGCGGCCGGCCTCACCCTTGGAGAACTCGACCGGCACGCCGCTCGCCTCGAGGCCACGACGGATCTGGCCGATCAGGTACTCGTCCATCGTCGTCTGGAGCACGTGGTAGTCCTGCAGCCAGGGCGAGTGGTTCACCAGATTGCGGTAGCCCTTCTCGTAGGCCTCGGCGTACGTGTCGCGGAACACGAAGAACTCGATCTCGCTGCCGAGCATCGGCGTGTACCCCAGACGGGCCGCACGCTCGACCTGGCGGCGGAGGATCTGTCGCGGGGACTCCTCGATCGGCGCGCCGTTGTCCACGTCTACGAGATCGCACAGGATCATTGCGGTTCGCGGTACCCACGGTGTGATCCGGATCGTCGACCAATCCGCCTGCGCAACCATGTCTCCGTACCCGAGGTCGTAGTTGGCAAAGCGATAGCCGGGAACCGGCTTGTTGTCGATGTCGCACGCAATGAGGTAATTGCAGTTCTCGGTGCCGTGGTCGGCCACCTGCTCCAGGAAGAATCGGCCGCTCGTCCGCTTACCGGTGAGACGACCCTGAAGATCGACAAAGGCCATCACGACCGTGTCGATGTCACCAGAAGCGATGAACGACTCGAGTTGCGCTCGGGAGACGTGGACCCGCTCGTCACGGGGATTGGTGGGCGCAGACATGCGGGTGACAGTACCGACACCCAGCCCGGAGGGGAACGACTACTTGGTGGCAGCCTTGGTGGCAGCCTTGGCGGGCGCCACTTTCTTCGCAGCCGCAGTCTTGGCCGGCTTGTCCACATCAGGCTTGGCTGCTGCCGGCTTGACGGCAGGTTCCTTCACTGGCTTGGCGGCAGGTGCCTTCACTGGCTTGGCGGCAGGTGCCTTCACCGGCTTGGCGGCAGGTGCCTTCACCGGCTTGGCGGCAGGTGCCTTCGCCGCTGCCACTTTCTTGGCGGCCGGTGCCTTCGCCGGCTTGTCTGCTTCGGGCATTACTGACGATGCCCCGTCGTCGGGCTCGCTGTCGACTGCTGGCTTCGCGGCGACGGCCTTGTCGGCCTTCGCCCCACCCTTTGCCGGCTTCAACACACCCTTGGCGAGGGCCAGATCGAGGAAGATTTCGGCTTCCTCGGCGCTCACCCGCAGGGCAGGTGCAATCTCCGACACGAGGTTGATGCGTGCCCGCTCGTACATCGTGCGCTCGGCGGCAGAAAGGGCTGCATCCCGGTTGCGCGCCGCGAGGTTACGGACGACCTCGGCAACTTGGTAGACGTCGCCCGACTTCAGTTTCTCCTGATGGTTCTTGAAGCGCCGCGACCAGTTGGACGGCACGCGGGGATCCGCCTTCGACAGTACCGAGACGAGGTCGTCGAGTTCATCCGCGTTCACCGGCGGACGAACACCAACAGCGTCGGCGTTCTCGACCGGAACCGACAGCGTCATCTCGCCGATCACCGACTTCAAGATGAGGTACTCTCTCGTCACGCCGTCTACCAAGAGCTTCTTCGAGCCCTGGACGAGGCATGCCCCGTGCTGGGGATAGATGACGGTGTCGCCCTTCTTGAACTTCACTCGACACCTCATGTGCTTGACGTCTTGGAGCCTGGCGGCCGGACCTGGCGACCCGGCGGCGGCGTTGCCGGTCGGGACATCTTGCAAGGCTAGGGCCACCGAGGGGGAATCCCACGCTGCGTGGCGCCCTCGGAGGGACTCGAACCCCCAACCAACCGGGTAGAAACCGGTTGCTCTATCCATTGAGCTACGAGGGCCGGGACAGCCGTTCCAGAAAGGCTAGTGGGACGTCAACGGACCGCGCGGGAAATCGCTACCGCCCGGCCATCGCTCAGAGACCGAGAAGCGTGCGTCTGAGCAGGTCCAATGCCGAGATCACCGAGAACTCGCGCATCTGCTGGCGCTGACCGGGAAGCCGCACCGTGGTGCTGATGGGAGCAGCCTCGCCGACCACGAGCCCGATGCAGAGCGTGCCGACGGGCATGCCATCCTGCTCGCTCGGCCCAGCCACCCCAGTGAGTGCAAGGCCCACATCGCTGCCGAGCACCCGACGCGCCCCGATCGCCATCGCGACGGCCGTTGCCTCGTTCACCACTGGACCCTCCGGAACGCCAAGCAGGTCGAACTTGACGGCACTCGCGTACGACACGATCGAGCCGAGAAGTACGTCGCTGGCGCCGGCGATCCCGGTGATCCGGGCACCGACCAGACCACCGGTGACCGACTCGGCGAGGCCGAGCGTGAGGCCCCGGGAGCGCAGGAGATCGAGCACCACCGATTCCATCGTGTCGGCGTCCTGGCCGAACACCTGGCTCGACAGCTCTGCACGGATCGCTGCCTCGTGCGGCTCGATGAGCGCGAGTGCGGATGCACGGTCGGGGCCACGCGCGGTCAGACGGACCTTGATGCCCTCCCAGCCGCTGGCCAGGAACGCGAGCGTCGGGTTGCCAGCCTGCTCGAGCCGTTCGATGATGCCGTCGAGACGCTCGTTGAGCCCGCTCTCGCTCTCGCCCCACGTGCGCAGCGTGCGCGACACGATGATGCTCGGGTCACCCGAACGGCGGCGCAGGTCCGGAAGGACCGCTCGCTCGAGCATGTCCTTCATCTCGTGCGGGACGCCCGGCACCAGATAGGCAACCTTCTCGCCGCTGCGGGCGTGCACGGGGCAGATGAGCCCAGGCGCTGTTCCCCGCGTCTGGGCAATCACGATTGCTCCGTCGGGCACCTGCGCCTGACGGAGGTTGTTCTCCGCCATCCTGCGGCCCCGCGAGGCGAACATCTCACGGATGCGCTCGGCCACCTCCTCGTCGTGGTGCATGCCCACGCCCATGACCTCGGCGATCGCCTCACGGGTGATGTCGTCGTGCGTCGGTCCGAGTCCGCCGCACACGATGAGCGCGTCGGAGCGCTCGAAGGCCTCACGCATGCACTGCACGATGCGCTCACGGTTGTCACCCACCTTCACCTGCCGGTGCGTGCCGATACCGCTCAGCGCCAACTGTTCCCCGATCCACGAGGAGTTGGTGTCAACGATCTGGCCGAGGAGCAACTCGGTCCCGATCGCAAGGACCTCACAGGACAGTGTCATGCTGCAACCACCTCGCTGTCAGCTCGTGCGCGCTGGGCCTTCACGAGATAATCGGCCCCGGTGAACACGGTCAGGCCGACCGCCAGCCAGAGGAGGGCCTGCCACGCCCAGGTGGCGTGATTGGCGATCAGCGGGAGTACGGCAGCGCCCACGGCGAGCTGTTGCGCGAAGGTCTTCCACTTCGCCAACTGGGTGGCCGGCACGCTGACACCCTTCGCCCCGACGAACGTGCGATACAGCTGGATCGCAAGTTCGCGGGTGGCGATGATGACGACTGGGAGGATCCAGAACACGTCCCGCTGCACGAGCGTGAACATCGCCCCGAGCACCAGCACCTTGTCGGCCAGCGGGTCGAGGAACGCACCCGAGCGTGTTGCCCCGTGGCGCCGGGCGAGCGACCCGTCGACGAGATCGCTCATGCACAGCACGAACCAGAGTGCTGTGGCGAACCACGAACCCCGGCGCCCGTCGATTGCCGCGAACATCACGGGCGAGACCAGCAGGCGCGCAACGGTGACCAGGTTGGCCCACGTAGCGATTGCGCTCGGGTCATTGCTCATGGTTTGTCGTACATCCCTCTTACGACAGTAGCGGGCGCCCTACGAGGTCCGGGCCCACTGCCTCGACGATCTCCACCTCGTGGAACGAGCCGACGGCGAGATCCTCAGGAACCTCGATGATCCCGTCGATCTCGGGTGCCTCCCGTGTGGACCGTGCGGTGCCGGGCACGTCGACGAGCACGCGCTGGACCGAACCGATGAGCAGGTCGCGGCGCCCGGCCGTGATGCGGTCCTGCATCTCACGGAGTTCGTTGAGGCGTTCGTTCATCAGCGAGGCGTCGACCGCGCCGTCGAGGCCCATCGCGTAGGTGCCCTCCTCGGGTGAGTACGCAAAGAAGCCGCACCAGTCGAGTTGTGCCGACTCCACGAAGGCCAGCAGTTCGTCGTGGTCGCGCTCGGTCTCGCCGGGGTACCCGACGATGAAGTTGGAGCGGAACGCCGCCTCGGGCGCCCGTTCCCGGATGTCGGCGATACGGCGCAGGAAGCGCTCGCCGTCACCCCATCGACGCATACGGCGGAGCAGCGGCTTGGAGACGTGCTGGAGCGAGAGGTCGAAGTACGGCACGCCGGTGGAGATGACCGCGTCGATCAGGTCGTCCGACAGGTCCGACGGGTACAGGTACAGCAGGCGGACCCAGTCGGCCCGTTCCGCAACTGCCCGTACGAGCGAAACAATTGAGCCGGCCCCCAATTCGTCGGGACGGTCCTTGCCGTACGAGGCAAGGTCCTGGGCGACAAGCACAATCTCGCGGGCCTCGAGCGACTCGACCTCCGCAAGAATCGACGACACGTCCCGGCTGCGCTGGGGCCCGCGGAACGAAGGGATTGCGCAGAACCCGCACGACCGGTCGCAACCCTCCGCGATCTTCACGTATGCCCAGGGCGAGTTGGACTTGGGCCGCGGCAGGTTGAGCAGATCGAGCATCGGGGCCGGACCCGCAGGCGACACACCGAGCGACTTGCGACCAAGCGTCACCGGAACGCCGAAGCCAGCCACCTGGTCGACCTCCGGCAGTGCCTCGGCGAGCTCGGCCCCGTAGCGCTCGGCCATGCATCCCGTGACCACCAGGCGGGCGCCTTCCTTGCGCTGGTCGTCGAGCGCGAGGATGGTGTCGATTGACTCGCGCCTGGCCTCGTCGATGAAGGCGCAGGTGTTCACCACCACCAGATCGGCCTCGGCAACGTCGTCCGTCGGCTGCATGCCATCCGCGAGCAGGGTGCCGATCAACTTGTCGGAGTCCACCTGGTTCTTCGGGCACCCGAGGGTCTCGACGAAGAACCGTTTGTTCACAGTTGTTCACGCTACCCACAAACCGTGGCCGGTATCGTCGCCTGCGCCACTGGGATGCAAACGGAGTAGATCTTGACGCAGGAGAACAACGACCTCGACTCCCTGCTCAACCGGATGCGGACCGTCTCGGCGCCGATCCGTGGGACGCTCACCGAGATCCATGCCTCCCTGAAAGGGACGTCCCACGGACGAGTTGCGGACTACATCCCCGAATCCCCGAACTCGCCAGCGCCGACCCGAACTGGTTCGGGATCGCGATCACCAGCGTGGACGGGAACACCGTGGAGGTAGGCGACTCGGCGCAACTGTTCAGCATCCAGTCGGCCTCCAAACCCTTTGTCTACGGCCTCGCCCTGGACAGCCACGGACGGGATCACGTGCTGTCCAAGGTGAACGTCGAGCCCTCTGGTGAGGCGTTCAACTCGATCGTCCTGGACCAGTCCACCAACCGACCCTTCAACCCGTTGGTGAACTCCGGGGCTATCGCGACCACCGACCTCATTTCGGGTGCCAGCCATGTGGACCGCATCAAGAGCCTGCTCGGCAAGCTCGAGCAGTACGTCGGGCACACCGTGCACGTGGACAACGCCACGTTCATCTCGGAACGCTCAACCGGTCATCGCAACCGGGCGATCGCTCACCTCATGCTGAACTTTGGCATGATCGAGGATCGAGTGGAGGAGACCCTCGAGCTCTACTTCCAGCAGTGCGCCGTGCTCGTGAACTGCAAAGACCTCTCCGTGATGGCAGCGACGCTCGCCAACGGTGGCGTGAACCCGGTGACAGGGGTACGGGCGATCCAG
>Ga0114966_10001665_pt1 | contig 20330 bp, 21 predicted proteins | sample M_130207_XF_Meta_FD_87029 | JGI IMG/M metagenome (GOLD analysis project Ga0114966, IMG submission 87029) | Freshwater microbial communities from Lake Montjoie, Canada to study carbon cycling - M_130207_XF_MetaG | ecosystem: Environmental > Aquatic > Freshwater > Lake | place: Lake Montjoie... | reverse complement strand
GAAAGATAGGCGTCGCGAACGTGCCGCTTGCGGAAAAAAGTGCGTCCGCTATAACGCGGCACATGCCAAACCTGCGTGAACCAAACGGTCTGAAGAAGGGCCGCGGTCTTGATGATTTAGAGCACAAGTCGCTCGATGAAGCGGACTACAAGCCGCGGCTCAAGGAACAGCAGCTCAAGCTGCTGGAACTCACGCGCACCTTAAGCGAGACGCAGCGCACGCTGACCGTGGTTTTCGAGGGGCCCGACGCCGCGGGCAAAGGCGGCGCGATCAAGCGCGTCGTCGAACGGCTCGACCCGCGGTTGCTGCGAGTCCATTCGGTGGTGAAACCGACGGTGGAGGAAGATCAGCGGCACTACCTCTGGCGGTTTTGGAACAAGCTCCCGCCCGACGGGCAGAGCATCATTTTCGACCGCTCATGGTATGGACGCGTACTCGTGGAGCGGGTGGAAGGTTTCGCCACCGACAAGGAGTGGAAGCGGGCCTACGACGAGATCAATTCCTTCGAGCAACTGCTCACGGACGATGGGGCGATTTTCGTGAAGATTTACCTGCACATTTCCAAGGATGAGCAACTCGCGCGGTTCAAGCGCCGCGAAGCGGATCCCTACAAGCACTGGAAAATCAACGACGAGGACTGGCGCAACCGCCGCAAGTGGGAAGAGCACAACAAGGCGGCGGAGGATGCCTTTGAGCGGACGAGCACGGACATCGCTCCCTGGACCGTGGTGCCGGCCAACTACAAGTGGTACGCGCGCGTGAAAGTCGTCAAAACTGTGGTCGAGGCGCTCGAACGCGCGGGCCTGAAACGCTCTGACTGATGGTGCGCTTCCTTCGTTCCGGAACGATCGTGGTCCTGGCCTGCGCGGGTCTTGCCGTTGCGGGTTGCACGCGGCTTTTCGACGATGGGACCAAGGACAAGATCGAGAAGGCGGAGAAGAAGGTCGCGACGGGAGACTTTGCCGCGGCGGTCTCGCTCTACGAGGCGACCCTCGACGGCACGGCGAAATCCGCCGACACCCATTACAAAATCGCGCTGGTTTATTCGGACAAGCTCAAGCAGCCGCTCGACGCGATCCACCATCTCGACCGCTATGTCGAACTCGCCCCGACTGGCCCGCGAGCGAAAGACGCCAAGGCCCTCAAGAAGCAGAACCAGAACGATCTGCTCTCGACGCTGACCAAAGGCGCGCCAGCCACGCAGTCCGACGCGAACCGCTTGCGCGATGAGAACAAGCGCCTGGCCGACAGGAATGCCGAACTGCTCCGCACGATCGCCGAGGCTCGCGCGCAAAAGGCAACCGCCACGACCGGGAAAGACCGGTTGGAAAAGGCACCGATCCTGCCTGGTTCGCGCACTTACACGGTCAGGAAGGGAGATACTTTTGCGAAGATCTCCCGCGCACTTTTCAAGACGCCGGGCCGGGCGACGACCATCCAGAAACTCAATTATCCCGCGGCAACCAAGACGCCGACGATCAAGCCCGGCGAGGTGCTGATGGTCCCGACGAAGTAGCGTCTGCTCCCGCCTCCTCGGGGAGGTTGCGCGTCATGCGGACGAGGTACACGCGCTTGTCCTGACTTTCGTAAAAGGTGCGCATGATCATTTCCGCGAGGAGCCCCATGAGCACGCACATGACCCCCGTGATCGCGGTCATCACGAAGAGCAGCGGGAGCGGCGTCTCGATGAAGGCTTTGCCCGCAAAGCATTTCAGGTAAACCGCCGAACAGCCGGCGAGAAAGCTGACCAGCAGCGAAACCGCACCAACCCCGCCGAAGACGTACATCGGCTTCTCGGCGTAGCTGTCGAGGAACTTCACGACCACGAGGTCGCACAGCACTTTCGCCACTCGCTCGAGGCCGTATTTAGACTTGCCGCTGGTCCGCGCGAAGTGATTGACGGCGACCTCGGTGATTTTCGCCCCGTGCCAGCCCGCGTAGATCGGGAGAAAGCGGTGCATTTCGCCATAAAGCCGCACGCCCTTGATGACCTCGCTGCGGTAGGCTTTCAGCGAGCAGCCGAAGTCGTGGAGTCGCACGCCGGAGACCCAGGAAATGAGCTGGTTGGCGAGGATGCTGGGGAAGTTGCGCTGGAGGGCGTCGTCCTGACGGTCCTTGCGCCAGCCGGAGCAGACGTCGAAACCCTCGTCGAGTTTTGCGAGCAATTTTGGGATGTCGGCGGGGTCGTTCTGGAGATCGCCGTCGAGGGGGATGATGACGTCGCCGCCGGCGAAGTCGAAGCCGGCCATCATCGCGGCGGTTTGGCCGTAATTGCGGCGAAAGTGGACGACTTTCACTTCGGCGTTCTCCGCGGCGAGGCGGTCGAGGATCGCCGTGCTGCCATCGGTGCTGCCGTCGTTGACGAAGATCAGCTCCCACGGGCGGCAGAGCCCGACCATGACCTCCCGGATGGACCCGTGGAGGGCGGGGAGAGACTCCGCTTCATTGAAAACTGGGACGGTGATCGAGATCATGCAGGCGCTGGGTTGGGCATTAAAGGCGACGGCAGCGGGCAGCAGCAAGAGGGATCGCCGTACGGGCGCGGCACGGGCGGATTTCGGCGGGAAAACTTTTCGTCCATCGTGTTCATTTTTATTTGAACACAACGGACTGGTGCCCTAAAAAGTCTCCCGATGCCGGCCAAACTCCCCAACCTCGCCACGCGCAAAGCCGCCGCCCGGCGGCCGTCCGGCGGAATGTCGCCGCTGGAGGTGGAGGCCATCGATTTCTTCATCAGCTTCGTCCGGCTGCTCGGGATGCCGAAGTCGGTGGGCGAAATTTACGGGCTGCTTTTCGCCTCACCGGAACCACTCGCGCTGGATGCGCTCATGGATCGTCTGCACATGAGCAAAGGCGCGGCGAGCCAGGGGTTGAAAGTGCTGCGCTCGTTTGGCGCGGTGCGCACGGTCTATGTGCCCGGCGACCGGCGCGATCACTACGTGGCCGATTTCGAGCTGAGCAAGTTTGCCAGCGCGTTCATCAAAGAGGAGGTGCAGCCGCATCTCGACAGCGGCGCGGCGCGCATCGCCCGGATGGAGCAGCACCTTGCGAAGCTCCCAAAAGCCGAACGCGACGCCGCCAGCGCCCGCCTTGCGAAACTCCGGCACTGGAAAGAAAAGGGCGAAGCGATGTTGCCGTGGCTTTTAAAGTTCCTCGGCGCCTAGAATGATCGCCATGTCTGCTCCCACCGACGAAATGACGGACCCCGACGTCCCCCAGTGGTACTGCCTCCGTTCCCAACCGAAGCACGAACACATCGCCGCCGCGCAGTTGCGCCGGAGCATGGGCATCGAGGTTTTCTGCCCCCGCGTGCGCATCCAGAAAAACACCCGGACCGGGCTGAAGTGGTTCGTCGAATCCCTCTTTCCGAACTACCTCTTCGCCCGCTTCCCGCTGCGCGCGCACCATGCCCAGGTGCGCTACAGCCCCGGCATCAGCGGCCTGGTCCGATTTGGCGATCGCTTTGCCACAGTGTCCGACCCCGCCATCGCCGAGTTGCTGGCTTTCATCGGCCCCGACGAAGTGCGGACCATGGCCTATCAACTCACCACGGGCGACGACGTGGAAATCGTCGCCGGTCCGCTGCGCGGCCAGCACGGCGTCGTCACGGGCCTCCACGCCGCCAAGGAGCGCGTGCGCATCCTTCTCGAATTCCTCGGCCAGACCCGGGAAATCGAGGTCAGCCTCACCGCCGTCTTCCGGCAGGCCCGCACCCCCGCGTCCTGATCCACCGGCCGGCCGCTGCCGGAAAAAAGCGGCCCGTAAATCCATGACTAACGCGCGTCCCATTCGGCGCAACCCAGGTCTGGCCGGCTCCGCCGGACCAACGACCAAGGGCGGCAGCTTGCCCGGATTTTTCCCCGCAGCATGACGACCGAAACGACCACGGCGGGCCGACTCGGCGAGGAACCGATCCAGTGGACCGATGTCATCACCCCGCAGCGCGGCTGGCTGGAGATTCGCTGGCGCGAACTCTGGCAGTATCGCGACCTCATTTACCTCCTCGTGCGGCGCGATTTCGTCGGGACCTACAAGCAGACCATCCTCGGTCCGCTCTGGTTTTTCCTGCAGCCGCTTTTCACGACCATCGTCTTCACCGTCGTCTTTGCCCGCATCGCGAAAATCTCCACCGACTCCGTCCCCGCCCCGCTTTTCTACCTCTCTGGCATCGTCATGTGGCAGTACTTTGCCGATTGCCTGAACCAAACTGCGGGCACCTTCACCGCCAACGCCGGGATTTTCAGCAAGGTCTATTTCCCCCGCCTCGTCGTGCCGATTTCTCGGGTCATCACCAGCCTCCTCACCTTCGCCATCCAGTTCGCGCTGTTTCTCTGCTTTCTCGTTTTCTTCAAACTGCACGGCGCGCCCATTGATCCCAGCTTCCGCATCATCGTGCTGCCCGTCCTGCTCGCGATGATGGCCGCCCTCGGTCTCGGCGTGGGCTGCCTCGTCTCGTCGTTCACCACGCGCTATCGCGACCTCGCGGTGGCTGTCGGATTCGGCGTGCAGTTGTGGATGTATGCCAGCGCGGTCGTCTATCCGCTCTCCGAGATTCCGGTCGAATGGCGCTGGGTGCTCGTTCTGAATCCGATGGTGCCGATCATTGAATCGTTCCGCTTCGCCTTCCTCGGCTCCGGCGTCGTGGAAATCTGGCAGCTCGCGATGGGTGCGGGCGTCTGTCTCCTCGTGCTGCTCAGCGGCGTCTTCGCCTTCAATCACGTCGAGAAGACTTTCTCCGACACCGTCTAGCCCGCCATGTCCCTCGTCATCCGAGTCGAAAATGTGAGCAAGCGCTACCGCCTGGGCGTGATCAATCGGCGGATGCTTTACCAGGACCTGCAAAGCCGCTGGGCGCGCTGGCGCGGGCTGGAAGATCCCAATGCGCCGATCCAGGAAAAGCGCCCCGGCAACCCGGACTCGCACGATGAGTTTTGGGCGTTGCGTGATGTCTCCTTCGAGGTTCGCGAGGGTGATGTCGTCGGGATCATCGGGCGCAACGGCTCGGGGAAATCCACCCTGCTGAAAATCCTCTCCCGCATCACCGCTCCGACGGAGGGCAGCGTCTCGCTCAAAGGCCGCCTCGCCTGTCTGCTCGAGGTCGGCACCGGATTTCATCACGAGCTGACCGGCCGCGAAAACATCTACCTCAACGGCGCGATCCTCGGCATGACGCGCGCGGAGATCACCCGGAAATTCGACGAGATTGTGGACTTCGCCGGCGTCGAAAAGTTCATCGATACGCCGGTGAAGCGCTACTCTAGCGGCATGACCGTCCGCCTGGCCTTCGCTGTCGCGGCGAGTTTGGAGCCCGAGATTCTGGTGATCGACGAGGTGCTGGCCGTGGGCGACGCGGCGTTTCAGAAAAAGTGCCTCGGCAAGATGAGCAGCGTCGCCCGCGAAGGCCGCACCATTCTCTTCGTCAGCCACCAGTCCGCCGCCGTCGAGAACCTCTGCACGCGGGGCATCGTTCTCGAAGACGGGCACCTGCGCTTCGATGGCACGCAGACCGCGGCGATCGAGTATTACGTCAGCCGCTTCAATCCAACCGCCAGCTCATTGCGCGATCGCACCGACCGCAAGGGCACCGGCCAGATTCGCGTGCGCGAGATCGAACTCCGCGACCTCGATGGACGCACCCTCACGACCGTGCAAGCCGGTCAGGACATCGACGTGTATCTCTTTTTCGAAAACCTCACCTCCTCGCCTCGGCTCGTCCTGCGCGTTGGCATCTTCATCACCACCCACTTCGAGGCACCGGTCTTCATGCAGGACAATATGCTTACCGGCGAAGCACTCGGTGACGAATTGCCTGCGGAGGGTGCCTTTGTGTGCCGTCTCCGCCGGCTGCCCTTGCCGCCTTCGTCCTACCGCTTGGGCTTTTACATCGCCACGCAAGGCTCGACCGGTTCGGCCTATGACTCCATGACGAATGCCATGGACGTGCATGTCGAGGGAGGCGATTTTTTTGGCAGCGGCCAGCTTCCTCCGGTGCAGAGCGGCGTCGCGCTCGTGGACGGCAAATGGCGCTTTGAGTCCGCTAAACCGCTTGTCGCGAAGCCCGTGGGCTCCCTCCCATGAGGATCGCCGCACTCATTCCGGCCCGCGGCGGATCCAAAGGAATTCCCCGGAAAAACCTCGTGCCGCTCGCGGGCAAGCCACTGATCGCCTGGACGATCGAGGCCGCATTGGGCAGTGACAAATTGAGCCGCGTCCTCGTCTCGACCGACGACGCGGAGATCGCCGCAGTCGCGCGCCAGTACGGAGCGGAGGTTCCCTTTCTGCGCCCTCCCGAACTGGCTCGGGATGAAACTGGGACGCTCGAAGTCGCGCTCCACGCGCTCGACTGGATCGAGCAAAATACCACCGACCGGCCGGAGTATCTGCTCCTGCTCCAGCCCACGAGTCCGCTCCGCACCACCGCCGACATCGCCGCCGCCATCCACCTCGCGCAGACCCGCGGCGCGGACGCCGTGCTCGGCGTTTGCGAAGCAGAGCCGCACCCATACCTCGCGCGTCGCATGGATGAAAGCGGCGTGCTCAGCGACTTCATTCCGGCTCGTGAAGCCTCCGGGCGCCGGCAGGATTTTCCGCCGGCTTACATCCTCAATGGCGCTCTCTACCTCAACCGCTGCACCTCGCTCCGCGCCTCGCGCGTTTTCCAGCCGCCCGGCGCGCTCGCCCACGTCATGCCGCGCGAGCGTTCGCTCGACATCGACACGCCGGACGACCTGCGTCTCGCGGAACTGCTCCTGACAAAATGACACTCATCGAAATCGCCGGACGCCGCATCGGCCCGGGCCAGCCGTGCTTCGTCATCGCCGAGGCCGGCGTGAATCACAACGGCAGCACCGCGCTGGCGCTCCGCCTCGTGGATGCCGCCGCGGAGGCGGGTGCGGATGCGGTAAAGTTTCAGGCTTTCAAAGCGGAGCGCCTCGTCAGCCCCACCGCGCCCAAGGCGGAGTATCAACTGGCGGCGACCGGCGGCGCGGAGTCGCATTTCGAAATGATCCGCCGGTTGGAGCTGACGGCGGATGCGCTGCGGCAAATCCAGGCCCACTGCATGCAGCGCGGCATCCTTTTTCTCGCCACGCCATTCGATGAGGAAAGCGCGACCCAGCTCGACGCGATGAACGTCCCGCTTTTCAAAATCTCCTCGGCTGAAGCGATCAATCTTCCTTTCCTCACCCACGTCGCGCAGACGGGCCGGCCGATCGTCCTCTCGACCGGGATGTGCGATCTCCGCGAAGTCGGGGAGGCGGTGCGGACGATTCGCGCGGCAGGCCTTGAGTCGGTTGTGCTGCTCCAGTGCGTCAGCAATTATCCGGCAGCCCCAGCGGACACGAATTTGCGCGCGATGCAGACCATGGCGGAGGCGTTTGGTGTGGCCGTCGGCTACTCCGATCACACGCTGGGCAATGAAGTGGCTCTGGCCGCCGTCGCGCTCGGCGCGTGTGTCGTGGAGAAACACCTCACGCTTGACCGCGCGATGCCGGGCCCCGATCACCACGCGTCTTCCGAGCCCGCGGAATTTGCCGCGCTGGTGCGCGGCATCCGCGTCGTCGAGTCGGCGCTCGGGGATGGCTCCAAAAGCCCCGCCGCCAGCGAACGCAACACCGCCGAAGTCGCGCGCAAGAGCCTCGTGGCGGCGCGCGATCTGCCTGCCGGCACCGTGCTCACGGCCGACACGCTGACCGCCATCCGTCCCGGCACCGGCCTCTCGCCGGCGCTGCAGCCGCAGGTTCTCGGGCGCAAACTCCGGCTCGCCATTCCCATGCACACACCGCTGACTTTCCAAATGCTCGACTGACGCCCGCCGCCTTTTTCCCATGCCCATCTATCCCCAACGCCGCGAGGTTGACCTTGCAAAATTCGAAGCTCCACCCAGCCAACTGGAAGCCCGCTACGGCCTCCCACGAGAGGTGCGCTTCTGCCGCTCGTGTGTGATTTCCAATCAACGGCCCAACTCCGCGGTCGAGTACGCCCACACGAAAGACAGTAAAAAGCAGACGATTCGTTTTGATTACGACGGCATCTGCGATGCCTGCCGTCTCGCCGAGCAGAAGAAGCACACCATCGACTGGGCCGGGCGCGAGGAGCACCTCAAGGAACTTTGCGACCGCTACCGCAAGACCGACGGTTCCTACGACTGTCTCGTGCCCGGTTCCGGCGGGAAGGACAGCTTCTACGCCGCGCATCTGCTGAAATACAAATACGGCATGCACCCGCTGACCTGCACCTGGGCACCGCACGTCTATACCGACTGGGGTTGGAAAAACTTCCAGGCATGGATCCACGCGGGCTTCGACAATTTTCTCTGCACGCCGAACGGCCGCATCCACCGCCTGCTCACGCGGCTGGCTGTGGAAAATCTCTTCCACCCGTTTCAGCCGTTCATCTTCGGGCAGAAATCGCTCGCGCCGAAAATGGCGGCACTGCACGGCATCCCGCTTGTCTTCTACGGCGAGAATGAAGCCGAGTACGGCAATCCGCTCGCCGATACCAACACCGCGCAGCGCGACTGGTCATACTTCACCGCAGGCGACAAATCTCAGATCAGCCTCGGCGGCACCTCCGTCGCGGATCTCGAAGAACACTTCGGCGTCGATCAGAATGATCTCCAGCCGTACTACCCGGCCAATCCCGAAGCACTCCAGCAGACCAAGGTCGAGGTCCACTACCTCGGCTACTACCTGAAATGGCACCCGCAGAGCTGCTACTACTACTCCGTCGAGCACGGCGGTTTCCAGGCTTCGCCCGAGCGCACCCCAGGCACTTACAGCAAGTACAATAGCATCGACGACCGCATCGACGACTACCATTACTTCACCACGCGGATCAAATTTGGCATCGGTCGCGCGACCTACGACGCCGCGCAGGAGATCCGTTCCGGCGACATCACGCGCGAGGAAGGCGTGGCCCTGGTGCGGCGATTTGACGGCGAATTTCCCGAGCGGTTCGCGCAGGAAATTTTCGACTACCTGAGCATTCCGGCGGCGCAGTTTCCGCAGGCGTCGCGGATGTTTGCGCAGCCGATCATGGACCGCGAATACTTCCTAAACCTCGCCGAATCCTTCCGCTCCCCGCATCTCTGGGCGCGGGAAAACGGCGCGTGGAAACTGCGGCACAACGTCTGGGACAGCAGCGCTGGTCCAGCCTAGCGATGGCCAAACTCCGCCTCATTCCGCGGCTCGACATCAAGGGTCCGAACCTGATCAAAGGCATCCACCTCGAAGGTCTCCGCGTCATGGGCGACCCGCAGGTTTTTGCCGCACGCTACTATGAGGCGGGCGCGGATGAACTGCTCTACATGGATGTCGTCGCCAGCCTTTACGGACGCAACAGCCTCACCGACATCGTGCGCCACACCGCCCGCAATCTCTTCATCCCGATGACCGTCGGCGGCGGCCTGCGCTCCGTCGATGATGTGAAGGAAATGCTCCGCTGCGGCGCGGACAAAACGGCCATCAACACCGCCGCCACGCTGCGCCCGGAACTGATCACCGAAGTCGCCCGGCGCTTTGGCAGCCAGTGCATGGTGCTCTCGATCGAGGCCAAGCAGATGGCCCCTGGCAAGTGGGAGGTCTATACCGACAATGGCCGCGAACGCACCGGGCGCGACGTCGTCGAGTGGGCGCGGCACGGCGAGGAATTGGGCGCGGGCGAAATCCTGCTCACGTCCGTCGATCGCGAAGGCACGGGCAAAGGTTTCGATCTCCCGCTCATCAAAGCGGTCAGTGCCGCGGTGAACATTCCCGTGGTCGCCAGCGGCGGTATGGGCACCACCGGGCATCTCGTGGAGGCGGTAAAGACCGGCGGTGCGCAGGCCGTCGCGATGGCTGGCGTGCTGCACTACGGGCGACTCGGGCTTGGGGAAATCCGCGAGCGCTGCCTTGAGAGTGATCTGCCCGTGCGCCGGCTCTGTCCGGAGCTTTCCATTGCCCATCCATGACGCGAACCATCGCCGCCGTGACCGTGGCCCGCTCGGACTACGGCATCTATCGTCCGATCCTGCGCGAGATCGTGGGGCGCGATGGACTGGGGTTGCACCTGATCGTCAGCGGCACCCATCTCCTGCCAGATTTTGGCTCCACGGTCAGCGCCGTCGAGGCGGATGGATTTTCCATCGGCGACCGCGTGGAAATGCTCCTCGGCTCCGACTCGCCGGAAGCCATCGCCAAATCCATGGGGCTCGGTGCGATTGGTTTCGCTCAGGCCTACGCCCGCGTGCGCCCGGACTTGCTGCTCATCGTCGGCGACCGCTTTGAAATGCACGCCGCCGTCGTGGCCGCGCTGCCGTTTGGCATCCCCGTCGCGCACGTCCACGGCGGAGAGCTTTCCTTTGGCTCACTCGACGATGCCTTCCGGCATTCCATCACCAAGCTCAGCCACCTGCATTTCGTGAGCACCGCCGCGTATGCGCGGCGCGTGGAGCAATTGGGCGAGGAGCCTTGGCGCATCACCGTCTCCGGTGCGCCCGGCCTCGATACGCTGCGCACGATTCAGCCGCTTCCGGCAGCGGAGTTTTTCCGCCGCTTCGGGCTCACGCCGATGGGGGATTTTCTTCTCGTCACCTGTCACCCGGCGACCTTCGGACAGGAAAGCGTTGCCGGGCAGTTTCGCGAACTGGCCGCAGCCTTGGAGGAAAGCGGCCGGCCGGTTCTTTTCACGATGCCCAATGCCGACACCGGCGGACGGGAACTGCGCGTGCTGATTCACGCATACGTCGCCGCGCACCCCTCCGCGCAGGCCGTGGAAAACCTCGGCAGCGAAGGCTACGCGACTGCCCTCGGCCTCGCCGCGGCGATGGTCGGCAACTCTTCGAGCGGCATTGTCGAGGCGGCGTCGTTTGCGCTGCCGGTGGTGAATGTCGGCAATCGCCAGGACGGTCGCGTGCGCGGGGCCAACGTCATCGACTGCGCTGCCCAGCGCGATGCCATCTCCGCCGCGCTCACTCGCGCGCTGGATCCCGCCTTTCGCGCTGGCCTCGCCGGAGTGCCGAACCCGTACGGCGACGGCTCCGCCGCGGTGTGCATCGTGGATCGGCTGGCCGCGGAAAATCTCGGCGAGGCGCTGCTGTTGAAACGCTTTCACGATTTGGAGGGCACGCGATGATCCCCCTCGTCGGACTCGGCGCGGGCGGCCATGCGCGCGTCTTGCTGGAAATCCTGACCGCGGAAGGGCGCTATGAGATCACCGGCTTGCTCGACCCAAATCCTGAGCTGCATGGAAAATCAACCGATGGCGTGCCGGTGCTTGGTGGCGACGAAATGCTCGCAGCACTTACCGCTCGCGGTGTTCTTCACGCCTTTATGGGAATTGGTTCCTCATCCGACACCCGGCCACGGCAGCGGATTTTTGAGCAGGCAAAAGCGGCTGGTCTGCAATTTGTCGCAATTCTCCATCCGAGCGCCGTGCTCGCTCCGTCGGCGGAGATCGGCGAGGGTTGCGCCATCCTCGCTGGCGCGGTCGTCGGCACCGGCGCGCGGCTGGCGGACAACGTGATCGTCAATACGCGCGCCGTCGTCGATCACGACTGCCGGATCGAGAGTCACGCGCACATTGCCAGCGGAGCGGTGCTCGCCGGCAACGTGCAGGTCGGCGAGGGCGCGCACATCGGAGCCGGGGCCGTGATCCGGCAGGGGCTGCGCATCGGCCGCCGCGCGGTGATTGGCGTGGGGGCCGCGGTGGTTTGCGATGTCCCCGATGAAGCCGTTTTCGGCGGTGTTCCCGCCCGACCTTTGATCCGATGAATCCCGTCAACCTCCAGGAACTGGCCATCGCGCCCGCGACGACGATCCGCGCCGCGATGGAGTGCATCAACCGCAACTCCTGCGGGCTCGCGCTCATTCTCGATGCCGATGGCCGGCTCATCCGCACGCTTACGGACGGCGACATCCGCCGCGCGGTGCTCGCCGGCATCAGCCTGGACGCGACCGCGGGCGAACTGCTCGACCGCCGCGATGTTCTACCCACGCGCGATCCGGTGACAGCGCGCGCCGGCACGCCGCGCGCCGAGTTGCTCCGCATCATGCACGAGCGCACCATCCACCACCTGCCGCTGCTCGATGAAGCGGGCCGCGTGACCGGCGTGGCTCTGCTCGATGATCTGGTGGCCGCAGCCGATCTGCCGATGCAGGCCGTCGTCATGGCCGGCGGGTTCGGTTCGCGGCTCATGCCACTGACCGACGAAATGCCCAAGCCGATGCTGCATGTCGGCGACAAGCCGATCCTCGAGCACATCGTCGGGCAATTACAGCAGGCCGGGATTCGCCGGGTCAGCTTCACCACGCATTACCGGCCCGAGGCCATCGAGGCGCATTTCGGCGACGGGGAAAACTTCGGCCTCGAAATCGCCTACGTGAACGAAGACCAGCCGCTCGGGACGGCTGGCGCGCTCAGCATGCTCGCGCCGTGCGGCGAACCCATGCTCGTGATGAACGGCGATATTCTCACCCGTGTGGACTTTCGCGCGATGCTCGCCTTTCACCGCGAACACGGCGCCGATCTGACGGTGGGCGTGCGCCAGTATGATATGAGCGTGCCCTACGGCGTGGTGCGCTGCGATGGTGCGAGCGTCCGCGCGATCGAGGAAAAGCCGGTCGTGAACTTTCTCGTGAACGCCGGCATCTATCTCATCGAGCCGGCGGCGCACCGGCGCATCCCCGCTGGGCAACGTTTTGATATGACCGACCTCATCGCCAAACTCACCGCCGAAGGCCGCTCCGTGGCCGCGTTTCCCATCGTCGAATACTGGCTCGATATTGGCCGGCACGGCGACTACTCGCAGGCCCAGCAGGATTTCAAATCATGGGAGGCGGCACGATGAACTGGTCGGGAAAACGCGTGCTCGTCACCGGTGCGGGCGGCTTCATCGGCAGCCATCTCACGGAGCGGCTCGTCGCGCTCGGCGCGGAAGTGCGGGCGCTGGTGCATTACAATGCGCTCGGCAGTTCCGGTTGGCTGGATCATTCGCCGGTGCGGGAAAGCGCGCAGGTCATGGCCGGCGACATCTGCGACCGCGACAGCGTGCGCCGCGCAGTCGAGGGCCGCGAAATCGTCTTCCACCTCGCCGCACTCATCGCGATTCCTTACTCCTATCACGCTCCCGAGTCCTACATCCGCACGAACATCCAGGGCACGCTCAACGTCCTCCAGGCCGCGCGTGAAACCGGCGTTGGATGCGTGGTCCACACCTCCACGAGCGAGGTCTATGGCACCGCGCGTTACGTGCCCATTGATGAGGAGCACCCGCTGCAAGGACAGTCCCCGTACTCCGCCAGCAAGATTGGCGCGGACAAGATCGCGGAGGCTTTCCATCTTTCCTTCGCCGTGCCCGTCGTGACCGTGCGGCCTTTCAACACCTTCGGCCCGCGCCAGTCCGCGCGTGCGGTCATCCCCACGATCATCGCGCAACTGCTCGCCGGGGAGAAAGTGCGCCTCGGCAGCCTGCACCCCACGCGCGATTTGAATTTTGTCGCCAACACCGTCGAGGGTTTTGTGCAGGCCGCTGCGCAACCCACGGCGCTCGGGCAGACGATCAATCTCGGCAGTGGTCGCGAGATCAGCATCGGCGACCTCGCGCAGACCATCGCGCGCCTCATGGACCGGCCGATCAGCATCGAAAGCGAAGTCCAGCGCGTGCGCCCGGACAAGAGCGAAGTCGAGCGCCTGCTCGCCAGCAACGCCCGCGCGACCGCGCTGCTCGGCTGGACTCCCGCCGTCACTCTCGAAGACGGTCTCCAGCAGACCATCGACTGGCTCGCCGCCAATCGTGAAAAGTATCGTCCCCATGCCTACACCATCTGAGCCCGGAGCGCGGGCTTCCGGCGGCGGCATTGCGCTGTGTGTTCCGGAGATCGCCGGGAATGAGTGGAGCTACGTCAAAGACTGCCTCGACACCGGCTGGGTCTCGTCGGTCGGGGCTTACGTCGATCGCTTTGAGGGCAGCTTGGCGGAGTACGTCGGGACGAAATTTGCCGTCGCGACGGTCAATGGCACCTCCGCGCTCCACGTCGCGCTGCGCGTGGCGGGCGTCGAGCCCGGTGACGAAGTGCTCGTCTCCACGCTCACCTTCATCGCGCCCGCCAACGCGATCCGTTACGCTGGGGCGTGGCCGGTCTTCATCGATGCCGAGCCCGAGTTCTGGCAGATGGACCCGCAGTGCGTGGCGGACTTTCTCGAAAAGCAATGCGCCTGGAGCGACGGCGTGCTGCGCAATCGCGCGACCGGCCGGCGGGTCAGCGCGCTGCTTCCGGTCCACATCCTCGGTCATCCGGTCGATCTCGATCCGCTGCGGGCGCTCGCACGAAAATTTGGCCTACCCGTCATCGAAGACGCCACCGAGTGCCTGGGCGCGAGCTACCGCGGGGAGCGCGTCGGACGTGGCGGCGACATCGCGTGCTTCAGTTTTAATGGGAACAAGATCATCACCACCGGCGGCGGTGGCATGATCGTGACCGACAACGAAGCCTGGGCCACGCGCGCAAAATACCTCTCCACGCAAGCGAAGGACGACCCGGTCGAATACAAGCACCGGGAGATCGGCTACAACTACCGGCTGACCAATATCCAGGCCGCCATCGGCTGCGCGCAGATGGAACAACTCGACGGAATCATCGCGGCCAAGCGCCGCATCGCCGCCACGTATCGGAGCGCCTTGGCCGATTTGCCAGGCGTGACGCCGATGCGCGAGGCCGCGTGGGCCGCGAGCAACGCGTGGCTCTTCACCGTGCGCATCGAGCCCATGGCTTTCGGGCGCAGCAGCCGCGAACTGCTTGCCGCGCTTGGTCGCGAGGGGATTCAAACGCGCCCGCTCTGGCAGCCGATGCATCGCTCCGCGGCTCACGCCGGGAGCCAGTGCGTCGGTGGAGAAATCGCCGACGTGCTCTGGTCGGAGTGCCTCAGCCTGCCGTGTTCCGCCGGGTTGTCCGCCAGCGAACAGGAGCGCGTGACCACCGCCATCCAAAACCTCGCCGGAGCCACCGCACCATGATTGGGATCGTCGATTACGGGATGGGGAACATGCACTCGGTGTGCAGCGCGTTTCGGGCGATCGGCCGGGAAATCCTGCTGGTCACGGAACCTGAACAACTGCGCGACGTGGGCAGCATCGTGCTGCCCGGCGTCGGCTCGTTTGGCGATGCGATGGAGAATCTCCGCGCACGCCGGCTGATCGGCGAACTCGAAACCCAGGTGCTCGCAAACCGCAAACCCTACCTCGGCATCTGCCTCGGCCTGCAAATCCTGGCCACCACCGGCTTTGAGCACGGCGAACACGCGGGCTTGAACTGGATCCCGGGCACGGTCGAAAAACTCCCTGTTTCCGTCGGGGAAAAGCCGCTGCGTGTCCCGCACATCGGCTGGAACGAGGTGCAGTCGCCGGCGGGCGACATCCTCTTCGCCGGGTTGGGCGAAGCACCCGCGTTCTACTTTGTACACAGCTACGTGCTGAAACCGAACGATCCCGCGGCGATCAACGGAGGGTGCCACTACGGCGTCGAGTTCGCGGCGAGCATCGCCTCGGGCAACATCGCCGCCGTGCAGTTTCATCCGGAGAAAAGCCACCGCGCCGGGCTGCGCCTGCTGCGCAACTGGTGCGAACGCATCGAAGGTCCAATCGTCTGATGGCCACGCCGCTCGCCATTTTTCTCCGCCAAGGGCTGGGTACTTTTTTCACCAGCTATTCCGCAGAATGGCTCGACCTCGTGGACGAGGTCTTCGGAGAGCACCGCGAGATCATCCTCGCCGATGTCCGCCGGAAGTATCCTGCCCTGGCCGACGATCCCGCAGCCGATACGGAGCTTTTTCATCTCGTGGAACTGGATGCCGGATTGGAGGCCGTCGTCAGCTACCGGCTGCAGCGCGGCATTTTTCTGCGCGATCCGCGGCATCCGGCGCTGCCGTACCTGGCGCGCCTGATGAAGATTCGCACCGGCGCGGAGATCTACTACAGCACGGAGGTTGGCGTGGGATTTCTGGTCGATCACGGCGTCGGCATCGTCCTCGGTCCGCGCAACCGGATTGGGAAAAATTTCACCATTCATCAGGGCGTGACCCTCGGGCAGCGGCGGCTGCATTCGCCTGGTGAATCCATTACCATCGGCGATGACTGCACGCTCTTCGCGGGTGCGAAAGTGCTCGGCACGGTCCGACTCGGCGACGGTGTCCGACTCGGCGCCAATGCCGTGCTCCTGACGGATGCCGAGCCGCACTGCACGTATGCCGGCATCCCGGCGGTGAAAGTGAGCGGGGCAAACACATGAGCGATCCCCGGCAATTTTTCTGGCGGGCCATGCAGCGGCTGAATCTGGTGAAGCCGAAGAAGCGACAGTTCCAAGTCTTCACCGACCTGTTTCTCGCGCGTCTGCGCGCCGCGCCAGCCGTTCGTTCCAGCGGCGCGAGTCGCGGTGCCGTCGGTGTTTTGGTCACGCCCTGGCAGCAGACCGCCGTGCCATTTTTCAGCATCGAGTGTGCGCGGAAACTGGCGGCCGAGGGGCTGCGGGTGTCGCTCCTTTGGGAGCCGGAGAATATCTTTGGCAATGCTGCCGATGCCGGTGAGGTCGCACAGATCGAGCGGGTGATCTCCGCGTTGGGCGCTGAGTTTGAGATCGTCCGGCTGCCCGCCGATCCGGTCATGAACGGGAATGATCCCGCGTTTCTCGCCGAACTGCTTTTTGAAAACGCCGTGCAGAAAATGCGCGGCGAGGCCGGGGCGCAGGAGTATCTCGCGGCCCACCCGGAGATGGTTGAAGGCATGCGGTCGCAGGTCGTCCGCGTGCGGAGTTTTTTGCGCACCCGCGCGTTCGACTGGCTGCTTATCCCCGGCGGTGTGTGGGCGATAAGCGGCGTGTATGCCGGCGTGGCAGCGGAGATCGGCGTGCCCTTCACCACCTTCGATTCCGGGCCCGGCGCACTGCTGCTCGGCAACGACGGTGCCACCGCGCATTTTCCCGATGTGGAAAGTCTGGCTCTGGAATTGACGGCGCGCTGCCGCGACGACGTGAAGGAGCGCGAGCGCATCACGCACCGCGCACAGGAGCAAATGCGCATCCGCATGCGCGGCGACGATGAATTCCGGCTGCAACCCGTGGCCACATCCGCCGCCGCAGGGCACCGGTGGGACATCGTCGTGCCGCTGAACCTGCGCTGGGATTCCGCGGCGATGTGCCGGAAGCACCTATTTGCCAACGTCCGCGACTGGCTCACGCGGCTCCTGGCCTGGGTCGAAGCGACGCCCGGCGCGACCGTGGCCATCCGCCAGCATCCCTGCGAAAAACTGGCCGACTATCGGGGTGCGGATGATTTCAGCCAGCTCGCGTCCCGCTTCCCCGGCCTGGGCGAGCGCGCCCGTTTTTTCGCCGCGCATGAAGACGTGAACACCTACGATTTGATTGCCGGGGCCAAAGTTGTCCTGCCTTTCACTTCCCGCGTCGGCATCGAGGCCGTGATGCTCGGCAAGCCCGTGTTACTTTGCGCCCGCTGCTACTACGGCGACTGCGGTTTTGCGGAAACGCCGGCAACGGTGGACGAGTATTTCGCGCAGGTTGGAAGAGCGGTGGGCGGACATTTGCCGGTTCCGGCGGAGGCCCGTCTGGCGGCAGCGGTGACCTACTATCTCGCGGAGACCTGCCTCGAGTTGAAGACCGCCTTCACTCCGGCGCCCACGGATTTTGTGAAATGGGTGAAGCAACCCGCCGGCGAGATTTGGACCACGCCGGAAAACCGCGATGTCCTCGAATCTTTGCTGACCCGCGTGCCTCTGGCGCGCATCCGCCACCGCCGCTTCGCCGCCGCTCTTCCTGCGCCAGCCCATGCCCATTGACCGCGATCACGCCTTTGCCGACGGCCTCGCCTTTCCTCGGCCGTCCGGTTGGCTGCGTCCGTGGAAATGGCACACGCCGGCAGGTCGCGCGGCGCTCGCGTGGAGACAGTTTTCCCAGCACGCGAAAATCGCGGCGGACTGTGCGCTCGGGCCGAGCGCGTGGTGCTTGAATGGTCGCAAATACCCGGAGGCGATCAGCCTCGCCGAGCGCGTGATCTGCCGCGGCCTGCTGCGCGTGGAGCACTTCGGCGAGGGGCGCATCGTCATCCAGGCGCACGCCTACATCGGCGACGACTGCCTGCTCAGCTCCGCCGCCGGCATCGAGATCGGCAGTCACGCGTTGCTCGCCCACGGCGTGCAGATTTTCGACAACGACAGCCACCCGCTCGACCCCGCCGCGCGCCGCCGCGACTACGAATCCGTCCGCTCCAGCGGCGTGCGCGAGACCATCGCCGCCGCCCCGGTGCGGATCGGCGCGCAGGCTTGGATCGGCTTCGGCGCGATCATTCTGAAAGGCGTGACCATTGGCGAAAACAGCGTCGTGGCTGCGGGCAGCGTCGTGACCCGCGATGTCCCGCCCGATGCCGTCGTCGCCGGTAACCCCGCGCGTCTGGTGAAGTCCCTGAATCATGAGCCTGCTTGATCCAATCCGGCGTTTGGCCGGAGAACTTGGCGCCCTTTTTCAAGGCGTCCGCGAACTGCAACGATCCGCCGGCTTCATCCGCGAGGCGCTCGGTCGCATCGAGGCACGCCAGATGCGCGGGCAACCTTCCGCGACGCTCGCGGACCACGAATTCAAGGCGTACTCGCAGTGGGGCGAGGACGGCATCATCCAGCACCTCATCCGCGGCGTGCCGATTGCCCAACCGGTCTTCGTCGAGTTCGGCGTCGAGAACTACACCGAGGCGAACACGCGCTATCTGCTCACGCAAAACAACTGGAGTGGACTCGTCCTCGATGGCGGCGCGGAGAACATCGCCGCGATCAAACGCGATCCGATCTACTGGCGGCACAATCTCAAAGCGGTCCAGGCGTTCATCACTCGCGAAAACATCAACGCCCTGCTCCGTGACAACGGCCTCATCGGTGAGATCGGCCTGCTTTCAATCGACGTGGATGGCAACGACTACTGGATTTGGGAAGCCATCGACGCGGTCAACCCGGCGCTCGTCGTCGTGGAATACAACGCCCGCTTTGGTCCCGAACGCGCCGTGACCGTGCCCTACGATGCGGGCTTCGTGCGGAGCGCGGCGCATCACTCGATGATCTACTACGGCGCGTCGCTCGCGGCCTTCGTGGCGCTCGGTCGGCGCAAGGGCTACGACTTCGTCGGCGCGAACAGCGCGGGGAACAACGCCTTCTTTGTCCGCCGCGATCTCCGGCCCGCGGCGCTGCCGGTGCGCACCGCCGCCGAGGGTTTTGTGCGCAGCCAGTTTCGGGAAACGCGGGACGCCGCAGGACGGCTGACGTTTCTCTCCGCCGCCGAGGAGTCGGCGATTCTCGCCCCGCTGCCGCTCGTGGAGGTGGCTCCGTGAAAACCGTCCTCATCACCGGCGTCGCGGGTTTTCTCGGGCGTTACGTGGCGCGGCATTTTGTGCGCGAAGGCTGGCGGGTGGTCGGGATCGACGACGTGCCGCCGGAGAATGTCCAGCTCACGGCGGTGGCGTTTCACCGGCTGCAACTGCCGAGCACCGCGCTCCCGGAAATCCTGCGCGCGACCGCGCCCGACGTCTGCGTGCATTGCGCGGGCCGGGCTTCCGTGGGGCTGTCGATGACCGACCCGGCGGCGGACTTCCGCGGCAATGCGGCGCTCACTTTCGAGCTGCTCGACGCGCTCCGCCAGCACGCGCCCGCGTGCCGCTTCCTGCTGCTGTCGAGCGCGGCGGTTTATGGAAATCCCGCGCGGCTGCCCGTGGCCGAGGAGCATGCCGCCGCCCCGCTTTCTCCGTACGGCTATCACAAGCGGCAGGCCGAACTGCTCTGCGAGGAGTTCTCGCGCATCTACGGTTTGCCGACGGCCGTCGCGCGCATTTTTTCCGCTTACGGCCCCGGGCTGCGCCGGCAGGTAGTGTGGGATATTTGTGAAAAGGCGCTGACCGCCCGCCAGCTCACGCTCCACGGGACGGGGCGCGAAAGCCGCGACTTCATCCACGCCGCCGACATCGCCCGCGCGCTGCATCTGCTCGCGACGGCGGGACCGGCCAGCGGGGAAATTTACAATCTCGCGAGCGGGCGGGAGACGACCATCGAGGAACTGGCGCGGCTGATTCTCGGGGTGCTCGGGCGGGACGTTCCGCTGAGTTTCGACGGGGTGAATCCGAGCGGAAATCCGCTGCGCTGGCAGGCCGACATCGGGCGCATCGCGGCGCTCGGCTTTGTGCCGTCGGTCACGCTGGAGACCGGCACGCAGCAGGTTGCGAATTGGTGCGCGGCGGAGTTGCAACCGTGAGCGGCGCGCTGCACCTCGGGGTGGTCATGCAGGGTGGTTCCGCGTGGGCGGGCGGCGCGG
>Ga0114966_10001663_pt1 | contig 20337 bp, 19 predicted proteins | sample M_130207_XF_Meta_FD_87029 | JGI IMG/M metagenome (GOLD analysis project Ga0114966, IMG submission 87029) | Freshwater microbial communities from Lake Montjoie, Canada to study carbon cycling - M_130207_XF_MetaG | ecosystem: Environmental > Aquatic > Freshwater > Lake | place: Lake Montjoie... | reverse complement strand
CACCGGGAACCCAGGATAAATATATGGATTTTTCACAAAGATAAAATGTTATGAAATATGATAAGGATTTATCCTGCCCTTCGGGAAGGAGGGGGCGAGCGGGGGAACCTGGGTTCCCCGCTATGCTTGATGTATTTTTACATGAAAAAAATACATCAATTTTATTTTTTATATAGTTTATATGTTTGTATTTAAGCCGTCGCCTTCTTCTTAATAATCTTCTTCTTGGGAGCCTCAACTGGCTCAGGCGCGGGTGCAGGAGCCTCAACTGGCGCAGGTGCGGGAGCAGGAGCAGGAGCAGGAGGAGGAGGAGGAGGAGGAGTAACCTGCTCAACGTCCGACTCTGAATCGGCATCATCATCAGAATCTTCCACCATCGCTCCATCAGGAGACACTGCATCATCCTCTGCAACAGCAGCTGCCGCCTTGAGCTTCTCCTTATCCAAAGGCTTGAGCTTCACATAGCACTCGTCGCTAAGAGTAGCACGAGACTTCTGAACAACGGCCTGAGAAAGGTTCCACGTAACTGTAAACTTACCATTGGCAAACCAAATTCCACCACACTGGATAAGACACGCAACGTGACTACCCTTCTTCAAAAAGTCAAGAGGGCTAACACATGGATTTGCCGGATTGGGAAACAACTTCTGCTCATCCTCGTCATAAATCACCGACTTCCAAACACCCTCCCACTTGGGAACCTTAACGCGAAGCGTGGGAGAACGAGTAAGATCAGTCTCACCCGTCTCCTTATTCTTGGGATACTTCAAAATAGGAGTGAATAGCTCATCCACAACATCGCGTGACTTGTGAACCTTTCCAAACCACTCCTTGGAATAGAGAAGAGCGTCCGACTTAATCTTCTCCTCCATGTTCTTAATATTCTCAAGAAATGCAGTGGTATCTTCGGTCGCATAGTCGCCAGATGGAAATTGTAGCGACATCTCAAACTTTCCATTCGGAAGACCAGTATCCTTATCAACAAAATCATTAGCTCCCCATGTAAGCAAAAGAGGAGTAGAAATGCGAAGCCCAGTCTTAGAATTCTTATTCAGAACATTCACCACCTTGCCTCCCTTGGGATTAGACTTGGGGGCGCCATACTGAATATCCTTAACATTAAAGAGAGTACCGTCAATAATAGTGTCAGCCATTGTATTGTGTGTGTTGTACTATATAAGGGGGCTCAATGTTTAAATCAATTTTTTTTTAAATTGTAAATAAACTTGTATGGTGTCATTGGAAGAGGCTTCATATTAAAAAATCTTACCATAATTATATATTTTAGTCAAAATGGCTCAAAAGGATTTCTCTCTCTAATATATACAACAATGTCTACAAAAATAAAGAGCGTTAGTCCAATGGAAGCTTATATAGAAAAATTAAATTTAAATTGCTATAACAATATTCCGTGTGTAAAAAAACAAATAAAAGTGAATGAAGAAAATATCATTATACCAACGACAAATAATTACAATTTATTATTTACGCACAACTATAATTTAACCCAATTGAAATCAATTACAAAAATTCACAAACTGAAACAGCAAGGAAATAAAGATCAGTTAATTGGTCGTATTTTTTGTTTTTTAAAACTTTCATCATACGTAATAAAGATACAGAAACTTATTCGTGGAATTATACAAAGAAAATACAATGGATTGCATGGTCCTGGATTTTTCAAGAGAGAACTGTGTACAAACCCCAACGATTTTTTTACAATGGAAGACTTGAAAGAGATACCGTATACTCAGTTTTTTAGTTATAAAGATAAAGATGATTTTATTTACGGATTTGACATTATTTCTCTCCATAATCTTATTTCCAAAACAGAAAAGAAGAAGGAGGTGTTGAATCCGTATAATAGAAATATAATTCCAAAGACCGTGATGAAAAACATGAAGACTATTATACGCATGAGTAAACTATTCCAAATAGAAATTGATGTTGTAATTAAAGATGTTTATGATGAAATGAATCCTCAGAAATCACTGGAATTAAGAATATTAGATGTGTTTCAAAAAATAGACTCTCTTGGAAATTATTCTGATCCTGTATGGTTTTCAAGTCTACAAAGAGTCCAGTTAGTAAAGTTTATTCGCGAGTTAATTGACATATGGAATTATCGGGCTCAACTAAGCGCTGAAACCAAACGACTAATTTGTCCTCCAACCGGTGATCCATTTCGCTCTTTAAATTTAATAAATTTGTCTTTAGAACCCGATGTAAATAAAATAAGATCTGACATCATTTATGCTTTGGAAAAAATGGTTAACACGGGAAATGATTCGGATAGTCAATCATTGGGGGCATATTATGTGTTGGGGGCTCTCACATTAGTAAATTACGATGCAGCTAATTCCCTTCCTTGGCTATACCAATCTGTAGCTCATATATAGTTTAATTAAAAAAAAATTGAACCAGATTGTTTTCTATCAGCCTTTAGCATCACACATCCCCTCCGATATATATTATTCGCGCTAAAGCACTTAAAAAGTACCTACCGTAATAGTATATAATATGGCGAAGACTACCACCACTAAGAAGACCACTGAAGTTCCCGTTTCTGCTCCCGTTGTTGCCTCTGCTCCGGTAGAGGTTGCTGTTGCTCCTAAGACCAAGAAGGTTTCCAAGAAGACTACTGTTGATGTAGTAGTAGCTCCTTCCTTGGAAGAAGTTGTTACTTCAACTGTTGATGTTGTTGCGCCTGAGACGGTTGCCGAGTCGTCGCTTGAGACTCAATCCAATGAGTTTGTTGCTAAGCTTCACCAGATCACGGTGAGCCTCAGTGCTCTCAAGGCTGAGTACAAGCTTCTTGAGAAGAAGTGGACTCGTGAACTTAAGGCTGCCCAGAAAGCGAGTGCTAAGAGCAGCCGCAAGTCTGGAAACCGCAAGCCTTCTGGTTTCATCAAGCCCACGCGCATTAGCGACGAGCTTGCTGGCTTTCTCAACAAGCCGGTTGGCTCCGAGATGGCTCGCACGGATGTTACCAAGGATATCACCGAGTACATTCGCAACAATAATCTTCAGGATAAGCAGAATGGCCGCCAGATCAACCCCGATAGCAAGCTCATGAGTCTTCTTAAGGTTCCTTCTGGAGAGGTTCTTACCTACTTTAACCTCCAGAAGTTTATGAGCCCTCACTTTGCTAAGGCTTCCAAGGTTGATGTTGTTGTCCCTGCTACCGATGCTGTCTAACTTATCCAATAAAAATATAAAAAATAGTTAGAATTTTGTCATGATTAAAAATAGAATAATTTAGAAAAATAATTGTAGAACTACAATTTTTTTTTGTATTTACATAATGTATAATTATGGACGTGATGAAACTTTGCACCCCATCGTTAGTATACTTTGTTATTGGCGTTATTTCTTTAGTAATTGCGTTTTTTCAACGATTCCTTCTATCCAGCCTTTTATTTAAGGGATTCTTTATTCTTGTCTGGACATACTTATTAAACCTCCTTTGCAAGAAGGGATATAAGACAATTGCATGGATCCTTGTTATTTTACCCTACATTATGATGTTTGGTGTATTTGCCATGGCTCTTGAGCTTCTCAACAACTCTGCGAAGGCAATTGCTTCTACTCAACAAGCTCCTGTCGTAACAAAATCTGCGTATGAAGGATTTATTGGTCTTTAAAAACTATAATTAATTTAATTTCATATCTAACAGTATATGAAACCAAATCACATGAATATGTCTCAATTGATTGATAAAATTATTTTGTCCCGTCTTTAGGGAGAAATAGCTGTATCACATTTGCAATCGTTTTATCAAAAGAAACAAACTGTAGAGGTCTTTAAGTCCTTCGGTCAAATATATATTATTTCCCCAGAAATACTTAAAAACGAAGGTTGATGAATATTCTTTTTTTTTTCCCAAAAGTCAAATAGGTTTTCAAAAATGGACAAAAAAAATGTCCAAAATTGAAAACTCGATTCTAAAACCGGCAAAAAAAAATAAAAAATCACGTCTTACCAACTTGGTAAGGGCGTTTTTTTCATTTTTTAAACTTGTTCCCATATTTTTTTTTTCATATTTTTGAAAAGGTATTAGGCATTTTTTCTGTTATCATATAAATGATAACTTTCCAAAATGAAAAAATGCCGGATTTTGAGTGTAAAAAATGCACATTCATATGCAGCAAAAAGAGCAACTATGAAAAACACCTAACCACTGCAAAACACCTTCTCAGTGCGGCCAATGATAACAATGATAACGCCTTTTGCAGCGAAAAAATGCCGAAAATGCCGAAAATTTATGACTGTTTATGCGGTAAAACTTATACGCAAAAATCAAACTTATCAAGACATAAGCGTACATGCAGTGCATTTAATGATCACCAAGAAATAAAAACCTTACCGCAACAAAAAACTGACCATTTGGTGGAACTCATTAAACAAAACAACGATTTCAAAAACTTAATTATGGAACAACAAAAGGTCATCACAGAGCTGTCAAAGAATGACAGAACACAAATAATACATAATAACACTACAAATAATACCACGCATATAACAAACAAATTCAATATGCAGTTCTTTTTAAATGAACAATGCAAAGATGCGCTTAACATCCATGATTTCGTAGAATCTCTCCAACTTTCAATAAACGACTTGGAAAATATTGGGTCCAATGGGTTTATAGAAGGAATTTCCAAGATTTTCTTGAATGGTCTTCAAAAGTTAGATGTATATAAACGTCCAATACACTGCAGCGACGTAAAACGTCTAATTATGTATGTCAAGGATCAAAATGAATGGGAAAAAGAGAAAAAAGACAATGACAAAATAAAACAGGCTATAAAAGCCATTGCGCATAAAAACATAAAGCAAATCCCAGAATGGAAAGATGCAAATCCGCAATGTGCTGATAGTTCATCTATAAAAAATGATCAATATTTGCATATTGTAAGCGAGTCTATGGGAGGATATAACAAGGAAGAAGACGACGAAAACTACAATAAAATAATAAAAAATGTTGCAAAAACAGTTGTCATTGACAAGATGGATGCATCTACCTGATTTACCTCTTTGCAACCGGATAAATAAACCCATCATCCTGTAATATATTCTTGATGCGATCTTTTATAATGGGTCCATTTGTAATTTTAATTTTTTCAAAGATTTTAATATTAATATGTTTGTCATTCAGATCAAACACATCATAAATAGATTTCAATAGTTCAATGTCTTCAATATAACTACTATTTTCTAATAGCCAACAATAAAATCCATGCTGAAAATTAACTGCCAATTCTTTTTTTTGCGTTGACTTATATTTATGAAACATCTTCATCGTTTTTTGTAGATTGGGTACATCGGACCCAGAATCAAATATCGCATTATAATTGTAATCCGTTCCAGAAAGAACACATATTTGACGGAATTCATTTTGACTCATGTTTAGTTCCTCTAAAATAGATTTCATATCATAGCAAATAACACTATAGTTAATCAAACTAAAATACCTTAAAACACGAGCGCATCCGTAAACAAACATATCCATGTCTTCGCTCATGCATGCCCATACCTTCTTTTTAATAACCAACATTGCACACAACTCATCCGCCTCTCCAGGAGCGTCATAATAAGTTGCACCATAACAACGAATCAGATCCTTTACGGAATCCACTTGTTTTTTATTTATAGTAATAAATTGTCTTTTCAGTACATCCATGTTATTCATAATATCTTGTTTATCGTCTTCGTCCATTGTTAAATTGTCTTGCATTTGTTTCTTTAAACGGATATATTCGGCATAAGCCTCTTTCTTATCATCCTTGCGTTTTTGAAGCAGTGCCTTTTTTTCTTCTGGTGGTCTTCCATCAAATATAAAGATAGGCGTAATGTTATAATGACGAAACACTGTTAACATTAGATACATATTTTCAATCAAGCAACTCTCCGCTGCAAACTTGTACATATAAATACTAATATCAATCGCAATCTTCTTTCCGGTAAGCTCTGAAAGGGAAAGATATGAAATTGACTTAGGACACGTGTCCTTCAAAAACTTGTTCAAGTGTTTGATACCCATTTTGATAAAACTTCTTTTGAACAAAAGAAAATGTATAATTTATGTTCAATTTTTTAGCAAATAGGCAAGTCATCTCGCACGAATTCAGCACAACCATTGTTATTCCACTTTACCACCATTGTAATTATTTCTACGCCACACGAAATCGCATCATTAAACGCTGATTTGTATTCAGGGTCAATTACAGACGCAGTAAACCGGTTAACATCTGTCCTCTGTATAACATAACACATAATACACCTCACTTTAGATTCACACTTGATCAATGTCAACTCCTTGATATGCTTTATAGCTCGTGGACTGACAGGCTCAGTACTTTTTTTTCGGTAACCATCTGGGAAATAGGCAACCTTGGATCCAAACTCGCGATCTGAAAAATCCAATTTTTTTCTTTCTTTCAAACATAAATCTTCATAATCAGCAAGTGGAACATTTTTAACTTCCATGAGAAATGGTATTCCATTGCAATCTATTCCGCTAAAGTCAAATCTGGAATCCACCTTTCCAATAACTTTTATAGTTGTTTCTCTCTTGTAAGACTTTACATTTTGTAGTTTTGAGAGAAATCCGCCTTTGAGGGCATTTTCCACTAACAGTTCAGCAGTTTTTGGATGAATCCCCACAATTGTTTCACATGTAATTCCATGTTTGACTTCTTGATGCAAAGACAAATAAACAGTATATCCGGTTTTTGTTGTATCTTTTTTAGATTTTTGTACAAAGACGGATGCCCCTGCATCTGCTAATCCACAGCATCCAAGCGATGGACTATGTGCCAATTCATTATTTCCTTGTATAGAAATATCCGCAACATATGGAGATTTTATAGAAGCGGATGGTCGTTTTACAACGTCAGCGCAATACAGGTTGTCAAGTTGATGTAACATTTTATAGTTTGTATACAATTGAATGTGTAAAAGCATTTCAATTTTTACACATTAAACTAAAAATTCAAACCCGTCTTTAGGATATTTTTGCAAAATCCATTCGGGGAAAGGAACATAATGAATACCTCTATTTTTGGACATATGATGTTCGTTGCATAAAACAATCAAATTTTGCGTAGAATCAACAAATAGTTCGGGGTTTTTCTCCACCTTATCCCAATCAAAATTAGCTCCAATATTTTCACCAGTTTGAATATTATAACAGTTTTTAGCAAACTCTCCAAACATTTTCCAATCAACTGAATTTTGTGCAGCTTTTTCACAATAAAAATGATGCGTTATCAATGGATCATTAGAACTATGTTTTTTTCCACAAATGAAACATGGTAGTTTTTTTATATAAAGTAATAAGTTGTGATTTTCAGCATAAAGAGAAAAAGGAGAATACATTCTTTTATCGTGATAAAGATAGTTTGTACTGTAATCTTTGCATACTTTTGTTCTTTTCAAAGAAGTGTGGTCAGAAAATGCATAAATACCTATATTTGTAACAGTTTCTGGCATATCAACCTGTTGTAAAGAACTACATCCAGCAAAGGCATTATCACCAATACTTTTGACGGAAGTTATATCAACCTCGTGTAAAGAACTACATTCAGAAAAAGCATTATCACCGATACTTTTGACAGAAGAGGGTATATAAACAATTGTTAAAGAAGTACATCCAGAAAATGCACGAGATTCAATACTTTCAACAGATAAAGGTATATACATAGTTGTTAAATAAACACAATTCTTGAATGCTTCTTCTGTAATACTTGTAACACCATCAACTATGTGTAAGTGGAAAGGTTTGGTAGGAAAATCCTTCTGAGTTTGAGTCCCATCATAAGTAAAATCTACAAGGGTTATTTCATTACCTCCAGACATACACCTTTTATAATTTTTTTTATGGAATAAAATATAACCGAGTAAGATTACACCGGTAGCCCCAACTATAATTTTTTTGTTCATGCTATATATAGGACGAGAAAAAAATATATTACCCGAAAAAGGTAATATATTTTACACGTGCCGGGAATTGAACCCGGGACCCATGCTTGGAAGGCATATATTTTACCACTAAACTACACGTGTATAAAGGTTTTATAAATAATTAGATGCAAACCAGATTAATAATCATTGTAAATACGTCTTAACAAACGCAAATAGGTAGACAGCTCTTTGCGAGTGTACTTTTCATTGTTATAGCCAGAAATCTCATTCCGAAAACCAAAACTTGAATCCAACGAGTCATATGTAATATTACTTGAATACTCAGGTAAATCAACGCTGCTATAAAGAACATAATTCCTCTTAAACTTCTTGCAAACAACAAGATTGATAAAATCAATCAAGTCATCTTCAAACTCACAATTGAATGAAAAGGGAATGGAGTCTGGGTACGGGGCCTTATCACTTCTTTTCCCACGAATAATGTACGTACGTTCTCTTTGATCGTAAAGGACGTACACCATTGCGTCCAACGTATCATCATCTTGATACTCTTCAATCTTCAGTACCAAGCAATCCGTTACAAACTCCATGGTCTCTATGCGTATATGAATATGCGTTGAGTTTTTAAGCAGTTTATAGGATCAATTTTTTTTATTCTAATTCACATATTGCCATTCTCATTGTATTTGAAAGTTCATATAAATTTTCGTCTACTTCAGAATTTTTTTTTAATTTTGAATATACACGTTGAATGCATTTAACATTGTCTAAAAATTTCTTTGATTTATATTTGCATTCAATGTAATTACATAACGATTCTATATTTCCTGGAGTTTTCTTAAATTGCATAAGAGATATATTATTCTTATTGCACCATAATAAAAAATCCATAAAATCATTCATTAAAATAGTACTAATTATATAGTAAGATAGAACACTGGTATTCTCTCCATATAAAGTATCTCTCAAGTTTTCACTTATTGGCGTTTTTGAATATAAATCTTTATATTTTAATCCCATAAAATCCAGAGTTTTTGCCATTTGAAATAAGCTGTATTTTTGTTCTATAGAAAATAAATACGTTGCATTGTGAATAAATGATTTAACATCATTCTTATTATCTATGTGATAATAGCTACAAAATAACACGTTTACCAACCTCGCCCAAAATTCAGTATAGGCCTCAAATAAATTTACATCTGATTTTACTTTAAACATACCCAATATGCGTTTGTTGCATGCTTCAATATTCATATCTGAAAAATCTAATCCAAAATTGTGAAATGTCTCATGTATAAATACTTTAAACCACTCTTCTTTCCTATAAATTACTATATCTGAAACTGGTCTACATGTTACAGTATACGCAGTGTTAACATGTGTCGCACCCAAAATTTCAATGTTTGATTCCGGAAGTGTCTTCTTAAAAGAAGACAAATATATATATACATTCAATGTTTTAGAGCAATATGAAGATGAATGTTGATTCACAATGTATAACCATTTTAACATTGTATCTACATTGTGATTGTATTCTTCAATTTTAAGATCAGCATATTTATCTTCTGAAATAAAATGAATTTTAATAGTTCTGTCAAAGAGAGACAAAGTGTAAGAAAATGCCATTTCTACATTACGTTCTACATGATTTTTAATTTCAATCGGAAAAAATTTACCAGATGTAGTTGTTGGTTTGGGAATTTGAATTGCCGAAGAAATTTTTGTTACTTTTAAAGAATAAAATTTGGCACCCATCCTTTTTTTCAATGAATGTATATATTGATCCGCCTTTAATAAATCCGAATGAAGTCCAGACAAAATACTCTTCATCTTTGTGGACAATGATGCCTGATCAACGCATTCATCATTTAAAAAAAAGGACAAAAATTTTTCACTTTCTTTTGTAAACTTCATTGTATATAATATCATAGTATTTTTTAAATCTTTTACAACAATTTATGGATTTACTAATTTGTCTCTTACAAGCATCAAATCATTGCAAACTTCTCCTTTTCTGGATTTTAAATATTGCACCAATTTTGCATTTTGAGTATTTAATAACATTTCCTTTAAATCTTCATGTTGACTAAACTTTGCAAACAAAGCTTCATATAAAACTTTATCCGCATATTTTTTATAGAATTCTGGATCTATTTTAATCTCTTTTGGTCTTATGAGTTGATTTTTATATTTCCCCGTTTTACTTCCAGCCGCTTTTGCCATCTCAGGATCATTTGCAATACCTTCATTGGATGTAGAATCCATTGTAAACAATAAATAAAATTCAGGATGTACTTTTTTGAATTTTTGCGCTTGATAATAGGTTTCAACGCTTGCCCATTTATGATCATCAAGAGAGAAAGGTTGAACCCATTCATAAGATAATTTTCTTCTCCATTCTGGAATTAAAGCAAGTGGGGAAAAAGATTTTCTTAGCGCATCTGGTATCTTTTCTCCGCTTCCTTTACCAGGTAAAGGTTTATTATAAGATTTAGCATAAAAAACAAATACTATATTATCGTCATACAATCCTTTAACTTCGGCATCTGTTAATTTATTTGCAACAGCCTCATCTTTGTTTTGTTTTGCACTTCTTTTTTTATCTTTGGATAGTAATTGATCTTTGAATGAAATAAACTCTGGAATACGGGGAAAACCTCCGGCATTTTTTTCCATGCATTTATCCACAATCATTTCTTTGATCCCATATGGGATTTCTGAAAATTTAAAAATGGTAGTCTCTTTATAAGTTACAAGTTGATAATGGATCCCTCCATCATAATCAACGATAATATAATACAATGGATGAACAACGCCATTATCTTCTCCACACTGAACGCTTGTATTTTTATCACCTGTTCCACGAAGTAGAATAATAAATTTTACTTGTAAAATACGTTCAAGTGTAGATATAGTAGCTGCGTCGGCCCAAAAATCGGATTTCAATATAATCTTTTTAAATTTTTCAAAAGTGTCTATATCTTTCATAAATGAAACCTCTTGTAATATTCTACGTGTTATTTTATTTTCATTTACAAGTCTGTCATTTTGTTCCTTAACTATTTTATATTCCTCGTAGAGAATAGCTCTTTGTTTACGATCAAGTGTTGCATTATATTCAGCTCCTATTTTTTTACTTTTTTCTTGAAGTTCTTTTATTTTATATGAATCTTCCAATAAAGATGAATTATAGTTATTATACGTTGTTTTATATTGAGTAAAAAAATCATCTGTTACTTCATTTGCAAAAATTTTTCTCAGTTTATCAACTGATATTTTAATGTTTATACCTAAAAACGCATCACGAATGGCGGCAAAAAAACAATTACCGCCTCCTTCATTGTCAACTATTTTATAATTTCTGTTCTCCATCATTTTTTGTAACCATGTATCAGTGGATGCCGTTTGATACTTTCTTGTTATGTTTGATGCATCTGTTTTTGTCTCTGTTTTAAGAGGTTTTGGTAACTTTCTTCCTGGAATAACATCAAAATATTTTCTAATTTTATCTGGTAAATTAATAACAACATTTTCATCTACCGTTTCATTTATCATTTCATTTATACCAGGAATTGGGCTTTTAAATATGTCTTCGCTTGTAACAAGTTCTTCTTCTTCTGGTGGTTTTCTTAAAGTACTTAACATTTTTTGATCTACAAAACTAAAAAGTAATGGTTCATCCATTTTTTCCACTTTTAATTTTCCGTCATCATCTACATAAGACGATATATTGCTTGCGCTAATCTCATATAATCCAATGCGTGTTACCTTGTTATTTTTTTTTACTAAATAAATAGGGAATGTTGTTAAATTTTCATCATCTTTGTCGTGATTAGCGTTACCAACTGCAACAATTATAGATACACCTAATGCATCTATTTGGTATAAATTTGATTCCATCTTTAAGTCGGATGCATCAACTTTTTTTAATTCAGGATAACTAACATCTTGTTCAATTCTTGACACTACCATAATATGTATTCATAATATATTTTATGGTATACAACATATAATATAATGGATAGATGTAAAATAACTTTTCTATATACTCCCTACACCTTACCACAATACAAAATTTTTCATAAATGGATCCGAACTAAGTTCTTCCATATAGGTCCAGTATTTTTGACGATTAAAAACAATTTCTTCATTTTTATCGTCATTTTCAAATATTACAATTGCATATATAATATCCAACTTGTTTCCCTTATTGGCTTTTATTTGTTTGGACAACCCATAGTAATCACTAATTAAAAACAATTTCTTTACCGTGTAATTTAAATCATAGTTTTTTATTAATGCTACTAAATCATCGCAAAAAATTTCATCCGATATTGGTTTATTTTCTATATTTTCAAACTCGGTCAATAATTTATGTATGTTGTTATTTTTATCTGGAAAAGATTCATCCAGCTGAATAAAAATATTTTCGCTCATGTATGATACTAACATACATTTACTCTAAATAATTATTTTCATTACATTTCAATCATATCCATAAATCTGAAGCGAGTCTTATTTGACATACTCGGCCATGATTTAGCTTTGCTATGCGCATAAGAATGTATCATTTTTCGTATTTTTTCAGACTTTTCTGAATCATCCAAAACAGTTTTTGTACATAAAATATTAATATTCTCACTAATCTCATCTACCTCATTTTTCTTGTTTTCCTCAAGAATAAACCTATCAACATTGTTTATCAAAAGAAACACAATATCCAATATTTTTTCTCTTGTTATAAGTTGGTTATTCATTAAATTTAAAAAGAATGAACTAAGCGCTCGTCTCTTGTCATTAATTTTGTTAATCTTACAGAAACCATCATAATCCACATTAGGATCAATATATTCTATTGTGTTGAAAACATCAATAAAACTTTCAAAACTCACTTCAAATATGCTCTTGAATATATCAAATTTATTCACCAATTCATGATACAAATCTGCATACAATTTTGAATAGAATCTGTTTGTAGATGCTATATCAAATATTGAGCGACCCACCATTTGTATTTCTTCATCCGAAACATTTTCACCTATAAGTTCATTAATAATACAAACAATTTTATTTTTAATATCTTCAAATGTCTTATCGGATATTTTATTCAGATTAGACCGTATCATATCTATTTTTGAATCTATGCCAATTTTTTGCTCAATAACGGTTGCTTGAAATGTTCTCAGAGACTCCCAATCACTATCTGTAACAATCTCAGTAGATTTGTTTCCCTTTCTTCTATTTTTAGATGAAGCTCCAAAATCTGAACTGGCCGCGGGTGAAAATATAGATGCATCTACATTATTATTTTTAAATATAGGAGTTTTTATGTAACTTGGAGATCCAACTTGTTGCGCCAGTTCATTAATAAGATGAGATGTTTTATCTGGTACTTTAAAATCAAACCCCGCAAAGGTGATATTTACAAAATCATTTAATGAATATATCTTAGATTTTGACATGGTATCTATATAGTAGATAATACTTCATTTATATCAATTTTTTTACAATTTATATTCATTTTGAATAAATAAGCTTAAATATATATTTGTTGATAACTTATAATGTCAGATGTCCCAGAAAATGAAAATATAAAAGAGGGGACATATGATTCTTCTTTTGAAATAAAATCTTGGGATGATTTAGAAATCAATCCTGATATTTTAAGAGGTATTTATGGATATGGGTTTGAGAATCCAAGTCCCATACAATGTAAGGCAATTATTCCTATTATTCAAGGAAAGGATATAATTGCTCAAGCTCAATCTGGCACGGGTAAAACAGCTGCATTTACTATTGGATTATTAGCCAGACTGGATTTAGATGTAAATGAAACACAGGTTATTGTTCTTTCTCCTACCAGAGAGCTTTCTGTTCAAACGTCAAGTGTAATAACAAATATTGGAGCTATGATGAAGGGACTAAAACTATTAAATTTAGTCGGTGGATCATCAGTGGATGAGGATATAGAAACATTAAAAAATAATACTCCCCACGTAATTACTGGTTGCCCTGGCCGAATTTATGATATGATGCGTCGCAATTATATTAAATCAAAAACAATAAAGCTATTTGTCGTGGATGAAGCAGATGAACTATTATCCTATGGATTCAAAGAGCAGGTTTACAATATTTTACAAACATTAACAACAAATGTACAGGTTGCTCTTTTTAGTGCAACACTCCCTCCTTTTATTCACAGTTTAACTTCCAAATTTATGAGAGAGCCTGTGCAAATTTTTGTAAAAACTGAGAGTTTGACACTGGAAGGAATATCTCAATTTTATGTTGCTGTAGAAAATGATCAACAAAAATATGATACGTTAAGGGATCTTTTCTCTTATATTTCAATGTCGCAATGTATTATTTATTGCAATAGTGTAAAACGTGTTGCAGAATTACACGAAGCTATGCTTCGGGACAATTTCCCGGTTTGTTGCATTCATAGTAATATGGATAAATCTTCTCGCGATCAAGCATTTAATGAATTTAGAGCTGGAAAACAGCGGGTATTGATCTCATCAAATGTAACTTCACGTGGTATTGATATTCAACAGGTAAGTGTTGTTATAAATTTTGATATTCCTAAGTGTATCAGCAATTATTTGCATAGAATTGGCCGAAGTGGTCGTTGGGGAAGAAAGGGAACAGGTTTAAATTTTATTACTCGCCGTGATATTGGAAAACTGAAGGAAATAGAAAAATATTATTCCACTCAAATTGATGAATTGCCGGCAAATATTGCCAGTGTTGTAAATAGATAAAATTACACGAAAAGAAAAGAAAAGAAAAGAAAAGAAAAGAAAAGAAAAGAAAATTTTTATGAAAACCAATCCATAAAAATTTTCCTCATTCGTAGAACACGTCAATATGTTTTCTTTAAATACATAAAAATGCAAGAAGAAAATCAAGACAAAATACATTATATAGATAAAGTATTCAGGTTACCAATTGACTACAACGAAAAAAAACAAATGATTAAGAAACATATTATTGATGATTTAGAATTATCCGAATCATCGGACGAAACAAAACAATCCATGTACGAATTGTTATTTAAATCCGATAGTATTTTTGCAAAACAGATGGTGCCAAAATTTGCAGAATCATATACCACCGACGTGGAATTTTTAAAAGAAACCCAAAACCTGTTGAAAAATTATACATCAACTAAAATGGATAAACCAGATTGTAGTCATATTTATAACATTTGGTATGATGTAAAAACCGATACTGGTTTTAAAGATCGGTATAATTATATTGACTGGACATTTTGGGAATTTTTGAATACTTCAGAACCATTCTTGCAATTTATGAGTTTGTATAACATCACGTCGCCAATAATTTCTCTCTTTATCCCACTTATTATATTGATTATCCCATTTTTTATTATTCAAATGCAGGGATTAAAAGTAACATTTAATGAATATTCCCAAATACTAAAATTTTTAGCAGCAAATCATGCAATAGGAAGAATATTTTTTCAATTTAATAGTGTTTCTTTAGAACAAAAAATCTATATTTTAGTGTCTACCTTTTTCTATTTATTTTCAATCTATCAAAACATCTTATCGTGTATCCGATTTCATACAAACATGAAAAAAATACACAGTTCTTTATTTTCCATTTTAGAGTATTTAAATTATTCAATTGATCATATGAACTATTTCTTATCTTTAACGGAAAAACTATCTACTTATAATGATTTTAATAAAGACATCAAAAAAAATATAGACATTTTATCCAGCTTCAGAGAGAAAATAAAAACAATAGGCGCATATAAATGGAATATTAGTAAAATGTGGGAACTTGGTTATATTTTAAAAACCTTTTACGAACTTTATAGTGACTCTGCATACGAAGCTGCATTATCTTACTCATTTGGGTACCATGGTTATATAGAAAATATTGAGGGTTTTATACAAAATATTAATGTTGGTAATATAAACCCCGTTGGGTTTTTAGAAAACTCTACAAAATGTAAATTCAAAAATAGTTATTATCCTTTTTTGATGAATGATACTCCTATTAAAAATGATATTAGTGTGGACAAAAATTTAATTATTACTGGACCAAATGCTTCGGGAAAAACAACAATTCTGAAAACTTCTCTTCTGAATGTTATTCTTTGTCAGCAATTTGGTTATGGATGTTTTGAGTCCGGAGAAATTTGTCCATTTACTTACATACATTGTTATTTGAATATACCTGATACTTCAGGAAGAGACAGTTTATTTCAAGCAGAAGCAAGACGATGCAAAGAGATAATAGATTGTGTAAATAATAAACCAGACAATACTCATTTCTGTGTATTTGACGAAATGTATTCGGGAACAAATCCAGATGAAGCAACAATAAGCGCTATTGCATTTATGAAATATTTAGTAAAGTTTAAAAATGTAAAATGTTTACTTACAACCCATTTTATCAAAGTCTGCAAAAAACTTGATGCTGTAAAAAATATAAGAAATAGATGCATGCAAGTAAACAAGACAGTAAATGGAAACTTTGAATATACTTATTTATTAAAAGATGGAATATCAACTGTAAAAGGGGGTATGAAAGTATTAAGTGATATGAATTATCCAAAAGAGATACTTGAAACAACAAAGAAGTACAATTCTGGATGACCCTGTATTCGTTAATATAGAAATAAAAATATATTGCTTTTTTGTAATAATGGGTCTTTCCGATATTATTACAACACCGTTTCTATTGTGTTTAGGGATATGTTTCTTACTCATAGGTTTATTGGGATATTATTTTATCCAAAAAATTAATGAACAAAACCATAAGATGAATTCTATGTTGGATTTAATTACAACTATTGCAAATGAGTTAAATAATGTTAATGCGCGACTTCACAGTGTTCCCGTGGGAGCAGTGCAAAATTATCAAACTACCAACCTTAATCAAAGTCCGAATAATATGTTAATTCCTGTTTCTGATGATGAAAATGATGATATTAATATTGGATCAGAAGATGAATCAGACGATGATGAAGAAGAAGATGATGATGAAGAAGATGATGAAGAAGATGATAATGGAAAATCATTTATTAAGAGTATTAATATAGGAAATGTATTAAATTTTAATTTTGATGATGCAAAGTTAAATGAAGATATTGCTGAAGACGAAGATGCAGATGAAGATGAAGATGAAGATGAAGATGAAGATGAAAACTACAACAACAACGATTCTGATAGTGTTAGTATTTCTTCCGAAAAAGAAGGTGATTTGGATTCCGAAGATGAAGAACGTGATAAAGAAAAGTCATTTGAAGAAAACCCAATTCAAATAACAGATTTAGAAGAAATAAAAGAATCATTAAAAATAGATTACAAGAAATTTGCTTTGAATAAGTTAAGAAGTATGGTTATTGATAAAGGGTTTACATCTGACGCATCTAAACTAAAAAAACAAGATCTAATTAAATTGTTAGAGGAGAATTAATTTCTTACGCTAATATAATTATATGAGCTGGAATAACACAGGTATGAATAATGTTTATAGAGATTTTCCTCCAATGATGTGTGATAGTAGAGTTTTTTCTTATTATCAAACCGAAGACAGTATAAATGAAAACATAAAAAAGAGTGAAAATATTACATCCAACTGGAATTATAGACAATATATGATCCAGAATGGAAATAAGATAATGAAATATAATTTTATGGCTTCTCAAACTGAAACTGGAATAAATTGTAATTTTGATAAAATGGGAAAGACGTATTCAACCCCCCAATTATATACATCTACGTTTGATACAACTAAAGTAGAGTACGGCGATTTAAAAACTCCGTACTTGTCTCGTCAACAATTGAACGCAAGAATGATATCTCCTTCTATCAAACAATAATAAATAAAATCTTGCAATAAAAATATTATATGTGAACATATCATATATAATATTATATGGAAACACATGCAAAAACTACCCAATTATTGAGTGTGGATGTAGGAATAAAAAATTTAGCGTTCTGTTTATTCAAAAAAGAAGAATCTTCCTCATATTACACAATCTCAAAATGGGATGTAATAAATATAGGAGAAAATGAAACACTTATATGTCAAGCTATACAGAAGAATGAAAAATGTGAAAAACCAGCAAAGTTTAAAAAAAATCAAATGTGTTTTTGCGAGAAACATGCAAAAAAAGAGGAATTTTTGGTTCCAAATGCAGAATTAAAATATGCTAATGTCCACAAGAAAAAAATTCAAGAACTCTATGAACTTGCCGACAAATATAAAATAAAGTATAACATGCCAATCAAAAAAAAAGATTTATTAGATGTTATTGACAATTATATATACGACACTTGTTTTGAACCAATATCTGCGACAAACGCATCAAAGATAGATTTAATTACTATAGGTAGAAATATAAAAGATAAATTTGATGTATTATTTGATAAAGAATGCGTCATAGATTATATTATTATTGAGAATCAAATTAGCCCAATAGCAAATAGAATGAAAACAATTCAAGGTATGATTGTACAATATTTTATTATGAGAAATGAGAAAAATTTAGAACAGACTATAGAATTTGTGTCTGCTTCTTGTAAACTCAAAGATTGTGTAAAGGAAGATGCAGAGTTGATAATTGAAGACCAATCAAAATATACTTTACGAAAGAAACTGGGTATTAAGCGATGTTTAGAATTTCTCAACGATTATAAATACGCACATTGGAAAGATTTTTTTGAAGAAAATAAAAAGAAGGATGATTTAGCAGATAGTTTTCTACAAGGTCTATGGTTCATTAACAATAAATTATAAATCCATAATCCTGAATAATATATTCATAATGCGTAGAACTTAAAATTATATGTTCTAGTTATTTCATAGTATATGGATCCCGACATTATTGAGATTTCCGAATTAGAATTTGATAATAATAATAGTGGTGGACAGAGATCAACCAATTTTGGAGGAGGTTTAGAGTTTTTGATGAATGGTAAACTTCGGGATTCTTCAAAATCAAATGGTGATATAAATATTGACGATTTGAATAATTTAGAAAATGAACTCAATGATTTGGCTGATAGCTCAAACATGTACGATGGAGAGTCAGTTGCTCATAGTGCAAAATCCGACTTATTTTCATCCAAACCTATTTCTTTACACTTTGATGAGAATAAATCATCCGGAGTTAGATTTGACGATTCTATAAATATTGGAACTGCTACTGCAGGAGATTCAAATAATGATGCAAAAACATGGGATGGATATGGAAAATTTAATGATATACCAATAAACCCTGACAAGGCTGTACCAAATCATCCCCAAATGACAAAGGAAGAATTGCTAAGAGAAAAATTCAAGATTCTCAAAAAGTTGGAAGCATTGGAACGTAAAGGAGTTGACCTGTCTAAAAAATATAACATGGAATCTTCTTTGTCGGAAATGCAGGGTGAATATGAGACTATTATGGACGAAAAGTCAAAAGATAATGCAGTGAAATTTCAAGGGCAAATGATGATGGCAATTGTAAATGGTATTGAGTTTTTGAACAATAGGTATGATCCTTTTGATATTAAGTTGGATGGATGGGGAGAACAAGTGAATGAAAATGTAAATGATTATGATGAGATATTCGCGGAGTTATATGAGAAATACAAATCGCGAGCATCAGTTGCACCCGAGTTGAAGCTTTTATTCCAACTTGGTGGAAGTGCAATGATGGTGCATATGAGCAATACAATGTTTAAGAGTGCACTTCCTGGTATGGATGATATATTACGCCAGAATCCTGATTTGATGCGTCAATTTCAGAATGCAGCGGTAAATAGCATGAGTCAAACTAATCCTGGATTTTCAGGATTTATGAATGGTGTTATGAATCCTCCGGCAAATAGCGGCCCTCCTCCACCCATGGCAACACAAGGACCTAATGCGGTGCCTCCTCCTTATGGAAGAGCAGGAAATAGTAACTATAGCACAAGACCTGATTTAAGAATGGGTCGCCAAGATGATGGGATCAATTTGAGGGAGAATTTTGCCTCGTCCGATCCTGGGCCGGAAAAGAGCAGTCGTCGCCCGCCTGTCCAACAAGCCCCCATCCGTCAGGAAATGAAGGGGCCAAGCGATATTAGCGACATTTTGTCTGGTTTAAAGACAAAGACAATCAATATCCAGGAACAGCCCCAGACAAATAATGATAGCAGTACAATCAGTATATCGGATTTGAAGGAGTTACAAAATGGCGGATCCATGCCAAAGAGAAGCAAGAGAAAGCAAAAGTCGGATAAGAATACGGTCAGTTTGGATATCTAACTCCACCTTTTCCACCTTTAGGAAAGGTGGAGCCAAATCTACGTGTTTTGCTCTACTTTTTTGAAAAGTAGAGGTGGAGCCAAACCTGGCTCTTTTTTGGTTACACCTTTCTTAAAGGTGTATTTTGCTCT
>Ga0114966_10001662_pt1 | contig 20340 bp, 20 predicted proteins | sample M_130207_XF_Meta_FD_87029 | JGI IMG/M metagenome (GOLD analysis project Ga0114966, IMG submission 87029) | Freshwater microbial communities from Lake Montjoie, Canada to study carbon cycling - M_130207_XF_MetaG | ecosystem: Environmental > Aquatic > Freshwater > Lake | place: Lake Montjoie... | reverse complement strand
ATCGAGGTGTCGCCGGTGATCGACATGACCGGCAACCAGCACTTCTGTGAAGTCACCTTCGAAGACGTCGTCGTGCCGGGTGAGAACCTGGTCGGCTCGCTCAACGGCAGCTTCAAGCAGATTATGCGGCAGATGGAGCACGAGCGCGGCGGCATCGATCGCTTGGTGTCGAACCGAGCGTTATACCTCGAAGCACGGGCCCATGCGGAGGTCGACAATCTCGTCCTCCGCCAGGAGATCGCGGCGATCGAAACGACGTACCGCATCGGGCGCCTCCTCGTGCTGCGCGAGATGCTCGGTCAGGCGCCCAAGGGGTTCAGCGCAGCCACCAAGACGATCTGTACCGAGCACGAGCAACGCGTCGCCCAGTTCTGTGGCCGCGTCGCCGGACCACAGGCCATGTTGTGGAATCGCGTGTCGCGAAACATCTGCTACGCGCCCGCGTACACGATCATGGGCGGGACCACGCAAATCCTCCGCAACATCCTCGGTGAACGCGTGCTCGGCCTCCCCCGCGAGCCTCGCTGAGCCATCACATGGCGGTCCACGACGGACGCTTCGCACCGAGCCCCACCGGTGACCTGCACCTCGGCAACCTTCGCACGGCACTGCTCGCGTGGTTGTTCGCCCGATCGGCCGCGGGACGGTTTGTCGTGCGCATGGAAGACCTCGATCGCCATACCGCGTCGCGCGTCCACGAGGTGGCACAGCTGCGCGGGCTCTCGGCGCTCGGCCTCGATTGGGACGGCCCGGTGCTGCGGCAATCGGAGCGCTTCCCGCTCTATCGGTCGGCGATCGACGCGCTGGCCCGCCGCGACCTCGTGTATCCCTGCTACTGCACACGCCGGGAGATCCGGGAAGCCGCGGCGGCACCGCACGACGACCTGCCCGATGGCGCATACCCCGGAACGTGCCGCCACCTCACCGACGGGCAACGTCGCGCGCTCGAGGAGCAGGGCCGACAACCTGCGCTGCGCCTCCGCGCCGACGATGCCGAGGTGTCCTTCGTCGATCGGCTGCGCGGCCGCGTCACCGGTCGGGTCGACGACTTCGTGTTGCGGCGAAACGACGGCGTGCCGGCCTACAACCTCGCCGTGGTCATCGATGACGACGCACAGCACATCGGCGAGGTCGTGCGGGCCGACGACCTGCTGGCGTCGACGCCGCGACAGCTCCACCTGATCTCATTGCTCGGCCTGCAGGCGCCGTCGTACGCACACGTGCCGCTCGTGCTCGCGCGGGACGGCACTCGGCTCGCCAAGCGTCACGGCGCGGTCACCCTCGACGAGCTGGCCATGGCCGGCCACGATGTCAACCAGGTGCGCACGATGCTCGGCGCCGGCCTCGGGTTGTGCGAGGCCGGCCAACCGGTGAGCACCGACGAGCTCCTCGCACGGTTCGACCCCGCGTCGATACCCACGACACCATGGGTCTGGCGGGCCTAGCGAGCGCGCCACCGAACGACGCTAGATGTCGACCTGCAGGCCCACTTCGATGGTGCGGCCCGAGGGCAGGCCGAAGTAGTTGGCCGCCTTGGTCGAGTTCCGAGCCATGAACTTGAACAGGTGTTCACGCCACTTCGCCATGCCTGGCATTTCGGATACGTGCAGGGTCTCGCTGCCGAGGAAATAGGTCGCACGCTCCGGGTCGATGCCCAACTCGGCCGCGGCGCCCTCGGTGAGTCCGTTGTAGGCGTTGGGTTCGTCCATGAAGCCGTAGTGCAGCACGATCTGTTTGACTCCCCAACCAAGATCGGTGATTTCGGCCCGATCCGCGGCTTCGACGCGCGGGACCTCGTCGGTCTTGATGGAGCAGATGAACGTACGATCGTGCAGCACCTTGTTGTACCGCAGGTTTGCAATGAGCGACGGTGGGGCAAGCCCGGGCACCGAGAAGAAGAACACGGCGACACCAGGTACGCGCGGTATCGCCTGCGGCCCGACGCGCTGCATGAGCGTCGATAGCTCGAGATCGTTGCGCCTGACCTTGGCCGCGACCAGGCCACGTCCGGTGTGCCACGTGGTCATGAGGGTGAACACCACGCCGGCGATGACCAGCGGGAACCATCCACCATCGGGGACCTTGAACAGGTTCGCACCGAGGAAACCAAGGTCGACGACGAGGAACGTCGAGCACAACAGCATCGCGGGCGGCCGCTTCCAACCGAACCGCTCGCGCAGCACGACGTAGAAGAGGATCGTGGTGACGGCCATGGTGGCCGTGACCGCGAGCCCGTAGGCCGACGCCAGGTTGGTCGACTCCTGGAAGCCGATCACCAGCCCGATGCAGGCCACCATGAGAACCCAGTTGATCGAGGCGATGTAGATCTGGCCGTACGAGCCGGCCGAGGTATGGGTGATCTTGACCCGGGGGATGTAACCCATCTGCACCGCCTGCATCGTGAGGGAGTACGCGCCGGAGATGAGTGCCTGTGACGCGATGACCGTAGCCATGGTGGCCAGCCCGACGAGGGGCCACACCGCCCACTCGGGAGCAAGCCGGTAAAACGGATTGTCGATCGCCGAGGGGTCGCTGATCACGAGGGCGCCCTGGCCGAAGTAGTTGAGCAGCAGCGCGGGCAGCACCACGGTGAACCAGCCGATCTTGATCGGTCGTACGCCGAAGTGGCCCATGTCGGCGTAGAGCGCTTCACCGCCGGTGACGACGAGGAAGATGGAACCGAGGGCCAAGAAGCCATCCAGGTTGTTCGACGTGACCATCTGCAGGGCGTAGAAGGGGTTGAGCGCCTTGAGCACGACCGGATTGTCGAGAATCGCGACGAAACCGAGCAGGCCGATGACCGCGAACCAGATGGCCATGATCGGTCCGAACACCTTGCCGATGCTCGCGGTACCGCGGCGCTGCACCGCGAACAGACCGATGATGATGACGACCGCGATCGGTACGACCCAGTCGTCGAGGCGGTCGGTCTTGACCTTGGTGCCTTCGACCGCGGACAACACCGAGATGGCCGGTGTGATCATGCCGTCGCCGTAGAGCAACGCCGTTCCGAACAGCCCGAAGAGCACGAGCATGCCGCGCTTGCTGCGCGACTTGGTGTTGGCGCGATCTCGGCCGAGGACCAATGAGGTGAGGGCCAAGATTCCACCCTCGCCGTTGTTATTGGCCCGCATCACGAAGATGAGGTACTTGACCGTGATGATGATCATCAGCGCCCAGAACACGAACGACAGCACGCCGAGCACGTTGTCGTTGGAGGTCACCAGCGAGTGGTGATGGCTCGCGAACGACTCGCGCATGGCATACAACGGACTGGTTCCGATGTCGCCGTACACGACGCCCAAGGCACCGACCGTGAGTGCGGCCACACCTGCCGGTGCGTGACCAGTTCTCTGACTCATCCAGGACCTCGTTTCCAGCCGGGAACCGTACCCGTCCGAGTGCGAACCGGACTCGGCAGCGATCATGAATTCTCCGTCTCGCGCCGGGCGCGAGCGTCGATTGGCATCGATCGGCCGCGGGTCCATAGGGTGTTTTCCGATCACGGAGGACCCCCAATGCCGGCGATCGTCACCGAAGGCGTAGTCAAGACGTTCGGGAAGGTGCGCGCCCTCGATGGCCTCGATCTCGAGGTCGACGAAGGCACGGTGCTCGGGCTGCTCGGCCCCAACGGCGCAGGCAAGACCACCGCGTTGCGGGTGCTCACCACCTTGCTGAAACCGGATAGCGGCAGGGTCAGCGTCGCCGGCATCGACGCACTTGCGCGGCCCGACGAGGTGCGCCGGGTGATCGGTGTATCGGGCCAACACGCGGCCATCGACGAATACCTCACCGGGCGCGAGAACCTGGTGATGTTCGCCGAGCTCTACCAGTTGCCCCGCCACAAGGCGCGGGCGCGCGCCGATGAACTCCTCGAGCAGTTCGCGCTCGAGGAGGCGGCAGATCGGCCCGTGCGGGGGTACTCGGGTGGCATGCGCCGGCGGCTCGATCTGGCAGGCGCGATCGTGTCTCGACCGAAGGTGCTATTCCTCGACGAGCCCACCACCGGGCTCGACCCACGCAGCCGGAACGACCTGTGGAGCGTGATCGACGACCTCGTGCACTTGGGTACCACCGTGCTCCTCACCACGCAGTACCTCGAGGAGGCCGACGAGCTCGCGCATCAGATCGTGGTAGTCGATCACGGCAAGGCGATCGAGCGCGGCACCTCCGATCAGCTGAAAGCCCGCGTCGGCGGCGAGAGCCTCCGCGTCGTGCTCTCTCAGCTGAACCAGCTCGACGCGGCGGTGGCGATCCTGCGCCGCATCACCACCGATCCGTCGAACTTCGTCGTCGATGCACGATTGCGGTCGATCAACCTTCCCGTCGGTGGCATCGACGCGCTCACCGAGGCGGTGAGCCGCTTCCGTGCCGCCGACATCGAGCTGCTCGACATCGCGCTTCAGCGCCCGAGTCTCGATGACGTGTTCCTGGCACTTACCGGCCACACCGCCGACCACGGAGCAGCGCAGTGAACGCCGATGTACGCGCCATCGTCCACGATGGGCTGGTCGTCACCCGCCGCAACCTCTTGCGCATGAAGCGCGTCCCCGATGTGGTCGTGTTCGCGGCGATCCAACCATTGATGTTCGTGCTGCTGTTCGCGTACGTATTCGGCTCGGCGATCAAGGTGCCGGGCATCAGCTACCGCGAGTTCCTCATGGCCGGCGTATTCACACAGACGGTTGCGTTCGGCTCGGCGAGCACCAGCGTCGGTCTCGCCGAGGACCTGCAGCGAGGCATCATCGAACGGTTCCGTTCGCTGCCGATGTCGCGCGCTGCTGTGCTCATCGGCCGCACGTCGGCTGATCTGTTGAACAATCTCGTCGTCACCATCGTGCTGATCGGCACGGGGCTGCTGGTCGGTTGGCGGATGAGATCGGGGCTGTTCGACGCGGCGAGCGGGTTCGTGTTGTTGCTCGTGTTCGCCTATGCGATGAGTTGGATCAGCGCGTTCATAGGCCTGAGCGTGCGCAGCGTCGAGGTCGCGCAGAGCGCCGGCTTCATCTGGCTGTTCCCCGTCACGTTCGTGTCGAACGCCTTCGTGCCCACCGCCGGCATGCCGACGGGATTGCGCAAGATCGCCGAGTGGAACCCGATATCGGCGGTGACCACCGCTTTGCGCAAGCTCTTCGGCAACACGAACGAGCAGATCGCGCCGATGAACAACTGGCCCGAACGCCACGCCATCGCTCTCGCGGTGATGTGGTGCGTGTTGATCCTCGTGACCTTCGTGCCGCTGTCGGTCCGCCGCTACCGCGTCGCCGCCACGCGCTGAAGCGCCATACCCCCCCCCCGAATGTCGGCGGGTCAGACGGTGTGGACGGGTGCCTCCGGGCGCACGGTCGCGCTGGATACGCGGAGCGACACACCCAAGCGGTCCAGGAGGTCGTGATCGGAGGAGTCGCCGGGGTTGGGTGTGGTGAGCAAACGATCACCGAGAAAGATGCTGCTGGCGCCGGCGTGAAGGCACAGCGCCTGGAGCTCGTCGCTCATCTCGGTGCGGCCGGCCGACAGGCGGACAACTGACTTCGGCATCATGATGCGAGCCGCCGCAATGGTGCGAACCAATTCGAACCCGTCGAGCGCCTCGACACCGTGCAGCGGTGTTCCCGGAACCTGGACGAGCAGGTTGACCGGCACGCTCTCGGGGTGCGGATCGAGCCCCGCGAGCTGCACCAGCAGACCAGCGCGCACGGTGCGCGACTCCCCCATGCCCACGATGCCGCCGCAGCACACCTTGATGCCCGCAGCTCGCACGTTGCCGAGGGTCTCGAGGCGATCGTCGTATGTGCGCGTGGTGATGATGGTGCCGTAGAACTCGGGCGACGTGTCGAGGTTGTGGTTGTAGTAGTCGAGCCCGGCCTCGGCCAGGCGCCCGGCCTGACGGTCGGTGAGCATGCCGAGGGTGACGCAGGTTTCCATGCCGAGGTCGGCGACCGCTTCGATGTGCTCGACGATCTGCTCGACCTGGCGGTCGTTCGGCGAACGCCATGCGGCACCCATGCAGAACCGGGTCGCGCCGGCGGCCTTCGCGTTCTGGGCCGCAGCGATCACCTCGGCGGTGGGCATCAGGCGCTCGGGGGTGAGGCCGGTGTCATACCTCGACGACTGCGGGCAGTACGCACAGTCCTCGGGGCAGGCCCCGGTCTTGACCGACAACAGCATCGCGCCCTCGACCACGTTCGGGTCGAAACCTGCCCGGTGCACGGCTTGGGCATCGGCCAGCAGATCATGGAACGGGCGGCCGAGAAGCGCAACGGTTTCGGGTATCGACCAGTCGTGACGCAGCTCGCTCATCTTCACAGGCTCAATTGAACCACCCCGTGCGGTCAAGTCGTGGCCTCGGCCGCACGGGCGACCCGCTCCGTCGCGGTGCGCAACGCCTCCTGCGCCCGGTCGAGAAACGCTGCAGCGCCCTCGTGGGCGCCCGGATCGGCGAGGTAGCTCCACACGAGCAGACACGTCGGGCCGTCGTCACGGATGGTGGTTGTGCCCTGGTAGAGCGCGACGGGCGCCCCAGAGGTCAACGCGTAGCACCGACGCCAGGGCTCCTCGAGAGAGAGTGTCTGCTCGACGAGGTCGTAGTCGCCCAGTCGGAAGGCAAGGGTGGCCCCTGGCCCGTGTGGTGCGGGATCGCCTTCGACGGCGTATCCGGCTGCGCCGACGAGTTCGAGCAGCGAACGCCACACCTCGGCGCGAGGCGCGGCAACCGAGCGCTCGACCACGAAGGTCTTGTACGACGGTCTGGTGCTCATCGGGGTCCTATCGAAAAGCCGGGAGCACGTCATCGGCGAACGTGCGCATCCAGGTGTACTGGTCGGATACGAACTGGCTCACGACGATGTTCTGCACGCCGTAGGACTCGACCTCGTGCAGGCGCTCGACACAATGCGCAGGTGGCCCGGCGATGGTGCCCTGGCGCGCCAGGTAGTCGCGCAGACCCCACTTGTCGATGAGTTCGTTGTTGGGGTTCGCTCCGCCGGGTTGGGCGTGGTGACGGGACTGGTACTCGCCCATGAGACCGCGGACGCGTGCCTTCATCTCCTCCGGCAGTCCCTTGCCTTCGAGCGTGAACCGAAACACGTGGTTCGCAGTGCCCGCCAGTACGGACGGGATGAGGTCGATACCGTCCTCTTCGGACGGGGCGAAGATCAGGTTGCACATGTGCCAGATCTCGATGTCATCGACGTTCCGGCCGGTCTCGGCCGCGCCCGCGGCGATGTTCTCCATCGCGACGTCAAGTCGCTCCTTGGTCAGGCAGTTCGACAGCACGACGCCGTCCGCGAGACGACCCGCCAGTCGCTGCGTGCGCGGGCCCTCGGCCGCGAGCCACACCGGAACCGGCGTCGGGTTCTCAAGCCAGTGCAGACCGAGGGTCGCGCCGTTCCAATCGACGCTGCGGCCTGCGGTGAGCTCGCGGACGGCGTGGGTGCACGCTTCGAGCTCGGCGACGGTAGCCGGGCTGACGCCGATGTTGCGCAGTGCGCTGTCACCCGACGACATGCCGTAGCGGAACCGGCCGTTGGCGATCTGCTGCACCGACGCACACGCCGACGCGATGACCGCCGGATGCCGCGTCATGGGGTTCGAGACCGTGATGGCCAAGTTCGGGCGCTCGGTGAGCATCGCCGCGAAGGTCATCATGGTGAAGCATTCGGCCCAGAGGGATTGCGAATCGCCGCACGTGAGCATGTCGAAGCCGATCGCGTCGGCCTCGGTGAGCCACCGGCGATACTCGTCGAAGGACCGGATGGTTGTTCCCGTGCCGAACTGCATCCGCGCGACCCTACCCGAACCGAACTGGTAGTTCGGGAGCGCGCCGGGGCGCGCTCCCGAACTACCAGTTCGCAGGAGCAGCAAAAAGCGATCAGCACCGTGGCGTTCGGTGAGAAATCGGTGAGGAACGCGGCATCGTTCACCCTGCTCTCACCTTCACGGGTAAGTATGGATTCGTGAGCAACTCGAACTCCGCCATCATTCTCGTGGTCGACGACGATCGCGCCATTCGCGAGTCGCTCGACCGTGCGCTCGCCCTCGAGGGCTATCGCGTGGTCGCGGCCGCCGACGGCGCGCAGGCGCTCGACCTCATCGTCGAACACAAACCCGATGTCGTCGTGCTCGACCTCATGATGCCGAACGTCGACGGGCTCACCGTGTGCCGGCGCCTGAGGGCTCGTCGGGACCGCACCCCCATTCTCATGCTCACCGCGCGAACCGAGACCTCCGAGCGGGTGTCGGGTCTCGACGCGGGCGCCGATGACTACTTGCCGAAACCGTTCGACCTCGACGAACTGCTCGCGCGCATCCGCGCGCTGCTGCGCCGCACCATGGTCGAGACCGACGACTCCCACCTCCGGGTCGCCGACCTCGTCCTCGACACCGCCGGGCGGCGCGGGTCGCGCAACGGTCGCGAAATCGAACTCACCAAGACGGAGTTCGATCTGCTCGAACTCTTGGTGCGAAACGAGGGCGTCGTGCTCGACCAGAGCACGATCTACGAGCGCATCTGGGGCTACGACTTCGGCCCCGACTCGAAGAACCTCGCGGTCTACATCGGTTATTTGCGCCGCAAGACCGAGATCGACGGCGAGTCCCGTCTCGTGCACACCGTCCGCGGGGTCGGTTACGTGGTGCGACCCTGATGGGCCTTCGTCTGCGGATCGTGCTGTCACTCGCGGTCCTCGCCGCGGCGTCGACCACGCTCGCTTGTGCGACCGCCTATTGGACGACCGAGTCGCGCCTGTACCAAGAGGTCGATCGCGCGATCGACGACGTACAGAACCTGCTGGTGCGCAACGAACGACCGGGCATCCGTCCCGGCAACAATGGCGGGAACGACAACCCGTCCTCACTGTTCGGCGCCGCCGGGACGTTGTACCGCGAGTTCGAGAGCCGGAGCCGTCAACTCGTCTACGCCACGCAGTTCCTCGACTCTTCGGGCAACGTGGTCGTGTCGCCCTTGTCGGAGTTCAGCACCCGCACGCTTCCGGTCGACGCGAAGGACAAGCAGATCGCGACCGACGGCGGATCGCTCCGCCGGGACGTCGCCACCGACAGCCGTGATCTGCGCATCCTCACCACCGCCTTGCCCGGTCGCGGTGCGGTCCAGATCGCTCGCGACCTTACCGAGACCCACACCGTCCTCGACTCGTTGCGCATCCGCTACTTCGCCCTCGCCGTCTCGGTGAGTGCGGCGGCCGCCGCGATCGGTCTGTGGATTGCGCTGCGAGTCACGCGACCGCTCGTCCAGCTCACCACGGCCGTCGAGTTGGTCAGCAGCACCGGGCAGTTCGGTCACGAGGTCGCCGGTGAGGGCAACGACGAGACCGGACGCCTCGCCGCGGCGTTCAACCGCATGCTGGCCGCTCTGGACCAGTCGCGCGAACAGCAGCAGCAGCTCGTCCAGGACGCCGGGCACGAGCTGCGCACCCCGCTCACGTCCATCCGCACCAACGTGTCCGTGCTGAAGAAGCACGCTCGCCGCACCCCCGAGCAGATGGCCCGCACAGTCGATGACATGCAAAGCGAGCTCGTCGAGCTCACGACCCTCGTCAACGAGATCGTCGAACTGGCCACCAACGCACGCGACGACGAAGTCCCCCAGGTCGTCGACCTCCGATCGATCATCGAGCGCAGCGCCGAACGCGCCGAGCGACGCACCGGCCGTGGCGTCACGGTGGTGGCCGATGGTTCCATGGTCAACGGTCGCGTCAACGCGCTCGAACGCGCGATCGGCAACCTGGTCGACAACGCGGCCAAGTTCGACGACTCCGGCCGACCCATCGAGATCACGGTGCGCAATGGCCGGGTCGCCGTCCGCGACCACGGGCCGGGGATCGCCGATGACGACATCGCCCACGTGTTCGATCGGTTCTACCGCGCCCCGGCCGCCCGCTCGAAGAACGGCTCCGGGCTCGGCCTGGCCATCGTTCGCGACATCGTCATCGCCCACGGCGGAACGGTGAGCGCGGCCAACGCTCCTGACGGCGGCGCCCTGGTCACCATCGAATTGCCCACGGCCTGAGCCTGCGCCGGGCCAAGGTGCCAGGATACTGGCCATGGCAGACGTGTTCTCGGCTGAACTCGCCGGCAAGGTGGTCGTGGTCTCCGGCATCGGCCCGGGTCTCGGCCGAGCCATGGCGCTCGCGTGCGCCGACGCCGGGGCGCGGGTGGTGGTCGCCGCGCGCACCGAAGAGCGCGTCGCCGAGCTCGCCGAAGAGCTACGCGCCCGGGGGACGCCAGCGCGCGGCGTGGTCGCCGATATCACCGAGGCGTCGGATCGTTCAGCTCTCGTCGCGACGACCCTCGACGAGTTCGGGCGCGTCGATGCACTCGTGAACAACGCGTTCGTCATGGGGCCAATGGCTCGAGCCGACGCCACCGAACCCGAGCAGTGGCGCGCCGTGTTCGAGGTAAACGTCATCGGCACCGTCATGCTCAGCAGTGCGTTCGCCGACGCGATGCGCACCACGGGTGGCGGCTCCATCGTCATGATCAACTCGCAGGCCGCGCGGCGGGGGGCCGCCCGACGCGGCCCGTACGCCGCGTCGAAGGCCGCACTCCTCGTCGCAGCGCAGGTGCTGGCCACCGAGCTCGGCCCCGAAGGCATCCGGGTCAACTCGGTCGTGCCCGGGCAGATCTGGGGCGGCGCACTCGAAGCGCACTACGAGGCGCTCGCCGAGCGACGCGGGATCGCCATCGCCGACGTCATCGCACAGGTCACCCGCGACATCCCGCTGCGCCAGATCACCAGCGCCGAAGAGATCGCATCAGCCGTGGTGTTCCTGCTCAGTGACCGCAGCGCGGCGATCACCGGGCAGTCGCTCGACGTCAACGGCGGGAACTGGTTCCACTGACGCCGTGCCGCCATGGCCACGTTCTTTGGTCATCGGACACCCCTGCGGTGCTCCGATGACCAAAGAAGCGCAAATACTTCGCTACTCGGCGCTACTCGTCGGCGGCCCAGTGGGTGCGCAGATCCTGGAGCCAGTCGGGGTACTCGAGCGGCGGATCCGGCAGTGGGGTTACGCCGTGCTTGGCGAGAGCCGCCTCGAACGCCTCGGGCTCCTCACCCCATGAGCGCGGGTCGCCCATCATGACCTCGTACATCACGGTGCCGTTGGGGCCGGCCACGAAGGGCCCGAACGCGCCGCCGAGGGGCAGTTCGATGTGGGTGCCGGCCGGGCAGTGCACATCGCCGCACCACACGTCGCCTTCGAGCACGAAGACGATGTGCGGGCTGAAGTGGCCATGGCGCCGCACAATCATGCCGGGGTCGTACTTCGCATAGAGCGACAGGTACTGCGGGTCCGCGGAGAACGCGAGCCACTTCTCGTGGACGAACGATTCGGAGCCGTCGGCGTTGCGCTGAGCGCGGACCTTCTGCCATGGGTTGTCGGAGTGGTCGAGGTGGCGGATGGTGGGCCCCAACCCATCGATCTTCGGACTCTCGGGTGCAGACATGGCTCTCCCCTGGCGAACTTGGATGCGTCGTGCAAACGGTAACGCACCGACTGGTCGCGAGCGCCGCTCGGTGCGGTCTGGCATCGTGGGGCATGGCCGCTGACGCAGAGCGCAAGTACATCCGCTATGAGGTCGACGAACGAGTCGGCGTCATCACGTTGGCCCGCCCCGAGAAGGCCAACGCGCAGAACGAAGTGTTCCTCGACGAGCTCGACGCCTGCTTCGATCTCGCGGCCGCCTCGCGCGATGTGCGGGTGATCGTGCTGCGCGCCGAAGGCAAGCACTTCTCGGCCGGGCACGATCTCAAGGTCGACGACGAGCAACCGAAGCTCGCCAACGACGACGGCTCGTGGTGGCTGTCGGAGCTCTACGACTGGGAATGTCGCAAGTACCTCGGGTTCGGCCTGAAGTGGCGCAATATCCCCAAACCGACCATCGCCGCAGTGCAGGGCAAGTGCATCGCGGGCGCGCTCAACCTCATCTGGCCGATGGACCTCATCATCGCCGCCGACAACGCGACCTTCTCCGACCCGGTCGTCGCGCTCGGTGCGTGCGGGGTCGAGTATCACGGCCACACGTGGGAGTTCGGTGCGCGCAAGGCCAAGGAGATGTTGTTCACCGGTCGGGCCATGACCGCACAGGAAGCCGAGCAGATCGGCATGGTCAACCGTGTCGTGCCCCTCGAAGAGCTGTGGTCGAACGCTATGGCGCTCGCGCACGAGATCTCGCAGTTCCACCCGTTCGCCCTGCGCCAGGCCAAGCGAGCCGTGAACCAGACGCTCGACGTGATGGGCCAACACGCCGCATTGCAGTCAGCCTTCGACATCCACCACACCACGCACGGCAATGCCATCAGCGTGAGTGGCTACCCGGTGCTGGCCTCGCTCGACGACATGAAGGGCCGACTCAAGGACCAGTAGTGGCGACGGCCGTGGGTCCGGTGAGCGGTGCCCATTCGGGTTCTCGCTTCTCGGCGAAGGCCCTCGGTCCCTCCTCCTGGTCGGGGTGACCCCACATGCCCGCGAGGATCTGCGCCCCGTTGCGACACGAGTCGGTGAGGCCCGCCTCGAGGGCGCCCCACAGCGCTTGCTTCGTGGCCCGCATCGCGGCCGGTGAGTTCTTCGCGATCTTCTCGGCCAACTCCTGGGCATGCGCTCGCAAACGATCGGGGGGGTCGATCACCTCGCCGACGATTCCGAGCTGGCGGGCGCGCTCGGCGGTGAGGCGCTCGTGGCGACCGACGAGCGCCATACGCATGACGGCCTCCATGGGCGAGGTCCGCGCGAGCGTGATGCCCTCGTACGCGACCACCTGCCCGACCGACACGTGCGGGTCGACGAAGGTGACCCCGGCGGCGGCGATGACAATGTCGGCGTCGGCCACGAAGTGCAGCCCGCCCCCGGCACACACCCCGTTGACCGCCGCGATCACGGGCTTCCAGATGTTGAGGTGCCAGCTCGTGAACCGCAGGGTGGCGTCGCGGGTCTGGCGGCTGAACTTTCGCATCGCGTCCTTGTCGCGGGCGAGTTGCACCACGTCGACACCAGACTGGAACGCGGGGCCGTTGCCGGTGTTGACGATGACCCGAACGGCGGGGTCGGCGTCGAGTTCGAGCCACGCATCTTCGAGCTCGGCCATCATGGTGGCGTTCATCGCGTTGCCGGCGGCGGGCCGGTTGAATATCAGCCAGCCGACACGGCCCTGCCGTTCGACCTCGAGCGTGCGGTACGTCGCCATCACCGAAAACTAATACGCTGCAGAGCCATCAGCGACGTAACGGGGGTCGGCCATGGGTGAGGGCAATGGGTTCGTCCCACTGGTACCGCTCGAAGAACTGCCCGACGACTTGCGAGCACAGTGGGACGTCACCCCACGGGCGGGGTTGCAGGACTTCCTCCGACTCATGGCCAATGCGCCAGACTTCTTCCGCGGGTTCAGCGACCTCAACGGCAAGATCCGCGCCAACAACCACCTCGGCCCGCGAACCACCGAGCTCGTCCGGCTCGCGGTCGCGCAGACCACGCGTTGCAAGGTGTGCCTCGCCGGCCGCTCACCGGCCGCGATCGAAGCGGGCATGACCGAGGAGCTCATCGCCGAGATCGGCGCTGACACACCCCTTCAGATGACGCCCGCCGAGCATGCCGCGGTGATGTTCGCGTCGAAGTTCGCCACCGACCACCTTGCGATCACCGACGCCGACAAAGCCGCTCTGCGCAAGCACTTCGACGCCGAGCAGGTCGTGGAGCTGGCACTCTTCACCGTGCTCTGCATGGTCGGCCGGTTCACCATGCTCGTCGGCCTCGAAGAGGAGTCCTGCCCGATCTGAGTCGCCAAACGCCCGCCGAGATCGCGTCAGCCCACGCTCCACGTGCAGGGCAACTGGTTGACCATGCGGAAGCCCAGTCCGGTCAGACCCACATCGGTAGTGGTGTCGAGGCGCAGGTCAGGGAATCGGTCGAGCACAGCCGCGAGCATCACGTCGAGCTCCATACGCGCGAGGTGCACACCCAGGCAGTGGTGCTTGCCGAAGCCGAACGTGAGGTGGCGATCCGGGTGGGCGCGCATGATGTCGAACCGGTCGGGTTCGGGCCACTCGGCCGGGTCGTGGTTGGCCGCACCGACGTTCACGTTCACCGGGCATCCGGCGGGTATTTGCACACCGGCGAGGTCGGTGTCGCGCGTGGTGAGCCGACCCCACGACACCAGCGGTTGCTCCAGTCGCAACGATTCCTCGATTGCGTTCGCAGCCAACGAGCGGTCGGCCCGCAGCATCGCCAGCTGATCGGGGTTCGTGAGCAACAGGTACAACAACATGCCGAACGCGCGGTGCGTGGTGGAAGTTCCGCCCACGAGCAGCAGACGCACGAACCCGTTGATCTCGTCGACGGACAACGGGTGCCGATCGACCTCGTCGCCTTCGTCGAGATCGGCGTCGTCGACCACTGCGTTGACGAGGATCGAGATCAGGTCCCGTGTGGGTTTCGCCCGTCGGGCCTCGCACAGCGGACTGATGTATTCGGCCATGCCATCAGCTGCGGCGAGGCGGCGCTCGGGCGGCTCGACCGAGGACGTCATGACGATGGCCCACTCGAAGAACTGCGCGAGATCCTTCTCGGGTAGGCCTAGTGCGTCGACGATGACCCGGGCCGGGATGAAGGCCGCGAGGTCGGCGTAGAGATCGGCGTGGCCACGCTGGACGATCGCGTCGACGGCGCTGTCGACGATGGGCTGCACGATGTCGGTTCGCCACCAGCGCATCTCGCGCTTGGAGAAGGCACTCTGCAACAACAACCGCTGGCGCTTGTGCGCGGGCGCGTCCATGCCCAGCATGTTCGGCCCGATCATCATGTTCAACGATGGCGCGTACCATTCGTTCGAGTACGTGCGATCGTCGCGCAGCACATCGACCACGCTGCGATACCCCAACGCAGTGAATGATTGCGGGCTCGCTGCGAAGGCATCGATGACGGGGATGCCGAAGTGCTCGCTGATGCCGCCGGCGAGCACGGGACACTGCTCGAGCAAGCGGTGGTAGGTCGGGTACGGGTCGTCGACCAGGCCCGCGCCGAAGCTTCGGTTGCGTGCCGCATCGACATCGGACCGGCCGATGGATCCTCCGCTCTCGGTGGCCATAGGACTCCCTTTCAGCGGTTGGCGGTCGGTGCTTCACCGTCGTGGCGGAATGTAGTGCAGCGACGCGAGCACCGCGTTCGCGTGCGAGCATGACCCCATGACGACTACCGACGATTCAGCTGACCGCCTTGCACTCCGTGTGCTCGTGGAGCAATACGCACGAGGCGCCGACCTACGCGACGCTGAGCTCTATGCCGACGTGTTCACCGACAACGCCACGCTGCACACCGGACGCGGCGAGATCCGCGGTCGCGCCGATCTTCTCACCGTGGCACCCCGCCTCGCGCGCTATCGCGTCACGATGCACCTCGTCGCCAACCACTACGTCACGTTCGACGACGCCGACCACGCGCACGGCGATGCCTACTGCCAGGCCTCGCACGTGCGCGATGTCGACGGCGTCGACTGGGTCTACGTGATGCAGATCGTGTATCACGACGTGTACGTCCGCGAGCCGCGCGGCTGGCGCATCAGCGACCGCAAGCTTGAGCTCCTATGGGACGAAGACCGCCCCCTCAAGGTGGTCTGAGCAATGGATCTCGGCCTGGCCGGCGCATTCGTCGCGATCAACGGCGGCTCGAAGGGCATGGGCCGCGCCGCAGCGGAGTGCATCGCACGCGACGGAGCAAACGTGGCCGTGCTCGCGCGCACGCAAGGCGCACTCGATGACACCGTGGCCGCGCTGCGCGACCTCGGTAGCCCTGACCCGGTAGGCATCGCCACCGACCTCACCAACGATGTCGGCGTCGCCGCAGCCTTCGCGCAGCTGCGAGAGCGATGGGGCATGTTGCACGCGTTGGTGAACGCCGCCGGCCCGGTCGAGGTGGGCATCGGCGGTTTCGCGGCCATCGACGATGCCGAGTGGTTCGCCACCTTCGACATCGGCACCTTGAGCGCGGTGCGTTGCGTGCGCCACGCGCTACCGCTGCTGCGCCTCGCCCCGTGGGCTCGCATCGTGAACGTGTCGGCGCACTCGGTGCGGCGCCAGTCGCCGGCCATCGTCGCGTACACCGCGTCCAAAGCCGCGCTGACGAGCGTCTCGAAGAACCTCTCGCTGTCACTCGCCGCCGAGGGAATCCTGGTGAACACGGTGTCGCCGGGTTCTTTCAATTCACCGGGCATGCGCGACTACGTCCTCGCGTTGCCCGCTGACCGCGACGCCGACCCCGATGACCTGTACGACGTGATGCGCATCATCGACGAGGACTTCGGTCACCCGTCCCACCTGCGCCGAGCCGGCGACCCGGCCGAGATCGGCCCAGTCATCGCGTTCTTGATCTCGAAGTGCAACACCTACATGACCGGTGCCGACATCAACGTCGACGGCGGTTCCGACTTCTAGCCACTGCATCAGCAGTCATTTCAGGAGGAATCAATGCGCGCAGGCGTTTTCGTCGGTATCGATCAGCCGCTATCGGTGGAGGACCTCACGCCTCTCCCGCCTGGTCCGCACGATGTGGTGGTGCGAATCGACGCGAGCGGGGTGTGCCACACCGAGGCAGCGGTACTCGCCGGGCACCTGCCCTGGGCCGCACCGTCCATTCTCGGCCACGAGGTCACGGGCACGGTGATCGAGTTGGGCTCGCAGGTCACCCGAGTGCGCATGGGCGACCGCGTGATCAGCTCGGGCACGCCAGCCTGCTCGAACTGCTATTGCTGCGTACGCGGGCAGACGCATCTTTGCGAGGAGACGTTCACCCACTCGGCCACGCCCCGAGCGGTGCGCAGCAACGGTGAGCAGATAACCGCGTTCGCGGCGCTCGGCGGCTTCGCCGACATGATGACCGTGCCCGAGATGTCGCTCGTGACCGTGCACACCGATCTGCCGGCCGAGCAGCTCGCACTCATCGGATGTGCCATCACGACCGGCGTGGGTGCGGCGCTCAACACGGCGCGCATCGTACCCGGCTCCACCGTCGCCATCGTCGGGTGCGGCGGCGTTGGACAGTCGGTCGTTCATGGCGCCCGGATCGCCGGCGCATCACGAATCTTCGCAATCGACCCCTTGTCCCTCAAACGCGATGCCGCACGCGCTCAAGGCGCGACCGATCTGATCGATCCGGCCGACGGCGACGTCGTCGCGCAGATCCGCGATCGCACCGCGGGGCGCGGCACCGACTTCTCGTTCGAGGTGGTGGGCCGACCAGACACGGTTGCAACCGCATATGCGTGTGCCCGTCGTGGCGGGATCGTGACCATCGTCGGCATGCCCGCGGCCGACGCGACACTTGCGTTCAAAGGCCTCGAGATGTTCCTCGACGCGAAGGAGGTCCGGCTCTCGATCATGGGTTCGTCGCAGATCCGCGCCGACTTCCCGCGCTATGTGGCCCTCGCCGAGACGGGCCGGCTCGACGTTGCGTCGATGATCACCCGCCGTATCGCGCTCGATGACATCAACGACGCAATGCGGGCCATGGAGGCCGGCGAGGTCATACGCACGGTCATCGTCTGATCCTCCTAGGCTCCCCCACGATCTGAGCCCAGGGGAGGGTCGCGATGCCGGCCGAGGAACACCACGCGCACGTTGACATCGGGTCGGTGCGCTAATGGCCGATCACCTCGTTCTCGGTCATGCGCTGATCACCATGGTCGAACCCGAGCCGGCCACCGTCGCGGACTACAACCGCTGGTATGAGACCGATCACTTCCTTTCGGGCGTGCTCACCGGTCCGGGGGCGTTCGCCGGACGCAGATGGCTCGCACCCAGGAGCCTCAAGGCCATCCGCTTCCCTCGCGAGTCGCCGATCGCCCAGCCGCTCGACACCGGCTCGTTCATCGCGGTCTACTGGATCGAGCAAGGCCAACTTGGCGCACACTGCGAGTGGGGCTTTCCCGAGGCGGCTCGACTGGCCGCGCTCGGCCGAATGCGCAGCGATCGCCGCCACATATCCACGTCCTACTACGACCTCGTAGCGGTGACCGCTCGGGGAGACCGCCCAGTCCCGGCCGAACTGGCGTTGCATTACCCCTACGAGGGCCTCGTCATGGTCTGGACGGAAGCGCCGGCCGATGCGGCACCCGACGCGCACGAGGCCTGGGCCGCCGGTTTCCGCACCGCCCTGACCACCCCTGACTCCGCCGTCGGCCAGGTCGTCACGTTTCGACCGATCGATCTCCCCGACCCGCTGCCGAAGATGCCCGGCGTGATCATCGGTGGCGACTCCACGCGCGACCTTCTCGCGCACTGCTGTTTCGTCGATGGTCAATATGGCCGCACCTGGCGCGATCTGTCCGCCGTGCTGCGCAGCGCTTTCCCCGATGACTCCTCAGGCGCGGTGGTGCCGCTGCTCGTCGCGCCGTTCATCCCATCGACAGCCGGTACCGACGCTCACCTCGAGGAGCTGTGGTGATGCACGATCGCGGAGACATCGAGAACCTGATGGCCCTGTACACCGAGGCGCTCGACGACGCCCGCTTCGCCGACCTCGGGGTGCTGTTCGCGCAAGGTGTCGTGTCGATCGAAGGCGGCCCACAAGACGGCTCGCTCGCCAGAGGCGAAAACGCGGTCGCTGCGCTCTATTCGTCGATCGTGGCGCTCGACGACACCGGCCGGGCGAACACGCGTCACTTCATCACAAACATCTTCGTCACGTTCGACGAGAGCTCGGCCGTCGGACGTTCGTATTTCGCAGTCAGCCAGCAGACCGCTGATCTGGCGTTGCAGCTCGTGGCATGCGGTGCGTATCACGACACCTACCAACACGTCGCCGGCCAGTGGCGCTTCGCGACGCGTCACATCGTGTGCGACCAGGTGGGGAACCTCAGTCGGCACATGCTCTAGCAAGGTGCTGAAACTTGGCTGAAGTGCTCGCGTTCTGCGGCGCGATGGAAACCACCGGCGGTCGCGTGTGGGACACCCGATCCTCAGCACCCTGCGAGCGGCACGCCTTCAGCGGTGTGGCCACAGGGGCGCGCCGATAGGTTCGCCGGATGCAGATGACCCCCGGCGAGCTCGCCATCATCGACGCAACCCTGCGACTCACCGGCCCCGAGCCTCTCGCCTTCGGCGTGCTCCTCGACCAGCTCGCAGGTCAAGGGCTGCTGGAGTCGCTCGAGTCCGATGACCCGGACGAGATCGTCGACTTCGCCGGCGAGCTGCTGTCGCACGCCGACGAGCTGTGGATCACCTTCGACGACGAGTGCATCGTGCGCATCGACCAGCGCCTCGACGCCACGGTCTTCACCCATCGCATCACCACCGACGATCTCGAGCGCGCGGCCCTACGGATCACTCCCGACCTCGTCGTGCTCGACCACGCACTCGGCGGCGGGGCCGCATTGCAGCTGGCGAACGGCCGTGGCGATCTCGTCATCGACTTCGACGTGGCGTACGACCAGGGAGATCGGGGTGCGCTCGTCGGCCCGGCCGGCTGGCTCGACGAGTTCACCACCGGCGACCTCGTCATGCTCACGCGTCGGGGAACGACCGTCGAGGTCGTCCGCGCCGGCGACGATCTCGCCGACGGCGCCCCCGAGTTGCGTTGGCTACGCGAACGCTACGAGCGTCTGTCCGACGGCGAGCCCGTCGGACTCGAGCCATCACTCCTGGTACTCGACGCCCTCGCGCTCGACCCGGCCACCTGGAAGGCACCGACCCGTCCGATCGCCGAACTGCTCGCCGAATGCGGACTCGTGCTCGACGGAATCCATGTCGGCCCGGCCGACCGGGAGTGGTCGCGCCGCGACGCCGCCGCCGAGCGGCTCGCCGCCGAGCTCAGCGACGAATTCCGCTTCGCGGCCTGCTGCCACGTCGCGTTCAGCGAGGCGCTGGCTGCCTTTCGCGCGTTCGACGACCCAGCGCTCGAGCCGACGCTCGACTGTCGCCGAGTCGGTACCGCACTCGTGCACGGCGACGTCGCGCAGGCACTCGTCGCGTTCGCCCACGATCTCTACGGTCTCGACGACATGCGCATCGCGATCTTCGCCCAGCAACTCGCCGGCGAGCCGGGTCCGAGCCGAGCCGCCGGCGCGTACATGACTGCGCTCGTGCTCGACGCCGTGGGCGATGCCGAATCGGCGGCAGTAGCGCTCGAGCAGGCGGTCACCGCCGATTCGTCGTTCGGTGCCGCTGTCGACGACCACGCCGACGCACTCGCTGAACGCGGCGAGCTCGACCGAGCGATCAAGGTGCGTCAGCGCCTCGACCTCGAGGACGACGACGAGCTCACGTTCCTGCTCACGCTTCGGCCGGTTCACCGCAGCGGCATCGGCCGCAATGAGCCGTGCCCGTGCGGCTCGGGT
>Ga0114966_10001661_pt1 | contig 20343 bp, 13 predicted proteins | sample M_130207_XF_Meta_FD_87029 | JGI IMG/M metagenome (GOLD analysis project Ga0114966, IMG submission 87029) | Freshwater microbial communities from Lake Montjoie, Canada to study carbon cycling - M_130207_XF_MetaG | ecosystem: Environmental > Aquatic > Freshwater > Lake | place: Lake Montjoie... | reverse complement strand
CTGCTGCCGGCATTGGCGATCAGTGACAAACCGTGCTGCCCCGAAAAATCACCTGTCGTGTGGTCAAACACGAGCTCTAGGTTCGCATTGTTCATCAAACCATCGACAGTACTCTCGGCACTACTACTCAAATTGACGTCGAGGAATGTGGTCTTCAACGTCGAACCATTGGCGAGGCTGAAGTTCAACCCGTCACGACCACTCTGGGAAGCATCGGTCGGATCGACAAACAGGTTGACCTTCGAAGAACCGACGAGCTGCTCGATGTGGAAAGCATCCCGCCCATTCTGGGCCAAGGCACCATCGTTCACCGCGTCATTGGTGACGTTGATGTTCATCGTGCTGCCGGATGCGGCAAACATTCCCAGTCCATCCAATCCGTTGTTGTTGGCTTGGACCGAGGACAGGTTGAGAGTTCCACTTCCTCCCGACTGAGCGTAGACGATGCCCGCACCGGTGACGCTGTTGTTGAAGGTAGACGAGGTGAAATCGCCAGTAAACGTTGTGCCGAGCAGCGGACTGACCTGCGACCCAATCTGCAAATTGTCTAACGTGTTTCCGCTGGCGATCAGATTATCGGCCGTGAGAACGATCCTGCCACCGGGAGCGGCGGAGGTGACCTGCAGGCCAGATCCCAAGTTGTTGCTGGCCGAGACATCGAGGAGATCCGCCGTCAGATTCCGTCCTGTCTCTCCAAAAATAATCCCTGCGTTTGAATTTCCGAATCCGGACGCAATTCCGTTGGCTTGGACCGTTCTCAAACGTGTTATCAGAGATCCGTCATCGGCCTGTAGGTTGATTCCAAACGGTTGAATCCCCTGCGAAGTGTTCATCGCCACATCATTCAGCAACAAGTTCAATCCGGCGGCGCCGGAATCGACAAAGATCCCACCCGCATCATTGTTCCCGAGACCGCTCGGGTTCGAATAATTGGTGGAACCGCTGTTCCAATTGATCCCGCGCATGATGCCGAAGCCTGTGGCGTTTGTCAGACTAATACCGCGTCCACCGTTCCCCGTAATTTCCAGAGACTGAAGCAAAACGTTGTTCGATCCAGCGGGAGCGTTGACGATCGCACTTCCAGCCGCATTCAGCAGATTAAACGCAGACACTTCATTGTTGTTGGCCAGAGTGATCGTGTTTCCATGGCTGCTCAAGAACGGATAATTGCCACTGTTGGTGAAGCCGGGAAGAACGAAGGTGCCGTCAATGGTTTGTCCACCATAGCTAGCCCTCAGGGGGGCGAGGTGGGCTCTGCCTTCGCCCAGCAGTCGCTGATTGTTGACCAAAGTCAGTTCGCCCAACAGCGGATTGGCTTCGCTCGTGGAGCCGGCCTGGACGAGAATCAAATCCGAGTTCGGAGCAGAGTGGGGAAGGGTGTCTAAAGGATGCTCGAATGTTCCGTCGCCGCCAGCAGCGGCGGTATTGTTGATGTGAGTCACAAAGTACGAATGATTACCAATTGTTGCAGCCACATTCACGTCTTGTGAGTAGGTATCCGTTGCCACGCGCCAGTTACGTGCGACGGGCATAAGCATTCGTTCGGACGTCGTCCATTGTGGGAAGTACCGTGTTGCCTTGAAGCCGGCAAATCGAAAATCAACTACCGCGTTGACGTTCGTTCCAAACTGTCGGTCGTCGGTCACATTCACGCCGACCGACAGATCGTCGCTGACCCAGGCTTCCAATCGTCCGCGGACACCGATCGGTTCATTGGCGGCGTTTGACTGGTATCCGTACATACCCGCGTAGGCTCGCAACCACGGAGTCGCGGGCGTGACCGGCACGCCGAATTCGAAGTCGCCTCCGGTCAACGATTCTTCACGAAGTTGTTGGCCGAGGAACGCGATTTGGTGGCCCACAAAGTAGGGGTCGCCACCGACACCTAATCCGCGGATGAAGCGATCCGTCGTCCCCAACGCAAAGTATCCGTTGGCGCGAAAGTCCCAGTTAGTTCCGAGAGTTTCAAAGCCCGCCGTGACCTGTGAGTACCTGTTGCCGAAGTTGGTCTGATCGGAATCATAGTATCCATTGACCCCATAAATCCGGTCTGATGTTTCAAAATATCTGCGGGCCACAGCACCGGCATTAACGCCAACGTGGCTGTGGTCCGTCAGTATCAGTCGCGAGTTGAGGGCAAGAAACGAATTTTCGCTAAGCCAAAACGGTGTGAATGCCCCTAATTGGGTAAAGCCGTTTTGATAGCCTACGCCGTTGCCAGTCATGTTTTGAACATCGAAGTACGTTCCCCGAATCGTGGCCCCGCCACTGAAATTCTGGACAGAAGCTGAACCGGCAGTGGAATTTGGCATGACTTCGGGCTGGGCGAAGACAATCCCCGCCGTCAACCACGACACCAAGCACAGTAGACTGAGATTCACTCGTAGCATGGACGCCTCCCCCCGCAGATTCCCACTTCAGCGAACGTGACTCAGTGGTCAGAGCTCGAGAAGAGCCTGAGTCCCCGTTTCGCAAGACTCTCCGTCTCGCCCGACAACGCCGGTTGTGACGAAAAGTTCGCTTCCTCTCGTTATTCGGTCTGGTGGGGTTTCATCGGTGAGAAAATATTTTATTGTTCTGACGATCAAGAGGATTAAGTCGGTTGTTGGAAACCACCTAAAGTCTCTGCTTGACACGGTCGAAGCACGATTTTTTTATTACATTTTTCGCAACATTTTTAATTGATGGGTCTTATGGACAATTGAAACCGAGTGAAACGCAGCCGACGGCGAGGAGATCGCAGGAAAAATGTTAATGCCGTCAAAAGACATCCACAAACAACCCATGCCACCCAAAGAACCTGTTATTAAAGCGTGAGAGGTATCGAGTGAGTCTCCGCTCGGGCAAAAATTCAAGAACTATCCCTCCCTAACCCTCCTAGTTTGGGATAAAATTGGAGGGATATTCGGACTGTATGGCAGTGAATTTGGGGAGTGAACAGGCGTTCCCAGATCCAATCTCGCTGCCCTCGAAAATCGCCCAGTTTGATCTTTGGCAATCGCATTTGCCGACGGAAATGACGTTGATGAGATGCGTTATTTCGGTTCAGAAATTCCTGTCGTCATCAGGCTCCATCCGCAACTTGAACGTATCCTCCGCGAGAGGCGGCGTCTGAATTGGGAATGCCCTCGTCGAGGCTTTCTGTGGCCGTCCATTCAGAATCATCGGGGCAACGTCGATCGGTTAGGCGGGCATCCAAAAAAAGCACGTCCCCTTGGGACGGCCTCTCAGCAGCGATTTGCGATCGGGTTCATCTGAATCAGAGCGATAAAAATTCGATCTTATAATTCAGGGCAATGGTCGCAAGAAAAGAGCAGATCGCTCATAATCGAGCGAAAAAAATAAACAACTCCTCGGAACACAGGAACCGTGCGCATGTTTCGATGTCTGAACGTCATCTGTGTGTTGATGTTACTTTTCAGCGATTTTGCAGAGGGGCAATCCACAGAGGAATCGGCGAAGGGGATCAACTCTCACGGCCTCGGCCAAAATGGCGGGGTGGCCGCTGGAGGTGCGGAGGCCGTAGCGATTGGATTGCAGATATTGCGAAACGGAGGAAATGCGGCTGATTCCACTGTAGCCACACTGCTCGCCTTGAGTGTGACTGACTCGAATGACTTTTGTTTCGGTGGCGAAGTCCCAATCCTGATCTATGACGCCAAGAGACGCGTGGTCGAAGCCATCAGCGGAGTCGGTGTTGCTCCTCGTCTCGCGACACGGGAGTATTTTGTCTTGAAGTCCGGTGGACGACTGACCGCCAATTCAAGAGCTTTAGATCAACCGGGCGGCATTCCCTTGAAGGGACTGGAACCGGCGGCAACACCGGCGGTCCTCGCGACCTGCCTCACCTTGCTGGATCGGTATGGAACGTCTCGCTTTGAAGATGTCGTCACTCCGACTCTCACAATTCTTGATCGCCATACAATCGATTGGCACGCGCGTCTGGCGACCACATTGCGTCGAATGATTGATGCAGAAAAGTCGTCTCCTGATGATCGAAGTCGAGGATTGCGATTCGTGGGCGATTTCTTTTATCGTGGTCCTATTGCTCGTGAGATTTCGACATGGTGCGAGGAAAACGGTGGCCTTCTCCGTTACGTCGATTTCGCCACGTACGTCACTCGAATCGAGGAACCGGCTTCCATCGACTACAAGGGACATGTCGTTTACAAGTGTGGCCCGTGGACCCAAGGTCCCAGTGTTCTTGAGGCACTTCGAATACTCGAAACAGATGACCTCAACCGGATGGGACATAACAGTTCGGGCACGATCCATACGCTCGTTGAATCGATGAAACTGGCTCTTGCCGATCGCGACGTCTACTACGCTGATCCGTTATTTGCTGACGTTCCACTTTCGGAGTTATTGTCATCTCGTTACGGATCCCTCCGCCGTTCGCTGATTGACCCCGAGCGAGCGTCGCTGCTTGAACGGCCCGGCGATCCAAAATTGGGAAAGGCGTTACTCACCGATCAGGAAACTCGTGAGGGGTTGAGTGGCCCCAACCGAGATACCACAACGTGCGTCGTGGCCGACAAGTGGGGCAACATGGTAGCTGCGACTCCCAGTGGCTGGCAAGGCGTTGAGGCCGGCAAGACCGGAGTCTGGTTGGGGACAAGACTTCAAAGTTTCAACCTTTGGGAAGGTCATCCGAACTGCATTGAGCCGGGAAAGAGGCCGCGGATTACGCTGACTCCCACTCTGGTGACAAAAAACGGGAAGCCGTCACTGGCCATCAGCGTCGCCGGCGGTGACAGTCAAGATCAAGCCACATTGCAACTGCTTGTGAACCACATCGACTTCGGTTTGAGTCCTGTGATGTCATTGGCGGCCGCTCGTTTCGGAACAAACCACCACATGGGATCCTTTCGACAAACTCCTGCGGAATTGGGAAGTCTCATCATTTCACCCGATATCGGAGAAAACACTCTCAAAGAACTTGCCGCGAAAGGCCATCTGATCAGACACTCCAGAGCAATTGGATCGCCGGTTGTTCTCGTGATTGATCCAGCCAGCGGACTCATCGAGGCGGCTGGCGATCCGAGAACCGGTCGTCATGCCGGAGCCTATTAAAAACACGATCACCGCCCCTCACCTATTTTCGTGCTGTGTTTCAAACGGAGGGACGCGACAAGAGGCGTTCGCCATGGAGATTCCCTCCAAAACGCGATTTCACGAGCTGCTCGAATTGCGGCGAATCGTGATCGGCACGTTTGAAACGATATTACTCGTCAACCCAAGGTCACGTCATGCCATTGTTTGAAAGCCGTACGCTGCTCAACGCGACGCCCGATCAGGTCTTCCAATATATTATCTGTCCGGCCAACCTGCAGGATATCGCCCCGCCGGAAACACAGTTCGTTTTTGTGGATCCGCCGTCCGTGATCGAACTCGGAAGTCAATTGATCTGCAAAGTGCAGGCCTACGGAATGGTCCAACAACTCTCCTACGAGATCGTAGAATTTGTCGCACCACTTCGTTTTTCTGAAGAGATGACCCACGGACCCCTGAAACGATGGAGACACGACTATATTATTGAACCCGATGTCGATGGCGGAGTGTTCCTCATCAATCGAATCGAATTTGAGCCTCCCGCCGGATTGATGGGTTTGGTCGTCACAGCGGCTAAGATTCTAGAGGATCTCGAGGACGGGTTTCACTATCGCCGGGAAGCATTGAGAAAGGTCTTTCGATGACGAACGATGAACAGAAAAAAGCCGACGCCGATTTGCAGACTCTGTCCGCACTGCTGATGGTGGTCTTCCTTGCGACGTTACTTATGGGACTGATCGCCATGATTCTGCCGGCCGTGTTGGGAATCTTTCTTGTCGTCACCGGACTCGGATGGTTTTCCCTGTTGCACTATGCCGTCTGGGGCTGGTGGCTCGGCCGACATTTAAAGCCAGACGTTGATGCAGAGACTCGCTCCCGATAATCCCGCAGCGGATATGAGCAGAAAGATCTGCCGTCACACTTTTTCACGTTCGAGATTGGCTGGCGGCCGCCGCCTGTGGGCTGCGCAACCGGTAACCTAAAATCATGAGGCACTGAGTGTCGAGAGGAAATATTTCGGATGACCGCATCGCGCCCAGTCTCTGTACAAAACATTTGTCACTACATGCAGCAAATCGCGCCCCTGTCACTGGCCGAAGACTGGGACAACGTCGGACTATTGTTAGGAGACGAAGAAACTATAGTTGCGAGAGTGATGACCTGCCTGACTCTGACCCCCGAAGTTGCCGAGGAAGCCATTGAGCTGGGAGCGAGACTTGTCGTTACACATCATCCCCTTCTGTTTAGTCCGGTCAAACGCGTGAACAGTACGACTGCCGAAGGACGCCTGCTGCTCAAATTGATGCAGCATGGAATGGCTGTCTATTCTCCGCACACGGCCTATGACAACGCAGAAACCGGAATCAACCAGCAATTGGCCGAGTTAATGGAGCTAACCGAGATTGCCCCTCTGAGAACTCGCCCAGCGAGCGTCTTTAACGAACTTTACAAAATTGAAACGTACGTTCCGGAACTGCAATTGGATGTTGTTCGGCAAGCCTTGTGGGACGCCGGAGCCGGGGCGTTGGGAAACTATCGTAATTGGAGCTTCAACCTTCGAGGCTCCGGTACGTTCCTTGGAACGGACAAGTCACGACCGAGCGTTGGTCAGGTCGGACGCCTTGAACATGTTGAGGAAATCTCTGTCGCAGTCGTTTGTCCGGCAAACCGTGTCGAACACGTGGTCCAACAACTGCGTTTGATCCACCCTTATGAATCGCCTGCAATCGACGTGATTTCGTTAAAGGGGTTGCCTGATGGAACGGGGACCGGACGCTATGGACGTCTCTCAAAAATAATGTCCCTCGGTGAACTCAACCAGTGGGTTGGTGCACGGTTGAGTCAACCCACGGTTCAGTTTGTTGGGGATCCATTGATGCCCGTGGAAAAACTTGGAATTGCGTGCGGTTCTGCAGCTGAGTTTTTGCGTGACGCCCATCGTCTTGGATGCCAAGCCCTGTTGACCGGTGAAGCTCGGTTTCATGCCTGCCTCGAGGCTCGCGATTTGAAGATGGCGATGATCTTGCCGGGTCACTTTGCAACGGAACGGCCAGCTATGGAAGAACTGGCCTGCAGGTTGGCCTCGCGGTTCCCTGGTCTCATCGTCACCGCCAGCGTGAAAGAAAGAGATCCAGTGCAAGTTCAAGAGTGAGCCTCCAGATCGGACGTGATGTCGAAGGCGATGATCCGTTTGGAGTGGATCGGCGATTTGATCTTTCTCCCCGTCAAGACACGTGATCCCTGTAGCTCGATTAATCTTGCTTGGCGTCTTGAATCTGCCATTCCTCATCGAAGAACCCGGCACTAAGAACGGTCTCCGCCACCGGTGTGACATTCGATCCAGCAGAATCAATCTTTAAAATTGCCCAGTCTCCCCAACGAGGGAACAGCAGATAGTTCACCTTGGACAATTCCGACTCGCGAAACGTATGCCCACTGTTCAAGACAACGTAGTGTTCGTCAGCGCCCGGGAGTGGATTGGGCGCAATTAATGCGGGAACATGCTCGGCCGAGGAGAGGTCATGTCCGGCAAAACGCAGCGACTGCTTGGTCCAACTGAGAGGCAGTTGCGGGAGAACCTTGGCGATCCACCGATTGCTGCCGGGATCTCCAAAGAGAATTAGGTGTCGTGTCCGTAAATCCGTGTCCGTCACATCGACATCATTCTTGATCGGAAGCGTCCCTCGAAAATAATGATGCCACTCGTCAGAAAATCGGCGAAGGCTGGCATTAGCATAGTCATTCGCAGCCACGTTCCACGGCTCACCCGTTCCTCGAACACACAAAAACGGTGACGTGAAAGCATCATCGATAGGGCCCTGTAATCCGGGGCGTTTTCGAGACTGCGGGCCGGAAACGAGACCTGAATTGTCCACCTGCCAATCCCCGCTCCATCGAGAAACAAGAATCCTTTCGTCGGCTTGTGTTTTGCCCGATGGAATGGCTAGTTTTATGGATCCAATCTGAACGGACTTGGGCCTTGTCGAAAACTGCGAGGTGGTGATTGCGAACTGTGTGACATTCCGTGGTTCGGCAATGATCAGCTCGTCATTTCGCAATTGTGCAGACAGTTCCGCACGCGCGTAATGCTGTTTCAGACCGAGGATCTCAAGCCAATGGCAGCGACTGTATTTGAGTGTCCAAGTGACAAACCGCAGATCTGACGGTGATTTCCGACCGGCAATCACACGCTCCGCAATCAACCGCATTTGTGCGGCATGCGTTACGGGATCGAGGACATGCCCGGTCCCTGGTGAAATAAGATTGATCAGAGTCAGTCCTTCCCGTTGCATGGCCTGACTCATCATCACATGTGCCTGAAAGAAGATGTCCTTCTCACCCATGCAGGCAATCACCGGGACCACCCCTGCATTCGCGGCATAATCGAGCGAGTCGAGCATGTGCAGTCCAAGCTCCTGATATGTGGGGAGCGGCCCAACCTGAACGAAGTGGGGAATCGGTGTCATCGAAAAGTGATGAGTGTCCACATATCCGCAGTAAGGCCCCAAGGCGACGAATCGATCGGGATGCTTAAGACCAAGATGCCACGTCCCTGAAGCACCCATCGACATTCCACGCAGAACAATCCGATCACGGTCGATGTTGTAACGTCGGCAGACATCTTCGATGGCTTCGAAAACATCGACTTCGCCCGACCAACGGTAACAATTTTCGACACGCCCCAAGGGATGCAGTTCAATAAAGGACTGTTCCGGCGGTGAACTGTTTTCGCCATCTCCCTCATCAAATTTGTTGATAAATCTCAGTTCGGTCATGGCCTCAGCCCGAGTGCTCCCGTGCAACACCACATCCAATCTGATGGGCTTTGTGTGATCATAGCCTTGGGGAACAATCAAACCGTACGGCTGAACGGACCCATCGATAATCGATCGATAACCGAGGGCGATCTTGCCTCGTTGGGTTGCCCTAGAATGGTCGTCTTTCATCCATCCAGCCAGTCGCTCCCGTCCGCGCCGGGTCGCCTTCTCCAACAACTCCCGGTCAGACGAATTGAATTCGCGACCATAATGCAAGGCCCACTCCACCCCTTTAAGAAAAATCGCGATGTCAGATGTCTCGTGAGGCCGCCTCGCCGATTCCTGATCGAGAGTCGTCGTCATGTCTTGAATGGCTCGCTCGGCTACAGCTCGCTCCTCATCGGACAACGCCCGAGGGGCTTGAGCGAGACAATAGGATCCACACAGAGCACTACAGGCAATGGCCATTGCCCATCGCACTGACACACGGTGCATGTTTATTCCTCGTGAACATTGCATTTCAAAATGATGGCTGCAATCGAATCGCGGTGACGCTGCCACCGCGCAATGTCCGCGTACGATCGATGTGCAGAGATCGACAAACTCTCCCTATGACGAACTCTTTAACAGCCAAATCCGATTTCCGTGGGAGGCCACGAGTATTCTACAACGGCTGCCCAAAAGTGACAGGCTAACCCGGCAACTCCAGTTGCGACGACGATGCCCCGTCGACACGTTCCAAATCTCGATTCTGGATCGGATCTCGTCAACGCTCTAGCTCGACGACAGTCCGCCGCAAACTGGCAGGCAACAGGATCGCTAACGCCAAATGAAACGGGCCGTTTTCAGAGATCGTATCGTTGTCCAGCACGCATCCCTCAGGGGATGCGTTGGAAGGGAATCCGGAACGAATGCCACTGTCCCACCGATTGCCTTCGGAGTGCGCGTATCGACGTCGAGACAGATTTCATGATGTAGTACAAAGATCGCTGAGGCCGCAGTATCGTTCATCTGTTGCCGAGGCGTTGTGTGCTGAGCCCCTTCGTTCGAGCATCGACCCTTTAGGAATGTCGTTTGGTGACGGCGACTCAAGCGAGGCTTCAATGAAACTCGGACTCGTGTTTTCGGACGAGGCAAAAACAAATGATCCCCAGCAGTGTTGGAACACCCTTTGGAATCACACCGCAATCCGTCAATTCCGGTCTGCGAAAATCGGACTCCTTATCCGATCTTAAACGGCAGTTCAAATCTTTTCGATCGCTCGAAGTAATGGACAGTCTTTGTGGATTGCTGCGCCGTCACGATAGTGGGCTAGCAATTCGTGAGACCGCCGAGCCAACAGACGTCGCACTTCCCGTCGTTGACCTTTGATACGCGGGATGGTCATCGAATCGTAAGCTGTTGTCTGATGCCTCATCCAGGCTATGACGGCCGCTTCAGCACGTTCCTCAACCGGAATGCGTTTCGTCCGTGCGACGGTTCCGCTACCGACCGGTGTCGCATGATCAGCGACGGCATATGCCAGACGGCCAGCCAACTCGCCGTGGGTGGGATGAAAGGCGAGGAACGTCAGAACGGCCCCGGTAAAGTCTTCAACGTATCCAACCTGTATTTTCAGTCTGCGCTGAGTGTCCGCTTCTTTTCGATGGGTATAGGCTGCGGTCGAGCGTTCCGCTTCGAGTTCCGCCCGAATCCGAGAAATGGTCTCTGCCGGAGCCCACACGCCGCGTGAAAAAAGTTTACGACCCCTTCGCTCCTGCACGACCCAATGATCCCCAGTTGCCTTCACCCTGCGGGTGAGTGCTGCATCACCGGGAGGAAACATGACCCAGTTTTCGGGCGCAGCCAAGATCTTGCCATCGGCACTTCGCACTGTGTTTGAACTGGGACCGGGACTATAGATCATGTCGCTCACTTCATGAGTGAAAGAGACCTCGACGGGCCGTTCCGTGGGACGGATTGGAATCGTCGCCAGCGGTCATTGGATGCGTGCCGAAAGATAACAATGCGACATCGAAAACACGAGACGAACAGGCAGAGCGTTCGTGCGTAATTTCAGAACGGCAGGCCGACACGACTCGCAAGGCGTGAGATATCTCTCTAAGCAATGCCTCGCCACTTCGAAGAGTCGGAGGCGGTCCGAGAACCGCTGTTTCCACAGCAACGGCCAATCTCCTGCGGATCAGTAACACGCTTCGGTTTTTGATGACGGTGGCTTCACGACGACGTAGAGTCTATGCCACACAAAACCCTGTCAATGGTCACCGATCACTCGTATTTGCCAGACGATGATGCAGACAAAACCAGGTAACCGATTTGCGGCCTAGCGGAAAGGAACTAGAATGCCTTGAGAGACGGAGAAACGTCGATATTTCTTCTGATAAAGAATCACGGGGACCACACTCATGACAATGAAAAATGTCGAACAATTGCGAGCAAGTCAATGCGTTCCCTGCGAGGGTGGAATTCCGAGTCTGTCCCCCGCGGAGGTCTCGAGACACCTCGGCCAGCTACAGGGCTGGACCCTTGTTCCCAACGGCACCCGAATTCGAAAAGAATGGATCGTCAAAAACTTTCAAGAAGGGATCGAATTTTTTAAGCGAGTCGCCGAGGTCTCCGAATCGGAGGGGCATCATCCGGACCTGCATCTCGTGGAATACCGCTTGACGGTGATCGAGATTTGGACGCACGCAATTGGTGGATTGTCAGAGAATGATTTTATTCTCGCGGCCAAGATTGATGAGATTCCGATCGTGCTCAAACAAAAAAACAATCACTCCCCTGGCTAACCGGATCCTCAAAGACACAAACCCAATTCACAAATCGTCCGAGACATCAATCGTGCAACGTGTTCCTTATCTCCAAGCGAACGATTGATCGGTGAGCCGTTCAAAGACCTCGATATATTTTGAACGCGTCCGCTCAATGACATCCGCTGGAAGAACGGGTGGCGGGCTGTTTTTGTCCCAAGCCGTCGATTCGAGCCAATCTCGAACGAATTGTTTATCGAAGCTCGATTGGCTGCCGCCTGGAACATACTCGTCGGCCGGCCAATAACGAGAGCTGTCCGGAGTGAGTACCTCATCGATCAGTAAAATTTTATTGTCGAGCAGTCCGAATTCAAATTTTGTGTCCGCCAAAATGATTCCGCGTGAACGTGCATAGTTTGCCGCTTTGGAATAGATCTCTAGGCTTAAGTCTCGCAGTTGTGACGCATTGTCTGCACCGATCAATTGACAGGCGGTGTGAAACGATATGTTTTCATCATGTCCTGTTTCGGCTTTGGTGGCGGGTGTAAAGATCGGCTCTGGAAGCGGATCACTTTCACGAAAACCAGACGGAAGATCAATTCCACAGATGGTTTGCGATGATTTATACTCCTTCCATCCGGATCCTGCGAGGTATCCCCGCACGATACATTCAATGGGAAAGACTTTCGTCTTTCGGACGACCATGCTTCGACCGTCGAGGACTTCTGTATCTGTTTCCGATGGCAGAGGCACATCGCAAGAATTTTTGCTCAGAAAATGGTTCGGAACGTCAAGGAATTCAAACCAGAATTGACTGAGTTGCGTCAGCACCCTTCCTTTGTCGGCAATACCGTTGGGCAAAACCCAGTCGAATGCGCTGATCCGATCCGTGGCGACAAAAAGTATCCGGTCGCCAAAGTCGTATAAGTCACGCACCTTTCCACGCACGGGCAGATGTCCGGGAAGACTACTTTGTAACAAGGGTGTCGGGGAACGTTGGGGCATAACGCGGTTCGACAGACGCGTCAATCATTCCCCATCGGGATGACGATGACGACGTCGATGTTTAAGAACAAATTGGGAAATCATACGCGCTAGTGAGACTATCAGGGTCGCGTTTCTTGAACAACTCAACACGCTGGGCTAGACTAGATGTCCCCATTATCTCTTTCGTTTACTCTCTACACATGCTAGGCGCCGATGCATGGGATTGATTCGCTTCGCCGTCGAACCGGCAACGTTGCTTGATGACTTGCCCGAGGCGTATCGCGGCTACTTGACTGGATCCGACGGCCGCGTTTTTGTGACTCGAATTGAAGTTCAAGAGGCGATCATCGGATGTCACAGAAAAACTTCTGAAAGTTGCAAGTTTCACGTCGCTTGGCCCGTCACGGGCTTTGGACGTCCCGTGATCGCCACTGCGTCATTGTCAGAACGCGAGCAACCGTATCTTCTTCCATTAGAGTTGGCTCGAGGGAAGATTGTGCAACTCCGGAATCAGGCCGGGGAATGGGAATTGTCCGGCATGACAATTCCACCCGATTTTGTGGATTCTTCTCGACTCGCGTTTCGCGCCTTTGCCAAGGCGGCTTCTCGTCAAAACCAACCTGAAGAGGCGACTCGGCTTTCCAATGAGGCGTTGTGCCACGCATGCGCTGCAGCGGAAATTTTGATGATCGGTTACTCCTCGCAGACGTTTCTTAATCGATTGCAGCGATTCGGCAGCCTTCCCGCCTCGATCGGATGTGAACTGCATCAAGCCCCGCCGCACCCCGATGCCGACGAGTTGTTTGCTGCGGCCTTCAATTCGGCAACGGTTGCTTGCGCCTGGGAAAAGATTGAATCGAAGGAAAAGAACTACGACTGGACGTATTGCGATCAGCAACTCGATTGGTGCGAAAAGCGGAAGTTGTTGGTGAAAGGCGGCCCCTTAATCGATCTCGGGCCGCATGGCCTTCCTTCATGGTTGGCTCGTGGTCAGCATGACCGTTTTTATCTGGAAAAATTGGCCTGTGATTTTGTAAAAATGGCCATATCCCGATATTTCGGGCGGATTCGCATCTGGGAGGTTGCTACTAGACTGAATTCTGGTGGCGCGTTGAGCCTGAGCGAAGAGGATATTTTGACCCTCGTTGTTCGAGTACTCGATGTCGCTCGGCAGTTAGACGAAGAGACGCAATTGTTGATTCGAATTGATCAACCTTGGGGAGAGTACCAGGCTCGAGGGCAGCACCGACTCTCGCCCATGCAGTTGGTTGATGCCCTGTTGCGCTCCAGCGTGGGACTGGCCGGCGTGAATCTTGAATTGGCCGTCGGCTATTTGCCAAGAGGAAGTGCGTATCGTGATCTTCTAGACATCTCTCGGCTGATCGATATGTGGAGTATTCTGGGGGTGCCGCTTCATGCGACACTGGCCTGCCCCTCCAGCAGTGATGACGATGCCTTGGCCAGCGAAAGCTGGGAGGTCGAACCACGAATGTGGGACCGGGAAATTGATGAAACGGGCCAAGCCGAGTGGATTGAACGTATCCTTGAACTGCTACTCGCCAAACAATCAATCTCCAGTGTTTCTCTGGCCCACTTCTCTGACGGCGACTCCCATACCTTTCCACAGGCGGGACTGCTGCGCGCTGACGGAACACCAAAGGCCGCCTTGGAACGGATTATGATCCAACATCAACGAAACAAGCGACAAGACTAGTCCTCCCTCCCAAACGCAACATACCCTTTAAGTTTGCGTAATTGCGGGCTGAAATGGAGTTCGTTGAGCGATTCCGTGAGGACCGCTTAGTCGCATTAAATTCGCTTCAGATTACCCATCTTAATTGAAATTTGTCATCGACTATGGTGAGGTATTCGTTCTACTGCCGGTCAATGGAGTCCGGCTAAAAACAATCCGTGAGCAACGGCTTTGTAAGTCTCCACCGATCGATTAACGGCCGGAGTTCAACGGATACTTCGAATTTTTGGAAGAGATCAGCATGTTAAGAACGACTCTGTTGTTAAGTGTCTGCCTGACGACCACGATTTTCGTTTGGGGTGACGATCAGCCGGTGAGTGCTCTGACGCCGGCTAATGGTGTGTCCGTGATGGTTCGAGTCGAAAAAATTGCCGTTGAAGAACGCTCCGGACCGTACGATTGGCTCATCAAAAACGAAAACATTATCCGGCTGGTGTCTAGTACGAACGAGCATCGCGCTCGAATGGGGCTTACTCCGGTTGTCTTAGATACCAGCATGTGCCTGGATGCGCAGAGACATGCCGATTGGATGGCTTCCTTCGGATCTTTTCAGCATAGCTCCCTGCCATATATGGAGATCATTTTCAATGGCGTGAGCAGTCCGGAAGCAGCAGTTCAGGGGTGGATCGCTTCACCACAACACCACGCGATCATGCAAAGCGGCACAAAAGTCGGCTTCGGCTACCAGCTTCGCGGCGGTCATCCCTATTGGGTCGGCGTGTTTCAATGAATCGTTGGATCGGGATTCAACGTTGCCACTCGGCATGATTTGGCCTCGTGCTGTTTTGTCAAATCGATGCTTTACGATCGGCGATTGCGATGAATCCCGGTCTGCATTTTTTTGTCTTAGGCAGGCCAATAGCCTGGGGGGATTTCAGAAATTCCCCGCCCCAGGCTATTGGCCGTCGTCATGATCGACCTGATGTGTTTGGAGATTGTGTCTCAAGCCGACCGAGTCATCGTCTGGCGGCTTTCATCTGTAACGAGGCACCGAGGATTTTGACGCTCGTCGGCCCTTGTCACACAACATCTGTAGGAACGCCGGTCTTTTGGATCATTGACGTTCCTAGATCAATCTTCGAGTCGCTTTCGGCTGGTGTCCGGAGCGAGCCAAATGATCACCATGCCGACTAAAAAAATCAGACTTGTCACGCGGCCAATCTGTGCATAGTCACCGGCAAAAAAACTCATTAAGGCACCGGTGCCGAAGACGGTGATGGCCGTCAGAATCCGGCCGAAATTGAAACAGACTCCGGCTCCGACTGATCGTGCTCGCGTCGGAAATAATTCGGGCAGAAACAATGGCAACCAGCCAAAATAGATGCCACTGAACAAACCCAAGCCCGAAACCCACCACAGAAAACTGGCATCCGTCGGTACGACAAACCAAAACGTATATTGAGCAATTCCTAGGGCCAACGCACTTGCCAGACAATAAGTCAGTCTGCGACCAACAACCGTGGCAATCCAACCGCCCAGCAAACTCCCGAAAATCTGAGCCATGGCACGTGCTTGATTGACCTGCGCCTTCAAGGCCGGGTTCGTCGTTCCCGCTCGATCGGCCCACTGGACCATCCAATCCGCACTTCCCCAACCACCCACAATCGGTACCGTTGCGAGTCCGATTCCAATCAACGTGCCCCACAATAGTGGTGGTCTGAAGATCTCCACGACTGTTATACCCGATCCACTTTTCGCGGTTGAGGAGCCGCGATTTGCCAACCATAATGGGGATTCGGGAACGAAGACTAGGGACACGACTCCGAGAATTGCGGGCAGGGCCGCAACACACATCACCCATCGCCATTCAGAATGATCGGTTCGATACCATGTCATCAGTGTGGACATCAGGAAGATACCGATATTGGCGGACATCCCCATCAGACCTGAAGTGACCGAACGAGAAAGACTCGACCACGCTTCCGAGACGAGGGCTACGCCGTTCGGCCACATGCCGCCGACTCCAGTACACGCGAGAAACCAGCAACACCACAAAACCACCGGACCATCCGCAAAATACGCTACACCCGCCATCGTTGAATAGGTCAGGATCGACCATCCCATTCCCTTCGTTCGGCCGAATCGATCCCCAATCGCACCAAAAAAAAGTCCTCCGAACGCTGCACCAAAGAGAAAGGCACACTTCAGCCAAGAGACCCACTGCCCCACACGGATGTTGCCTTGTTTCAGTTGTAAGTGTTCGGCTGTGGTCAATACGGGACTGCCGGGCGATGCCGTTCCCTGTTTCTGTTTCTTTTCACGGTTGCTTAAAGAAAGATAACTTTCAGCGTCCAACTGCCCACCTTGAGACAACAGATCGACAACGGCCGGCTGCATGACAACGGATGTGATCGACATGAGGAGTCCAGCGCACATCCAGCCCAGAAAGGCGGTGGTCAGCATGAGCCCTCGGCCAGCGTTAGTCAGCGATGCCGGTTGTCTAAAGTCCATGGCTGATGGTGTCATCCGTAGAATCGTTCATCGCAGTCCGCACAGAAGAAATCGTGAAAAATCCGAATACGTAGTGTATGATCGTACTGGGAACGGCGAGAGTTTCTAGTCCTCGCTGTTGAAATGCTTTACGAATACTGTCCGTAAATGAGTTGGCCTGTACGGCCTGAATCCCCAACGGTTTTAAAAACGGCAAATTTTTCGAAACTCGTCTGTGCATCGAGGAGAGTTGTCCGATCTTCGTCGATCGCCTTCGGGATTTTCTGCGCAAGGAGAAAATCATTCTCGTTCGCGACTCGATGCTACCGAGACTCCTTAAGAATCATCGATTTCGATAGTAAAATCTGCCATCCGGACGCGAGTGATTGACGACAAGCGTCCCGGCTGTTCGTTGGGTAGGAGTTTGATTTCCCCACCACTCAGATGACTAGCCACGTGGCGCTCGGTGGAGCCCCTCATTCTCCTGAGGGACCATCCGCGTTCGGCACTGTCTTGGTCCGATCTACGTTGGTCAGAGACTGTCCGAAGCGAGACGGCCTGTTGTCCGAGTCGTTTCTCTGTTGCGAAGCAGCGTTTAATGCGTGAACAAGACGACTGCAACGGCTGTCGTGTTTCGGCGGTTTTCGCCGATCATATGGGCTCATCAAGGAGGCTACTATTGAACCGTTTCCGATAAACCAGCGCAGTTCAAGCGGCGTTTGTTGATCTGTCGATAGCCTGGGAGGAGAATTGCGTTAAAGACCATGAGGTGCGGGCGACTTCTACGCTTTTAGACATTCGCATCTCCCTTGAATGGAGATGCGGCATGAACCGGCAACTAACGGCGACATTGGCGTTCCTCGGACTGTGCCTGGCAAACAGCGATTGCTTCGCCGCACAACACCCGAAGCCGATCACCACGAACAAGTCTCGATTTCGAATTCCTTTCAAATTCGACGCCTCTGCTTTGCAACGGATGAATGCTCTGGAACTGCAACTCCACGTCTCTTCCGATCGCGGTTTGACTTGGGACATGACTCAATCGTTGGCACCCGACGGCGGCAAGTTCGAATATCAGGCTCCGTCCGATGGAGAGTATTGGTTTTCGGTCAAGACACTCGATGGCCGGAATCAACTCCACCCACCGGTCGGAGCCTATGAAACGGGATTGATCGTGGTTGTCGACACGACCCCCCCATTACTCGATGTTTCGCTTCAAGAAGTGAGCCCTGGCAAGGTGCATCTTTCGTGGCACGCGACCGACACAAATATCGATCCCTCGACGCTCAAACTCGAATATTACCAACCCGGCAATGAAAGCTGGGAAAGTGTTGATGTCAGTCCGCGTGTCAGCGGCCAAACAACGTGGAGCGTAACACAAGCGGGGCAAATCGCTGCGCGGGGTACCATTGCAGATACTGCCGGAAATTTTGGAAGAGGCGAATCAAAAGTACAAATCGCCGCGACGGGCATTGCGCCGCCCCCGAAGTCCAACCGTCGCGTTCCAATCGCGGGAATCGAAGCCTCCAACGAAAATTCCGAGTTAGCAATCGAAGACCATGAATCGACGGTTGTCCCGAACACTCGACCAGACGCACTTCGCGACTCCCAAGCATCCAATAACCGTTTCCCGATCAGGCAACGGCAATTGCCGGGTCATGAAAACCCTTCCGTGGTGACACCCTTCGGTGTTTCTTCAGCGAAGTCCATCGCCGTACCATCCGTCTTAAAAAACTCTACGGGCACGCCTGTGATCGCAGCGGATCGATGGCCGGTCATTTCTGAGTCGGTTGCCAGCCAGACAGAGCAGATATATCAAATGCCGCTGCGGCACCGTCTCGTGAACACTCGACGGTTTCAAGTCGGATATCAAATCAACGACATTGGGCCCTCGGGAATCGGTCGTATCGAATTATTCATCACTCAAGACAACGGCAGGAACTGGTCGAAATACGGCGACGATCCCGACCAACGTAGTCCATTTGACGTCGAAGTACTTCAGGACGGTGAATACGGGTTTGCGATTCGAGTCCGCAGCGGAGTCGGGATTGCCAACCATCCGCCGCTTCCAGATGAACCACCAGCAATCATCGTCTCCGTCGATCAAATGCCCCCACGCTTAGAGGTGCTACCCGTCCAGCAGGGACAAGGAGCCAACGTGAACCGTCTACAGATTCGATGGCGAATTCAGGATGAGCATCCTGCAGAAAAGCCCGTATCACTCTATTACGCGGCCGGCCGAAACGGACCGTGGGAGACGATTAGCGATTGGACAGAAGACGATGGCCGTTTTGAATGGACGGTTGACGCTGGAGTTCCATCGAAATTTTTTCTCAGAGTGCTTGCTCGGGACTCCGCTGGAAACGTCAACAAAATGGAATCTGTCACACCCGTGGTGGTCGATTTGTCTCACCCCTCAGCAAGAATTGTCGATGTCGAAGCCCCCCAAACCGTAGGACCGCGATAACTCTGTTATTTGGAAAAAAGGCAAACAAGTTACGACATCCGCCATGAAACGGGCGTTCGTGAACGAAGTGTCTTGAGCCAAACTGCGAGTCATCAAGGAAAGTTGATCGTGATGCGGAACGATTTCATTCGGTGAGCGGGCGAAAAAGGCGAGACATGGCAGGCTGATGCTGTTGAAGGAGTCGTCACAGAAATTCAAGCGGGTTCAGATTACGCTCCAAGCAGATACCGGCGAGACCAGATCGGACGGACAGGACGAACGCCGATACCTTTTCATAATCGAACGGAGCCAGTCGAGCGCATCCGTCAGCGATTGGTCACCAGGCCGTTTTACACCGTACTCAGCGACCTAATGCGGAATCAGCCGCTTTGACAAAATCGGCTGGATCGCATGGCGGAAGCCCAGCGGATTCACCGGCGTTTGGAATCTACTCCGCTAGGTTCCGCGAACGGATTCTTGTAACTGCCGACCGGTCGGTCATAAAAGTGTTCGGAAAAGTTGGGAACAGCGATAGGACCAACCGCGCGATCTGGCTACAGGGTGATTCCTCACGATACCAAAGGCGAGTATCTGTTCTGCGTGGAACGGGTGCGAATCCATTAGCGACGTCCAGAAACGTGATCCTCGTAAGTGACACGATCACGCGACTGTGACGAAGCCTTTCCAGTAGTCCAAGCCCGCGCACTTGAACAAAGCGGGGCTTCCGTCGTTGGCAGACACAGTCGTTGGTTAAACATCGAGGCGAATAAAGCGACTCCAATGGCCCCCCCTCAATGCCGCAAGGCTCGTCACATCCGAGTTTTCAAAACTCTGTCCCTCGACAAGGACCGCCACCAAATGTTTGGCAAACAAACGACTTAGAATCGACGGCCGCGTTTCAAATTGTTTCACTCAAGCGACATTATTCGCCAGAGGCAAATCACCTTTTCGGTGGGACGGAGTCTCTTCTTGGAGCGTCAATCAGCAACACCTGTCGGCTCTGATTTGGGGGGCTCGAATTTGGGAGCAGTCGCTTCGACTCGTTCTTCAGGAGGAGTCGGACGATTGCTGTTACTCGACTCGTATTTTTTGTATGCGTTGGTATCGACTTGGTCTTCAATGCCTTGCAACCCCTTCTTGAATTCGGTCAGTCCCTTGCCAAGACTT
>Ga0114966_10001660_pt1 | contig 20346 bp, 24 predicted proteins | sample M_130207_XF_Meta_FD_87029 | JGI IMG/M metagenome (GOLD analysis project Ga0114966, IMG submission 87029) | Freshwater microbial communities from Lake Montjoie, Canada to study carbon cycling - M_130207_XF_MetaG | ecosystem: Environmental > Aquatic > Freshwater > Lake | place: Lake Montjoie... | reverse complement strand
ATCGTCGACAGGTTGTTCACAAGGTCCTCCTTCGACATGCCCACTCCCGTGTCCTCCAGAAGCAGTTGCTTGGCATCCTTGGACGCGGAAACACGGATGCGGTACACCTCGTTGGTTCTAGAGGCCAAGAGGTCCGCGTGGCGTTGCTTGTCGAGCGCGTCCGATGCATTGCTAATCACCTCCCGCAGGAACACGTCGCGATTACTATAAAACGCGTGGATGATGAGGTTCATCAATTCGCTGATATCCGCCTGAAATTCGAGTTTTTCAACCATGTTTTTTTTATAATATTTTTGTAAAATATTAAATACCTTTCAATTTTTTCATTTTGGACCATGATGAACAAGGTCATCGCTTCGATGCTACGCTTTTTTCATGCCATTTTCTGGCTCTTTCTCTTTGCCGGGGTACTCATCAGCAAGAGCCTCCGTGTCTCCATGGTCTGTACCGTCGTCATCCTCCTCGGCGTCATGTTGTGGGATATCCTCGGGTACTGTTTTGTGAGCATTCTCGAGAACCAGTTCGACCCGGTTCGACAGAACGATGGGTCCGAGGTCCCAGCGGACGCCAGCTTTATTTATGATTACTCGTTCCTGAACCCGCAGATGCTAGGGATGGCGTTCAACTACTTTATCTACGGGGTGCTCTTTATTGGATTGTTTCGGATTTACCGGTTTATAATGACGACAAAGCACCAATAAGTACAAGGGTGTACGAACTAGGAGAATTTTCTCGTGGTGTCCGTCCACTCGCTACAAAACACGTTATACATGTTTGGTGTGTGGTCGTAGTGCACGGTCGTCTTCTCGTGCACTTTGTTGTGGTTTCCGAACGAATAAATATTTTTGTTTACGGCAGCAAGGCCTTGGGCGCTATTACGAGAATATACCTGCTTGGAAGAAATAATGAGTTCGCCTTTTTTCGACAAACTACATTTCCTTCCCCTAGTGAAGCTGATCACCTCGGCGTTGCGATTATTTTTGGCAATGTCGACAAGCCGCGACGCAAATGTGGGCGCGAGACCATCGTCATCATCGACACGTACACTAATATAATTGGATTCATTCCGGAGTTTGGTATTGATTGTTTCACGAAATTCAGCAAAATTTTCCACGGGTATGATATGCACGTTTGGTATTGACCCTACAACCCGTTCAAGTCGTTTTGAATACTTTTCGGGTAGATAGGAAGATGTCATCACATACCACTCACAATCGGAATAATTTTGACGATGAATAGAAGGGACATAGTTTTTCTCAAAAATTTCAAACCGAGCCTTGAGTCGTTCTTCTGAAAATAAGTACTCCTTTTTAACAGGCTTTCGGAATCCTTTTGTATTTCCATCGAAAATGCTGAATCGTGTTATGAAGATTACTTTTGTCTTTGTGTTTGTGTTGGGGATGAGATCGCTTCCTTCATCCTCGTTTCTCTCCCAAAAATATTTCATGATACTCTCCGTGAGTCCTTGAGGACACCTTCGGGAAGGCACGAGCAGGCCATCCTTCCTATTTTCAACGTGGAGAGTCGGGTCATATTTATATTTTTTTGTCAGTTGGTGCCTATCGGTGTATTTTCGATTTTTTCTACTTCCATGGAAAGAATGGATAATAATACCAGGGACGTACCCTAAACGAAGACCTTTGAATAATTTGTAATATTCCGAAACGGATGTACCTAAAAACCACTTTCTGTGCCGATAACTTTCCTGACGGAAAGCCTCAAAAAATATACTATCCCCAGAGCCGATAATCGCACTTTCAAAAAATCCACCAAGTTTTTCAAACGCCACACGTGTCATTGCGACGGTATGTCCAGGATGCCCATGCCAACCCCGATTTCTATTAAAGAACCGATAACCATAACACTCTTCCATGTTTTTATAGTGCATGTTGATCCGGGACTTTAAATCAATACGATGACTATGGAGCTGGACGACATCGCACACGCCATTCAAAATTTTCAAAGTATCTCGGGCCAAATGGACGTTTTCAAACTCGACATCCGCGTCGCAGAACGCCACCGCCTTCCAATCTTCGGGTAAGAGATGCCGGACACCCATATTCCACATGTTTTCTTTCGCCCACAAAGGAGGTTCCGAAGTCCTCACCTGAAGATGGCGTGGGTTTTTAGAATCGGTCACGCGGAATTCTTGAGGCTTTTTACCGGGAAGGTCGTAGGCAATCTCCACAATATAGAGGAGGACATGGTTCATTCTTTCCATTCGTTGGATGAATTGTTCCGCAAGTTCGTACCGTCGCTCATAAAGACACGGATTGCTAACCCCAATGATCATGTGTAGTTTTTTCTCAAGGGGGGAATTCTCCATAAGCGCCTGCTGGATAGTGAGATAACGCGAAAAAAACGGACGGGAAATATTCCCAACCAGCATATCGTCCTCCTTCCTCTCTTGAAAATACCTACTTATATCTTCGAGCATCGCAGGTGGACATTGTGGTGACGGTATCAGTAAGCCGTCGGTCCTCTTTTCCACATGGACTTGTGGGTCGTATCCATGGGTCTTGAGTATATCAAATCTTGACAAGTACGCCCTATTTTCCTTCTTTCCATGATAGTGATGATAAATAAAACCGGGGACGTACCCGATTCGTAAAGAAGCGCATCTTTCCTGGAAATCAAGGATAGAGTTTTTATAACCGTCGCTACATTCTTGGTGTTGAAGCACATTGGAGACGGTTCCCTGTATGCTGTGGAAAAGAATCCCATCCCCAGAACCCACGATGGCTTTATCAAAGATACCGTTCATCGTTTTCTTGTAGGCAACACGAGTCATGGCTACCGTGTGACCGGTATGAAAAAATTTGGCATCCGATGCTATATATTTTTGGTGATGACACACGGAAAAAGCAAAGCTTGTGTAAATAGTCGCTACACCACCTGTGGCATTTATATCGATACAATGGCTGTGCATTTGAACAACATCACAGTCACCGTTCAAAATTTTCAGGGTATCCCTGGCAAAATGAACATTGTCAAACTCAATATCAGCATCACTAAATGCGACTGCCTTCCATCCCCGTGGTAAAAGATGCTTGACTCCCATATTCCACATGTTTTCTTTCGCCCACAAAGGAGGTTCCGAGCTTCGTACCTGTAGATGGCGCGGGTTGTGTGAATTGGTCACACGAAATTCTTGCGGTAATTCCCCAGGGAGGTCGTAGGCGATTTCCACAATGTACAGCAAAACGTTTTTCATCTTTTTTATGCGCCGTATAAATTGTTTTGCAAGTATATATCGTCTTTCAAACTGGCATGGATTGCTGATTCCGATAATTAGATGAAGCATCTCCTCTACGGGTTTATTTTTAAGTAGTAAACGGTCATTCTGTTGTGCATTGGCGGTGAATTCCTTTTCTTCGGTGTCCTCTACGGGTTTATTATCCAATGAAAGGTCATTCTGATGTTGATTGGCGGTGAATTCTTTTCCTTCGGTATCATCATTTTCATGGTCATAACTTTCAACAACGTCATCGTCTTCGTACAAAATCGTCATACTTGCGTATCACCTCTCTATATCCTTACCAAATAAAAAAAAAATTATTTAAAAATATATTTCATCCGTCCATCTCAAACATTTCGAGTCCCTCTTTGATTTCTTCTTGAATATCATCTCGTGCTTGTTGCTGTTCCCGTCGTCTTCTTTCGTTATACAGGGAATTCGTTCGACGGTTTGCCTCGGCGCCACGTTCGCGTTCCTGCAGTTTCCGGAGACGCTTCATCTGCCGTCGCAGAATCCTCGAATCGAGGTAGGAATCATCAAGGGGGTTGAGTGCGTACATCGGAGGGAGCATTGTATACGAATCCAGGCTTACCCCGCCACGGAATCGCGAAGGATCCTCCTTATCCGCGAGTCCGGGAATCCGGGTCCGGCAGAAAGGACAGAGGGGAACAAGGAGGAGTTCTAAACAATACTTGCACATCCGGTTGCGGTTTTGACAACATGGGAGTTCGTGGAATTTATCCAGAGAGACCTCGTAAAAACATATCCCACATTCCTCCATATTTATTTTTTTACAAAAAAATAATATTTAACAATTTCTCTCGTAGTGTATAAATTGATTTTATATGCAGTACCGTTTATGGGTCCTTTCGGCGTTTGCGCTGTTCCTGGGAAAACTTGGGGTTTCCTCGGACGCTTTTTTCATGATACCGAACCAGTACCACGGAAAATGGTCGGTGCCCGGAAAAACTCATGGGACGTTTGAGGTGACCACCGACTCCATCTCGGCCAAATTCCGTTCCGCGGAACTCAAGCTCAAGCCAAAGTCGATATCACCGGACGATGAGGTCTTCCTGCACGATATGGAGATTATTTCGCACCCTTCTGCCTTTGACATCCGGTCCGTGTGGAAAAATATCGGGTATTTCTACGCCATTCGTAAGCACGGTATTCATCTGCTTCCTTCTCCTGTGGAAAAACAAGTGGACGAGGAGGACAACGACGACTGCAACGAAAACGAGACGATACATGTCCGGTGGTTTATCCATAGCAATTATTCCTGCAACGTGACACTCACACGTGTGGTTCCAAAGTAAAAATGTTCATGACACCACCCTCTTTTCAAAAAGTACCTTTGAAAACATTTTCATTTACATCATTACTTATTTCCGGTGGTAAAGACGAAGCACCATGACTGAAACGAGAACTGCAAACACCACAAGCAAGAACCATACGACGGACAAGAGCATGTTTTCTTGTTGCATTTCGGAGCACGCACAGTAAAACTCGATGGAGGGTTTGGAGACCGTTTTTGCCTTTCGATCGACACCCACCAATTCATAGAATTGATCCAGTGTTCTCTCCGTTCCCTGGCCGTACAAGCTCAAGCTTTCCCTCATATTCTTGTTCTTGAGTTTTTCGGGTACCGTTTCCTCTAGTCCCGTCAGCATTTTTACCTTGAGGTGGACCTCGTCGGTCTCCAGCCGGTGGTCGTCCCAGAACTTGGGTTCTCCCTTGCGTGTGTACGCGTGGTACACCACATTCTTGTTGGGGGTGTACACGTCCCAGCCATGGGTAAAACACCGTGTCGATAAGAGCAATTCTTCTCCCGTGAAAAGAAAGGGCAGGTGCGGGTCAAAAGGGACCTCCTTGAGGAGCGACCCGCGCGCAAAGATGAACCCCGCGGCGATAAAGGCGTTCCGGCGCGGGAGGGGTCCTGGCTTTTTGAACTGCGCTCCCTTGAAACTCAATAGACCGTCCTCATTAAAAAAACACTGGGTGATGTGGGTCACGCTCTCGTCTTTCGGAGGAACCTCCTTATAATCCTTGTACTCGGCGGGGTAGTGGGAAAGCACCACTTTTTTGGACGCTGTTTGTGACTCGAGGAGGTCGACCATGTGGATGGCCTCTTCGTCCCATCCCTTGACAAAGAGACAGTGCGAATCAATCTGCATAAAAAACTCCTCGTTGTCGTAAAGCTGTGCACAGAGGTACCGCGCGTAGGTGGGCCCTCTTGCTTCTTTAAAGTGTAAACGGAGAACCCGAATATTTTTACGCAAGTGGGGTAATGGAAACGTGGTGGTCACACAGTCCTTATCGGACGCGGTGTTGTTTTGTTGGCACAAGCCCACAAACACTCGGTGCGGATGCGTGGCCATCTTGAAGAGATGAACCAGCGTATCGTGACAGAGCGTGTCGCGGTACGAGGCGATGGACACGAAAATTTTTTTTTCCGACATATTTATTAGAAAAAATATATTTATGAGCAAAACCAACAATAACATCTTTGCCAATCCCGCGTCGTGGGGCCCGCCCGCGTGGGTCTTTCTGCACTGCGTGTCCTTGACCTACCCCAGAAATCCTACCAAGGAGGAAAAGGCACACTACCGAACCTTTTTTGATTCGTTGGGAAATATTCTTCCCTGCAAGCTCTGCAGGGCCGAATACAAGGCGTGGACCAAAGCCCATCCCGTGGGTCCTCATTTGTCGTCACGAAACAAGTTGAGCGCGTGGCTCATCGACCTTCACAATAATGTGAATCTCCGTAAGAACAAACCGGTGGTGCCAACGCAACCGGCCGCGATGGCGCGTATTCGACGTGACTGCAAGGAATACCAAAATGGTGGATAATACTTGTAAAAATTACATCGATGCTGTCGTAAGCGATTCCCATACTCCTATCGCACCGACCGCTGAACTTATACCAACACCCTCCCATGTTGTTGTTTTCGGGCCAAGTTTATCATATAAACTCGTACCGACCATATCTACACCTAACCCAATATCAACGGTTGCTTTTATAGCTAGAATTTTATCGGGTAATGAAAAGCCTTGAAAGGCTTTCCAACTTTTTTGTATCCCTATCATGGGTTTCATATAGAGTGGTGTGGAGGATGGAGAAGGTTTTTCCAATAATTTCGTTGTTTTGCTATCCTCCATCTCGCTTTGTCGTTGCGGGAACATATTATACGAACTCCCCTCATTTTGCACCACATTTGTTTTCATAGAAGGTGGTTCGTAGGCATTCGATTTTCTGACGGACGTGATAGATGATTCGTCAAAACTGTCCGAGTCTCTTATTTCCGAAGAGACATCTTTCGACTTTCCCAATATTCCGGGAAGCTTTTTTGCCGACAATCCACCTATATCCATACCCCCTGTAAAAATTTGTCCAATGCCGACTAGTTCATCTGCGACCGAATGACTTTTCATTCCAACTCCGATGGTTGACGCTCCGGCCACGATACCTGAAATGTCCGCGGCGATAGATAAAGCAAAGGTGATCTCATCTACACCAGGAAGAGCAGCGGTGATTCTTTTTAGCCATCGACCACCGGGAACTTTATCCATTACTTTTTCAATACGTTCCGCATTCTTTTCCAATTTTTCCAGTACAATGACACCAATGTCTGCCACTAAATTTGCTGAATTGCTTCGGTTTTGAAGATGATGTAGTGATAGTAACGTCATTTTTTTTTAAACCAAAAAAAAAAATGATGTTTTATTTCTCCACGGCGACTCTTGACAACAAAAAAATATGGTCGAGTGCCCTCATTGTCATAAAATCTACAAAAAAGAGGGAAAATGCTGGAACGACCATATACAGCGTGGCTGTGTACCGTGTCCTCAAAAAGTAGAAAATGAGCACGGAAGACATGTCAAGGAACCCAAGGCCAAAGTCGCGTTGCAAGAGGTCACCTTGCAAGAATCCCATTCCAACAAGAGGCGTCGGAGTCCCCGTCTTGCCATTGAGGAGCTTCGTCAGAACCAAGAAAAGCTTTGGAATCTGTTTACACGCCAGGATAACCTGTTGCACGAATTGGAGACGATGCTTCCGTCTTTGTAACGAATGACGACCACGAGGACAAAAAATACGTTTCGTCCACTTTGGTAAAGGTGGTCCCACACCTTTCCAAAACCTCGTCGACCGGCATGAAACGTGTCTTTACATGTATTTTTGTATTTATAGAGTCTCCTTGTTCCAAAAGCCAGAAGCGGTACCGGTGTCTTCCGGAACCTTTCGGGGGATGAGGGCCTTTGTACCCAAGGACCGTGTCGCCCTCACAAGAATCTCCACCGATGCACGAAATATTGGTCACCATGGCGTGAATCTTGTTTCCTCCCACCGCATCGGGGTCAAACAGTAGGAGGGTATACCATGTATCGGGTCGGTAGCAGAAGCGAAGCGTAGGAGGTGAGGCGGTATCTTGAGGGGTCATGAATACACCATTACGCAGTGGAGGTTGATTCCCATACCGGATTTCCATATTTTTTTTATCCTTGTAAAAAAAATTTATTTGTTTCCTAATCCCTCGAGTCCCAATCCCATTCCGACGCTTTCTCTCGGTACTGTTGGACGTCGTACCAGTCGGAAAACTGGGACTCGGTTACCTCGACGTTCTTGTAGAGCGGACATTTGTGAAAGTGCACCCAAAATGTGTAGGGACCCCTTTTTTCCACGCGAAGCTGTATCTTGTCGTATAGGTCGGGGGAACACGTGTAGACCACCACCTCATCGGCCGTATTTTCCTCCACATTATCATGACCCACAATCCACCAGTCGTGTGCGATTTTCTGGTCATATGCCTCTCTCGAAATCCCGATACGCTCCACCTCCATGTCGATGAGCTTATTGTTGACGGCGTCGTGCATCTCGAACGATGTTCTCATGCTCTCAATCTCCCCCCGAAGCGCAAAACTCATCTGGTGCTGCATCCCGATAGAGTGGGGTAGGACAAGCCGTTCATCACAGGCCTGAAAGAGGATAAACGCCATGCTCATAAAATTCTCCGCGATACACCGGACCGTAATATCCTGTTCCTGGAGCGCCCTCATGTATTGCAAGAGATGGGAACCCGCATGGACCGAACCCCCCGGGCTGTTGATGAACAACGTAATGGACTGTGTCTGGTTCATGGATTCCAGCGTTCGGGGATGATTCAGCTCATAAAGAACCGCGTCCACCGAACTCGACGTGATGGGACCAAGGATATTGACAAACTCATGCTCTTGGAGCTGGATGTGGCGATGACCCACAACGTAAGGCACCACCACGGACATGACGAGGGAAACTATCCACCACCACCGCATTGTCTAACTATTTTTTTTTTTTACTCTATTCATGGTAACATTATTTTTTTTTGTATTTTTTTTCCGATTTAGGCTTTTGTTTTTCATATAAAAAAAAAAGAATGGATAGGGAATGCGGTATTTGTTTTTCAACCACCACTAAAAAAAAATTGGTAACGTGTCCCTTTTGCTCAAAGGAGGCATGTACCGAATGCACGAAAAAATACCTCGAAACCGTCTTTCCATGGGATTGTATGCATTGCCACCACCCATGGAATTCAAAAGTTGTCGATTTGGTGCTTGGAAATTCTTTTCGCAAAAAGCAAGAACGGACCCATCTTGAACTCGACCTCCTACGACGCGAAAAATCGCTCATGGAGGACACACGCCGTCTCCTTGAAAGAAACCGTGTGGAGCGTTTGCAGAAGACCAATCTTTTGGAAACGCTTCGAAAGGAGCGCAAGGACCTCCTGCGTCGTCTGGAAAAAGTGGTTGCGTCTATCCATGACGCGTCCAGGGACCTTTTGTTTTTAGAAGAGGCACCTCACCATGTCCTTTCCGACAAGAGCCGAGTAGACCACCCGTGCCCCGACGAATCGTGTTTAGGTTTCCTCACCCTGCAAGACTATGAATGCACGTGCTGTGGCAATGCCTATTGCAAGGACTGCCAAAGTCCCATCAACAAACATGCAACGAGGGTGGTCCATTCTTGTGACCCGGACCGCCTCGCATCTATCATGGTGGTCATGAAGGAATCCAAGCCGTGTCCCGGGTGTCGCGTACCCATTCAGAAATCCGAGGGTTGTGACCAGATGTGGTGCACCCGGTGCCATACCGCGTTTGATTGGACGTCTCTCAAGGTCTTGCCCTCGTCGAAAATACACAACCCCCATCTAGATTCCTTTGAATCTCCAGTGGAGAGCATGAAACCGACAACCCATGTGCTTTCGGAGCACGTGCTCCACATTTTTTTCCAGCAACATCCGTTGTTGGCAGAAACGGCCATGGACGCGGTCATGCGCATATTCCGGGAGACTGAAAATATCCGACGGAACAAGTTGCCTCCCCTTCGGAGGTCCCTTTTCCAGGAACCGCTGACGGCCAACATGGCGTTGCGCGTCGAGTTTTTGGAAGGACGCATGACCGAATCGGAATTTATTCAACTTCTTGTTCGACATGACCATTCGATAAAAAGGCGTTGGGAAACATTTCGGTCGTTACAAGAACGGGTGGCCTTTACGGACACCGTGCTCCAAAACCTGTTTTCGTGTCATGACACCAAAGACGTTCAAAAAACCGTCCTGGAGCCTCTTTTACTTCATTCCACTAAAAAATAGACGACGCTCCCGGTCGTTATACCGTACTGAATGATCACATTTCCAAACAAATAGCTTGCAAAGATGCCCGACGCGGCATTCACACTGGACGAAAGTTTTGCGATTCTAAATCTATTAATAAACGGGAAGGGGGTCTGTTCCAGGTACTGGATTCTGCAACTGAAGACCATACGACAGTGTTCCCAACGTATCGGTGGCGGTACTGGCGATAATCGTAGCCGTCTCTACAAGAAGACTTGTTTTTTGGTCCGGCGTAGCCGGTGCCACTATCGTATCGTAAAATTGAACGGTCAATGTCACTCCCTGTAGATTGATGGAAGAAGATTGAACGGTATACAATTCCACGGTAGAATTACCGGCAAGTGGACTGGAGGGTTGGTTCACAAGGTAGTGGTTCAGTACGTTGGTTCCAGGATTATTGTACGTAAAGACGAGTGGTGAGGTAGCCATTGTTATACCTCTCTACTTCTACTAGTAGGCCAAGAAAACATTTTTTTCTTTCTCTGATAATGGCATCAAGACAGGAGAGATTTCAAGTAGGAAATCGTATTTTGTTCCCTTTCGTGCCGTTTGGGATGGCGGTGCATCTCCTCGATGAAATGCGCTGTTTTGTAACGGAGAGGATGAAGTACGGTCCGCACCGGTATTTGACAGTAGCTATGCAAGAAGAACGAAATGACGTAGTCGTCCTGGAAAAACGCGTCGGGACATTCTTCCAGGACGTGATCAACAAAATTCTTGTATTCCTGGAACGACGTTCTTTTCAAAAATGAGGGCGGCAACAAATACGTGTCGGCGCCCTGGACGTGATTCATGGGAGGAATGCGCTGACTGGGTTCGTAATGGGTATAGGCGCACGACCCGTCGGTTTCAATCATCTCGAGATACGAGCCTACGACCCCGGGGTCGTACGAAACGTCATCGTCACAGATAATGATATACACATTATCGTCTTTTTCTTGCAACGATTCGTAGTAGAGGAGCGCGCCCAGAATCTTTTTATGGGCACCGTAGTCACGCGTCTCCATCGTCTGGAATATCGTCTTGGGAAACGTAGAGGTGTACGATTCAAGGGTTTCCATGCCTGTGTGACGCGGGTCCGTTGTGCACACCGTGACGACGACTTTTTCAACCGGTGCACGCTGATGGTGCCATGAACGCAGGACGTCGGTTAAAGAGTTGTACCTCGGCGGAAACGTGGTCATATGGACCACAAACTTTATTCTTTCCATTTTATTTTTGTAGAAATAATAAAATGTTTAGATGCCAAACATCTTTTCGAGGCATGCCACACGAACGTTGTCCCTCGTCTCGTTGCGTCTGCGTTCTGTGATGGTTTTGGAGTGTAGGCGCTCTTTCACCTCGTCCTCCAAGGGTTTCATGACGTGTTTGTACTCGGGGAGCACACGGAGGGCACGGAAGAGCTTGTACTCGGACCGTGTCATCCGTACGGGATTGTCCGGCTGGACCTCATCGCATAAGAGCTGGGAGAGTTTGTATTTTTTCTTGAGTCTGTCGACTCCTTCGGTCACCTCCATCATGTGGTGAAACAGCGTGGGGAACGGCGTGTTGAGTTTCCCTACGACGTCAAGCTTTTCCTGGTCTATGACAAGTTGGTGGAGTGCATGGCTCTTTTCCACGATGTCGGTCAAGAGCTCGTCTTCTTCCATATTTTTTTTGTTATTATTTGTATTACCGGGTGAGGAGAAGGCTCATTTTTTTTTTCTTACCTGTATATAGAAGACATTCAACGAATGACTTTTGTGAGTAGGATGACAAAAATAAGTCTTGGTGGTGTGGGAGGTTGTGATCTAGCCGAAGCGATAAGAATGTTTGATCAGCCTTCTTTCCCATATGATTGGCTCATCACGTCTCCATCGTTTATCCTTCAGTCATTCAATACATTTCACCATTTCTTTGAGTTTAACGATGAGTATGTTTACAACCAAACCCTCTTATTGGAAAAAAATAAAAAAGCCATCATGTTGCATGACTTTTCTAATTTTCCTCTTGAAAAAAACAATGTACTCTCTAAATATCAGAGGCGTTTTGATCGCCTGAATCGCGTTCTCACCAATGTCACGGAATCTCCTCCTATCCTGTTTGTACGGATTAACGACAATTTAAAAGAAGGCTTGAATCCCCCCCAATACTACGATGCTATCTTTGAACGTGAAGAGGAAGATATCGGCGTATGGAACGACTTTATTCGAGTCATTTCAGAAAAATATAATAAAACGTGCAAATTACTTTTCATCAGCAGTGATATCCACCACTCCCATATAATGGATAATACATGGGAACACGTGGTGGTGCGATACACACCTCATCATAAGAACGCCACGTCCTTGCATCAAATTATCGCACAAGTCGAGAAAGACCTCTGCTCTTGATGTCCACATGAATACAGGCTACAATACGATACCAAAACTACAAAAACTACCAACACATTAAAATTTAGTGAGGACTTTTTTTTTCCACGAACCGTACATGAGGTGTCGGCCGTACTTTCCAAACCGACCGCATACAAAAGGGTCGGGAGAGAGTAATTCCACACCCCCGTTCTCTTGTTTCTCTTGTTTCCGAACATCCGCATAGGTTTGTGTGACCATGACCGGTCCCGTCGTGAAAAACACGTAGACATCCGACTTGTCCACCCTTTTCGATTGGGCTTCCTCAATGTCCTGGTCAGAGATTCGCTGTACCGCAACATTCCCCATCAAGGCCTCTAGAAATGCATGTCCTTTGGGTGCGTAAAAGGCATAGTTACCGACCAAGAAACGAATGTCTTGTTTCTGCAACACCGGGTCGCTGTTCTTCTCCGCTTCCAGAGGAAAATAACACGTGGTCCAATCCAACCCGTCAAAAGGCATTGTCATGTCCATATCCATATCGAGATACAATCCGCCGTAATAGTGCACCGCGGCATAGCGAAAAAAGTCGAGCTGTTGTATTTTCAGTCCAAGGCCCTTGAATGTTGGTTGCAGGTGCGGTACTTTTTCATGAAAAAATCTCACAATATCCTCGTCCGTAAAGAACATGTAATTCCAAGAGGGGTGGAGACGTTGTACCGTTTCGGAAAGTTTACGAAGACTTGAGGGTACATGGCGCGTTTTATACGTCTGAATAATGTTCATTTATTTTTCTTTATCGTTACCAAACATTCGTATTTTTTTTTAAAAGAGATCTGTTGACAGCAATTAGTCTTTCATTGCCATCGATTCCAGGTCCTGGACAATCTGCTGCACGATGAATTTAGACACACGGTCTTGGAGCCAACGTGGTGTGTATTGGAATTCCGCCGAATCGATGTGGACATGTATATCCACCTCCTTGTCCTGTTGCTCTAGCACCACGCGTCCCTCGACGCGGTAGTATTTTTCTTTCGACGGCTGGACACAGAAACGCACCTCGCTCTTGTCGTAATCGAAATAACTATCGTTCTGGATGCGACGGAAACCTTCTGGTAACAAGAAGGACGGTATCCACCGGAATGCGTCTTTGGTGTACGTAAAATGGTACCGTCGGTGGGTAAAATGGGTCGAATCCAAAAACGTTTCTATGCTCACGTTTTCGTACTTGGGATGGTTCTTGATGTCGAGGAGGCGGTTCATCACCTCTTTGGTCGTGGTGTGTGGAACGGAAAACATGTATTTTTGTACTCTTGTTTTGTTTTGCTTTAAGGTGGGTATCACCAAAAAAAGTGAGGGTTTCCGTGGATTTTTTTGGTGTACAACGTAACCATCCTACAAACAAAAGAAAAGATTTTTTGTTTTCACCACGATAAAGAACCCTCTTGATTTTTTTGTTTCCAGGAAAAAAAAATGGGACTCGACCTCGTCTGTGGTGATCACCGCCTCCGAGCGGGCTCCTATTCGGGCGTCATGCAGCAATGGACCGCCCTGTTGCGCGTCTACATTATTTTCTTACGGGAATCGACCCCCACCAACATCACCAACGACATGGACGTGGCGCTCCAGCGGGTGGAAAACCGTCGTCTTGCCACACAACTGGAACAATGCCTGGATAGTTACTGCAGTAGCTACGACGAGGACAAGCTACGTCGCGTGTCGGGAAGGCTGTACGCGGGGATGCGACATCTTCTTCTGGGTACCTACAGCACCGGAAGCTGGGACCCCTACCAGGCGCGTGAGATACTATGGGCGCTGGGCACGCTCAAACCGTTCTTCTCGAGGATTTCGGAGCTTTCCCATAATGTGAACGAGAGGAACGAGTACTTTTTAGAACCAGTCCTCCGCACGAGCGTGCGTCATGGGGAACCTGTCCTGTTTGTTTAATGTTTATTCTGTTGTTTCATCCGTTTCATCGGTATAGTAGTCGGGAAAAAGAACGAGGGATGTGCGAACTTTACGGAAATGATGAGGTTGTGGACACCATACCCCCCGATTTTGAGTTCTTGGTAGACCAAACGTATTATGAAAGACGACGTTGTATTTCTCGAGAAAGCGAGACCCGAAGCAGTCGAGGTAGGAACGTAGACACGTGTTGGTATTGAGCCTTTTTTCCATGCTTTTCCAGACAATCTTTTCCATGTTAAAATCGTACCTCAAAAAAAGCAACCACATGTGCACCATGTCTTTTCTCAACAGTTTTCGGAAGCTGTACACGTATTCTTGCTGGTTGGACGAAACCACCACATCGCTCGATTCGTGCGAATTGTTAAAAATCACTTGGTATTCCCAGTCCGTGGTGCTAGGCTTGTGAAACACATGGAAAGGGCGCATATACATGGCGTATTTGCGCGTTGACGGATGGTACCTCTTGTTGTAAAACTTGGTGGTGCACAGGCAACGGTATATCTTGTTGTTCCACTTTGGCAGGAATCGCCCACAAGTTTCACAGTATCGAAGTGCAGTATGAGCATGAAATATTTCCCAGAATTCGTCGGGAAGAGGGGGTACGTTGGGATGGAAATCGGCGATTTGTTGTTGAAGAACCCATGGCAAGTCGTTGAATCGGTCACGGTCTAATTCTTTCAGAAAAGGAAACAGCATATTGTAGGGTGTATCGGTTTAGGTAGGGAGGTATGTTTTTAAAACCGGTGTTTCAATTTTCCAAAAAAAAATTTTTTTTGGATTCAAGAAAACAAAGAATGAAAGTATGTCCTCCACGCTCGGCAAAAGCCGGCGACCCCCTGTACGAATGCAATCCGGCGACGGGACGGTGGGTTTTAAAAAAAAACAAGGAGAAAAAAGTCGTGGCTACACTAGCACACGCACCACCACCAGCTTTCCTTGCTCCTGCTCCCATGGATACCCCTCATGCTCCTACTACCGCATGTGTACCCGAAACCGGTGCCAAGTACCTTGCGCGAAAATCCCCGGCGTATTCCGCTGCAAACTGCCCGGTCGGTATGGTCAAGGAGGGAAAGGATGGACGACTGTATGTCGTCGTGGCCAACAAGAATGGGATTCACCGGTGGGCGCCCTCGAAAGAAAAAACGCTTCCTTCAAAGAAAGTACAAAAGCCTGTACTCCTACCACCGATATCCGTTCCTCTCGTTTCTCCTGTAGCACACGTTCCAGTACCTGTGGTCCCCTTACCACAGCCTTCGAAGCCCAATTCGCCAGACACGGTCGTCTTGTCCTTGGACAAGGTGGAGCAAAAGGTGCAGGAGATGCAACACTACGATATCTCCAAGGGCGTCATGAAGTACAAGGAGCTCCGTCCCAGGCAGGTTCAGGAAAACAAGCACGCCATGCTTCAACGGTACGTGGACGAAAGATACTACGCGTCCAGGAAATACGACGGGTGGCAGGCGGTGTGGGACGGTCGAGGAACGCTGACCACCAAGACCGGAAAAAACACCTTTCCCATCCCGGCGTTTTGGCGCTCGATGCTACCCAAGGGCGTGCCCCTCGCCGGGGAACTGATTATCGAGGGAAAACAGGCCGCCAACGTCGCCTCCCTCAAAAAGAAGGATTGTCCGGACTGGGCCAAGGCCCGATTCATGATTTTTGACATTCCGACAGGTTCCAACGTTCCTTTTTCGACGCGGTACACCAAGCTCCAGGTATTGGTAAAAGACATGTGCCTCGGCGTTCCCGACTGTCCCCTCCGTCTCGTTCACCAGAAAAAAATTACGAGCGTCGATATGCTTTATGAATTGTATAGAAAGGTGATTGACGAGAAAGGAGAGGGCCTCGTCCTTACCAAGGCGTCTTCCCTGTATATTCCCGAGAAGCAGTCGTTCCAGCGCGTCAAGCTCAAGGGTCGGAACGATGCCGAGGGGGTGATTGTCGGGTACCACCTCAACGAGAAAGACCCCTCTCTCCTCAAGAGTCTGATGCTAGAACTAAAAAACGGGGTGGTCATACGCGTGGGTATCGGGTTTTCCAATGTACAGCGCAAACACTACAAGACGCTATTTCCCCTCGGAAAGCTCGCCAAGTTCTCGTTCCGGGAGTGGACCGACGGCGGGCAGCCCAAGGAGAGCCGGTTCATCGCCATTCGACAAGATTTGAATTGACGTACGATAAAAAATAAATAGTCATCAGGATGAATATACTCTACCTTGTAACTCGTTCATGGTATGTAATGTTTAAAGTGTATTAAAACGTTTTATTACCCGTCAAGATGGCTAAATTCTCATAGGTGACCCAAAACACCATTTGCCATGGACCCAACCGGACCCAGTTCAAAAGAGACCCTCTCCAAAAATAGAAAAGGCCGTGTTGTTGGTAGAGCGTGTAAATACACTTTATTAAACTATGGTTATACTTTTCGTGATGATTCATAAAATTCGATTTGATGACATCCGCCGGTGTGCTTAAGAGCGTGGAGCATAATCCAGAGTACACGGAGCACAAAAAATGGGTGCTCATCTGGTCTTTCATCCCGTGCTGAAGACAGTATTTTTTACTGCTATCATACGCCACCAATTCACCAATATTGACCAACGCCGCCCTCCCTACGTTGGGTTGCCACCCCTTATAGAAACCCATCATCCCTTCTTGTTGATAAATGTCTTGGAGGACACGGAATAGGTTCAAGGAAGGATTTCCCTGGAGACGAATTTTTACCAGGTCCATGGGGGACGCCACGAATTGGGACACGCCACCCGCGATGCAACCGTTCCGTATTTTTTGGTGTAGAACGTCGTCGTCTTTTTTTAGTCGCTCGTAGATAGTGACCCTTCCGGTGGAATATATCCAATGCCGGAATAACGCGGGTTGTAAACTTTTGTAAAAACCTTGTATTCCATGTTCTTTAAAAATGTGGGAAACGATGTTAGGGACTGTGGTTTGGGAACCAATCTGTAATCTTGTTTTGACCGTATCGATAGGATGGGTCACGACCTCGGCAGTAGAACATGCGATGGAGAGTAATAAAAGTTTCATGTTTTTTTTTTCAATACCTATTTTTTTAAAAGGCTCTGGAAAATAGAAGTAGTCAAGTACATTTACCCATATTATGAAAAGAATGAGACGACGGTTCCTCTCGTAAGCGAAATTGCCCCATTCTCTTTCCGGGAAGGCCAAATTTTTTTTTTTTAATTTATTTTGAAAGTTTTAAAGTAACAAAAGAAATGCAAAAACAGGGTGCCTTTGGTCGTGTCGTTTTCAAAGACCAACAGAAAAAACAACGCGTCCTTAAAATCCCTTATACGGATGACCCTACCACCCGGTACATGCGCGCCCTTGAAAACGAGGCCTACGTACTGGATACGCTTACCCAAAAAGGACTGACATGTATCCCTCGTTATTATAGGAAAACCAAGCAGGCCCAGAAAGGGTTCCCGGCGCTCCAGATGCAGTATTTGCCCATTTCCCAGACCGATGTTCGTTCCTATCTGAAAGACTTGTCCCCGGATAAATTCCGCGAGTTTTTGATGCGGTGTTTTGCGTGTCTGGAGGAGTTGCACCGACATGTGCTCCACATGGATTTGCATCGGGGTAACATCATGTTCCGGCGTCCCACACCTGAAATCCCGTATCCCCAGCTCGTTTTCATTGATTTTGGGGTTTCCGTGTTTGTGAAGGATGTGTGGAGGAATTATCCTTCTCCTTCGAATGGAAAACATCGGGTAGAATTGTACAAGAAATATGAACGCTACCAGCTGTACTCCATCCTGGCGCGGATGTACGAGGACGAGCAACAACGGAGGCAAAGCATCAAGCGCATCACAAACACCATCCCTGATGTACCGCACACGTTCCGTAACGAACAAGAAATGGAGGAGGCACAAGAGTTTCATGACACGTGCTATACGATGGTGAATGAGGGAACGTGGCAACGTCATCCGCGTTAAGTATTCTTCCTGTGGGATGTAAGTTAGTACCCTAACGAAAATGCGGTGAGAAGATTTCCGGCAAAGACACCATTGTCGACTTTAGCCCCCAGGAGTGCCCTCGTCTTTCCATCCAAAGAGAGGACGGTATCTTCCGGGGTTCCTAAAAGCGCGAAACTCATGCTTGCTGTTTTATTACCTAAATTTAAAATCTGGTCATTGATGGAACCTTGGAGACTGACGGACAACGCCTGGTCCACCAGGTCTCCCCATGTTTCGATAGAGGGGTCGACTACACCCGCTTGAGTCGCGACGGCTGGCACCGTGATGGGAACATATTGTTCATCAATCGTAATATATCCGGAAAGTGAACCGTTCAAGGGTGTATTAATTTGTGCCGTTGCGGGGACCGAAAGGATTCCAATGGTCACTCCAGTATTTGTGTCCTTAATTACCGCTTGTATATTGCTAGAATCATCAGCGCTTCTTTGGAGTGTCCATTTGGCAAACCCCAAGGAAGACCAACCTGTGGTAATCGTCACCTCTTCCGTTGTCTCGTCATAATCGATTCTGTAAGAACCTAATTGGGTAGTGGCCCCGGATACGTATCCACTGACTTTGGTAGTGGCAAGTTTTTCAGCGCTTAAAAATCCGCTACTCTTTGCAACGGCGATAATTGTTGTCGTGCCGTCATTCACAAGGCCTCCTGAAATGGCACTTGGCTGCCACGCACTGTAAAGGGAGTAAATACCATTCAACGCAATTTGTGGCAAAGGCATATTTCCTCGAACTCTATTCTTGACCAAGATAAAAGTTTTTTCCACGAGATTCTATACTGTAAAAAAAAAAAGAGTATTGTCATGGCTATTTGGCTACGCCATGTTTAAGAAGAATCACCAAAAAACAAAAAAAAACTCTCCCCATAAAAAAAAACAACAACAAAGAATGAATCCGCACCTGATGTCTGCGTGGATGCTGGTTACCCGTCTCATCCAATGCGTCGCCTTGGTATTCTTGGTGCATTCTCTCGATTGGGTTTTCCTTGAAAAAACCATGCTTCGGTGGGTGGGTATTTTATGAAAAAAAAAATGATGCCATGCAGAATCTCAAAGAACTTTTTTATCAAAAATAATGTTTCTGCGGTATGTTGTGTTTGCCGTTGTTCTTCCGATGGTAGGAGGTTTTGCCAAAACGTCCAAGTTACCGACCGTCGGTGCAGAGACCGGAGGAAAAATTGTCGTCCAGCCCCGAGAAAAAGTCCAGTTTATTTCTTCCAGTGGGAAGCATATTACTTATTATAATCCGACAACACAGCGCGTCAAATACCGGTACCTTGGGAAAGAATGTGGGATTATTCCCGACGTCTTTGAAAAAAGGTGTACCGGTCTCTCGGACCTCGACGTGTGTGCGAGAGACAATGTCGTGTACGTGGCCATGGCCTATTACAGCATTACCACCAATGACCACATGATGGAGATTGCTGTGATATCTCCCGATACGTTGTTGGTGCGCAAGTACCCCTATCCGATTTCGGTCACGCACGGCACGTTTATCCGGAAATGCGCCTTTATCGTGCTCCATGGATTTTTATCTCTTGTGTCGTGGAGCATCGACGGTACCCGTATCGTTCACCGTATGGGAAGCGACAAGTGGAGTGTCCACAAGTTTCCGTTCCAAGTGTACCATGTCATGGTGTCGGAAAACACCGTGGGCCTTTTGGATAATGACTTTTATTTTCACGTGTTTCATCCGGACGGCGGTTATCGGAATATGACGGTAGACAGTAATATCACGCTGCCCGTATCGGCGTGCCACTTTTCCGTGCCGGCCAAGCAATTAACGATGGGGTTCCCGGACGGCACGCTCCTTATGCATTCTTTGAATTGCCAAATGACCAAAAAGTTTAGTCGACCCATACGGAGCGTTTATGGCGATACCGACATGCTCATGGTCTTTCTGGACAATGGGGACGTTTCCATCGGGGAAATCAAGGACACGTTGCCCGAGGTTGCCTTGTGGCGAAATGTGTTTAGTCCGAACGACATGCACCGGTTTATTTATCGCAAGCCCTACCTTATTGCGGACGGGGACGTGGAAGGGTTTGTGGTGCGAAAATGGTCTCCTACTCCCTCGGAACGCGGTCTGATGGCCAGGATCCGACAGGCGACCATGGCAAAAGAACAAGCCGAAAGTGGGACCATGAATCATCAAGGGGTAAGTTTTGAGCAGTT
>Ga0114966_10001659_pt1 | contig 20350 bp, 16 predicted proteins | sample M_130207_XF_Meta_FD_87029 | JGI IMG/M metagenome (GOLD analysis project Ga0114966, IMG submission 87029) | Freshwater microbial communities from Lake Montjoie, Canada to study carbon cycling - M_130207_XF_MetaG | ecosystem: Environmental > Aquatic > Freshwater > Lake | place: Lake Montjoie... | reverse complement strand
GGGGTCGTCTGGCCGGAGGGGGCGCCATTTACGAGCGCGGTCGGATTCCCCTGGTTCGGCGTCCGGATTCCTGAGCTGGTGAGTTGGAGTGTGGTCTTCGTGCTGGTGGACCTCGCCTACTATTGGTCGCACCGTGCGTCGCACGAGGTGCACCTATTTTGGGCGGGTCATGTGGTCCACCACTCGAGCCAAGAGTACAACCTCGCTGTGGCGCTCCGACAGAGCGCATTGCACGGGCTGTTCATCTGGCTCTTTTACCTCCCGCTGGCGATGCTCGGAATCCCCGCGCTGATGTGGGTGGTCTGCCACGGCATCAACCTGATTTATCAGTTCTGGATTCACACTCGGGCGGTCGGGCGCCTCAGCCCGTGGGCAGAGTACGTGCTGAACACGCCGAGTCACCACCGGGTGCATCACGGGGTGAATCCCAAGTATCAGGATAAGAACTACGCTGGGGTTTTTATTACGTGGGACCGCGTCTTTGGGACCTTTGTTGTAGAGGAGGAGGAGCCGGTGTATGGCATTACGCATCCGCTCCAGACATGGAACCCGCTGTGGGCGAATCTGCACGTATTTGTGGAGCTGTGGCGCCTCTTTTGGCTCACAAGCGGCTGGCGGAATAAGACTCGGGTGCTGTTTGGGAGCCCAAACTGGCGGCCGCCTGAAGCCGGGGCGCCGATTGTGCCACCGGAAGTAACGGTGGACAACATTCGGAAGTTTGATCCAGAGATTCCGCCCGGGTTGATGCGCTACGTGGTGGTACAGTTTGTGCTCGCGATTCTTGCGGGGATGCAGCTGCTGGCTCTGTCCAAGGTGCTGCCGGGCTCCCAAACGGCCGCGCTCGCGTTCTACGTCGTTTTGACGATCACCAACATTGGTGGGTTGCTGGAGGGGGAGGGATGGGCGCGGGTGCTGGAGCAGCTCCGGTTGTTGTCGTTGGCTTCGGCATGCGCCACCCTCCTGATGACCGGGGCGCTTCCCCGCGGCCCCGTGGCGTTGGCGTTCGGCGGGTTATTGCTGTGTTCTCTGTGGCTTCGCACTCTGCCGACTGCTCCCCCCCATCGCTAACTTTCGACTGTACCCCTACGTACCCCCAAAACCGAGGATTTCGCGGTGAAGATCGCCGTGTGTATCAAGCGCGTTCCAGACATGGACGTCCGCTTTAAGATTGGAGCCAATGGCACCTCCGTAGACGAGGCCGGGCTCAAGTTCGACATCAGCGATTTCGATGGCTACGCCGTGGAGGCTGCGCTCCAGATCAAGGAGAAGGCCAACGCCGGTGAAGTCGTCGTGATCTCCCTCGGCGCCGACAACGTGCAGGAGACGTTGCGCAAAGCGATGAGCATGGGCGCCGATCGCGCGGTGCAGCTCAAGCACGATGCGCCGGTGTTCGACAGCTTCGCGATCGCGACGGCGCTTGCCGCCGAGATCTCCACTGGTGGCTATGACCTCGTCATGTTCGGTCGTATGTCGATCGACACCGCGAATCAGGCCACGGGCACGATGGTTGCCGAGTTGCTCGGCCTGCCGATTCTTACCGCGATTTCGAAGCTCGACTTCGACGGCGGCAAGGCGAAGGCACGTCGCGAGCTTGAGGGCTCGTACGAGCTGATCGAGTGCCCGCTCCCGGCGGTCGTGACGATTGACGAAGGGATCGCGCGCCCGCGCTACCCCTCACTCAAGGGCATCATGGCGGCCAAGAAGAAGCCGCTGGAGACCAAGCCGGCGCAGGTCGGTGAGCAAAGCTATACGCTCGACAAAATGGAACTCCCCGCCGAACGCGCCGCTGGGCGGATTGTCGGTGAGGGGAAGGACGCTGTTCCCGAACTCGTGCGACTCCTCAAGGAAGAGGCGAAGGTACTCTGATGTCGAACATTTTCGCATTCGCCGAGACGCGTGGTGGAGAGTTACGCCGCGCAGCGCTCGAGGCGGTGACCGCAGCCCGTCAGACCGCTGACCAAGTCGGTGGCGAAGTCCGTGTGCTGATCGCCGGCGCGCCCGGTATCGCGGTGCACGCCGCGAAGCTTGCGGCGCACGGCGCTGATATGGTGCTCGTGGTGGAGCATGAAGCCTTCACGCACTACAATCCCGAAGCGCTTGCGGCGACACTCGCCGCGGGACTCGCGAGCAACTATCGCGCCGCATTTTTCTCGGCGTCCGCGCAGGGCAAGGATCTCGCGCCCCGCGTTGCTGCCAAGCTCAAGGTGGCGTTGGCGAGTGACGTGACCGAGTTCGCGTTCAGTGGCGACGCCGTGGTAGCCAAGCATCCCGGCTACACGGGAAAGATTGTGCAGACGCTCACGCTGAAGGCCACACCGGCGATTATCTCGCTTCGTCCCGGTGCGGTGCTGCCCAAGGAGTCGCCGAAGGCTGGTACGGTGCAGAACATTCCGAGCGCCGGTGATCCGGCGGCGTCGCGTGTCGTGGTCACCGACACCGTGGTTGGCGGTGGCGCCAAGCTCGATCTTGGCGAAGCGCCGGTGATTATCTCCGGTGGTCGCGGACTCAAAGAAGCGGCGAACTTCGCGCTCGTGGAAGATCTCGCGGCGGCGTTCGGCAATGCAGCAGTCGGTGCGACGCGCGCAGTCACTGACGAAGGGTGGCGTCCGCACAGTGACCAGATCGGTCAGACTGGTCGTTTGGTGAGCCCCGATCTCTATGTGGCGTGCGGCATCTCCGGCGCGATTCAGCATTTGGCCGGCATGCGCACCAGCAAGACAATCGTCGCGATCAACAAGGACAAAGAAGCACCGATCTTCAAGATTGCCGATTATGGGATTGTGGGGGATGTGCTGGAGATCCTTCCCGTCCTGACGGCAGCAGTAAAAACAGCCAAGCAGGGCGCGTAGTATCGAGAGGCACCGCGTTCCACGCAGTCCACGCGGTGCCCTCGGTAATTCCCACCCCCGATGGAGCACGACATGAGCGATGGGCACGTTCTCTTTACGATCATTTTCGTCTGCGCCCTCGGGTTCTTCGCGGCGAACATCCAACGTCTGATCGGGGAACTGCAACTCGGTCATACGGATGACTCCCGGTGGAACGATCTGCCGACGCGCTTCGGCAACTTCCTGCGCATCGGCATCTTCCAAGAGAAAATCTTTCGCGACTCGATCGCGGGCCCAATGCACGCCGCCATCTTCTGGGGATTTGGCATTCTCACGCTGGGAACCATCGAGTTTTTGATCGGCGGCGTGATCCCGGGATTCAGCTTTCAGCCGTTCTTCCTCGCGCCGGTCTATGCGTTCTTTGCGCTCAATCAGGACGTCTGGGCAGCGCTGGTGATCGCTGCCGTCGGGATGGCGCTCTTCCGCCGTCTCACCAAGCGCGTGAAGCGCCTGCAGGGTGCAGAGACGCACCCGAATGATCCGCTCTTGATCCTCAGCTGGATTGCCTCGCTCATGATCACGATGTTCGCCTACGAGGCGTTCGAGATGGTCGCGCATCCAGATACAATGACGCCGATGCTCCGCCCCATCTCGTTCGGCGTGGCGATGGCGTTCTCGTGGATGTCGCCGAGCGCGGCCACTGTGGCGCATGACCTGGCATGGTGGGCGCACGGGCTGCTCGTGCTCGGCTTCCTGAACTATTTGCCGTATTCCAAGCATCTGCATGTGGTGGCCTCGCTCCCGAATGTGTTCCTCTCGAACACGAGTGGGCCGGGGCAGAAGGGTGTGATGAAGCCGATGGACCTGGAAGGCGATCTCGAGGTGTTCGGCGCAAAGGATGTCACCGACCTCTCGTGGAAGTCGCTGCTCGACGGGTTCGCCTGCACGGAGTGCGGCCGCTGCACGAGCGTCTGCCCGGCGCACACCACCGGCAAGCTGCTGAGCCCGCGCAAGATCATGATCAATGTGCGCGAGCGGCTCGAGTCGTACGCGCATGCCGCGGACAAGTCCACCGTCGCTGATCGCACGCTGCTTGATGGCTACATCACCGAAGAAGAGCTGTGGAGCTGCACGAGCTGCGGCGCCTGCGTGCAGGAATGCCCAGTGAGCATCGATCAGCTCAGCGTCATCATGGAGTTGCGCCGCAATCTCGTGCTCGGCGAGAGCCGCTTCCCTGCGGAAGTGATGCCCGCGTTCGAAAGCATGGAGCAGCGTGGTTCGCCCTGGGCGTTCGATCCGGGCGATCGCGGTAAGTGGGCCGAGGGGATGAATATCCCTACTATGGCCGAGATGACCGAGCGTGGCGAGCGCCCTGAGGTGCTCTACTGGGTTGGGTGCATGGGCTCGTTCGATGACCGAGCGAAGAAAACCACCGTCGCGTTTGCGCAGATCATGCAGGCGAGCGGGGTGAAGTTTGCGATCCTCGGTCAGGAAGAGAAGTGTAACGGCGATCCCGCGCGTCGCATGGGGAATGAGTATCTGTATCAGATGCTCGCCAAGGACAACATCGAGACGCTGGACAAGTATGGCGTGCGCACGATTGTCACCGCGTGCCCGCATTGCTTCCATCAGATCGGCAATGAGTTCCCGCAGCTCGGCGGCAACTACGATGTGGTGCATCACAGCACGTTTATCGAATCGCTGCTTGAGCAGGGCCGTGTGCCAATCGTGCAGGAGCTGCACGGGCCGGTGCGCACCTTCACGTACCATGACTCGTGCTACCTCGGGCGCTACAACGACGTGTACGACGCGCCGCGTGAAACGCTGCGGCGTGCCCTGCCGGTCATGAACCTCGTGGAAATGCCGCGCTCCAAGGACAAGGGGCTCTGCTGTGGCGCCGGTGGCGGGCGCATGTTCATGGAGGAGACGGTCGGCAAGCGGATCAACGTGGAGCGCGCGGAAGAGGCGCTCGCGACCGGTGCCGACGCGATCGCCGTGGCCTGCCCGTTCTGTATGACGATGATGGCCGACAGCGTGAAGTCACGCAACGCGAATGTCGAGGTGTACGACATCGCGGAAGTGGTCGCAGGGCAGCTGCGCGCGTAGGAGATTGCGCGCAGCAGTGCGCGCGCAGCAGTGCGCGCGCAGGGCTCTAGGGGGCGGGACGCCCCGGGGTTTTGCCGCGGACCACGATTGCGGCCGCTGTCAAATCTCCGGTGACGTTCAGCACCGTGGCCAAGCGGTCGGGAATCGCGTCGAGCGCAATCAGGATGCCGATCCCTTCGGCGGGCAGTCCAATCTGGACGAAGAGCGGCGTCAGGAGGAGGAAGGCACCGTTCGGCACGCCGGGAGTCGCGAAGGAGAGGAACACGCCGGCGAAGGCAATCGTGGCGAGCTCGCGGAATCCAAGCGGCACGCCGTAAAACCAGCTAATAAAACAGGCCCCAACAGCCCACGTCATCGGCGCCGCCACTTTGAGTGTGCTGACCGCTAACGGTAGTACGAATCCACTCGCCTGACTCGGGAGTTCGAGCTCGCGATCTGCGCTGTCAATCAATGCCGGTAGCGACGCCACCGACGAGGCCGACGATAAGGCAATGAGCTGGACTGGGACGGCCGCCTTCGCGAACTGCCGAAATGGGATTCCCCCGAAGAGTGCGACGAGCGGATAGAACAACAGCGTTATCGCTAGGCTAAAGCCCGAATAGACGACCACGAAATACCCAACCGCCCCAGCGAACGCGGAGCCGGTATGCGCAGCGAGCGGTACCACGAGCGCAAAGATGCCGATTGGTGCGAGTGCAATCACGGCCCCGACGAGCACTTGCATCGTGTCGCCGATGCCGCGGAACACCTCGACGAGCTGCGTGCGCGTCGTAGACTCCACGCGCGTAAGCGCGAGCGCGAACAGAATGGTGAACAGCACCAGCTGCATGAGCGCGCCGTTCGCAGCAGCCGCAATCGGGTTGGTCGGAAGTAGTGAGTTTACCCATGCGCCCACGGACTGTACCGGCCCTGCCTTCGCGATCTCACTAGTGACTTCCGCCGCGCCCGGAGGAAGCGCGGGGTGCACCCCCCCGTTCGATGGGAGCGCGCCAAACGCGATTGGCGCCAGCGGCACGGCAATCGCCGCCACGAAGGTGAGTAGTCCGAAGAACACCAGCACCGTGCGACGGCCCACGGTGCCGAGGCTCTGCATGTCGCCGGCCGAGCCGAGGCCCGTGATGATGAGCGACACGACAAGCGGGATGACCGTCATGCGGATCGCGTTAACCCACAGGGTGCCGATCGGTGTCAGGAGGTCAGTGGCGGCCAGCAGCTGGGGGTTCCCAAGCATGCTCACCACGATTCCGACGAGCATCGCCACGACAAGGGCGAGTAGGACGCGCGAGGTAGATTTCATATTCACATCATGAGGTCGCCACCCGTGATGTCGAACGACACACCGGGGATATAACCGGCGGCATCTGACGCCACGAAGGCAAAGAGGTCAGCCACGTCCCGGGCCCCGAGTTCGTGCAGGCGGAGGACGGCTGCTTGCCCGAGGCCGCGAGCCACGCCGGTCACACGGGCGACGCGACCGGTCAGGTCGACGAGCCTGGCGGAGGGGGATTCGGTCACGTGCGAACGATACCCCCCGGGCCAGCCGTCCGCGAGCGCGCGGCAAAGATGCGCCCCACAGACGCGTCCCCTCTACCCCCGCGCCGTCGTAAGGGGCATTCTTGTAGGGTCGTATAGCGCCGTCCCACGCATAGCTGCCCCACGAGGGCCACCGATGACCCGATTCCGTACGCTCGCTCTGCTGCTCGCTCTGCTTCCCGCTGTGGCTGCCGTCCCCGCGGCTGTCCGTGCCCAGGGCCCCGTTGATCTCGCCAACGCCAAGCCGGGACGCCTCATGTCCCAGCCGATCGACGAGGAATACACCAAGAAAATCAAGGAATATACCACCGAGCCGTTCTTCCTCTCCCCGCTCGTGGATTACATGCCGGCCGCCAAGGGGATCCCGACCCCCAAGGCCGTCCTCGGCGATATCGCTGGCGCGCCGACCAAGTTGCCGTACTCGAAGGAGGTCTACGAGTACATGCGCTTGCTGGCCAAGAGCACGCCGCGCGCCAAAGTGGTGTCGATTGGCACCACCGAGGAAGGACGTGAGATGATCGCTGTGGCGGTTGCGAGCGAACAGTTGATGGCGAAGCTCGAGGAGAACCGGGCAAAGCTCTCCAAGCTTGCGGACCCGCGCACCATCAAGATGGACGACGCCGAAGCGGATCGGATCGCCGCTGAGGTCGCGCCGGTGTATTACATCACAGGCACCATTCATAGCACGGAAGCCGGTGCCCCCACCGCGCTGATGGAGCTCGCGTATCGACTGGCGGTGGACGAAAGCCCCTATGTGCGCAACATCCGCGAGCATGTGATCACGCTGATCACGCCGATTGTTGAAGTCGACGGCCGCGATCGCGTGGTGGATCTCTACAACTGGAAAGTGAAGCATCCAGGGGAGACGTCCCCGAGCGCGCTCTACTGGGGCAAGTATGTCGCGCACGACAACAATCGTGACGCCATGGGGATGACGCTCAAGCTCACGCAGAATGTGCTGAACACCTACGTCTCGTGGAAGGCGATGGCGTTGCACGACCTGCATGAGTCGGTCGCGTATCTGTATGACAACACCATCGGCGACGGACCGTTCAATGCCTGGCTAGATCCCCTCGTGACCAACGAGTGGCAGCTGATTGGGTGGAACAACGTGCAGGAGATGACGCGCTACGGCATGCCCGGCGTGTTCGCCCACGGCACGTTCGACACGTGGAGCCCGGGTTACCTGATGTTCATTGCCGCCACGCACAACGGCATCAGCCGCTTGTACGAGACCTTTGGCAATGGTGGCACGGCTGAGACGGTCGAGCGCACCCTCGGACCCAACGATACCGAGCGCACCTGGTACAAGCAGAACCCACCGCTCCCGAAGGTGAAGTGGTCACTGCGCAACAACAACAACTACGAGCAGACCGGATTGCTCGTGTCACTCAGCTATGTCGCGAACAATCGCCGCCAGCTGATGCGCAACTTCTACGAGAAATCCAAGCGCTCGATCCTGAAGGCCAAGACCGAGGGTCCGGCGGCGTACATCTTGTCGGCGAACGATCCGCGCCCCGGCGCCCAGGCCAAGCTGCTCGAGGTGATGCGCAAGCAGGCGGTCGAGATCTCGCGTGCCACGGCGGCGTTCACCGCGCAGGTGCCGGTGAAGCGTACGGCTGCGGCCCCCGCTGGTCGTGGTGGACGCGGTGGTGCCGTCGACACGACCAAGCCTCCGACGTCGGAAGCGCGTCAGTTCCCAGCGGGGAGCTACATCATCCGCATGGATCAGCCGTACTCGCGTATTGCCGACGCGCTCCTCGACTATCAGTACTGGAGCCCGCAGGATCCGCAGAAGTCCCCGTACGACGACACGGGCTGGACCTTCCCGGAAAGTTTCGCCGTGCAGGCCGTTCGCGTTACTGATAGCAAGATCCTCGACGTGCCGATGGAGTTGGTCACCGGTTCGCTGACGCCGGCGGGCGGCGTCACTGGGACGGGAATGGTCTACGCCATCAACCACAATGCGGACAACGCGCTCGCGACACTCCGCTATGCACTCAAGTCCGCCGATTTCCAGGCGGCCGAGGAATCGTTTGAGGCCGCTGGGCAGAAATTCAACCGCGGGTCGTTCCTGATCAGCAACGTCAGTGCCGACGCCCTCGACAAGGCGACCAAGGAACTCGGCCTCAAGGCCTACGCCCTCACGGTGATGCCAGTCCTGAAGACGCATCCGTTGCGCGCCGCGCGTGTGGCGGTCCTGCACACCTGGACATCGACGCAGACCGAGGGCTGGTGGCGCATGGCGCTCGACTTCGAAAAGATCCCGTACGACTACATCAGCACGCAGGACGTCGCGAAGGATGCGAACCTGAATGCCAAGTATGATGTCATCCTTTTTGGCCCCACAAGCGGCGCACAGCAGATTGTTGATGGCATGCCGATGTGGCGCAACCCGATGCCGTGGAAGGTCACGCCCGAAACACCGAACCTCACGACGTTCGCGCAGACCGACGACATGCGCCCAGGGCTCGGCCTTACTGGCGTAGCGAATCTCAAGTTGTTCGTGGAAAAGGGCGGTGTGCTGCTTACGTCGAATAGCACCTCCGATTTCGCTCTGCAGTTCGGCCTCACCAACGGCGTGAGCGCGAACAGCCCGCGTCGTGGTGAAGTGGTAGGAACGCTGCTTCGCTCAAAGATCATCGACGAGACAAGTCCAATCGTCTACGGTGTTCCCGACAACCTCGCGATCTACACCGACGACGGCGGGAGCTTCAACGTCAGTGCGATGCGCGGTGGTGGTGGCGGGCGTCGTGGTGGCGGCGGTGGTGGCGGTGCACGCGCCACGGGGCGCGGTACGCCGGATGATCCGGACGTGGTGCAGGGACGTCCGGCGCTCGATGCGAAGTTCAGCGCCCCAGAACGGGCCACGGTGCAGGCGTGGCAGTACGCGCCGATTACGGAGGATCAACTCCGCTCACCGATCAACATCATCCCGCCTGACCAACGTCCGCGAGCTGTGTTGCGCTTTGGGGACCAGCGCGACCTACTCGTGAGCGGCCTGCTTGATGGTGGCGCCGATATCGCGCAGCGTGCGGTCGTCGTCGATTCCCCGCTCGGCAAGGGGCATGTGGTGCTGTTCGGCAACAACCCCATGTGGCGCGGCGAGACGATCGGAAGCTACTTCCTGGTCTTCAATACCATCTTGAACCACGACAACCTCAACGCCGGTCGGAAGCTCGACCCGCGGTAATCTGACCCGAATGAACGAACGCCCGACCGGTAATTCTACCGGTCGGGCGTTTTCGTTGATGCACCCACGGGCGATTAGGCGGCGGGACTCCGTCGCACCTCGTGAATCGTGATCGTCTGTTTCGCGGTCCCATCGGTCCAGGGAAGTCGCGCATGGATGCTGGTCACGCAGCCGAGCGCTTCGCACTCGCCGAGGAACGCGAGCAGGGCGACACGCCCCGGATCGGCGATCAACGCGACGCCGTCGGGCTTGAGCGTCGCGACGATGGTCTCCGCCACGAGCGTAGCATAGGTCCGTTCGTAGAGCACATCTGATGCCAGTACGAGATCGAATCGTCCCAAGTCGGTGGGCAGATGACGCCAGTCCACCATGCGCGTTGCGGGCTCGCGTCCGGCATTGATCAACCCGTTATACCGGGTAAAGAGTAGCGCGTCTTCGTAATAGTCGGTCGCGGTCACATCGTATCCGGCCCGCAGCGCTCCCACGGTGACAAGCCCGAGTCCGCATCCGAGCTCGAGGGCATTGCGCCCGGCGCCATTGCGACCGGCAAGCAGTGAGGCGAACACGGTCGAGGACGGCCAGATATCTGCCCAGTAGGGGAGGCGCTCGTCCTTTTCGAAGTCAGCTTCGCTGATAAGATCGTCAGCGCTCCGCGGTCGCGTGAGGTGCACGGGAACCCCCGCAACCTCCAATTCCGATGACGAGAGCACGAAGCGGTGCTCCATGACCGTGAGATCGGCCGGGAGCTCCGGCAACGCGGCGTTAGAGTGCGAAGTCACGAGCAAGCGCGGCGTCGTCACGAAGGAGCAAGGCGTTCAAGGATTCCCCTGCCTCGACCCGCGTGCGGTCGGCGGGGACAATCAACAGCGCATTCGCGAGTGACATGCTCGTAAGGATTCCCGAACCCTGAGGGCCGGTGAGTCGCGCAATCCGGCGGTCGCTCTCGACCGAAACCACGGCGCGAAGAAAATGCGTAAGCCCGGCGCCGATCGTGACGGGCTCTTCGAGTACCACTGAAACCACAGGGCGGAATACCCGGTCATGCCCAGCCATACGGCGTAGCGCTGGGCGCACGAAGAGTTCGAACGTCACCATCGTGGAGACAGGGTTTCCCGGGAGTCCGATCCACGGTGCCCCCGCGAACGTGCCGAACCCGATCGGCGCGCCGGGGCGCATGCGCACGCGCCAGAAGTTCATCACGGCGCCGAGTTCTACCAGCACGTCACGTACAAAATCGAACTCACCGACACTAATACCGGCTGACGTTATTAACAGGTCATAGCCACGCGCACGCTCGAGATGTTCGCGGAGCGATTCGGGCGTATCGCGTGCAATCCCCAGATACGTCGGCTCGCCTCCGGCGTCGCGAACCAACGCCTGCAATGTCACGCTGTTCGACGACACGATCTTCTTTCCGTCGCGCACCTGCGCGAAGTCGGCGACATCGACCAGTTCATCGCCCGATGTCAGGATCGCAACGCGGGGGCGCCGTACGACCTCCACCTCGGCGAAGCCGAGCGAGGCGAGCACGCCAAGCTGCGCGGCGCCGAGTGGTGTTCCCGCTGGAATCGCGATGGCTCCGGCGTGAATATCCTCGCCGCGCGGCCGCACATGCTTTGCTCTGTCACGCAGGTCGCGAATCTCGACGCGTTCGACGCCGCCGTCCGTGTCCTCGACGCGAATGACCGTGTCGGCGCCCTCGGGGACTGGGGCGCCCGTCATAATGCGCGTCACTTCGCCCGCGCCGATCGCACGCGACGGGAATTGACCAGCCGCGACAGTCTCAACGACACGAAGTGTGATCGGCGTTGTCGAAAGATCCGCAGCACGCGCGGCATACCCGTCCATCGCGGAGTTGTCCCACGGGGGCAACGTGACGGTCGCGATCGCGTCGGTTGCTAAGACGCGCCCTGCGGCCTCCAGGAGTGGAACGCGCACCGCGCCGAGCGGACGCACCGCGGCGATAATGCGAGCGACCGCATCATGCACCTGCAGGAGGCGATCTTCGGTCACGGCTTTAGCGGGCCGCGAACGGTGAGCCCGCAATCCGTGCGAGGAGCGCGTCGGTAGCCTGCTCCACATCGCGATTGGAGCCCGAGAAGTTGTTGCAGAGGAAACTGAAAATCAGCATCCGGCCGTCAGCGGTTGTCACGTAGCCAGAAAGCGAGCGCGCTTTGTCGACGCTCCCGGTTTTTGCGTGCACATTCCCCTGGGCCGGTGTTCCCTTCATACGTTCGCCGATCGTACCGTCGACGCCGGCGATCGGCAGGGCGTCGTAGAACACTTTGAAGTCGCGATGTACGCGCATTGCGTTGAGCACTTTCGCGAGCGTCTCGGGTGTTACGTAGTCATGGCGCGACAGGCCGCTCCCGTCGCGCACGGCGGCGCCATCGGGTGTGGCGCCCCACGCGGCGAGTTGGCGTTCCACGACGCGGCGCGCGCTATCCGCGGACCCAACCCCGGTCTTCTCCAGCCCCAGCGTCTTGAAGAAGATCTCGGCGATCTGATTCTGCGACGGCTTCTCCATCACCGGGAGAATCGTGCGGAGCGGCGGCGAGCGCAGCTCGAACAATCGCGTCACGGCGGAGTCGCGGATGGCGCCGTTGGCCCATTTCACGTCCATCGTGTCGCGCACAGGAATCGCGTACGCAGTCAACGCCTGCCGAAGCGCCCCAAGGAAGGCGGCTCCGGGATCTTGGATTGGCGTGGCGGGCCGATCAACGCAATCGTCGCGGCAGGGCGGCCAGGGCGCACAGCGACCGCGGCACGGCACGTTGCTCGTGCGGCCGGCGGTCCAGAACCCTTCGTTCACAAACAGCTCATCCACGACCGCGCCGTAGGTTTCGGTCAGATCGTCGATCTGCCAGCCGTACCCATAGTTATTACCCGGGAAGGCGTCGCCGCCGCGACGCACGCCGCCACGAATCTCTCGGATGCCGTGCGCCGCAATCGAATCCGCCATGTCGCTGAAGGCCAAGCGCCAGTCGCCGCGCATCGCATCGCTGAACGACGGATCGCCGCGCCCAATCACCACAAGATCCCCGTCGAGCACGCCATCCCGAATTGTGCCGCGGTAGCCAAATGTCGTCTTGAAGGTGAAGTCCGGCCCCAGCTGCGCGAGAGCCGTCGCACCTGTGATAATCTTCTGATTCGACGCCGGCATAAAGAACTTTCCGGCGTTGCGCGAGAGCAGCGTGTCGCCGGCGGCAGGATCGACGATCAGCATTCCCCACTGCGCGGTGCGGAACTTCGCGTCGGCCGCGATCGAGTCCGCGGCTCGGACGAGTGCCGTCCGCGTCAGCAGCGCGCCAACGCTCAGCGCGCCAACACTCGGCGCGCTAGCGCTGGGCGTCGTCGCGGCTGGTGCGGGCCTACCGATTGGTGGCGTGCCGCCTACGCACGCGGCGCCGAAGACCAAAAGAAATGGAAATGCCGTCCGCTTCATGCGTCCTCCGCCATCATGCGGTGAGCCTGCGCCAAGTCCTGTGCGGTATTGATGTTGAAGAATAGCCGATCAGCGTCCCCCCAAGGGGAACTGTCGAGTTGCATGACGCGAACGTCTGACAGCCACGCTCCCGCACGTGCATCTCCAGCGCGGAGCCGCGCCGCAATCGCTGTCGCGCACCAGGGCGAAAACCATCCTACCAACGGCTCCACACCCCACGCGCCGCTGCTCGTGGGCACTACCGCCTCTGCGTCGTGCAACTCCCCGGTCTCGCGCAGCGCGCGGAGCAACGACGCCGGTACAAACGGTGTGTCCCACGGCACCGTGAGCACGGCACCGTCGGTGGCGTCGATCGACGCGACGATTCCGCCAATCGCACCGGACCCCGGCACTGCGTCGCGTATCACCGCGAGCGTCGGCGACCAACGTGTCGCCTCCTCAGCGTTCGCGGAGATCACCACGTCGTCGGCCGCTTCGCCGAGCGCGGCTGACACGAGATCCAGCATGCGATGTGTTCCGATCCGCTCGAGCCCCTTGGCGATCCCGCCGAGTCGCAGCGCCTGGCCGCCGGCGAGAACAACCCCGGTGCAACGCGCCCGCCACTCCTGCTGCGGGCCAGTGCTGCTCATCCCGGCCCCACGGTCCACGCCGAGCTCAGCGTCGGGTCTTCAGCCACGACCACCCGCGTGACTCGGGCTGCTGCGCCGAGCGCCGCTTGCATGCGTTCGGCGATGACGCGGGCGATGTTCTCCCCAGTGGGAATTAGTCCGTGGGGCTCCATGAACTCCGCGACATCGGTGTTGATCGTACGATGGTCGAATCGCTCGGTCACCTCGCGTGCGATCGCGGCGTCGAGCACGGGCAGATCGACAATCATGCCCGTGAGCGGGTCGACGGGACCGGCCACCGTGATGTCTACGGTGTACGTATGGCCATGATATTCGAGCCGCGCACACTTACCAAAGGCGGCCACATTGCGCGCCTCGTCCCACTCCGCGCGCCGATACCGATGCGCGGCGGCGAACTGGACGCGGCGCGTGAGCGAGAGTGTGCCGAACGCGGCGCTCATCGCGCGTGGCTCAGCGGAAGATGCCCCATGTGTAACCGACCGTCAGCATGCGGTTCGAGGTCCACGAGTCCATGGCGCCCGTTGGCATAATCGCGATCGGGTCGGAGACGGTCGATTGATAGGTGCCGGGATACGTCATCTTCCAGAGGCGCCAACCGAGGTCGGCCCGCAGCTCGCGGTTCTTGCCGGTGACCCAGCGCACGCCGAATCCCCACGAGAGCGAGAACTTGCCGCCAAAGGTGTATCCCGACGCGTCTTCGCGGGTGTCGCCCGGGGTGAAGACATAGCCCGCACCGAGATGCGTGAGCGGCTGGATGCCTTTCCACGTGCGGTCGCCCGTTGGAGCGAGGTCAAAGCCGACGTCGAGCGCCATGAGCCAGGTGTTCTTCTCGCCAATATTGCGGGTGGCGGCCGACTTGTTGTAGTCGAGAATCGTACGCGTCGTGTGCCCCGAGGCGAGCGACGCGTTGAAGTACGTCGGGCCGGTGATGTGGTAGTCGTACCGGATGCCAACAATCGGGATCGGACTCTTTGGAGTCACCCCGGGGCCATTATCGGTCACGAAGAGGAGGCCAGCAAATCCGCCAACGCGCGTCGGATCGACGATGCTCTGAAACGGGCTCTTGGCTGGCTCCGTGCCGACAATCGTCGACTGGGCCGCGACCGGTGTTGCGACCAGTGTTGCGACCAGTGTTGCGACGACGAGCGCGAACAGCGTCGCGCTGGCCGTGCGGGGGAGCAGGGAACGGCTCACGCGACACCTCCACGCACGCGCAGATCGCGACCGGTCATCTCCGCCGGGCGCTCAACACCAAGCATCGCGAGCGCGGTCGGTCCGACGTCACAGAGGGCGCCGCCAGCACGCAGCGGCATCGTGGCTCCGTCTTCAATGAGCATGAATGGCACAGGGTTCGTGGTGTGAGCGGTATGCGGTCCGCCCGTCGCCGGATCAATCATCATTTCGCAATTCCCATGGTCAGCCGTAATCAGCAGTCGCGTCCCCGACTTCTCGGCGCTCGCGACAATGCGCGCCAAGCACTGGTCTACCACCTCGACCGCCTTGATGGTCGCGGCAAGGTTCCCGCTATGTCCCACCATGTCGCCGTTCGCGTAGTTGCACAGGGTGAAATGATGCGACCGGGCCTCGATAGCGTTGCAGAGCACATCGGTTATACCCGGCGCCGACATTTCTGGCATCAGATCGTACGTCGCCACCGTTTGGGACGGTACCAACACCCGCTCCTCCCCCCGATATGGCTTTTCTTCGCCCCCGTTAAAGAAATATGTCACATGGGGGTACTTCTCGGTCTCTGCCGTGCGGAGCGTGGTCATCCCCGCATCGCATAATACGTCGGCCATGATCCGAGCCATCGAGAACGGCTGGAAGGCCACGGGCAGTCCAAAGGTGGCGTCGTACTGCGTCATCGTGGCCACATGAAGGGCCGGGCGGCCGCGAACGTCAAACCCGTCAAAGCCCGGAATGGCCAGGCAGCGCACAATCTGACGCATCCGGTCCGAGCGGTAGTTCCAGCAGATCACCGCGTCGCCGTCACGCATCGGAGCCACGGGCACCCCGTCGCGGACGATCACGGCGGGCTTGATAAACTCGTCGGTTTCGCCGGCATTGTACGCGTCGCGAATAAACCGCACGGGGTCGGTCGCGCTCGGGCCGGTGCCGTCGACGGCCGCGCGATAAAACAGCTCGACGCGCGGCCACCGATTGTCGCGGTCCATCCCAAAGTACCGGCCCCCAACACTGGCGATCTCGGCACGGCCGGCCAACGCCTGCACCAACTGCTCCATGTAGCCGAGCGCGGAGGTGGGGAGGGTGTCGCGCCCATCCAGCATCGCGTGAATGGCCACCCGGGCAACCCCTTCGCGCTTCGCGAGCTCCACGAGCGCAATCAGGTGGTCCTGATGCGCATGGACCCCACCGTCGCCAATCAGCCCGACCAAGTGCAACGTCCCGTTGTTGGTCTTGGCGTGGGCGCAGGCATCTCGGAAGGCGGTGTTTCGGAAGAAATCGCCATTCTGAACGGCGAGCGAGATCCGGACCAGATCCTGCATCACCACACGACCGGCCCCGAGGTTGAGGTGGCCGACCTCACTGTTGCCCATTTGCCCTTCGGGGAGTCCAACAGATAGCCCCGATGCGTCGAGCAAAGTGCGCGGCGCGCGGGCCCAGAGCCGATCCCACGTTGGGATATCGGCGAGCGCCAAGGCGTTGCCCGTACGGTCGGGGCGGTAGCCCCAGCCATCGAGCACGACAAGCACGACCGGTCGGTTTTCTGCCTGCGAGCGGGCCATCGTAGCTCGGCGTATGGTGTTCAGAGTAATTTAGAAATCTAACCTCTCGTCACGCTCCCTAACCAGCGATGCACATTCGCCGTCTCTGCCGCGCGATTCTCCTCTGTGCCATAGCCGCTGTTTCCCCGGCGGCTGCCCAGCGTTCACTCAGCGCGGGCGCAATCGCGCGCGGTACCCCGAGCGGCCCGAGTGTGGGCGCCGTGAGCGCCGGCGCACCCATCGTCGTTGGTGCTACCAAGGGCGGGGAAACCCAAATTACCATTGAAGGGTGGGTCGACGGTTCCCGACTCGGCGGCGGCAAGGACAACTTCACCGCCTCAGTCAATGGCAAGCGCGCGCTCCGAGTGCGGGCCACGCCAAGTAAAAAGGGGAAAATGCTCGCCGAACTGCACGCTGGCGTCGGCGTCAGCACCGTGGAGCAGAAAGGGAACTGGACCCTCGTGAAGCGGTCGATGTGGGTTCCCACGGCTGTCCTCGGCAAGGTTGCTAGCAAGGGGGAGGCGAAGGCCGCAGCACCAGCCGCAGCACCAGCCGCCGCACCAGCCGCCGCACCAGCCGCCGCACCAGCCGCCGCACCAGCCGCCGCAGCCAAACTCCCAACCGGTGCTGCCATGCACCCGGGTAAGTCGGCGCGACTGTTCATAGCGCCAAACGGCGATGCCATTGGCGATCTGGGTACAAAGGCGTCCCTCGAGCCGATCGCGCGCGACCGCGGATGGGTCAAAGTCCGCCTTGAGGCGTGGGTCAACGAACGCGATCTCACCACAATGGACTCGGTCCCAGGGCTCACAGCGGCGGATCTGCATGCCGATCCTGCCGGGACCCGTGGCCGGACGGTCCGGTGGGAAGTGCAGGTGCTGTCACTGCAAACGGCCGATCCGCTCCGTCGCGAGATGGCGCGTGATGAGCCGTATCTGCTCGCGCGCGGCCCGGGGAGAGAGAGCGCGTTGCTCTACCTCGCCGTCCCCCCGTCGCTTGCAGCGGTTGCCGCAGCGTTCCCGCCACTGACCACTGTGATCATCAGTGCCACGGTGCGCAGCGGGAAGAGTGAGCCGTCTGGCGCACCCATTCTCGACCTTCTTTCCATCACCAAGCGTTGACCGCCCCGGGCACTCCCTCGGAAAACGGCTGGCGCACGCTCTGGCGTGAGCGCCCCCGCCTCATGCGGCTTGTGTGGGGCGCGGCGTCGCTGCTCCTGATCGGGAACGTGTGGCTCCTGGCGCACCGCCTCCTCGATGCGCGCGAAACAGCGAGGCTCCGCACACAACTGAGTGGCGTCGAACGCGATCGAATCGATGCCGCGTTTCGTGCCGATAGCAATCGCATGCAAGTGCTGGTTGAGTTAGCACGTCGACAAGCGCGCATCGACAACGGATTGCATCTCTCGGTAGCGCTCGACAGCAATGTTCTCCACCTCGAGCAAGAAGGGGCGGTGCTGCTCAGCGTCGCCACCGTCACTGGGCCAAATGGGTGGACTCACACCAGCGCGCGCGACTCTGTGCCGCTCGCCGCACCGCGCGGGGACCGTACCATTGAAGACGTTTTCGGCGACACCCTCGTGCTGCTCAGTGGCGGCACGACGATCTATGCGGATGGTGTTGCTGGCCCCGCACGCGCCGGACAGCTGCGCGTCAGTCTCGCCGACCTCAAACTGCTCAAGCCGAATATCCGGCCCGGGCAGCACGTATACTTCTACTAATGGCACGCGGCGACGGCTTCTTCAAAACCGGCGGCGCGGCCGCCTGGGTCACGGCGCTGGCTGTGCCGGCCCTCCTCGCACTTGGCGCGTTCCTGTACCTCGACGGTGTGCGCGCGCAGTTCCGCCTCGAGGTCACGCGCGCGGCGTACCAGGACGACCTCGCGATGCTGGACAACATCCGCCGCGATGTTGGGGTGAGCCGCGACACCCTCGACCGTGTCAAAGCGCTCGAGAGCGATTCCACACAAAGCGATCGGCCGTTCATCGTGATTTCGGTGGCCGAGCATCGACTCTGGTTCAAGAAAGGGTCGGCGGTGCTCTTTACCACACGCGTCGCCACGGGCACCGGCAAGAATCTCGAGACCGGAAAAGGCGGCCAGCGCTGGAAGTTCGAAACACCGCGCGGGCGTCTGGTGGTGGAACGCAAAGACGTTGAGCCGGCGTGGGTGCCCCCGGATTGGCACTTTGTAGAAGTTGCGCGCAAGAAAGGCCTCCGCATCGCGCACCTCGAACCGGGCAAGACGATCGCTGCCGGCAATGGCGTGGTGCTCGCTATGACGCGGTCCGGCGTCAATGTGGTCACGCGCTATCCGGACGGGACTGAAGTCCCGATCGAAGTGCGCGAAGGGCAAGAGATTATCGTCGGTCGCACCCTCGTGATCCCGCCCTACGAAGCCAACCAACGCAAATACTACGGTACGCTCGGCAGCAATCGTCTCTACCTTGGCGATGGCTACGGCATTCATGGCACCGACGTACCAAGCTCGATTGGACACGATGCCTCGCACGGTTGCATTCGTGTTCGCAACGAAGACGCCGAACTCCTGTATCGCTTGGTGCCGCTCGGCACCGTTGTCTACATCTACTGACGCGTGCTGCGCCGGTCGGACGCCCCCAACTCGCTGCTCACGCTCGCCCTCGTGGGACTTGGGGCCATCGTGATTGGCCTCGCGGCGCTGTTGGCACCCGCGAATTTTTTCTTCGGGGCAGCGCCTACGGGTGATGTCCCGGTCGAGCATACCCTCCACGCGTCACCGGAAGCCTTTGGCAACAGCGGCGAGGTGCGTCTGCAACTGCGGATGCCACGCGAACGGTGGGAGTTCCCGCTCGAGGCAAGCGCGATCGACTCCATCAAATCGCTCGACTGGGTGCGCGCTGAGGACACCAACCGCTCCATTCCCGCGGAGGCCACCGTCAGTACCACCGTGACGGCACCTTCACGCCCCGGGTTTTATCGGCTCGCCGTGACCCGAAAAGACGGCTCGCGCTTTGTCGATTCGGTGGTGGTTGGCGTGCTCGTGCCCTTCAGTGCCAAGAAGCGGAGCGCGCTGAACGGCTATCAGATTGGCACCTATAACTGGGAGCACACCCCCGGTGACGCCTCGCCGCCGCCGCGTGGGTTTATCGAGGTGAGCCAAGCGGTCGAAAACATTCCGATCAGCGCCCACTTTCGAATTTCCGACTTCATTACCCACGACGGCCAGACCAGTTGGCCTCGCTACGTGGCGCTCGACACCCGCGTGCTCGACAAAGTTGAGCTCGTGCTTCGCTATCTCGGGTCGCGCGAGCACGACATGCCGGTGTCGCTGCATTCGGGCTTTCGGACCCCGTATCACAATCGGCATGTCCCCCGAGCCGCGAGCGACAGCCGCCACCAATACGGCGACGCCGCCGACCTCGCGATCGACGTGGACGAGGACGGCCGGATCACCTATCTCGACGTCCTTGCCGTCTCCCGGGCGGTCGAGATGGTGGAGCGCGACTACCCCGCGCTGGTGGGCGGGCTGGGGCTGTACGGTAACTTGGGGACGGCTGCCTACGTACACATTGATGTACGCGGGGCCCGCAAGCGCTGGCGCGGGTGATCGCCGCATCGACGCCGCCCCGACATCCTGCTGGAGGAGCACCACATGAACGAATTCCTGAAGGAACGTCTCCTGCGCCAGCTCAGCACCATGAGCGACGAGAAGGTCTACCAAGTGCTCGACTACGCCGAGTTCCTGAGCTCCAAGTACGCGGAGCAGAAGCCGGCCCCGCCGAGCGTGTTTCAGCGCTTCGCTGAGGGGATGGAGGACACGATGCGAGCGGGAAAGATGTCGGCCTCGACCGTCGCCCAGACGATGGGGTTCCTGAGCCAGGCAATGGGCGTCCTGAACGGGGTGGCCGCCGC
>Ga0114966_10001658_pt1 | contig 20350 bp, 15 predicted proteins | sample M_130207_XF_Meta_FD_87029 | JGI IMG/M metagenome (GOLD analysis project Ga0114966, IMG submission 87029) | Freshwater microbial communities from Lake Montjoie, Canada to study carbon cycling - M_130207_XF_MetaG | ecosystem: Environmental > Aquatic > Freshwater > Lake | place: Lake Montjoie... | reverse complement strand
GTGGACGGCGATTACTTCAGTGTGATGGGGCTGGGCATGCGTCGCCTGGTGGCGTTACTCGAGCGTGTGGGCGTGACGTACCGCTTTGGGGCGCCGCTCGAGGGGTAGGGCCCATTCACCTGATGGGCGCGTTCGCGTAGTTGGTGCGCCAGCGTTCGACCTTGTCGAGCACCTGCTGTACCGTGATCAGGGGGAGCCGTCCTGTTCGATTCTCCATCGAGATCGGGTAGTCTTCTCCCGGATCACCGTAGGCATCAATCATCAGGTCGCGGAACTTTCCGTATGGTCCGACACGCTTAGGATTTGAATAGCCGATCAGCGACACGACCGGACGGTTGAGCGCGACGCTGATGTGCAGCGGCCCAGTATCCGGCGAGAGTACCAGTGCCGCACCGTCGAAAATTGATACCAGCTTGCGGAGGCCGCTTCCCAACGCCGAGATCGGCTTGTGTGTCGCCCGTGCCCTGATGACCTGCTCCGCGGTCTCCTCCCGGCTCGAGCGTCCGCCAACGAGCACCGGCTGGAGCCCGAAATCTGCGTAGAGCACATCGCAGACTTCCGCCCAGCGCTCGGGGAGCCAGTCCTTCTCGGCCTTACTCGTCGCAACGACAATCGGTACCACCGGACGCTCCATGGGCGCGTAGAACTCTCGCTGCCACGCCCGCTCACTCTCCCACGGGCCGAGCCCCCACTCCACGGGTTCCTTCGGAACACCGAGCCAGTCGGTGAACTCGAAATATTGGTCCTGCACGTGTTGCATCGCGTGCGGGGGAATCCGATGCGTCGTAAACAGCCAGTTGAAGTCGCGCGCCCGCGCACGGTCAAAGCCCAGCTTCACCGGCGCGTCGACGAAACTCGTAATGATTCCGGCTTTGATATACACCTGGAGGTTGATCACCAAGTCGAATCGGCGCGTGGAGAGCTTGCGCCGGATATCGAGGAATCCGTTGACCCCGGCGCTTCGGTCAAAGAGAATGATGTCGTCCACCAGCGGATGCCCGCGCACCAGCGTGGCAGGCCCGGGCTGCAAGACCCAAGTCACGTGCATCGCCGGATGCTGACGCTTGAGTGCGGTTAGCACTGGGAGCACATGCACGGCGTCGCCGACCGCGCTCATCATCACAATACAGACGCGATCCATCTTCACGGGCGTCATGCCGCGAGATCTCCTGCCGCTTCGATCGCGGTAATGTGCGCTGCGGTGAGTGGGCGCGTGAGCCCAAGTCGTTCGCCGGTGAGTGATCGAAGCAAGCGCAGCGCATTGTACTCAGCAATCACCCCAGCACTCATGGCGGGAAACTCCACGCGATCCACATCAAGAACCGCCGCGGTCGTTGGCTGCTGGTCTATGATGAAGACGTTGCGAGCATTGAGGTCGGCGTGCTGGGCCTTCGCCGCGCGAAGCGAACGAAGGAGCTCGACTACGGCTCCGATCATCGCGTGTTGGTCGTGTTCAGATTCAGCGCGCGCCCACGCGTCAGGGAAGGCTGATCCGTACAGCCGTTGCGTCGCGACGTCGGCCCGCGCGAACGGCGTAAACGCAGGATAGATCGCGTACGCGATGACCCGCGGTGTCCGCACCCCTGCACTCGACAGACGCACGGAAATCTCAAGCTCACGCGGCGCACGCGTTGGCCGCACAAAGAGGTCGCGTGTGAGCGGGGCAAAGAGCCCCCCGTGTTGCGAGTGACGCACGACAACGGCCGTGCTGTCAGCGAGCGTGGTGCCGTAGGCAATCGCGCGACCGCGCATCGGTTGCGCGCCGGGCTGCCGGCTCGCCCATTCATGGAGTGTGCGCCCTTCCATCGCCGACCGAATCGCCGCCGCATGATCCCGGTGCGCCACGACCTCGGCACCGCGGATCTCGAACCTCTGGTATCCGGTCGGAATCGCGGGTGCCGCGCTCACCGCTTGACGAGGAAGATCGGAACCGGCTGCGTCTTGCCCTTCAGCGGAACGGGCTCCAGCGGCTGCAGGGCCGGCGGATTCTTCAGCGTGCGTCGGAAGTCTTCGCTAATGATAATCTCTCCCTTCTTCGCCACCGAGCAGAGCCGGCTTGCCGTGTTTACGGTATCGCCAATCACCGTGTACTCCAATCGACGTTCACTGCCAATGTTTCCCGCGAAGGCTTCGCCGAAGTTCAACCCGATGCCGATCTGCACTGTGGGGCGTCCGGCAGCCGTCCAGCGCACGTTCAGGGCGTCGAGCGCGGTCATCATATCGATCGCGGCCGCCATGGCGCGATCAGCGTCGTCGATCTCGCCAATCGGCGCGCCCCACTGTGCCATCACCGCATCGCCAATGAACTTGTCGAGCGTGCCGCCGTGCTGGAAAACGCAGTCCACCATTTCGGTGAAGTACTCGGTGAGCAACTTCGCCATCGCATCCGGGTTCATCGTCTCGGAAAGCGCGGTGAAGCCTCGGATGTCGCTGAACAGCACCGCCACCGGGCGCTTTTCACCGCCAAGCTTGATTGCGTCAGCCGAGTTCGCGATACGTGCCGCGAGCTGTGGGGTGAAGAATCGCTCGAAGTTCCCGCGCACCAGCGCCTGCTGCCGAATCTTGTCGGAGAACTGGCCGTTCTCGGTGGCAGCCGACGCAATACTCGCGAAGGCAATCAGGAAGTCGAGGTCATCTTCGGTAAAGCGGTGCGTGCTGATGAAGTTGTCGACGTAGAGCACGCCGAGGACTTTTTCCTCAGACCCGACGAGCGGCACACACATCGCGCCACGCACCTTCTGCATCAGGATCGACGCGCCGCCCTTGAAGCGGTCGTCTGCGCCGGCATCGTCAGAAAGAACTGCGGATTTCTCCTCGGTGCACAGTCGCGCAATCGACATCGGCACGACCGCAGGCGCATCCTCGCCACGCTTATCGCGCGAGATCTTTGGCTGGAGCTGGCCGTTGTCGTCGAGCAACAAGATCGCGCAGCGGTCAGCCTCAAAGATTTCGAAGGCGTAGTTCGCCACTTTGCCAAGCAGCGTGTCGACGTCCGCCGCGCTCGTGAGCCCCTTCGCAATCTCGAGCAGAATCTGGAGTTTCTTCTGGTCTTTGTCGGCACCACTGCTCGCGGCCTTTATTGCCGCCTTGATGTCGCCGCTCGGGCCAGCCTGGCCACTCGCACGATAGAGCGCGGTGCTCCCCGAGGTGACCGGTCGCACCACGGTCGCGCCGGGCGGAGTGTTCGGGTCGGGTGCTGCTTTCGGTGCCGCGACTACATCCGCTGCGAACTCAACGCGAAACGCAACCTTTCCAAAGGTCAGCGTGTCGCCATGCTTTACGACCGCTGTTTCGAACTGCGCCCCATTGAGGTGCGAGCCGTTGCTAGACTGGAAGTCCGTGACGTGGATTTGGTCTGCCGTGACCACCATTTCCGCATGGCGTCGCGACACCGTAGCGTCGACGACAGGGCAATCTGAGTTGACCGCACGTCCCACCACCATCGTGGTGCCGGTGCGCAACTCAAACCGATATTCATTGTCGATCCCAGCCAGCGAGAAACTCATAGTCCTAAATATGGCGTACGCGGCCGATTGCGGTTAGCATCGCCCGAGCCTTGTTCTCGGTTTCCTCCCACTCCATTTCCGGGATGCTATCTGCGACAATCCCGGCTCCGCACTGCACATTCGCCTCCCCCCCGGCAATCACGCAAGTGCGAATCGTGATGGCGAGGTCCATCCGGCGGTCGCCGTAGGCGACGTACCCCACGGCGCCAGCATACGGACCGCGGCGCTCAGGCTCGAGTTCGTCGATAATCTCCATGGCCCGCACCTTTGGGGCCCCGGTCATCGTCCCGGCAGGGAAGGTCGCCCGGAACACGTCCAACGTTGAGCGGCCTGGGGCCAGCTGCCCCTCGACCTGGCTTACCAAGTGCAGCACATGGGAGTATCGCTCGACCTTCATCAGGTCGGTGACCTCCACCGTGCCATACTCCGCCACCCGGCCTACGTCGTTTCGCCCCAAATCCACGAGCATCAGGTGCTCGGCGCGCTCCTTCTCGTCCGCCGCGAGATCCTCGGCGGCAATCTGGTCCTGTACGGCATCGCGCCCCCTTGGGCGCGTACCGGCAATCGGCCGCACAATGATCCGGTCGTCCGCCACCCGGACATGCAGCTCCGGCGAACTCCCGACCAGTTCCACCCCATCCAAGATGAGGTGGTACATGTACGGCGATGGGTTCAGCGCCCTGATGGCCCGGTAAAGGGTGCCCCCGTCGAAATCGTGGGGTACCGCGATCCGCCGCGCGAGCAGTGCCTGGAAGCAGTCGCCGGCGACGATGTACTCCTTGATGGTTTTTACATCGGCGATGAACTCCTCGCGGGAGTAGTTCGAGACCCCGGTCGCCGGGGTCGCCAGGGGGTTCAGGTCGAGCGGCGGGAGGCTCGGCCCAGTCCGCAAGGCACGAATCGTCGCATCGATATCCGCGTGGGCCCGCGCATACGCCGCCTCGACCCCGGCCTCGTCGGTCCCGTGGGGCACCGGCATGGCACACACGAGCCGAGCCTGCGAGCGCAGGTTGTCGATAATCACCATCGTCCCGGTAAAGACGAACAGGGCGTCAGGCGCCTTCACGCCCCGCGGTGGGGCGTTGGGCAGCCGCTCGATGTACCGGACCATGTCGTATGAGAAATACCCTACCGCCCCGCCCCAGAAGGCGCCCAGTTCGGGCGCGTCGACCGGCTCGTACTCGCACAACTTCTGCTGAAAATCCGCGAAGGGGTCCGCAGGGCGCCGCGCCGCGTGCCAGCCCATCGCGGGCGACCAATCCTCGACCGTCCCGTCCTGCAGGCGCCAGGCGCCGCGTGGCGAGGCGCCCATGTAGGTGTAGCGCGCCCAAGTCTCGCTCCCCGCCGGAGCGGACTCGAGCAGAAAGGCGAACGGCCCACTCCGCAGCCGCGCAAAGGCCCCCACGGGGGTGTCCGCGTCGAGCAGGATGTCGCGCCACACCGGGATCAGTACCCCGGCGGTCGCCGTACTCCTGGTTGCTCCTGCTGTCGTCTCAGTTGATCTTCCCTGCATGCGTCCTCGGATGGCGGTGTGTGCCGCCGCAGTCGTGTTTGCCGTATGCGGTCTCGCCGCTCCGGCACGTGCTCAGCAATGGAACGATCCCCGAGCGATGGCGCTGGTGGACGCCGCCATTGCTCGGCGCGCCGCACAGTTGGCCGATACGGGGCTGGCCGGCTACAAGGCCAACGCCCACGGCTTCCTGACCTTCCTCGCGCAGATGGGCGACCAGCTCGACGAACCGCCCAAAGTCGTTCGCACCGACGAACTCGCTGTGGAAGTCTATTGGCGCGCGCCAAACATGAGCAAGCAGCGGATCGTCGGTCGTCGCGACACGTTGCTCCTCCCGACGGACATCGAGTACCACCAAGACCACCTCGCCATCGTCCAAAACAACTTTCCGAGCATCATTCGGCTCGGCAATGGCGACGAAGTCCAGGACGTCCCGCACCCGCTGTCAGTTGCTGGCCGATCCGCGTACGACTTTGCCGCCACCGACTCCTTCACCATGCGGACGATCGACCGAACCTTCGAAGTCATCGAGGTGAAGGTTCGCCCGAAGGATGACCGAAAGCCTCGGGCAGTAGGAGCGGTGTACTTGGACAAATCCAATGGCGTCGTCGTGCGCATGGCCTTCAGCTTCACCCGCGCCGCCCTCAAGGACGAGCAGCTCGAAGATGTCTCGGTCATCCTCGAGAACGGTCTGGTCGCCGGGCGGTTCTGGCTCCCTCGCCGCCAAGAGATCGAGATCCGCCGCACGGGCTCGTGGATGGATTTCCCCGTGCGCGGGATCATCCGCGGCCGATGGGAGGTGACCGACGCCGAAGTCGTGGAGCCGCAGCCCGCGCTTTTCTACGCAGGACCAGAAGTCGTCTCGCTCCCTGAGCCACAGCTCAAAAACTTCAAGTTTTCCGGTGATATTCTCGCGAGCCTCCCCGGCGACGTCACGCTGAGCGCGGACGACGGCGTCCGCCGCGTTCAGGATGAGGCCCGCGCGCTTGTGCGCGCCGAGGCGCTCGCGCGCACGCAACGCACGGTGCCGAGTGCTCGTGGGATTAGCGACATCATTCGGGTGAATCGCGTCGAGGGAATCGCAATCGGTGGCGGCGTCGCGCGCGCGTTCGGCGGAGGATTCGTCGCTGCCGCGCGCGGACGATACGGCCTCGCCGATCACGCGATCAAGCAGCAGTTGTCGGTCGGCTGGCAGCGGGCCGACGGCTCAGGCGTCAGCCTGGCCGGCTACAACGATTTCCGCGACGCGGGCGACGAAGCCGAGGTGTCCCGCGTCAGGAACACAATCGCGGCGCAGGAGTTTGGCACGGACCTCACAGATCCGTTCGCCGTTCGCGGCGTGGCACTCACGTGGGATGCTGGGGTCCAGTGGGGAAATCGGTGGAAGCTCACGGCGGCGCGCGAACACGAGTCGCCCCTCGGTGTGCACGCTGAACCTGCCTCCGGCCGGTATGCGCCAACGCTGAATGTCACGAATCTCGACGTCAGCAGAGTTTCCCTCGACGTTACGCGCACCAGCGCCGCGCCATTCCTCGGCTTCACTGTCCGATACGCCGCGAACGTGACCTACCGGCACATGCAGGAGCCGCACTCCCTCGGAAACGTGGACCTGGGACGTGTCGGTCTCACCGCGCACGCCGAACGGACGTTCGGCTCGGATCGCCTTGTCTTGCACACCACCGCGGCGGCGCTGAGCAGCGTCCGCCTCGATGCGACCTTCCCGCAATATGAAGTGACGTTCGGTGGGCCCGTCACCGCCCCAGGTTACGATTTCCATTCACTACGCGGCCGGGCAGGGATCAGCCAGCACATCGAATGGCAAATTACGGTCGCCCAGATTCCAATCTCGCTTGGTCGCTTCGGGCGAAGCTCCGTCCGGCTCGCGCTGGCGCCCTGGGTGCAGCTCACGGCCATTGACGGTCGTTCCGCGGAGTCGCAGTCGCGCGGATTCTTTCCCTCCGTTGGCGTCGGCGCGATCTCGCTGTTCGACGTGCTCCGCGTCGACATCGGTCGCGGCCTCAACAATGGCCGCTGGACCTTTGCGTTCGACGTGACGCGCGATCTTTGGCCTATACTCTGAACATTTTGGTACGGCGTTTCGGTGAACGGGCGCTACTTTAGGCCGTCCGCGGCGATTCCCGCTCGCGGTGACTCGGTGCCCGCGTGCCTCCTCGCCTCTCCAGAATCGTTCCGCACGATGCATGGCTCCTGACGGTCATTGCGCAGGCGCTCACGCCTCAGCAGCGTGCGCAGTTGCAGGCATCACCAGGGGCGAGCATCTGGGACAGCGCGGTCCGGCGAGGATTCCTCACGGACGCGCGCATCCTCGAGCTTCTGGCAGCACGATTCAATCTCCAGCTGGCCGACATTGAAAACGCGACGCCAGCGGCGTGCGCACAGGTGCCGGAGTCGCTCGCACGTCGGTACGCCGTCCTGCCGCTCTCGTGCTCCGAGCAGGCGTTGCACGTCGCCAGCGCCGACCCCCGAAACCTCGACGCTGAACGTGCGCTCGCCTTCGCGCTCGGCCGCCCCGTGCACGTGGTGCTCGCAGCGCCCTCGCGCATCCGCGAGCGGCTCGACGCGTTCTATCGCCCTGCTGATGTCCTCGAGACGCTCCTAGCCAAAGTCGCCGGCTACTACAACATCGACACGGTCTCGGAACCGGCCCCGCGGGAAACACTCGCAGACAGTAACCTCTATCGCGCGACTGAGCATCCGGTGGTGCAACTCGTCGACCGCATGCTCGCTGAGGCCATTCAGTCCGGCGCCTCTGACATACACGTGGAGCCAGAAGAGTCGAACGTCGCGGTGCGCCTCCGGATCGATGGTGTACTCCGGCGCAGCATGCTCCTGCCGCACGCCGCGGGGCTTCCGCTGGTATCTCGGGTCAAGATTATGGGGCAGATGGACATCGCGGACCGACTACGCCCGCAGGACGGGCGCGCCCGCGTCACCGTCAACGGACACCGCGTCGACCTACGCATCTCGACGCTGCCGAGTGCGGGTGGAGAGAAGGTGGTCATCCGAATCTTGGACCAGCGGGGTGCTGCTTTGGCGCTCGACGTCCTCGGCTTCTCACCAAGCGAACTCGAGCGCGTGCAGCAGTTGCTCGATGCGCGCGAAGGACTCCTCCTTGTGACTGGCCCCACTGGGTCGGGAAAGACGACGACGCTGTATGCCATGCTTACGCAGCTGCAGCAGCGTGGGCTCAACATCGTGTCGGTCGAAGATCCCGTCGAGTACCGGGTGTCCGGTATTGTGCAGGTTCAGGTGAACGAGAAAGCGGGGCTCACCTTTCCCGCGGCCCTGCGGTCGATTCTGCGACAGGATCCGGACGTGGTCCTCATCGGCGAGATTCGCGACCGTGAGACCGCCGCCATCGCCATACAAGCGGCGCTCACCGGTCACCTGGTGTTGTCCACCCTGCATACCAACGACGCCATGAGTGCGATACCACGATTGCTCGACCTGGGCGTGGAACGCTTTAAGCTCGCTGGTGCGCTGCGCGGGATTGTCGCGCAGCGCTTGCTCCGACGGCTCTGTGTGCGCTGCACAGCTGCGTCGATCGCCAAGGTCCCGGTGCTCGCCGCACGCTGGTTTCCCGCCAGTGCCACCCGCGCCGTTGCTGTCGGGTGCCCCGCCTGCGGGCAGACGGGCTATCGGGGGCGTCTCTGCGCCTCCGAAGTCGTCGTGAGTACGCCGGAGCTCGCCCGACTCATTAGCGACGGCGCCTCGATCGACGCCCTGATGACCTCTGCCACGGACGATGGCCTGCGGGCCCTCTGGTTCGCCGGCGTGCATCACGGAGCTCACGGTCAGACATCAATCGAAGAGCTCGCGCGCGTCCTGACCCCGCCGTCCGTGCCCCCGTTGCGCTATCAGACCACCACCCATGGCGCGCCAAACATATCTCCCGCAATCGTCGTCGGGAGCACAGCGCCCATTCACGACGAGGTTCGGGCTGTGTTGGAGCGCTTCGGGTACAGTTGGCGTGCGGAGCCCCCTACCGTCCTTGTGGGGCGTGCGCCAGACTCCTCCTGAGAGTACGCGGCCCCAGCACATGGAGTCGCCACCCCGTGCTCCTCGGAGAGTGCATGACTCAGATTGCAGTCGGCGTTGTTGATGTGTTCGTCATTCAGATTGTGCGCGGTCGCTGGCGTGTGCTCGTACTCCGGCGATCCTCCGGCCGCAGCCCAGGGTCATGGGAAACGGTCCATGGAAAGATCGAACGCGGCGAGAGCCCCCCGGATGCGGCACGTCGGGAACTGCGCGAGGAAACCGGGCTGGCGGATGCGCGCCTCTACAGCGTCACCGTGAACCCGTTCTACATCCACGCGACCGGCGCGGTGCAACTCGCGGTGGTGTTTGCGGTATTTGTGGACACCGCCGCCGTCACGCTTGGTGTCGAACACGACGCCTACGAATGGCTCTCACCGACCGCCGCACACAAGCGCTTCACCTGGCCGCGTGAGAGCGACGCCCTTCGCCATATCCAACAGCTGCTGAAAGGGGGCGACGCCGGCGTCGTCGAGGATGTGCTACGCATCCGATAGCCGGCCGTTCTACACCGCTACGGCGATACCTCGTGGAACGTCACCCCAGGCTCGTGGTCGAGCGCCCAGCGCATGCGCCACTCGTTCTCGAATAGCAACAATGGCTGGCCCTTCGAGTCGTACAAGAGCGTACGTGCAGGGTCGCGCGTGGCGCGCGCGAGGTCTGACTCCACGCCGGTGATCCACCGCGGATAGCGCGAGTTGATCTTCTCCAGTCGCGCGGTCACGCCGTACTCGTGGGCCAAGCGGTGCATCATCACATCGAACTGCAGCTGTCCTACCGCGCCCACAATCGGCGTGGGACTCGTGACATCGGTGCCCGACGTAAAGAACACCTGCGCCGCGCCCTCTTCCGTCAGCTGACGAAGCCCCGCGTCCAACTGCTTGCGCTTCATGGGGTCAGACAAAATCACGCGCGCAAAATGCTCCGGCGCAAATCGCGGAATGTTGGCAAACACCACGCCAGGCTCCGTGGCCAGCGAGTCCCCAATGCGCAGCTCGCGGCGATCCATCACCCCCACCACATCGCCCGGCCAAGCCGACTCAACCGCCGTGCGCTCGCGCGCCATAAACGTCTGCGGCGCGTTCAGGCGCACCATCTTGCCCGTACGACCATGCAGCACTTGCATGCCCGCGTCAAACCGCCCCGACACAATCCGCACAAACGCCACGCGATCGCGATGCTTGGGGTCCATGTTCGCCTGAATCTTGAACACGAATCCGGAGAACGCCTCCTGCGCCGGCTCAATCACCCCGCTCGTTGTCTCGCGCGGGCTCGGGGCAGGGGCCAGTTCCAAAAACTCCCGCAGGAACGGCTCCACGCCGAAGTTGTTCAGCGCGCTCCCAAAGAACACAGGCGACAGTTCTCCCGACAGCACTTCGGCGGCATCAAACGGATGGCCGGCCTCGTCAAGCAACGCGATATCGTGCACGAGCCGCTCGTGCGTCTCCAAGCCCAACAGATCGCGCAGCTTCGGATCGGTCAAGCTCCCGACTTCCACCATCGGAACCTTCGATCCATGCGATTCATCGCGCTCGAATAGGTGAATCTGCCCCATCCGCCGGTCGTACACACCAACGAATCCGGCCGATCCGCCTTCCGAATGAAAAATCGGCCAGGTGATCGGATGGCACTTGATCCCCAAGTCCGCTTCCACATCACTGATCAGTGTCAGCGGGTCAGCCCCCGACCGATCACACTTATTCACGAAGGTGAAAATCGGAGTGCGCCGCCGCTTACACACCGCAAACAACTGCCGCGTGCGCTCTTCGACCCCCTTGCGGTTGTCGAGCAGCATCACGGCGCTGTCCGCGGCCACCAGCGTGCGGTACGTGTCTTCGGAGAAGTCTTCGTGACCAGGGGTGTCCAACAGGTTGATCACATACCCGTCGTACTCGAACTGCATCACGCTGGAGGTCACGGAAATGCCGCGCTCCTGCTCCATCGCCATCCAATCGGACGTGGCATGGCGATCCGCGCGCCGAGCCTTCACCGATCCGGCGAGATGGATGGCGCCCCCGTACAACAACAGCTTCTCCGTCAGCGTAGTTTTGCCCGCGTCCGGATGACTGATAATCGCGAAAGTCCGACGCTGGCCGATCGCGGCCAGCAACTGTTCATGCGCGCTCAGCGGACGTCGCGCTCCCCACGCTCCAGGGGCGGCTCGGCATCGTCCGGCACCGCACGATCCTCCAACGGCCCTGGATCGTCCGGCGCGACCTCAGCCGTCTGCGCCAGTAACTCCACCAGCGCCTCGGCGAGTTCGTCGCGCCCTACGCCGGTCGTCGCGCTAAAGCCGATCATCTGCTCTTCATCCAGCTGTAGCGCGATCGCGAGGGCGCGCATCCGCTCTTTCACCTTGCTCGCGCCCAGCTTGTCGATCTTGGTCGCGACCACAATCGTCGGTGTGCCTGTGTCGGCAAGCAGCTCAAACATCGCGTGATCTTCCGGCGTCGGATCGTGGCGCACATCGAGCAGTTGCACGATGCCGCGAAGCGTCGGGCTACGCCGCAAGAAGTTGCTGATCAAGGGCCGCCACTCGGCGCGACGTTCCTTGGAAATCTTCGCGTAGCCATATCCCGGGAGATCGACCAGCACAAACTGGTTGTTCACCCGGAAGAAGTTCAGCTCGCGCGTGCGCCCCGGCGTGTTGGACACGCGAGCGAAGGCTTTGCGACGCACGAGTCGGTTGAGGAGCGACGACTTCCCCACGTTCGAGCGGCCCGCAAAGGCAATCTCGGGCATCTCATGCTGCGGACGCCAACCGTCCACGGTTGCCATGCCCCCGATAAACTCGAGGTCACGAATTACCAATGGATCAGGGGTCGGGCGGTTGGGAGCAGTCTGGTCTTTCATTGTATAAAAGATAACGGCGGGGGAGCCTCCCCCGCCGTTCTTGTGGCTATTTCTCTCGCCGCCGGCCGGCCTACGCTTCCTTTTTCCGACGCTTTGCGCTGAGCTCCAGCAGTGGCGGAGCCCCATTCGACACGCAGGCTTCGCTTACCAGGACACCCGTCACATCGTCGCGGCCGGGGAGGTCGAACATCGTCTCGAGGAGGATTTCCTCAAGAATCGCACGGAGGCCGCGGGCGCCCGTGCCGCGCTCGATCGCTTTCCGCGCAATCGCCTTCAGCGCCGATTCCTCGAACGTGATGTTGACGTCCTCGAGTGCGAACAGCTTTCCGTACTGCTTGGTCAGCGCGTTCTTGGGCTCCTTGAGAATCTGCACCAACGCCTCCTCGTCCAGCGCCTGCAGCGGCACCGTAACGGGGAGTCGCCCCACGAGCTCAGGAATGATTCCGTAGCGCAGCAGGTCGTTCGGCTCAACATCATCAAAGATGTTCACGCCAACCGCTTCGTTCGTGGCGGAATCTGATACCTTGCCGAATCCAATCTGCCGGCGCCCCTTCCGTGCCTCAATGATCTTCTCGAGGCCGTCAAAAGCGCCACCGCAGATGAATAGAATGTCCTTCGTGTTGATCTGGATGTATTCCTGCTGCGGATGCTTGCGCCCACCCTGCGGCGGCACGCTCGCCACGGTCCCCTCGAGAATCTTCAGCAGCGCCTGCTGCACGCCCTCGCCGCTGACATCGCGGGTAATGCTCGGGTTCTCGCTCTTGCGCGCGATCTTGTCGATTTCGTCGATATAGACGATGCCGCGCTCACACTCAGCCACATTGAAATCGCCGGCCTGCAGCAAGCGAACCAAGATGTTCTCCACGTCTTCGCCTACGTACCCCGCTTCGGTCAGCGTGGTCGCATCGGCAATCGTGAAGGGCACATCCAAAATGCGCGCCAGCGTCTGCGCCAATAGCGTCTTGCCGACACCGGTGGGTCCGAGGAGCAAAATGTTCGACTTGTCGAGCTCTACGTCGTCTTCACGACGTGCCGCCGCCGAGTTGATGCGCTTGTAGTGGTTGTACACCGCCACCGCGAGCGCCTTCTTGGCTCCTTCCTGGCCGATTACATACTGATCGAGGACGTCCTTGATCTCCTGCGGAGCCGGAACCGATGTGACAGCCTCTGCCACCTCGCGATCCTCGTCCTCGGCGAGGATATCGTTGCACAACGCAATACACTCATTGCAGATGTAGACCGAGGGCCCGGAGATGAACTTCCTCACAGTGTCCTTGGACTTTCCGCAGAACGAGCACCTGAGGTGCCGATCGTGGGACATCGTCGTCATGAGTCGCGGTCGAGCCTCGGCGAGCAGTGAACCTTCGAAACGGGGGGTCTCAACACAGACCGTACCTAGAGACTCCCCCAGGTCAGACACGTAACATCACCCTGGCTAGGGGCCAATCCAGTCACAGGTTTTGTGAAGAAGCTCACAAAACTGTCATTCGAAACCGTTATTTCGTGGCCGTGAGCGTTGCTGCCGCCGCCACTTCTTCCTTCTTCGTGATCACATGGTCGATGATGCCGTACGTCTTGGCTTCCTCGGAGGACATAAAGAAATCACGCTCCATGTCATGCTCGATCTGCGAGAGCGGACGTCCTGTGTGCTTGGCGTACAGCCCGTTCATCGTGGCGCGGAGATAGAGAATCTCCTTGGCCTGGATTTCGATGTCCGCAGCCGTGCCCTGCGCGCCACCCGACGGCTGGTGGATCATGATCCGCGAATGCGGGAGCGCCGACCGCTTGCCGGTCGAGCCCGCGCTGAGCAGGAACGACCCCATCGAGGCCGCCATACCCATGCAAATCGTGTTCACCGGCGACTTCAGGAACTGCATCGTGTCGTAGATCGCCATGCCAGCCGATACCACGCCACCCGGCGAGTTGATGTAGAGATGAATGTCCTTACCAGGATTATCGGCTTCGAGGAACAAAAGTTGCGCGATGATCATGTTGGCCACGTCGTCGTTGATCGACGTGCCCAAGAAAATGATGCGGTCCATGAGCAGGCGCGAGTACACATCGTAGCTGCGCTCGCCGCGGCTGGAGCGCTCAATCACGTACGGATTCGGAATGATCGGCATATCGTCGTCGTCTCTTGAAGTCGGTGACTTGATCCCGGCACGCTCCCCGAGGAGCGCGCCGAACGTACGTGAACTCTGCTACCGGTGCCCCGTGCCTACGCCTGCTCAACCGTGTTTCTGGACAAGAGCCAGCCGAACACCCGGTCTTCCGTAATCCCGCGTTCGATCTCGCGGAGACGACCAGCCTTCTGCAGCGCGGCGTACACCTGGCCCACATCCGCGCCCCGCGCGGTCGCCATCTCCGCAACCTTTTCATCGACATCCGACTCGGTCGCAGTCAGCTTTTCCTTGGTCGCAATCGTCTCAATCACGAGATCGCGGCGCACCTGACGCTCGGCCATCGTGCGGAACTCCGCGCCGAACTTGTCGGCTTCCGACGCCGGAATCTGATACGCTTCGGCGTAGGCGCCCATCAACTGACGCACCCAGCTCGGCGGCACGTCAAAGGGGTTGGCTTCGATCACCTTTTCCACGAGTGCGGTACGCACGGCGGCGTCGGACTCGCGCGTAGCGTTCGACGAAATGTCCTCGCGCACGGCCGCCAACAGCGCATCCACGGAGTCGAAATCGCCAAGCTCGCGCGCAAGCGCGTCATCAAGCGCCGGAAGTGACTTGCGCTTCACGTCCTTGAGCTCCACGCGTACCGTCTTGGTCTTGCCACGCTGCGCCTCGTCAGGGAAGTCGTCCGGCCACTTCACCGCACGCTCCACCGTCGCGCCCTGCGCCAGCTCCATGATGACTTCTTCGATCGCCGGAATGGCCTGGCCGGAGCCGAGCACGATCCGGTATTCCTTGCCTTCGGGAATCGTGCCGCTGTCGTCGGCGACGGCGAGCATCACCGAGGTCATATCGCCTTCCTTGGCCTTGTCCTCGACGGGCGACCACGCCGCGCGCTGATCACGCAGGTGCTCGATCTGCTCGTTCACCGTTTCGTCGGTCACTGCCGGATTCGTGCGGGTCACCGTGAATCCCTCCACAACAGCGAGGTCAATCACAGGCTTCACTTCGCAGTGCAGCTCAAACGTCAACGCTTCGCCCTCGGCGAACTTCACGTCGTGCGCGTGCGGCTGCGTGATCGGCTCGAGCTTCTCGGTCTCAATGGCGAGCGCGTAGGCCTCGCGCATCAGGCCGTCGAGCGCCTCTTGCTCAATCTCATTGTTGAAACGCTTCTTGACGACCGCTACCGGCGCCTTCCCGGGGCGGAAACCGGCAATGCGCACCTGCTTGGCAACGCGCTTGACCGCCTTTTCCTTCTCCGCGGCAACGCGCGTGGCTGACACCGAGATGCCGAGGCGCCGCTCGGCGCCTTCAGACTTCCGGGAAGTGACTTGGATATCCATGACGTCTAAATGGGTAAGAACCCCGTCGCTGGGAGTCCCGCGACGGGGTAGTTGAGCCGTACATCTATGACGTAAATCTAACCCCGGGACAGCTCCAGTAGGGGGCTAACGCGCACCAGCCCCAGAGCCGGCAGCGTCCCCTGCGCCCGTCGCAGGATTCTGGGCCACGGGCCGCATCGACAGTGCCAACGGGATCCCCATCGCGACGATCCCGCCAGCCCAAGCCCATGTGAATCCATGAGTTACGCAGATCGTGGTCGACAGCACTCCGTTCACGGCATACAGCACTAACGGGAACGGGCTTCTCGACAACTGGCGCGCTACTTCCGACGGCGACACGAAATGCAGCATCACGCGCGCAACCACCGTCCCGGTCCCGATCCAGCCAATCCAGTTCGTCAGGGGCATGCCGTAGAAGAAGCCAGGCGCATGCCAATACCAGTGTGTGGTGACCACCATTGCCGGATCCATGGTGACATCCCAGGCCGACAGAATCACTCCGCCGATCAGTGCCCAGCGCCACCGGCCGAGATTCGAGTCGTCCGCCTTCGCCAGCCGCCCGACCATCGCCAAGGAGCAGTACAGCATAAACGTCCACGACAGCGGAATCGGAAAGGGCACAAGTTCCGCAATCCGATAGCCGAGCAGATTGGTGTATGAGTAGCCACCAAAGGGGTATCCGGTGCTCGTACCGAGCAGCTCCGACGAGAGGGAGACGAGCGACGCGGCCACGAACATCTTGGTCGCGCGTGCGTGGCCAAACCGGCCGGCCGCGTGCAGCAGCGCCGCCAGGAAGCCAAGGCACACCACCAACGGACCGCTCACCTTCCATGAAATTTCGTAGATGCTCCGGTTCGGCTCCTGTTGCAGCCACGCCGGGGGAGGGCCGGAGAGGATGGTCGCGAAGGCCATCGACGCGAAGATCGTCGCCATGACATGCACCAGCAGCATGATCCACGCGGTGCGGTCCATCTTAGAAAGCGATGCCAACCGGTTCACGATGCCATTTCCTCGGGTCTCGATAAAGTCTGTCCGGCCCACTGAATGACCGGTTCGGTCGGGATCGCTTCATCCGGACTCACCGTTCCGTTGCGCCAAATACTCCAGATGAGTCGCCCACGCGCCCACGTCCCCACCCGCGCGCGCGTGCTGAATGAATCGTAGTCAATCGATTCAATCGCGCTGAGAATTTCTGCGTAACCGTCCGCACAGGCGCGCGCGCAACGCTGGGCATCGGGCTCAAGGAGCGCGAGTCCTGGCGCCGCAGCAACGTAGAGGGCACGGGCACGGGCAATCTCGTGTGCCATGAAGGCTTTCCAACGATCCTGCTGTCCGAGCAATCGGTTATGGAGCACTTCCTCCGTGCTGATACCGAAAGCCGCGAGCGAAGCAGCCGGCAAATAACAGCGACCACGCGCCGCATCCTCACCCACGTCGCGCAGGATGTTCGTATGCTGAAGCGCCACGCCGAGGGTGCGAGCAAACCGTAGCGCACGCTGGCGGTCTGCCTCGTCGCCGCTCACGCCGAACACGTAGGTGCACATCTCGCCAACGGAGCTTGCCACGCCCTCGCAGTACGACGTGAGCTCCGCCCACGTCGCGTAATGCGCAGGCGCCAGATCCACCGCCACGCCCCCCATCAGTTCCAGGAGCGCAGACGCAGGAACCCCAAACTCCTTGATGGTCCACCAGAGCTCCCGGTACACCGGCCCCTCGGGGCGACCCTCAATGGCTTCGTGTAGCCCGGACATGTACCCAGCAAGTTCTCGCCGCAGCGTCTCGCGGTCACCGGTCGCGCCACGGTCTACGATGTCGTCGGCTGTCCGGCAGAACGCGTACACCGCAAAGGCGCCGCGCCGCTTGTTTGGTGGCAAGAACCGACTGGCCACGGCGAAGGTCCGCGCGTGGTGTCGGGTGATCGCCTCGCAGTGGCGGGCGTCATTCAGTGTTAGGGACATTACGCCGCGCCTCCAATCAGGTCCGCGACAATCTTCCCGGAACTGATAACCCCCGGCAAGCCTGCCCCGGGGTGCGTGCCCGCGCCAGCGAAATACAAGTTCGGGATGTCCTCACTCACGTTGTGCGGGCGCATCCATGCGGACTGCATGAGGGTGGGCTCCACCGAGAACGCACTCCCGAGATGGCTCGACATCACATCCCGGAAATAGCGCGGGTCCACGCGCCGTTCACTCACGATGTGCTTCGAGAGCTCCGGCATATACCGCTCCTCGAGATACGCGACAATCCGATCTCGGTACTCCTGTGCTTTCGCCTCCCAGTCGACATCACCGGCAAGGTTCGGCACGGGCGAGAGCACATACCACGAATCGCAGCCCTCAGGCGCAAGGCTCGGATCGGTAGCCGTGGGGCGGTGCAGATACAGCGAGAAATCGTCAGAGAGGGTCTTCTTGGTGAAGATGTCCTCAAGCAACTCACGATACCGGGGGCCCATGATAATCTCATGGTGCGCGATGTCGTCGTACTTCTTGTCCGTGCCGAAGTAGATCACGAACAGCGACATCGAATACGCCATGCCCTTCATCTTCCGGTCAGTGTTCTTCTTTCGGTGGCGCGACGGAATCAGCTTCATGTACGTGTTGGCGACATCACCATTGCTCACCACCGCGTCGGCGTTCATCACCGTGCCGTCCGCGAGTCGCACGCCAGTGGCCTTCCTCGTGCGATCGTCCACAAGAATCTCTTCGACCGCGCTGTTCAGGAGGAGCGTTCCCCCGAGATCCTCGAAAAAACGCACAAAAGCGCGCACAAGTGCGCCGGTGCCACCCATCGCAAACCACACCCCCCACTTCTGCTCAAGGTGGTGGATCAGCGCGTAGATCGATGTCGTCTGGAACGGGTTCCCACCCACGAGCAACGGATGGAAAGAAAAGACCTGACGCAGGCGGTCATCCTTCACGTGCTCAAACGCAAACTTCGCGACGGACTTGTCCGAGCGCAGTCGAATCAGATCGGGCAGCACGCGGAACATCGAACGCAGCGTGCTAAACGGCTTGTCGATCAGGCCGAACCCGGTCTTGAAGATGTCCGCGGTCTTCGCCAAGAACTTCTGGTAGCCCGCCACGTCGTCCGGATTAAACTTGCGCACCTGCGCCAGCACGTCAGCGCGGGTGCCGTTGTAGTGAAAGACCGACCCATCTTCAAAGCGCACGTTATAGAACGGATCAATCGGAACCAGCTGCACATAATCAGCGGTCTTTTTCCCGCCGAGCGCAAAGAGGTCGTCGATGAGCCACGGCGCAGTGATAATCGTCGGGCCCGCGTCAAACGTGAACCCATCCTGCTCCCACACGTATGCGCGCCCACCCGGCTTGTCGCGCTGCTCGAGCACCGTAACCTCGTGCCCCTGCGCGCGCAGCCGAATCGCCGCCGCTAATCCGCCGAATCCGCTTCCGATGACGATGACTCGCATGTGCGCCTGAACGCCTACGGGTGGAAAAAAGTTCTCAATGCGAAAGGTGGGACTCGAACCCACACGCCGTATGAGGGCACAGGATCCTAAGTCCTGCGCGTCTGCCAGTTTCGCCACTCTCGCATGCAATATCCCAAACTACATCAACCGGACGGATTTTAGATGGTTACGGTAGTCCAGTTTGTGTTCAGTTTCCGCCGACGCGGAGGTTCACGATGCCCGTCTGACCCACCGTGCCATCAGAATTGTAGCGCGCAATCTTGACGCCGATATAATCCCCCTCCTTCAGCCCGCTGATCACCTTCTGCAAGTCAGCGATCGTCTTGATCACCGTCTTCTGCGGGAACACGACCTCGGTAATCACATCGCCAACGCCAATCGCGCGCGTTGCCGCAGCCGCACCGCCACGCTCGACCTCCTTCACAAAGGCGCCAAACACTTCGGACTTCGCGGCCCTGAGGAGCTCGACCGGCGGAGCGGTCACCGTGATCCCAAGCTTCTTCACCACAGTCGTTGACGCCGAGCCAGTGCTCGGCGCGTCCTTTTCCTTCACCGCCGACGCGACCGTGGCCTTCTCGCCCTCGGCTTCCATCAGCTTGATCTTGAACATCTGCTTCTTGCCGTAGCGCACTCCTTCGAGCTCAACCGTCTCGCCCGGCTGGTGCGTGCGCACAATCCGCTGCAACGTGCTCACACGGTCCACCGGCTTGCCGTCCGCCTTCACAATCACGTCGCCCGGCTGCAGCCCCGCCTTCTCGGCCGGACTGTTCTCAACCCCCTGGAAGTCGCCGATCTTCACACCGGCAATCTCCTTGAGGCCGTTCACCTGTGCGTCTTCCGCCGTGATCTCCTGAATGCGAACACCCATGATCGCGCGGCGTACACGGCCGTGCGCGATGATGTCGTCCATCACCGTCTTTGCGAGGTTGATCGGAATCGCGAACCCATAGCCCGAGTACGTACCGGTCTGGCTGGCGATAGCGCTATTGATGCCAACCACTTCGCCGCGAAGATTCACGAGCGGACCACCCGAGTTCCCTGGGTTGATCGCGGCGTCCGTCTGCAGGAAGTCCTGAATGGCGTACACGTTGTTGTTTAGCCCGCGGAGCTCGTTAGAACGCCCCTTCGCGCTGATGATGCCCGCCGTCACCGTGAAGTCGAGGCCGAGCGGGTTGCCGATGGCCACCGCCCACTCACCCACGCGCACTTTGGAATCGTCGCCGAGCGCGATGGTAGGGAGGTCCTTGCCATCAATCTTGAGCACCGCCACGTCCGTCTGCGGATCCGTGCCGATGACCTTGGCCTTGAAGCTGCGGCGGTCCGAAAGGCCAACGGTCACGCGGTCAGCGCCTTCGACCACGTGGTTGTTGGTGAGCACATAGCCGTCGCTCGAGACGATAAAGCCTGTCCCCGTGGCTTCCGATCCACGCTCCTGCTGACGCGGGTCGTCAAAAAACTGCTCAAAGCCCGGAGGAAGATTCCGCATCTGTGGCGAGCGGGTCGCTTTGCGCGCGTCCGTCTGCGCGTCAATC
>Ga0114966_10001657_pt1 | contig 20354 bp, 18 predicted proteins | sample M_130207_XF_Meta_FD_87029 | JGI IMG/M metagenome (GOLD analysis project Ga0114966, IMG submission 87029) | Freshwater microbial communities from Lake Montjoie, Canada to study carbon cycling - M_130207_XF_MetaG | ecosystem: Environmental > Aquatic > Freshwater > Lake | place: Lake Montjoie... | reverse complement strand
GGTTGATTGCCGCGATCATGCCATCGGCGCCGAGGTTGATATAGCCGACCGGGGCGAACTCATACAGATCGGCATAGCGGTCGCGCGATTCCAGCAGTGCAATCTGCGTCTCGCGCAAAACTTCGTTCTGCATCTCCAGTTCAACCTGGTGCACTTTCAATTCATGCAGCAGTTCCGCCCCCGGGTGCTCACCGGGTTTGGTCTGCGGCGCAGGGTCAATCTGCTGCTCGGCTGCCGCCCGCAGTTGCAGATCGTGTTGTGCCTGATCTTCGGGCAGGTTCATACTTTTGCCAAAGGTTCAGTCGTCACTATCGTCAGCCGGAACATTTTGATATTGTCTTCAGTGGCAACCATGCGGCGGGCGTTACGCCTTACGACGCGGGCCGAGACAGCCGATACGAGCCCGGCCCGGCGCCGGCTGTTGAGCGAAAGAGCCGACCGGCTTTGCGCGTGCGCCTGAGCGAGGCGCGATAATGAATTTGCGATGATTATTCATGAATGCCGTGAGCGGCCAATGCGGCTATATATAGCTTTATACGCCTTAATCTATAGAGAATGGCAGGTTTACCGATTTCTATTGGCTGAAAGGTTCGAAGCGACAATTTATCGTGAAAATGAGAAGTAACAGCCGATGCCAGGTTGTGGCCGAAAGCACGCGCTAAGGCCATGTTCCGCAAAGCGGACCCTGGCAGAAAATGGGATTTTTCCGGTGGCTGGTTAAGGGCTCGGCTGCGAATTCACACTTTCGGCCAAAACGAGTCAGTGGCTGTTACGTTTCAATTTAACTAATTTAACCCTGCTTGCACAATATTCCGGGTCCGCCCCATCCTGGCGCGCCGTGCGCTGGTTTATGCCGTGGCGGTGATGCGCCACTAACTTTGATTAGCGGCGGTTTTCGCCCTCGTCGAACAGTGGTACGGCAAACTGCGGGAAAAGGGTCATGGCAGAGCGCAGGGGAGATGTGGCGCGGCGCCTGGAGGTATTCGCGCCTTGAGTTCCGTCGCGCCGCCGCGGGCGAGTTCGGTTAGGCGGTGGAATCTCCGTGCGGGGAATCCCTGGATTCCGACCGCTTGCTCGAAATGGCCCCGGAATGGCAAGGGCAGGTGGCCAATGTCGATTTTCGACGCTGGCAGGAGCGGCATCAACTTTGCCTCACGGATGCAGCGAAGACCAGCGGCCTGACTCGCCGTACCGTAAGTCAATACCGCACTGGCGCACGGCCCGTTCCGCGCCCCGTACAGCGCTAGTGAATGATGTAGCCGCCGTCGATCACAATATCCTGCCCCTGCAAAAATGCGGGGCTCGAAGTGGCAAGATAAAATACGAGATCGGCAATTTCCTCCGGCTCGCCAAACCGTCCAAGCGGTACTTTATTCAGCAGTTCTTGCGTTAGCGCCGCGCTTCTGACGGCGCTTCTTTGGGTGTCGATCGGTCCCGGACTGATGGCATTCACGATGATGTTCTCGCGCCCGAGTTCGTAGGCCATCGATTTGGTCAGATGTATCAGCGCCGCCTTGGCCAGCCCGTAGAGTGCTTTCTGGGTGAAGGTCACGTGGCCCAGCTGGCTCGCGATATGGATAATGCGGCCACCGCCCTGGCGCCGGAATACCGGCAGCACTGCCTGACTGGCGAAGAACGGCGCGGCGAGATTGATATTGACCCCGAGATCGAATTGCGCGCGCGTGTAGTTGCCGAAATCTTCGGAAATGCGGATCGCCGCGTTGTTGATCAGGACGTCAACCCGGCCAAAGAGGGCGACAGCCTGCGCGATCATGCGCTCCGCTGCACCAGATTCGCCAAGGTCGATCAGCGCAGATTCGATCCGAGCTGCATGCGGCAACGCGCGACATTCAGCCACGGCAGTTGCGAGTTGTTCGGCGGTTCCTTCAGCGACCAGAAACACTGACGCGCCGGCCGCGGCAAATCTCTTCGCGGCTGTGTAGCCGATGCCGCGAGGAGTCGAGGCGCCCGTTACGACGACGACCTTGCCGTTCATATCATGCTTGTCGTTACTCGCCACGGATGCCGGCTTCCCTGATTACGATCGCGAGCTGGGCGGTTTCCGCCTTAAGGCGCGCGGCAAGTTCGGCCGGCGTGCTGGTCTCGCGATCGAGTCCCAGCCGGCCCATGGTGCTTTGCACGTCGGGATGCTCGAGGCCTTTGAGCGATTCGCCGCGGATTCTGTCAACGATACTTTTTGGCGTGCCGGTCGGGACAAACAACCCGAACCACGCGATATTCTCGAATCCGGGATAACCCAGTTCCGCTACTGTCGGCAACTCCGCAGTGACCTTGTGACGTTTGGCGCCGGTTGTCGCCAGCGCGCGCAGGCGTCCGCTGGTGAAGAAAGCCAGGGTCGACGGTACCGCACCGATCAGCACCGGTACTTCGCCGGCGAGCACACCGGCGATGGCCGGGCCCGCCCCTTTGTATGGGATGTGCGTGATCTCGAATCCGGCGCGCCTCTTGAGAAGTTCAGCCGCGAGATGCAGCGAGCCGCCGACCCCGCTCGACGCGTAGTTGAGCGCGCCGGGTTTCTGCTGGGCAAGTGTTATCAATTCCTTGAGAGTCCTGACAGGAACGTTCGGATGGACCAGCACGATGTGCTCGTGGGTGGCGAGGACTGTAATTGGCTGCAGATCCTGTTCAACGCTGAATGGGAGCTTGTAGAGGCTGGGGCTGGCCGTGAGCTGGGTGCTCAAAGCGAGAAACACGGTATGGCCGTCAGGCGTGGCGCGTGCTGCGGTTTCACTCGCAAGGTTGCCGCCGGCGCCGCCGCGATTATCCACGATCCAGTTCTGCCCCATCGCAGTGCCAAGCCTTGGCGTAATGATCCTCGCAAGTGCGTCGGTGGAGCCGCCGGGCGGAAAGCCGACGAGCAGTCGCACCGGACGCGTTGGGTAGGCGGGCTCCGCGCAGTGCGCCATGCCAGCGCACGCAATCAGGAGCGCCGCGGAGATGTTGATGGCGATCGTCATATGGTGTGTCCTCTTGTTCAAGAGGATATAATGACACATTCCGGTACGCGCCAGTGCAGGGCGGTGGCGTCACTCGCAACTGTTCATTGGCCCGAAATACTCCATCGAGATGCCCCACCGTCTGACACCCGCGCAGGTTGCCGCCTATCGTCGCGATGGCTATCTGTTTCCGCTGCCGGCGTTCACGCGCGCGGAGGCTGCCCGCTACCGTGCAGAGCTCGTTGCATTTGAACTCAGATTGGGCGCTCCGCTCACCGCGCAGGAACGCAAGTGGCGGTCGCGCACCTTCCTGTTATTCGGCTGGGCGCAGGAACTCGCGCGCCATCCCGCGATCCTCGACGTCATCGAGGACATCATCGGGCGTGATATCGTGATATTGACCAGCACGTTCTTCATCAAGGAGCCCGGCGCGCCGGACGTGGCGGGCTGGCATCAGGACGCAGCGTATTTCGGTCTCGATCCCAACGACGTGCACGTCACTGCCTGGGTCGCGCTGTCGGAGGCAACTCCCGGCAGCGGTTGCATGCAGATGCTGCCGGGCAGCTATCTTCGCGGTCAGTTGGCGCATGGCAGCGGGCTCGGTTCGAGCGTGAATGCGGCCGGCCAGTACGTGCTGGATCCGCAGGCGGACGGCAGCGCGGCGGACATTGTCCTCGAACCGGGCCAGTTCTCGCTGCACAACAGCCTGACAGTGCATCAGTCCGGTCCGAACGCATCCGCCGACCGGCGCATCGGCATCGGCATCAGTTATATGCCGGCATCTACGCGCCATACGGGTTCGCAGCCGGTGCCGGTGCACCTGGTGCGCGGCAGCGTGCCTGCGGATCATCGATTTCAATTGGAACCCGCGCCCGGCGCGGATTTCGATAGTCAGGCGCTGGCGGTGCACGACGCCTCTTACAAGCGCTTTCGCGCATTGTATGCGGAACAAATGGAGCGGCATGCCGCGCGTTTTGGCGTGGCAATTGCGCCCGGCGTCAAAGCAACTTAGAAGGGAAGGCATCCTGAGGATGGAGATGAGCGTGAACAGACAGTCGGGCATTGCGAAATCTTGGCGGCATGGCGTCAACGGGACGTTGCGTGCCGCTGCGAGTTGTTTGCTGGCGGCTGCCTGCTCAGCGGTTCTCTCACCGGCTGTGCAGGCGCAGACTTATCCTGCCAAGCCGATCAGGCTGATTATTCCGTTCGGCGTCGGCGGATCTTCCGACAATACCTGGCGCATCGTTGCGCCGAAGCTCTCTGAAGCGCTGGGCCAGCAGGTCGTGATCGACAACCGGGCCGGGGCCGGCAGCACCATCGGGGCGGCCTTGGTCGCGAGTGCGCCGCCAGACGGTTACACCCTGCTGGGTACCGCCAACGTGCACGCATTGAGCGGCGCGCTCTACAAGGGATTGTCCTATCACCCGGTCAACGATTTCGATGCCGTCGCCCGCCTGGCGGAACTCGCGACCGTGCTGGTCGTGCACCCGTCGTTGCCGGTAAAGTCGGTGCGGGAGCTGATCTCGCTGGCCAAATCGAAGCCGGGCAGGATCGACTACTGCTCCGCCGGCGTCGGCACCGGGCAGCACATGTTCATGACGCTGTTCATGTCGATGGCTGCAATCGAGATGACGCACGTCCCCTACAAGAGCACCAACACCATGCTGCCCGATCTGATCGCCGGCCGCGTGCAGGCCAATATCTCGGCGACTTCGATCAGCGTGCCGCATGTCACGAGCGGCCGCCTGCGCGCGCTGGCCGTAACATCTGCCCGGCGTTCCCAGTTTATTCCCGAGGTGCCGACCCTGGACGAGGCTGGCGTCAGGGGATACGAGGCGGCGCTGCAGGAAGGGCTGCTCGTCCGCAAGGGTGTGCCAGCTGAAATCATCAGCCGGCTGGAGCGGGAGTTAAAGCGCATCAGCAGCATGCCAGAGGTGCAGAAAAGTCTGCTGGCGTCAGGCAGTGAACCGGCCTTTGCGGCGGCCGATCAGTTCAACGCAATACTCAAAGGCGACTTCGAAAAATGGAGCAAGCTGATTCAGCAAGTGGGGATAAAAGTTGACTGAGCGCCGTATAACTCTATTCGTACAGGCAAGACGCCATAGGATCCTGCATGGCGCCGATCTGATTGTTGCGGTCGCCAAATGGTAACGCTCGTCACCGGCGGGACCGGGTTTGTCGGCATCAACATCGTCGAAGCGCTGCTCGCGCGCGGCGACGAGGTCATCGCGTTCGGGCAGGCGCCGCTGCCGGAGGGCGCGCACCGCGCATTCGCAAAATACGGCAGCAAGCTGCACGTGGTTTTGGGCGACGTGCGTGATGATGCGGCGCTTGATCATTTGTTCACACAATATCGAGTCGAGCGTCTGGTGCACGGCGCGGTGATCACCGCCGGGGTGGAGCGCGAGACACGCGATCCGGACAGCATCATCGACGTCAACGTGCGAGGCACGGTGCGGGTCGTGCAAAGCGCGCACAAGCATGGCGTTGGCCGCATGGTTTACGTGAGTTCGGGTTCGGCATACGGTGAGTCGCTGTTCACCGAGCAGCGCCTGTATGAAGATGTCACCCCGGCGCGGCCGGCCACGCTGTATCAGATCACCAAGCATGCGGCCGAGCGCACTGCGGTGCGGCTGCGCGCGGTCTGGGGGCTGGATCTTGTCTGCGTGCGTCTGGGCAGCGTGATCGGGCCATGGGAGCGGGATACCGGCGTGCGCGACACGCTGAGCCCGCATTTCCAGTTGGCACGGCTTGCGGCTGCAGGCCAGAACGCGCGCTTACCGGCGCGCGAAGGGCGCAAAGACCAGGTATACAGCCGCGATGTTGCCGCCGGGATCGTCGCTCTGCTTGACGCGCCGGCGCTGCGTTACACGCTGTATAACCTCAGTTCCGGGCGCAGCGACGATTGGCACGGCACGCTGGCGGATTGGTGCGGGCACCTGAGAAAAGTCTATCCGGGGTTCGAATTCCGCACCGTCAGCGCGGGCGAGCCGCATGATATTTTCGCCGCCGACAAGGTTGACCGCGCGCCGATGGATATCAGCCGTATCGTGCAGGACGCGGGATTCACGCCGGCCTTCGGACCGGCCGCGGCATACGCGGACATGGTCGACTGGCTGAGGCAGCAAGCATGAATTGCCTGACGTACCGATATCGCGCTTTCTTTGCAGGCGCCCGCGCGTACGGCTATTCTGAAGGCATGAGAAAATACTTTGTATTGATAGCGGGGCTCTGCGTGGTATCCGGTGCCATCGCACAGTCGTATCCGTCGCGGACTATCCGGTGGGTTGCCCCGTCGGCGTCCGGTTCGACGAGCGACATTGTCGCCCGCCTGGTCGCGGAAAAACTCGGCGCTGCGCTGGGGACTACTGTTGCCGTGGACAACCGTCCCGGCGCAGGCGGCAATATCGCCGCGGAGATAGTGGTCAAGTCGGCGCCTGACGGCTACACGCTGCTGACCGGAATTACGCCGCTCGCGGTTAATCCCAGTTTGTATTCAAAATTGGGTTACGACCCGCTGCGCGATCTCGCGCCGGTCATGCTCCTATCCTCGGCGCCGCTGGTGCTCGTCGTCCATCCGTCGATACCCGCCAAAACCGTCCGCGATGTGATTGCTCTCGCCAAGCGCCGTCCCGGCGAACTGACTTTTCCGTCCGCGGGCAATGGCACTGCTTCCCATCTCGCCGGAGAAATGTTCAAGATGATGGCCGGCGTCGACATGCTGCATGTGCCGCACAAACTGGTAATGCAGGGCGTGCTCGATCTCGTCAGCGGCCGCATGAGTCTGATGATCAACGTGCTGCCGGAAATGCTGCCTTTCATTCGAAGCGGCAAGCTGAACGCGATCGCTGTCACCAGTCTGAAGCGTGCGGAAGTGACGCCTGAACTGCCGACGATCGACGAGTCCGGATTGCGTGGTTTTGCGGTGACGTCGTGGCAGGGCGTATTGGCGGCAGCGAAAACGCCGCCGGAAATTATCGTGAAGCTCAACGAAGAACTGGGTAAAGTCCTGCGCGCGCCCGAGATGCGCACGCGCATGGGGGAATTGGGGCTCGAAATCGTGGCGGGCAGTCCGGAGCAGTTCGCGCAGCACCTGCGCAGCGAAACGGAGAAATATGCGCGCATTGTGAAAGCATCAGGCACCAAGCTGGATTGATATCAGTGCCGCATGAAAGCGCGGAAATGAAAATACTGACGCCGCAGCAAGTCGATCAATACGCCGGGGAAGGCGCCACGCATCCGCTACGCGCTGTTTGGGCCGAATGCGTCGATCATGACAATTATTTCGATCAGGAGCCGCGGCCACTTTTTGATTTTGATCCCGCGGTCGATGTGTTCCGCCAGGACGCAACCGCAGGCTACTACGCGGCGCGCGACGAGCAGCTCAGGCTCAAGTCCAGAGTTGCCTCTGCGTCGGCGGCGAAGTAAGTGATGCCGGGGTTAACTGCGGAATCGCCGCCATGATGCCTCACGCCGCAGGGGGCGAAGCGGCTGACGCACGACTCACCATTGCACAGCCCGATGACTGGCACCTGCATGTGCGGGATGTCCCCTACATTGCGTCGGTGCTGCCCGGCACGCTGCGCTGCTTTCACCGCGCGGTCATCATGCCGAACCTGCATCCGCCGGTCACGACGGTGGCAGCGGCGGCGGCCTACCGGACGCGCATATTGCAGGCGGTTCCCGCCGGCACGGATTTCGAGCCACTGATGACGCTGTATCTGAGCGACAGCTTTGATGCGGCAGAGATTCGCGCAGCGAAGGACAGTGGGTTTGTCCACGCCGTCAAGCTTTACCCCAAAGGCATTGCCCACGCCGGGCAACCGGGCGTTACCGCGATCGAGCGTTGTTTTCCGGTGTTCGAGGCGATGGAGAAACATGATCTGCCGCTCCTGGTGCATGGTGAGACGACCGATGTCGCGGTGGATGCATTCGATCGCGAGGCGGTTTTTGTCGAACAGACATTGAACCGCGTCGTCAAGCAGTTTCCCGGATTGCGCGTGGTCGTCGAGCATATTTCCACGCGCGAGGCGGTCGACTTTGTATTGGCGGCGGGCGCCAATGTCGCCGCGACGGTTACGCCGCAGCATGTGCTGCTTAACCGGAATGCCTTGTTCGAAAAGGGCTTTCGTCCCCACCACTATTGCATACCGCTGCTCAAACGCGAAGTGCACCGGCTCGCGATATTGGGCGCCATCACGTCGGACAGCCGCAAGTTTTTTCTGGGCACCGACAGCGCTCCGCACGTCAGGGAACTGAAGGAGCATGCGTGCGGCTGCGCCGGCGTTTACACCGCGCATGCGGCGATCGAACTCTATGCGATGGCGTTTGACACGGCGCGCGCACTGCACCGCCTCGAAGCGTTTGCGAGTTTCAACGGCCCGGATTTTTACCGCTTGCCGCGCAATACCGCCACGATTACGCTCGAAAAGAAGGCGTGGCAGATGCCGGCGGAAATTCCCTATGGCGATGGCGAAACGCTCGTTCCGCTGTTCGCCGGGCAGACATTGCCGTGGCGGCTGGTTGCCTGAACCTGTTGCCGTCTTTCACTGAATACTTTTCAACCGACAGAACTCCAGGAGTCACCATGTCAAGGATTATGAGTATTTCCGCCGTCACTCTGTTGAGCGTGATGGCGGCAGCCAATGCGCAGACGTATCCGGCCAAGCCGGTGCGCATCATCGTGCCGTTCCCGCCTGGCGGCGGCACCGATATCGTGGCGCGCGCGGTGGGCCAGAAACTGGGCGAAGCCCTCGGCCAGACTTTCGTGATCGACAACCGCAGCGGCGCAGGTGGAACCGTCGGCTCGGAAGCGGCTGCCAAGGCGCCCGCTGACGGCTATACGCTGGCCATGGCGACCTCCAGCACGCATGGCGTGGCGCCCAGCTTGTATACAAAACTGGGCTACGATCCGGTGCGGGACTTCGCAGCGGTGACGCTGGTCGCGACGACACCTTTCGTGCTCGTTGTGCATCCGTCGCTGCCGGTGAAGACGGCGGGTGATCTGATTGCTCTCGCTAAACGCCAACCCGGGAAATTGAACTACGCGTCGGCGGGCAACGGCAGTTCCAACCATCTCACGGTCGAGATGTTCAATATGATGGCAGGTGTCAAAATGACGCATGTTCCTTACAAGGGCAGCGGGCCTGCGCTGGTGGACCTGATGGCAGGGCAGGTCGACCTCGCAATCAACGATATGTCTTCGCTGCTCAATTTTGTCAACGCGGGCAAGATGCGCGCGGTGGCGGTCACCAGCACCGCCCGCAACCCGGCGTTGCCCAACGTGCCGACGGTGGCGGCGTCCGGGCTGCCCGGGTATGACGCGGAGGCGTGGTATGGCGTAATTGCGCCGATCAAGACCCCCGCGCCGATAACGGCGAAGTTGCAGGAGGAGATTGTGAAAGCCATGCGCGTGAGCGACTTGAAAGAGCGCCTGCATACCCAGGGTCTCGACGCGGTGGGCAATTCCCAGGCGGAGTTTCTGGCCTACATGCAGCGCGACATCGCCAAGTGGGCAAAGGTGGTCAAGGCGTCCGGCGCGCGCATAGACTGAGACTGCAGCCGCAACCAAAGGAACGACATGGATCCACTGATGAAGCTGCCCACGCATGACCGCTATCCGTTTTCGTATATCGATGACCGACCCGACTACAGCTGGCCCGGCGGCAAGCGGCTGGCCTTTTTTGTCGGCACCAATCTGGAGTATTTCGCGTTCAAAACCGGCGATGGCGCTCTCGACAACGCGGTGGTCAACGCCAGGCAGACGCACCGCAATTACGCGTGGCGCGATTACGGCCTGAGGGTGGGGTTGTCGTATCTGCTCGACATGTTCGATGAACTCGGGTTGCCGGCCGCGCACAATACCAACAGCCTGCTGTACGACTACCGCGCCGAGATTTTTCCGCGCATCCGCAAGCGCGGCGATGAGATCGTGGGACACGGCCGGACCAACTCCGAGCACCAGGACCATATGTGGGAGGTCGATGAAGCGCGCATGATCAACGACGTCACCAGCGCGATTGCGCGTCACGAGGGAAAACCGCCCGCCGGGTGGATGGGGCCGGGGCTGAGCGAGAGCAACGTGACGCCGGACCTCCTGCATGAAGCGGGCTACAAATATCTGATGGACTGGCCGTGCGACGATCAGCCGATCTGGCTGAAAACCCGCAGCGGCCGCATTCTGGCGGTGCCGTACTCGATCGAGATCAATGACGGCCCGGTCATCGCGCGGCGGCAGCACAGCGCGCGCGAATTTGCGGACATGATCGTGGATCATTTCGAGGAGTTGCTGAAGCAGTCGGTCAAGCGCCCGCTGGTATGCTCGGTGGTGATACACCCGTTCATCATGGGGCAGCCGTTCCGGCTGCGCGCGTTGCGCCAGGCCCTCGAACACTGCGTCAGGCATCCGCAGCGCGAGCAGGTCTGGTATACCCTGCCGTCGCGTATCGCCGAGCACTGCTATGCGCTGCCGGACGGCATTGTGCCGGGATGCGCATGACGCTCGCCGAAGAGCTCGCCGCGCGCATCGCCGCGACCGGCTTTGACGCGATTACGCCGCAGGCGCTGCATTACGCCAGGATCGGCGTGCTGGACACGCTGGCGGTAGGCATTGCCGGTGCGGGCGAAGAGGCCGTGTCGATTGCACAGCGGGTGACGGGCGCTGCAGGCGGTCCTGCCTTGCTGTGGGGCTCAGATCGGCGGGTCGGCGTGCTCGATGCCGCATTCATCAACGGCATTGCGGCCAACGTGCTCGACTTTGATGACTGTACCGACAATCTGGGCGGTCATCCGTCTTCGCCGGTACTGCCCGCGCTGATCGCGCTCGCGGAAGAGCGCGGTGCAAGCGGGCGCGATGTGATCACGGCGTATGTCGCCGGCTTCGAGACTGAGACCTGTATCGGGCGCGGGGTGAACTTCCATCATTACGAGAAAGGCTGGCATCCGACCGCGACGCTGGGCGTGTTCGGGGCCGCCGCGGCGTGCGCCAGGCTGATGAAGTTGAATGCGGAACAGACGACGCGCGCGCTTGCGCTGTGCGCGTCGCTGGCGGCCGGCGTCAAATCCAATCTGGGCTCGATGGCCAAACCGATGCACATCGGCCACTCGTCGCGCAACGGTCTCCTGGCGGCGCGCCTCGCCGCCGAAGGATTCACCGGCAATGCCGACGCGCTTGAACACCATCATGGGTTTCTGGAACTCTTCAACGGGGCAGGCACCTACGACATCGGCCGCATACTCGCCAAGTGGGGCACGCCATGGGATATCGAGATGCCCGGCATCGCGATCAAGCAGTACCCATGCTGCCTCAGCACGCAGGCAGCTGTCGACGTCATGCTCCAGCTGACGCGCGAGCATGGCCTTGAGGCGGGCAAGGTCGCGCGGGTGGATGCGCGCATTGCTGCACGGCGTCTCGCGCATACCGACCGGCCCTCGCCACGCAGCGCGCTGGACGCGAAGCTGAGCGCACAGTACGTGCTGGCGCGCGCGCTCGTCAATCGCGAAGTCAACCTGCCGCATTTCGAGGGCGACAGCTACCGCGATCCCGCAATCCAGCCGGCGATGACGCTGATGCATGTCGTTCCGCTCGATGCGCAGACGCTGGCGCGCGAGGGGGACTCTTATGCCGATGTCGTCGTTACACTGCATGATGGCCGTACGTTCGAGGGAAGCATAGAGCGGCCGGTGGGGCATCATGCGGGTGTGCCGTTGGCAGCCGCTCTGCACCGACGCAAGTTCGAAGGCTGCGTGCACCGGCACCTGGGGCGGCAGCAGATGGATGATTTCTACGGCGCGGTGCAGTCGCTGGAGAACATCAGAAACGTGCGTGAGCTGACTGCCCACATCGTCGTCGCAGCAAGCCGGCCCGCCGCACGCGCGGCGGGTTAAGGTGATGCAATAGCGTCAATTTGCCAAACAATTCAGTATCCACAAGGTCACTATGAGCCCAGCATTGCACGTCACATCGCGGTTAGTCATCCTTGGCGCAGCGATCGTGGCTATTGAGCCCGTCGCAGCGGCAGAGCCGGCGTATCCAAGCCGCCCGCTGCGCGTCGTGATTCCTTTTGCGCCTGGCGCATCGAACGACATTACGGCACGGCTGATTGCGCCGCGCCTGTCGGATGCGCTGCGCGTTGCGGTCGTGGTCGACAACCGCGCGGGGGCCGGTGGGGTGCTGGGCGCGGATCTCGTCGCCAAGGCGCAGCCGGATGGCTACACAGTACTGATGGGAAGCCCGGGGCCGCTCACGGTTAATCCCGTCATGATTTCCCAGCTCCCGTATCAACCGAAGCGGGATTTCGCGGCGGTTACGCTGATCGCGATGGTGCCGCTGATCCTGCAGGTGAACCCTGCCATACCTGCCAAATCGGTCCAGGAGTTGATCGCGCTGGCGACCGCGGCACCCGGCAAACTCAACTACGCATCCGCGGGCGTGGGCAGCGTGCCGCATCTCGCCGGCGAGCTGTTCAAGCTCATCGCCAAGGTCGACGTGACGCATATTCCCTATAAGGGCAGCAGCCCGGCGATTACGGATCTCCTCGGCGGGCAGGTGTCGATGTTTTTCGACAACATGGCGTCGGCAGTGCCGTACGTTAAGGCAGGCCGCCTGCGCGCGTTGGCGATCACCACACCGAAGCGCTCGGCGGTTTTGCCCGACCTGCCAACGATGATAGAGGCTGGCGTGCCGGCGTATGAGGCTTACTCATGGAACGGCGTCGTGGTCCCGGTGGCCACCCCGAAGGCCGCCGTCGAGCGCCTGGCGAAGGAAATTTCCGCGGTGCTTGCCCACCCCGAGATCCGCGAGAAAATGAACGCGCTGGGCGCGGAAATCGTCGCCAGTTCGCCGGCGGCATTTGCGGCCTTCATTGACAAGGAAACCCAGAAGTGGGGGCAGGTGGTGCGTGCCGCGAACATCAAACCCGAATAAGCAGGAGAATATTTTTGTCATCAACTGAGCTAGATCAACTGACGTCCGCGGTAGATGGCGCCATGGTGCTCGCCGAGCGGCTTTTCACGGATCTGCGCACCCATACGGCGGCAGAGGAAGGTGTGAGCCGCGAGTCGTACGGCGCGGGTGAGCAGTATGCGCACGATCAGGTGGCGGCCGCTGCCGCCTCGCTTGCGCTTGAGATTGCGGTGGATTTTGCCGGCAATCTGTATTTGACGCTGCCGGGACGCGACCGGACGCTGCCTGGCTGGATTACGGGTTCGCATCTGGATTCGGTGCCCAATGGCGGCAACTATGATGGCGCCGCGGGCGTCATTGCCGGAGTGGCCGCGCTGGCCGCCATGCGCAGTTCGGGACTCGTGCCGGCTACCGATGTCACGGTCATGGGCATCCGCGCTGAAGAGGCGAGCAGCTGGTACAGCGGGAATCACGGCGGCCATCTTGGCAGCCGTACTGTGCTGGGGATGCTGGAGCCGGGAGAACTGCAGGCGGCGATCAACGTGAAGAGCAATCGCACGCTGGCCGCGCATATGCGTGAGGCCGGATTCGATCCGGATGCCGCCAGCGACAAGAGCAAACTGCTGCCGCGAAGCAAATATAAAGGCTATCTGGAACTGCATATCGAGCAGGGGCCGGTGCTGGACAACCGCGGCATCCCGGTCGGCATCGTCACCGGGATCCGGGGCTCGGCCCGCGCGCGCAATGCTTGCTGCATCGGCGCCTACACGCATTCCGGCGCGGTCCCGCATGAATACCGCAGCGATGCGGTACTGGCGACCGCTGAACTGTGCCATCGTCTCGATCAGGCATGGGAAGACGTGCGTCGCAGCGGCGGCGATCTGGTCTTCACCGTCGGCAAGCTCTATACCGACCCTGGCGCGCATTCGATTACCAAGGTGCCCGGGGAAACGCGCTTTACCATCGACCTGCGCAGCCAGGATCTGGCCACGCTCGAAAAAATGGTGGCGCTGGCGCAGGATCTCGCCGCAGAGATCGGCGCCCGGCGCCGCGTCAAGTTCGATCTCGGGCGGTTCAATATTTCCGAACCCGCGCAGATGGACGCGGATGTCCGGCGACGGCTGGTCGACGGCGCCGCCCAACTCAATGTTGCGCAGATGTCGTTGCCAAGCGGCGCGGGGCATGATGCGCAGGATTTCGCACTGGCGGGTTTCCCGGCTGGCATGATATTCGTGCGCAATGCGCATGGCAGCCACAATCCCCATGAAGCGATGGCAATGCCGGACTTTGCGCTGGGCACGCGGCTCCTTGCCTGGATGCTGTTGAATTGAGGCCGCGATGACTGCCCGCACGCTACCGCCTCATCGCATGGGCGCCGCGACCGCGGCGGCCGAAATAGCTGCCGGACGCCTGACCTCTGAAGCGCTGGTGCGCGATTGCCTCGATCGCATAGCCGTGCGCGAAGATGCGGTGCAGGCGTGGACCCATCTTGACCGCGATGCCGCCCTCCGCGCGGCGCGGGACCTCGACAAGAGCCAGTCGCTTGGAGCGCTGCATGGCGTGCCACTCGGCGTCAAGGATGTCATCGATACGCACGACATGCCCACGGCATACGGTTCGCCGATTTATCCGGGTCACCAGCCAGCGGCGGACGCCGGATGTATCGCCATGGCCCGCGCGGCCGGCATGCTGGTGCTGGGCAAGACGGTGACGACCGAATTCGCGACGAGTTATCCCGGCAAGACGCGCAATCCGCACAATCCCGCGCATACGCCGGGCGGCTCATCGAGCGGCTCGGCGGCAGCGGTCGCGGATTTCATGCTGCCGTTGTCAGTCGGCACGCAGACCGGCGGCTCCGTCATCCGGCCGGCAAGTTTTTGCGGCGTCGTCGGCTTCAAGCCGAGCTTCGGGCTGATCAACCGCAGCGGCGTCAAGCAGCTTTCCGACACGCTCGATACCGTGGGCGTATTCGGCCGCGAGGTCGCAGATGTTGCGCTGCTCGCCGCGGTGTTGAGCGGGCGCGGCGATCTGACCGTGACGAAACCGGGTGCGCCGCCGCGCATCGGATTCTGCCGCACGCCGGACTGGGCGCAAGCTGCTGCCGAGACGGTGGCCGCGCTTGAACAAACCTGCGCAAAATTGAGTGCGGCAGGCGCCGCGGTAACGGACTGCAATCTGCCGCCTCTGTTTGCCGAACTCGGCGCAGTGCATCGCACGATCGAATATTTCGAGATTGCGCGGGCGCTGCAGCATGAGTATCGGCACCATCGCGCGCTACTGTCGGCGGGACTGGCAGCGCGTGTGGAGGCCGGGCTGGCGTGCCCGGGTGAAGACTACGAAGCCGCCACCCGGCATGCCCGCGACTGCCGCGCGCTGATCGATGACTGCTTCCGGGAATTCGACGTGCTGCTGACCCCCAGCGCGATTGGTGAAGCGCCCGCCGGATTGAGTTCGACCGGCAAAGCCGTGTTCAATCGCATGTGGACATTGCTTGGTCTGCCGTGCATCACGCTGCCGCGTTATCGTGGCGAGGCGGGGCTCCCGATTGGAATACAGATCATCGGCCGTTTTCGCGCGGACCGGAAAACGCTGGATGTCGCGGCGTGGGTCGAGCAGGAGTTCAGGCGGCAGTCCTGACGTAGCGGCTCACCAGCAGATCCACGTTGTCTCTGGCGTGCGGCGCTACGCTGGCATTCCACGGTGCCTCGGAAAGTTCGCGCCATTCCGGCGATGTGGCATTTTCCAGCGCGTCGAAGTGATACAGCGCCGCATATTGGTGCGTTCCGGCTGCTGCGTGAAACAGGCGTCCGCACTGGAAACCGGGTACCGCGGCAAGTGATGCTGCATGTGCGGTGAACCAGCCCGCAACTTCAGTCGCGAATTCCGACTCGAGATTAATCGCGCGGATTAAGAGCGCACCTGCGCCGGGAGGCGGCATTTGATTGCCGGGAACGATCTGCTCTGCTTCCATGCGCACCAGCTTGATGCAGCGCCAGCCGACGCGCCGTGTCCACGGTGAGTTGTTCTCGTAGCCGATCGCCAGATAGCCGGGACTGCGCAGCACCGCGATGGACGATAGATCGTACGTTGTAACGGAAACCGCGTTGCGGTCCGCGCCCAGCCATCGCCGGCAATCGAGAAAACCGGGCACGCGCTTTCGTTCCGGAATATGCTCGGTGTCATACCAGTCGTGAAACTCGTCTGCCGCCACCGGCGAGTAATCGAAACACGACAGGAGCAATCCGAGCGGCCGGGTCATTGTGCGAATCCCGCGTAGCAGGGTTGCTTCACGTGGCGTGTCCCTGCGCAAAACATTGAGCGGAGCGGACTGCGCTGATAAGATAGAGCCATTCTGCAGCGCTGTATTCCTTGTTTGAACAATTCCATCTTATCAGGTTCATGATGATGCCGATGACACGCCGTATTGCGTTAACCCTTGCAATGTCTGTTGCGGGCAGTGCAGGGGCGGCCGAGTATCCGGTCAAGCCGATCCGGATGCTGGTTGCGTTTGCGCCCGGCGGCGGCACCGATATCATCGGCCGCATTGCGGCGCAGGGCATCACCGAGAATCTCGGCCAGCATGTGGTGGTCGACAACCGCCCGGGCGCGGGCGGCAACATCGGCACCGAAATGGTGGCCAAGGCACTGCCTGACGGCTACACGCTGATTACCGCCGGTACCGGCACGCACGCGATCAACCCCTCGCTGTATGCAAAAATTCCATATGACGCCGTGCGCGACTTTGTGCCCGTTTGCCTGGTCGCCGAAACGCCTTATCTGATGGTGGTGCCGGTGTCCGTGCCGGCACGGACGGTCAGGGAATTTATTGAGTTGGCGAAGGCTGCGCCGGGCAAACTTAACATGGCGTCCTCCGGCGCGGGCGGCATGCCGCATCTTTCGGGCGAGCTTTTCAAAATCATGACGGGCGTGCAGTTGACGCATATTCCCTATAAGGGCACCGGTGCGGTATTTCCGGATCTCATCGCCGGCCGCATGCAGGTGACGTTCGGCGACATCGTGGCGACGTACCCGTACGCCAAGGCCGATCGTCTGCGTGCGCTGGGGATCACGTCGCCGAAACGCGCGGCGCAACTGCCCGACATTCCCACCATTGCCGAGAGCGGCGTGCCGGGTTACGACGCGGTGGGCTGGTTTGCCGTGTTCGCGCCGGCGAATACGCCGGCGCATGTGGTCGCGAAACTCAACGCGGCGATCGTCAAGTTCGTGCGCAAGCCGGAATTGAAAGACCGCCTCGCCGCGCTAGGCGCTGAAATCGTCGCCAGCAGTCCCGACGAGCTGGCGCGGATTCAGCGCAATGATATTGCGCGCTGGGCCAAAGTCGTCAAAGAATCCGGCGCGAAGGCGGAATGATGAACGCACAGCCGGCAGCAGCACAGAACATGGGCGCGGGTTTGACCGCGGCGCTGGTCACTCGCACGCGCGCTATCACTTATGGCGCCTTGCCCTCCAACGTGCGTGAACTGGCGCTGCAGTGTGCGCGTGACTGGTTTGCCGTGACCATTGCCGCTGCCGACCAATCGTTGCCGGCGTTGCTGCTGGAGCATGCGTTGGCGGAGGGCGGCAGGCCGCTCGCGAGCATTGTCGCGCGCAGCGCAAAAGTCGCGCCCCTGCAGGCGGCGCTCATCAACGGCGCCACGGCGCACATGCTGGACTACGACGACGTCAATCTGAGCATGAACGGGCATCCGTCGGCCGTCATCATGCCGGCTTTGCTGGCGGCAGCGGAACCGCTGCACGCTGCGGGTGCGGATTTGATTGCCGCGTTTGTCGCCGGCTATGAAACCGCATGCCGTGTCGGTTTGCTGGTGGCGCCGGGACATTATGCGCGCGGTTATCATGCGACTGCGACCGTCGGAGCAGTCGCTGCGGCAGCTGGATGCGCGCATCTGATGAAGCTGAACGCCGCGCAGACGGCTGCGGCTCTTGGGATCGCAGCGACGCAGGCGGCGGGTCTGAAGTCGATGTTCGGCACCGAATGCAAGCCGTTTCACGCCGGGCTGGCAGCGCAAAGCGGATTGCGCGCGGCCCAGTTGGCGGCGCGCAACATGGATAGCCGCAGGGATGTGCTCGAGTGCGCGCAGGGATTTGCCGCGACGCTGAGCCCGAATTGCAATCCGCAGGCAATCCTCGGCAACCCGGACAAGTTTTACATTCTGGAAAATCTTTTCAAGTATCACGCGTCTTGTTACGGTACCCACTCCGCGCTCGAATGCGTGCGGCAGTTGCGCGAAGCGCACGGCGTGGAACCGGCGATGATCAAACACGCAATCGTGCGCGTTGAGCAGGGTTCAAACGGCGTGTGCAATATTCAGAATCCGCGCAACGGGCTGGAGGCCAAATTCAGCGTGCGGTTCATGACCGCGCTTGGGCTTGCTGCGGTGGACACGTCGGACCTCGCCGTTTACTCCGAGGCCACTGCGGCTGAGCCGGCTTTGTGCGCGTTGCGCGATCGCATCACAGTCGAACTCGTCAGCGGCTGGACCAGCATGCAGACGGAAATCATACTCGAACTCGTTGATGGCAGGCGGTTAACGGCCATGACCGACGCAGGTGTTCCGGCCACGGATTTTGCCGGGCAGGGGCGTCGCGTCACCGCGAAATTCGAGCGCTTGGTCACGCCCGTACTGGGTGCGTCACGCGGTCGCGATTTGCTGTCGCTGTTGCAGCGTCTCGATCAGACCGGCGTCGATGAACTGATGGCGGCGGCATCATTGCCGGCAGGAGCGTAGGTTAGTGGATCAGACCGAACAGCAAGTCGCCACGGGCATCCGCAATTTGTTGGCATGGGCGCATGCCGCGCAGAGCGCGCCAATTCCCGCGGCGGTTCTGCACAAAGCCGCGATAGTGATTGCGGACAATCTCGCCGCCACGGTCGCGGCGCGCGAGGAGCCTGAAGTCAGGCGTGTCCACGCGCAACTGCTGGAAGCGGGCGCCCGTGCGGAAGCCACGATTTTCTGTGGCGGCGCACGGCGCACGGATCGCTACTCCGCCGCGCTGGGCAATGGAATTGCCGGAAGCTGGTGTGAACTCGATGAAGGCTATCGGCTGGCGCCCTGTCATGCCGGCCTCTACACGGTGCCGGTCCTGCTCGCCGAGGCCGAGGCACTCGGTCTTACATTCGAACAGACGCTGCGGGCGGCGGTCATCAGCTACGAGGTGACAGCGCGGTTTGCGCGCTGCTGGGTATTCCCGCAGTTGACGCTGCATCCGCATCCGCAAACGGCGGCAATCGGTGGCGCGATTGCCAGTGCGGTTGCACGCAGACTGGATCTCAAGCAGTTGACGGATGCGGTGACCTCGGCCGCCACCCTGATTACGGTCGGTGATTACCGCCATGCGGTCGACGGCGCACTCATTCGCAATGTCTGGGCAGCGGTCGGCTCCACCAATGGAATGCGTGCTGCGGAGTGGGCGCAGTGCGGCATCGGGGGTCTTTTGCGCGGGCCGTATGCGGTTTACACCGAGTTACTCGGACAGGCACCGGCGCCGGAATTTCTCGATCGCGAGCTGGGACAGGAATGGGCGATCACCCAGGGTTATCACAAGATTCACGCGTGCTGTCAGTCCACCCATTCGGCGGCCGAAGCGGTGCTCGACGCACGCGGGCGCATGCCGTCCGCCAAAAACGAAAAAAACATCACGCGCGTTACGCTCGAAACGCACCGGCCGGGCATGAGCAACCGCAACCCGGGCACGTCATTGGCGGCGAAGTTTTCTTTCGAGCATGTGGTCGCCACCGCCCTGGCGCACGGGCATGCGGGGCACGCGGCGTTTGCCGCGGCAACGCTGGAGGCGCCGCGCGTCAAGGCACTGAGGGAGAAAGTCGAATTGGTTCAATACGCGCCTTTGTTACCGCGGCCACATGACCGCCCGGCGCGCATTACGCTGCATTTCGATGACCAAAGCACCCTCACGACCGAATGTCTCAGCGCGCGCGGCGGTCCGGACCAGCCGTTTGCCGAAGCGGTCATCATTGACAAGATCGAGCACATCACTGCTGACGTTTACCCGCATTTTCTGCGGCCTTTTCGCGCGCTGCTGGCGGCAGAGCCGGGCGCCAAGGAGAAATCATGGCCCGCGGTCGTGCAGGAAATTACGGAGCGCTAACCCCCATGCCGTCAATCGTCGTCATTCTGCTTTCATTTGTTCTCGCGCTTGTGCCGGCAATGGCAGCAGCGCAGACGTATCCGGCCAAGACTGTCCGTCTCGTCGTTGCGTTTGCGGCGGGCGGTACGACTGACATCCTGGCGCGCGTGCTGGCGCAGAAGCTCACGGCGGCTACCGGGCAGCAATTCATTGTCGACAATCGGCCGGGCGCAGGCGGCACGCTGGGATCGGATCTGGTTGCGAAGTCACCCGCCGACGGCTATACGCTGAACTTCGGTTCAACCAGCTCAATCGCGGTCGCACCGAGCCTGTATCCGAACCTGCCGTACGACCTGCTGCGGGACTTCACGCCGGTTACTGAGCTT
>Ga0114966_10001656_pt1 | contig 20359 bp, 36 predicted proteins | sample M_130207_XF_Meta_FD_87029 | JGI IMG/M metagenome (GOLD analysis project Ga0114966, IMG submission 87029) | Freshwater microbial communities from Lake Montjoie, Canada to study carbon cycling - M_130207_XF_MetaG | ecosystem: Environmental > Aquatic > Freshwater > Lake | place: Lake Montjoie... | reverse complement strand
TTCATAATCTTTTATTGTATTTCTTCGAAAGGTAAATCTTCAAGAATCCAAGTTATTAATTCTCTATCAATAATTTCTTTCCATATACCGTCTTCAAGTATAAAAAAGTCACTACCTTTGCTATGTTCGCTAAATCTTATCTCCTGTTGAACTCCATTTTTATCTTCTATGGTGCACTCTTTAGTTTCCATATAGTAAACTACTTCAGGTTCAGTTTTTAATTTGTATTGCATATTTTTTAATTTTCTCCTTCGTATTCGTACATTACACCTGTTTCTGGATATAGTATTGAGTATAGCATGTGTGAGCTAACTTCAGGCTTAAACTTTTTCATCATAAAAAAACATTTGTCACCATTACCATTAACGCATTTCCACGTGTATGTTAAATGGTCATCATAGATTGTTTTTTCGGGGTCATCGTATGTCTTAAACTTATAAGTTCCAATTGTGATATCCCAATCTTTTATGATAACAAACATATCTTTTGGGTAGAAGGTTTCAACCGTCACCCATTTTTCATTTCTCCATTCTGATTTATAAGCTGCTACGATTTTACTGAAATCTTGTGAGTAGCTAAATAATGTTAATAGTAAACTTACTACTATGAGTGATAATTTTTTCATTTTTTTAATGTGATTCAATATGTTTATAAAAAAGGTTTGTTATTTCATCGACTTCTTCTTGAGTTTCATTATACTCCATGTCGGAGAACATAACACCATGCACAAACCAACCATCATCTATATCCCATTCACCATAAATTATAAATTCTTTCCCATCAGATGTGTTGCCGATAAACTTTTGAACCATTGATAATGTTTCTGGTTCTTTTAAATTAATATTCATATTTAAAATTTTATAAAACAAATATACATATATAACTCTAAAAATTCAAGAGTTGTTAATAATTTGTGGACAAGGTTGGGTTTGAACCAACATGTTCCGTCGAACCAGTCATGTTATCAATATTAGCTTAATGCAACGTCTGCATACTATAGCCATAACAGCACTGTACGTCTACCATGAACGAATTAACTAGTACTTCATTCTTCCGCCACTTGTCCATTTGTTTTTATTTAAAGATATATTTGTACTAAAACAATACATATTGCTAGTATTATCGAAACAACAACTTTTGTTGTTATTGGTTCACCAAATAAGTAACGACTCATCATAGCAAACACTATTACCCCTAAACTAAACCCAATAAATCTACTCGGCCATATCTTCCCATTAAAAGCCAACACAAAAAACTCAACCGATTTTATATACAACCAAGATAATGGAATTGCAAAAAGTAGTAGTAACACAGGGTATTTTTGATACCAACCATATTTTATATTACCTTGCAATTGTAAAAAGGTTCCGATTTGTGCTATCGTACCATAAAAAACACCTAAAAATAATGAGTTCCAGTTCATTAGTTTATTTAAATAAGTCATTATCTTCAAAAAATTCTTTTATTCTTGGTAGGTATATTATGAATAACACACCTAATAGTACTATTGATAATATCGTCATCAACACAAATAGCGGGTGCCAAAACACCATATAAAAAGCAATAAACAATGCTAGTATTTTTGCTATATTTTTTAATATTCTTTCTTGATTAGGTCTCATGATGATTTTTCATTTTTTGATTTCCAAAACTGGAACCATTTTCTCGTTTTTGGCGGGTTACATTTACTGAAAGGATTATGGCCAAATGATACCTTATTGATGTATTTTGAGGTTAGCATATTAATCATAATCTCGTAGTATTCCTCTGGAATATCCTTAAAATCAGCCGTTATATCAACTTTTAAATCGATGGTACCTTTTTCGGTTTGAATACTAAAATACTCAAACATCTTGACTACGGTAGAAGAAGTTACTTGTATTGTATCAGCGTTTAAATTAATTTCCATATTGCAAATATATGTCTTTTTGTGTTAAAAAACAAATTTTTTTAGGGAAAACTTTATATTTATAATAAACTATTTTTTATGAAAGAACAATTAGTAACAATGATGCTTCAAATACAAAACCAAGTTAAAATTTTACATTGGCAAACATTTTCTGAAGCTAGACACGTAGCATACGGTAATTATTATGACAGCCTTGCTGGAAACATTGATGAATTTATTGAGGTTATGATGGGTAAGTATGGTAGATTTGAATTCACACAAGAAGGTACTAATCTACAGTTATTTAACCTTAAAACCCTAGAAATCAATTCATTCCTAGATACAGTGACTGAGTTCTTAATCAACATGACAGACCAATTAGATGCTAGAAAAGATACAGATTTATTAAATATCAGAGACGAAATGTTAAGTGATACAAATAAATTAAAGTACTTATTAACTCAAAAGTAATTGATACTGTTCTCTGTATTTTAATACAGCCAAATCTTTAGCCTTTGCTTCAATCTCAATATCAAAGTCCAGACCAAAAGTCTGGATTTCTTCATATATGTAGTCAGCATGTGCAGTGGCTATACTTTTTTCATCCTCATGTGTTCTAGGTGAAGACATATGTGTCAGGGGCTTAACATCACCCCAAGTACTATATGCAGTACGAAGAGCAGCTTCCATTGACATATCTTGCGGACCATAATTGAAATGATGCTGGTCGAATACAATAGGCACACCAACCTGCATATAAATCATAGAATATAAATCACCAACGGAGTATTGATTGGGACTATCGTCGTTCTCAACAGTTAATCTAGATATGCATGAATCTGATAATCTACCAATGTTCATGACAAACCTAGCAGCAGCTTCTTGTTTGCTTGGTTTAGTTGTATTGATATGGATATTGATTGGGTAGTAATGTGTTTTATCTAAACCCATCAAGTCCATAAGTTCAGCGTGTTGGTTTAATTCGTAAACTGTCTTCTCAACAACTGCTGGGTTCTCACTAGCAAGTACATTAAACGGGCCAGGATGATACGACACGCGGATGCCATTATCTTTAATCTTATTACCTATTTGTGTAAGGTAGCTACTGATGATATCAAAGTTCGGAAGGTCTTTGAATTTGTATTCGCTCATCCAAGGAAATGAATCTGAAGATAAACGGTAAACAAAGATATTGTTTTTAATATTATAATCTAAAACCTTAAGAGTATCTTTTAAGTTTTCAATTACTAATTCAGAAACGTATGGTAAACCTTTAGCTTGAAATGTTTTTTTAACCATACTACGATTAACACTGATATGGTCTTTCTTTTTAAGACCTTCATTACAACCTAAAGAGATACAACAATAACCGATTTTGTTCATAATTTTAATTTTAGAATACAAAGATAAGTGGTTTATTTTAATTCACCAAATTAATTTAAACAAATTTCATCACAAATAATAAATTCAAAAATTTCATTTTCTTTTGTTACCATTGTTTCTTCGATTATACTAATATTTCTATTTAAAAAGTACAACTTTTTTTCTGTTGCAACCAATTCTTTTTTATCTTGTATCAGTATTGATAGTCGCTTAACTTCTTCTAGGTCTTCAATGATTTTATTTATGTCTTCCCTTAAAAACCATAACTGAGATAGATTAAAACCTTCATTTAATACTGTTGTATCGGCAAGTTCTTTTTCAAAATAAAACATAAGATTAAATTTTAACTATGTGATTGGAAATTAAAAACATTGAAATAAGATAGGACAAATATAACATAGCCCCTATGACTAAAAAAGAAATAAATTTACTTCTAAGACAAAGATTATATACCACACCACCACCAAAAAATAAAATTGTGTGTGTTATTAATAACCCTAGTTGAAACATAACGACTTTTTTAAAGTCATCTGGTTCGGTAATCATATCAATCAGTATTGAAAAAATCCAACCCTTATGAATATCAATCAATAGATATAGCGCAATGATACCACCAAAAAAATTGTGGCTAGAAAAAGTTGGTATTCTGTCGATGCTAAACACATAGAATACTAAAAACAAAGCAGATGCTAGAGGTGCTATTACACTAACAATACCTAAAAAGAAAAATAAACTTATTAGTGATAGGTTACCCCAGTTTTCAAAACTATATACTTGAGATGTGAAGCTGGTGCCGTTGCTACCAGTGGTTCTAACAATTTTCTCGGGAAAAATACTATTATTGATATCCATTATTTATTTTTTAAAATGTTATTAACTTTATTTTCAACAATCCTTACTGCGGCAACAATATCTCTACAATCATTATCTGATAATTTTTTGGTGCCGCACAGTTTATCGTTCTTACCTCTAGCTCTTAATCTTGCTGTAACATTCCTAAGCGTATTAAGTGCCAACAATGCCCTGTCTAATTCGGTTAACTTACCGTCATTCAATTCAACATCTTTAAGGATACGTTCTTTACCATAATATTTAGATGGTCTAGTTTTTTTAGGTTCCTCGACAACCAAAGGATTATCAATATTTAATTTTTGATACTCATTGATGTACTTTGACTTTAATAAAATAACCCTATCAAAAATTTCGGTTATCCTATTTAGTAATTCCGAGCTTAATGTGTTTTGTTTTGCCATGGTACGCAGCAAAGTATAAGACATGTTTACGTCATCACCACGGAATATTTCATCCAATACCAAATCATTTTCAATTACTGTTAATGTTTTGAAAACGTCAAACTCTAAAGTTGTTTCTGTTGTTTTAATTTCCATATGAATTATATTTAGAAAACAAATGTACAACCTTTTTTTGTATTTACCAAATTTTATGAAACTTTTTTTATAAAAAAAAACCACCAGAACGGTGGTCTTTAATTTTTGTAATATTTTTTTTATTTTTTGATATCTAGTGCCGCTCTAACCTTGTTCAATTCTTCATCATCAAACTGATAGTACGACCCAGTGTCTTTGTTTTTAATCTGCTTTACTTTCTTTCTGAATAGAGAACGGTTAACACCCTTTTCATCATCAGGAATACCAGTTAAAATCATTACATCCACCATTGATGGGCCACCTAGCTTTTCAAACGCTCTTCTTACGTCGGTGTAGTCTTTTTTACCACCAATATTAGATGTCTTACTAGCTTCTTTTTCCCTTTCCTTATCGTCTTTTTTATCCTTTAGATACTTTTTAGACCTTTTATTGGACTTTTTACTTTCCTCCATAGAAAAAAGGTCGTCTAGCGCTTCTCTAACCATCAATTTTATATTTCTATTAACCATAAGATTCATTTATATATAAATATTCAAATCTTATTAAAAATATCAACCGACGAAGGTCTTTTTTATAATATTAAGACATTTTTCTTTAATTTGCCTAACCATTTCCCTAGTCAAACCAACTTCTTCACCTACTTCTTTTAGTGTTAAAGGAGCAGAGCCATCAAGACCAAACAATGCTATCATAATCTTCTTGTCCCTAGGTTTTAAGGTTTCAAGAATGTTATAAACTTGAGCTCTAAAGTCATTTTTTAATAATAATGCGTCTGTTGGTTGAACTGAATCATCAGAAATTAACTCGTATAATGATGATTTGCTATCACCGTCACCAATATATTCATCCAATGAATCAAAGTGCATTGTTGATATTTTCTGCAAATCCCTTATATCATCTTCACTCATAATAGATTCTAAATTGTCAATAAGGTCAGATTGACTTACAACCCCACAATTTTTCTGCTCTAATTCGTATAACTTTTTATTATACTTTTTTAGGTTATTAATCTTATTTGACGGTAATCTAACCAATCTGCTGTTTTTATCAACATACTCCATGATTAATTTTTTAACCCACCACACAGCATATGAGATGAATTTAAAGCCAGTGCTAACATTGTAGTGCTGTACCGCTAAGATTAACCCAATATTACCCTCATTTACCAAATCCTCTAAGGATAAATTAGGTGATTCATATTGTTTTGCTACGCTGACAACAAATCTTAGATTACGTCTAACCATCTCGTCAATAGCTGTTTTATCACCATTTGAAGCTCTTTTGGCACATTCAGCTTCTTCTTCTGGTGTAAACATTTTTATTTCTGAAATTTCGTTAAGATACTTTTTAAACGAATCATTTTCTCTGTTTGTAATTTTGTTTGTAATACGGATACCTTTCATGTTAAAATATTTAAATTTATGTAATTCTCTACAAAGATAAGATAAAGAAATCAAACCACCAAAAAAATTATATATTTTTTTCTAATTGTCTTTTGATGTCTTTTTCTTTAATTGATTCCCTTTTATCGTGGATTTTTTTACCCTTAACAAGGCCGATTTCAATTTTGATAAAACCTGTTATTGTTAAATAAACAAACAAGGGTACTATCGTTAAACCCTTTTCTTTAATTGATTTGGCTAACTTGTCGATTTCCTTACGTTTAAGTAGGAGTTTTCGGTTTCTGAGTGGTTCGTGGTTGGTGTACTTTATTTGTCTATATTCTGAAACATGCATACCAATAATAAATATCTCGTTATTGATAAAATGACAATAAGCCTCCGAAATGGAGGCTTTCATGTCTCGTATTGATTTGACTTCTGTACCTAATAGTTGGATTCCAGCTGTGTATCTCTCTAAGATTTGATATTCGTACTCAGCTTTTTTATTTCTTATTAAAATATTCATTTTATTCAATTGCTTCGCAAATATACTAAAAAAAAGCATATTTGTCAACAAAAAAATCGACTTTTTTTTTAAAAATTAAATACTATTGGTTTGTTCGTATATTCGTATCTTTCGCCTAAACTTGCGGCGTTTATGAAGGTTGTATCGTCCGTTATTCTAGTACCATAACCATAATGAATATGACCAAAAATATGGTATTTAGGTTTGATTTGCATAACCTTGATATACAGCTCTTCGCAACCAACCCTTTGTCCTTGGATTGTATCGTCCAAAAATCCGTGTGGTGGCCCGTGAGTTACCAAGATGTCAACGTCTTCAGGTATTAGGTCCCATTTCTTGGCTATATCTGCACCTCTATTTACGTTAAACGCCCAATCATAAAATCTTGGTTGCCATGGGCTGCCATAAATTTTAATACCCTCAATCTCAACCATTTCGTCTTGGAGATAGATTACACCCTGTGGTATAGATATACCCACTTCGTTAGATTTCCTGATTTTTTCAAACCCAAAGTCGTGGTTACCAGCAATAAAAATCTTATACTTGTAAGGTAGGTTACCAAACCAGTTTGTGAACTGATGTATTTCATCAATTCTACCAACATTGCTTACGTCGCCAGCGTGAATTATCATATCAGCTTCTGGTAAATCATCGGTCATTAAGTCATGTTTACCATGCGTATCACTTATACATATTATTTTCATATTACCATTGATTCATTATTTTTTCTGACGCTTCGCAAACTTTTTCGCTATACCATTCGCCATAAAAATGTGTTATAAATTCTTTTGAATATTTTTCCTCGAATTTTTCAATTAAAAACTTGGCTTTTATTTCGGTTCCGTCTGGTTTGGTAACTGACCAATCTCTAATACCAAGTTCAAAGATACAATCATTTAAGTAATCATTCAAATCTTTTACTAATTCATTTTTCTTGTCCTTGTACCACTCTTGAACTAATTCAAAACTAGTGTTACCTTCATCTGTTTCCCAACTACCTATAATCTTAAAAAGGTTTAATTCAAAGTCATCAGTATAGAATGATTTATTCAATATTTTATCTTTAAACAATAAACCAAAACCATCGATAATTACAGTATAATTATTTTCTAAATAATCATATATAAATTCTTTATCTGTCATAATCTCAATATGGTAAGATTGATGTTTCTCTTCTCAACATCAACGCTAGACACAACAACATTTACTTCATCACCTAATGTAATTCGATGTCCAGTATTATGACCCTTTAAACAATGATGCTTTAAGTCTGGAATGTATGTGTCACCACCAATTTCGGATAGCTTTATCAACCCCTCACATTTGTTCTCGGTTATTTCGATAAAGACACCGTAATCCGTAACGGATGTTACAATGCCTTGATATATTTTACCAACCCTTTCGCTCATGTATATTGTCTGCATATACTTGATGCTATCTCTTTCTGCTTTTTGTGCTCGCTTTTCCCTCTCAGATAAATAAACACATCTGGTTTCTATCTTATCTAATTTAGGTGCTGGTTTATCCTCTAGATATCTGCTCAACAATCTATGTAATATAACATCAGGATATCTTCTAATTGGACTTGTAAAGTGAGCATAGTTTTCAAATGCTAAACCATAGTGACCAATATTCTTTGTACTGTACGCTGCTTTTTGCATTGTTCTAACAACAAGATTATTAATCATATTGTCTTCTGGCTTGCCTTTGACATCTATAAGCAATTTGTTTAAGCTTTGCGTAATTTCTTTAGGGGTTGTGGTTTTAATATCATAACCAAATAGCTTTACAAAGTTCTTTAGTTCACCTAATTTTTCTGGTGATGGTTCGTCGTGCACTCTATTTACAACAGGGTATTCATTTTCATTTAACAACTCAGCAACTTTTTTATTTGCTAACAACATAAACTCTTCAATTAGTTTATTTGAATCCTTCATGACTTTAAAGATGATGTCAGTAGGTTTATTGTTATCATCAAGTTTAAACTTTACCTCTTGTTTATCAAATGTAATTGAACCCTCTTTAAGTCTCTGTCTCCTTAGCTTTTTGGCATAGCAATCTAAGATTCTTACCTTGGCAGCATAGCTTTCTTTCTCCGTCATTTCCATCCCAACAATATTTGCGTGTTCTTTATATTCATTGAAACGTTTAGCAAAGCTAATTCCACGGTCTTCGATGGCAGCTTGTGCTTCTTCATATGTGTATCTGTAATTTGAATTAATAACCGTTCTACCATACCATTCATCAACAACGGTACCGTTTTGGTCTAGCATAAAAATAGCACTAAAGCATAGCTTATCTTCATTTGGTCTTAAGCTGCACAAACCATTTGATAATCTTTCTGGTAACATCGGAACCACTCTATCAACAAGATAAACGCTAGTACCTCTACGATAAGCTTCTTTATCTAAGTCGGTATCAGGTCTAAGGTAATGAGAAACATCAGCAATATGAATACCAACTTCAACTTGACCATCGACCCATCGAACAGATAACGCATCGTCAAAATCTTTAGCATCTTCAGGGTCAATTGTAAATGTTGGAACATCTCGCATATCCCTTCTAGAATCAATCTCACTTTGTTTTATTTCATCTGAGATTGCTTCAGATTCAGCGATTACATTTTCCTCAAAATCATATGGTAAATCATATTCATGTAATATTGCATGTATCTCAACATCGTTATCACCAGCAGCACCCAAAACTTTTACAATCTCACCATTTGGTGATTTGCTATCGGATTTCCAACTAGTTAGCTTGGCAACTACCTTCTGCCCATCCGTTGCACCATTCAATTTGTTTAAGGGTATAAACATATCAAACGGCATTTTATTGCTATCAGGAACAAAAAAAGCGTGCTTGGGTGATACTTGTATCACACCAACAAATTCTGTTTTAAATCTTTTAACCACTTCGGTTACAATACCTTCTATTTCTCTACCAACACCTTTGACTACTTTTATTTTTACTGTGTCTAAGTGCAAAGATTTATTTGTATTATTTTTGTGAATGTAAATATCTTTAGGTAATTCGGTATTAACAAAATATGCTGAACCGCTAGCGTTCATATTAATCATCCCGTCTAAAATGTCTCCTACTTTAATCATAAAACAAATATACTGTATAATTCATTAATTTACAAATAAAAAGCCACAAATTATTGTGGCCCATGATGATTTCCATCTACAACTGTTATATCAAAATCTACACCATCTAGTGAAGACCCCCAAGCTTCAAATGCAGGTATATGTTCTAATCTGTCGTCCCACATTGCTATTGATTTAACATTTGGATATTTTCTGAGTAAACCTTCCATTGTATTGATTTTAGAATTCAATGTTGGTCCACCATTATTGTATTCGTATACATCAAATCTTAACCCATAACTAGATAATATTTTCTCAACTTCAGATGAAAGTTTTGGTATTCTACCAGTTAACATAACAACCAGTGTATTTGGGTTAGCTCTTTCTTTTTTATACGCAGATATAACACTTGGTATTGGTTTGATATCAAAAATATCCATATCTAATGTTTCTGGTCTACCCCACCAACCTTTATGCGGCCAAGGTGAGCCAGTTCTTTTTTCATACTCAACCCTACCTGTATCTGGCATTGGTGTATCGGATAGCGTTCCGTCAAAATCAAACACTGCGATTCTAGTGATGGTATCTTCGGTACCTTCTTTTAATATCTGTTTTATCGTTTGTTTATTGTTCATTTTCTATTTGAAGTTGTTAATTTATAGCTGTCTTGCCGTATCTTTCAGCGATGCCACGTTTAGGGGTAAAGTCAATTGGTAATAAGAATCTAATAATTGGGGGTGTCCACCATTCATTGAAATCAAAATTGCGATTTTGTTTTCTAATCCAACTCTTTAAATACCATTTAAGTTCTTTTCTAGTTAATCCAAATACTTTTTCAAGGTCAGCCATAATGCTAGGTGAACCTAACAACATACTATGTGATGTGTTACGAAATATTTCACGATTACCTATCATTCGATAGTTTTCATTTAAATATCTATGGATTAATTTCTTCATTATTTTCGCAAAACCAAACTTATTATTTTTGTAAATACGGTTTCTTTATCATCGGTTAATAACGCACCATAAATTCTTTTTGTTGCGCTGCTTATTAGGTCTTTGGTTATTGGCCCATGAGCATTTATTGTTTGTTTGATGGCACCATTTATCTTTCTTACATCAACTTCTTTTTTACGTTTAAGTTTTTTTATTGTTAACAAATTTAATTTTTCATATTCATCAACACAACTTAAAATATAATTTATATCTGGTTCGCCTTTGTTTAATTCAAATGTTATTTTTTCTCTTAGTTTTCCTTTTCTTGTTTTCATTAATTTAAATTAAAATTCATACCGTTTGCCTCCTCTTCTTCTTCATCATCTTCGTCGTCTGTTATGTAAATCGCTTCAATCATTTCACCACCTTCATCAAATACTTTAACGTCCAACCTACCATCTTTATCGTTGTGATATATTGTAACAACATATTCTCCTAAGTCAATTTTTTTACTTGTCATAATAATTTAAGTTTTTCTGTTCTTGGTAGTTGCTTTATTCGATATTCTTCTTTAGAAGCTTCGCTGCGATTTTTAGCCTCAAATAAAGCCTTTAGGACAACTGGCCGTCTAACCTTAGTGTATTTAGCCCCTTTACCAGAATTATGCTCTAATAAGCGCCTATTTACGTCTGTGGTGATTCCAGTATATAATGTACCGTCAGAACATTCTAAAATATAAATATACCACATTATTTTAAAGTCGTATACTCACCATTTATGAAATTGATGTGTTGTGCTTTACCATCTTTATGTATAATCACATGGGATTGTAACCACGAACTAGGGCCAATATTATACCCAACTCTCATTTTGGTTGAAGTTCCTACGGCTAAAGCTCCATCCTTGCGACCAGGTGAATGGTAATGTCCAACAACGATTTTAGTATTTAATTTTCTAAACTGTAGTAATGAACCACGGCTACCATTAGAACCAACGTCACCATGTTGACCTAGTTCCCAATCTTTAACTCTGTATGATGCATTTCTGCCAAGCGTTATAAATTTAGGGTATTTTTGAGTTATTAATTCTGGTATGATACCTTTAACATTATGTGTGTCTTTGGCATATTGTTTGAGTAATATAGCACTGTATTCCATATAAACCAAAGAGTTCTTTGATGTTGGTTGTTTTTTCCAATCTTCGTTTTTCAACCATCTATCTAAAAAATCATCGTGATTACTTCTAACAATTACAACATTTTCAAACTTCTCAAAAGACTTTAACCCATCTAACATAGTGTTAATCTCTTTTTCTACAGAATTTGTTCCGTGTATTTCTTTTGCGTACTGAACAAATGGGTCTTTCATTTCATGATGGCTAATTGAATTACCATCAAAAACATCGTGAAGGATAACATGCTTTGGTTTTAACTGCGTAAGCATTTTAAGTGTTTTATCAAGTATGCTTTGGTCATGATGTCCATAGTGTATGTCACCATAAACAATAGCTTCAATCTCATTTATTTTTTTAACTTCACCATTCTGAACATTAAAATATAAATCAGTAAATGAACCGCTTTTATCATCAGCCGTCACTTGTCTAATAAAGAAAGTTTCTTTTTCACCAATCTCAACAACAACAAAACCTAGTGTGTGGTGGAATTCACCTTTTTTGCCAGACTTTGAATCTGTATAATTCATAACCGTAACGGCACCAGTTGTTAACATCATCTTTGGTTTGTTGCCCTCTAATACAGGTATCATTTCCATTTGAACTTTAGGTGAACCAAAGATACATGAGTTGATACCGCTCATACCCTGTAATCCACTCATTGGGTTTGTTGCTGTTGGTTGTACCTTAACATCAGACATTACAGAAACATACTTATGTATGTTATGTCTATTAGCATCTAGATACGGAGATATTTCATCAACCCAATAATCCTCTTCTCTTTCATCGGTTAGGCTTGTTGGGTTTTTATATCTACCAGCAATAACATGAATATCCGCGTTGATATGTTTAGCATACGCTTTCATGTTTTCAAAAAACTTTGAATGTATTGCTGTATTATTTTGAGCCCACGTTATCAAGAAACGATTTTTACTTTTATCTGTTTTTCTTTTCTTTGCTTGTTCGTATTGTTTTGATTCGGTATCAGGCTTTTCTTTGAACCCTAACTTTTCAGAGCACCATTTACGGACAGTTCTTTCCGACTTACCAAAAAATTCAACTAACAATTTCATCCTGTCATCCCAAGTTAGTTCTTTATTTGTGTAGATTCGTTTTGCCTTTTCAATTTGTGCTTTCGTTAATTCGTTAAATTTCATTACGCTATTTTTACTTGCTAGTTATTTTCTTCCAATCTCTAAGATGGTACTTGCTTCTGTACGTACCCAACTCAAAGTGTCTGTTGTATAAAATAATATCCAACGCTGTTGGCAATTCAGATAATAATTTATCCCACTCTTTAATTTGCTCAGGTGTATACTCCGCAGGTTCATTGGTATTCATCGGGTCGAAGTTCGCTGGCTTGCCATTTAAAATCAGGTCAATACCCTCATATACGGTGTCGGTACCAAATGGTGATGGGTCTTCGGTTATATCTTCTGTAGATACAATGAATTTATTCTCTAATAGCCCCCACTTTGAACCTCTAAGAAGGTCGATATGCTCTTGTTTTAATTCAAATTTAATTACACTCATTTTAAAATTTTCCTTTTTTTAGTTTTTCGTTTATTAGTTTTTCAGCCCGTTGTTGAACTCTACTTTCAACTTCTTCGGTAAACTTTCTTGCTATTAACATTTCACACGCTTTTTCAGCTAGCTTATCAAACTTATAATCAATAAACGCAGATAATTCTTTTTCAATCACCGCTATCTTTTGATTAATGGATTTTATTAAATCATCTTTATGTGACTTTGATATTTCGTCAGGTAAGTTACCGATTTCGTTTTGAATAAAAATTCTTATTATGTTAGCAACCTCTTGTTTAGTTACAACTAAATAATCATCGTTCTCAGTTGGAACTTTTAATAAGTCGGTAGGGTCTAATCTTTTTAATCTAGGCATATTGCAAAGATACTAATAAATTTAAAAAAATCAAATTATTCTTTGACAAATGTGTAGCATCCAAACTTGCTATCAACAAGATTCAGTGATTCTTCATCTCTACAATATAACAATGAATAATTTGTATGTATTAATATGTCACCCTCACCAATCTTATCTAGCACATCATCAACCTCATCTTTATTAAAATACACAGATTCGTTACCACCCCAATCTTGTCTAAACAACAGATAATCATAATCTTTATCGTATTTTGGTCCATCACCAGAACCATATCGATTTGAAGTATAAAATATATTCATATTAATTGATTTTAAAACCTATATTATTCTTATTTTTTTCAACTTGGCTCATATAGAATCCTTTATATGATTCAGTTATTAATGACACCGTATCATCAATAGACCAATTTTCATCGTCTTCAGACATCTCTTTTATATTATCAGCCAAATTAGCAATAAATGCACCTGTAATGTTTGCCTTCTTACCATTAACATTTCCGTTAAGAGCATTGTAAACTTCTTGAACATGATATCTTTCAGGCAAATGAATTTGACAAACTTTTATTACTTGTTCTGCGGTTAAGAAAGTATAATCTAATGTCATGTTAAATCGGCCAGGTCTTTCCGCTGCTTTATCCACCAAACCCTTATCGTTTGTTGATGCCAATAAGCTAATTTTTCTTTTCTTAACACCATCAAAAAATGAAAGGAATTCTCCAAGTAATCTAGTATAGCTACCATTATCTCTAGACCCAAGATATAGGTCAATATCATCCATGATGATAACACCTTTATTAAAAATTTCGCAAGCTTCTAATATAACAGTTAAATCTTCGCAGGTTCCAAAATCTGGGATTACAAAAGTAACGTCAGGTATTAAGTTTCTAATTATGTCGCGGATGCTTTCGGTTTTTCCTGTTCCTGGTTCTCCGTTCAAAAGATATCTTGCACTGCTACCACGTTTAACTCTATTAATGAAATGGTCAATATATTTCTTTTGAACCTCATTAAGAATAAGTTCAAAATTATTTTTTTCAAATTCGATAATTTCAATACCTCTAAAACGATTATCTCTTAATTTAACTTTAATACATTTACCAACATATTCCGAATTATTAAACGCAAGTGCTTTAACTTTTCTGAATACATCATCTATAGCTTTTAATTGCATACCTTTCTTTAAAGTAATGTGCAATTGTGTTATGATATCTTGTCTATTGTCTTGGAATATTTTTGTATGGAAAATATATTCATTATCGTCACCTTCAAGTTTTGCTTGAAACCACCATCCTTCGGTTGATTCAAATGCACCGCCAAAGTTTACACGACCCATATTATCAGTATAACCATAATTTAAAACATTGAACGCTGTTGTTGGTTTTCTATAACAAGAATAAAAATATTTGTTAAACATTGCAAACTCAATAAACGTCATGTCAAACGTATCAGCATTTGATGTATACAAGTCATCTTCATTTTCAACGTCATTTTCAAAATCAGCAATAATGTCTTCAAGTAAATCCTCTTGGTATGATTCGGTCTTTATCTGTCTTTGGTTTTTTGTATTATTTTCAATTGATTTTTCGATTTCTCTTATTTTTTTTATTTCTTTTTTTGATAAATTGATTCTGCTAGCCATAGTATTATTTTTAATTGTTAAATTTTTCTTTTAATTTTTTAAATGAATCAAGTTCACCTAATGTAAAACTAGATGTTGATACTTCTTGTTTTTTAGCTTTATTAACTTTTGCTTGAACATCGGCATCATCAATATTCTTAGCCATATTAATTATTGACTGGCGAGTAAGTGAACCTAGTAACCAATTAATATGCTTATCACCTTTAAGTGATTTGGTTAATACCCAGTTATAAAATTCTTGCATCGATGGGTATGACATATATGTTGTTGTATCTTTACCAGTAACACCCATTTTTCTATCACCAATCAATTTAACCAAAGGATGTGAATTATCAAAGTTTTCCGTGAATACATTTTTAATATTATTCATGAAATCATTTTGGAACTCTTCAGTTTTTATACCTTCAAAAATATCTTGCGCTGAAAACAAATTTTCTTTTGTTAACACACATTTGAACGGACCTTTCGGTTTTTCCCAAACTTTATCTACGTTTGTTATTGGGAAGTAAGCCCTAACTAGATGATTTAAAAAATTTTTTGTTTTAGCGTTAGATAACATTGCATCTAAACTCTCATGAATCTCTTTTGTTGTCATTATGCTGTTTTTAATATATAATAAGTTAGGAATAATTGAATGTAGTGAAGAACTTGGTCAAAGCCAATACTTACGAAAAAGTTATGTACATCACCTTTAACCCAAAGCTTTGAATTTAATCGGCTAGTAAAATAATCAGTAATTGTGTGGGTAATAAAAGTTATTAAGGCGAATAAAATTGAATGAATTACATACCATTGTGTTGTTTGCCCTTTATTAGCATAGCCAATTAATAAACAACTAGCAAAAAGCCACATGGTACTATATGTAAATGTATGTGCTAAAAGGTCATACCAATTCTTACTTTTACCTTGGGCTTGTTTGTGTGTTTGCAAAACGAAATCAGCAAACCAGTGAATAATAATTATTGAAAAAATTTCAATTAATGATAGCATAAAAAAATTTTAAAATTATAAAATTACGTAGTAACGATAACCAATAGAACCCTCGCTTGCATAATATGCAAATTTGATTTCTTTTTTATAAACCCTTTCACCAATTTCTTTGCATTTTTCTTGAGATTCGTTTTCGGCAACCTTTATGTATTTTCTAGTGTCTTTCTTCTTCTCATCTTTTTTAATCTCAACTTCAATCAAACCTTGTTTGGTTGAAATGATTTTAGTCAACGGATTTTCTTGTTTTGGTGGTGGGTTTTTTTTTGTTATACCTTTACTCTTTTGGGCCATTCGTAATATCCTCCATTGTCTCTATTAAAGATTCATTAATTGTATTAATACATGCAATAACTAAATCTTTTTTAGTTGCATACTCATTTTCATGTGCCATGATTATTAATGTCTTTAAGGATTGTGCAACGCAAATGATATCATTAAGAATCATTTCTTTGGCTTCTTCCTTTGTTGATGGGGGGGTTATTTCTGGTGGCTTACCGAATATAATTGGTTTATCCCTTTCGGTATCTACATCAATGAAAATTGAATTTGTCATAAAACTATTTTTAACAAATATACTAATAAAAAGAATAAGATGCAAATAAATTAATGTTCTGTTTGAAAGTTTCTTATAACATCTTTTCTTCTAGTTGCATCATCACCATCTCCAGGCATTGTAATCGTATACCATTTTGGTTTTTTAGTTACAGGTGTTTGCATTAACTCATCGTAAGTTAATATTAATTTTTTATTAATACCCATTTGCATGGCTAGGAGTTCTTTTAATTTTTCAATATCAGATAATTTATCCAAATCTAAACCAGCAAATAATGCCTTACCAACAACATCGCTTATTTTTTGGTCGGGCCCAATTTTAGCAAGTTCTTTTTTATTACCACCCATTGAGTAACTGGTAACTTCAAAATCAGGGTCCTGAGCTACACTAGCTATTTTAGTATGTAAAAATTCTTCAACATTATAACCATCTTTTTTTAATCTACTAATAACATTATGAGCTATATCAACATATTTTTTAGTGAAAAAGTCACCAGAATCATTCCATCTTATTAAAACCTTAAACTTGTAACCTTTAATGGCTTTGTGCTCAATACATTTATCTTTTATTTCATCATATAACTGACTTTCAAATTCTTCAGGGTTATTTAAAAGTAAGTTTAATCTTCTAGTCATATTATCATATGAACCTTGATATCTGATGTAGTTACCTTTTAATGCATAACATATTTTAACACAAACACCTGCTCCTGGGCAAGTATTGATATAATAAAATTTACCCTTATCAATATCGTAAGCAACTCCTCTAAAAGCTGGTATACCAGTGTTGTAAACAACAGTATTTGCATCTCCAGTTTTTTTCATCTTATCATTTTGAGAAATTAGAGAGTTTGGTTTTTTTGTAATTTGTTCTATGAAAGAATTAATATCAATATCCTCATGTTCAGGACCCAAGAGTTTAGATTTAGCATGTACATATGGTAAATTTTTACCAAATTTTTCTCTATCTTTTGTTTTTTTATCGGAATTTGCTTTTACCCTATTAAGATAATCAGCAAGGTCTTCTGGGCTAATACATGTTTTTTTAACATCAGAAAAAGTATCTTGCCAATCTATTTCATTTAATAGATAATTTTTAACTGATTCGCGTATAAATTTTTTTATCATAATGATAAATATGTTATTAAAAACAAAAAAGGTGGATAAAAATCCACCAATATAGCTTTGTTATATGCTTTTTTTATTTCTTTTTCTTCTGTTTCTTTTTATTTCATCTCTAAGTTGAATAGCTAATTCGTAATCCTCAACTTCAACAGCTTCTTTCAACCTTTGTTCTAATGATTTACTGTGCTTTTTACGTTTAACAGTTAATGGGTCTTCATTTGGTTCTGGTGGGTATAGTACTGGTGGTAGTGGCTCAATATCTGTAACCACTATTTTAACAAATCTTCCTTGTGGTGTATTCCATACTAATTTTTTAAAGTTCATACCCATTTCGGTATGTTCAATAATTTCGTCTGGTTCTCCAAGTTCAGCTTCAACTGATTCGTCGTGTGTTTTCACTCTAACTTTTTGAAAACTCATCAATGATTCAACAATTTTTTGTATTTCATCATTAATTGATGTGGTGTTATCTCTTCTGCGGTTAAAAAATTCATTAAACAAATCATCAAATGTTTTTCCCATTTCTTTTAAGTTTTAATTTTGTTGTTATTCTTTTTGATTTTATTATAACAATTCTAAAAGGATTTTTTCTATAAAAGACAAAAAATAATGTAAAGAATAGGGCCGCCAATACATATAGTATATGCATTGTAACCCAATAGTCCTTCGTTAATAGTGTCAATCTGTAAACGAGAATATCGTACCCAAATGGGTTCAGAAAGGTTGCTATTACAAGGCAAAGAGTCCCTAGTCTCTTTCTTGTTTCTTCGTTCATCACTTTCCATGCATGTTTGTTTAATTACAATAACACAAAAAATAATTTAATGTGCCATTCTTATTTGTATATTTGGGGGTACTTACGTACCCCCATATACTTTCAACCTACTTAACACTCTTAACAGAATCCACCTTTGTAGAATCTACCTTAGTAGAATCAACAACTGTGCCCACTGTAGAATCTTTAGCAACTACTGCCGTGCTGTCAGTTGAAGCGCTTTCTTGCGTGTCAGTTTGTCCACCGCATGAAGCAAGTGCTACAACCAACCCAAGTAAAAAAGTAATCTTTTTCATTCTTTTTGTTTTTTTTAATTTTTAATTGTTGTTATTCTTATAAATATAAGCATTTTTATAATTGTGGCAGGAGACTGGATTCGAACCAGCGGCACGCATTTTTTCAAAATGTTGCTCTACCAGACTGAGCTATCCTACCATATGATTATCGTTCTAGGAGCATTTTTAATCTTTTAATAATATTTTGTTATTGTTATTTTCTTTGACGTTAATAATACCTTTAACTTCATCAAAGATTTTATATGTTTTGTCTAGTTGTTTGTCAAATCTAGAATCTATTTGGGATTGTAATTCATCTATCCTTCGATGTAGTTGTTCTGTTCTTTTAGAAATATCGGACTCAACTTCTCGATGGTTTAAATCCATTTGAGTGTATATTTCTCTTTCTAAAAGTTCAATTTTCTTATTTAATGTGTCATGTATATGAGAAATTTCATGAGATATAGAATTCATAAAATTTTCAAGGTTTTTTTCGTTTTTCTTTGCCTTAACAAAAGCAACAATAGCAACTACCACCATAGTGATAACCACCACTGTAACCATCCCTAAAGCGAATGATAAAATTTCCATAATTTAATTCTCCTAAAATGTCAAAGAACGATAATCAAGTGGGGAATTAAGGGTTCGAACCTTAGAACTAGTCCAGCTACTAATTCCCCGAGTAGGGTATTACCCCTACAAAAAATTAAAATCTATAAAGTAAACCAAATTTAGCAGCGCTAAATGGATTTGTTACACCTTGCCATCCAATTGAAACTGTAGATGTAGATTCTACATTAGAATAATCAACCAAATCAGCAACATGAAGTGTTAATGCTAATTTAGAGCTAACGAAATAATTCACACCTAAACCAAGATTAGCACCAAAAGCTGATGTTTTACTACCATCATCATTAATCGTAACATTACTCATAGTTAATTGAGAGTAAGTTTTAAGGTTTTTTCCGATGTTTAAAAAGTAGCAACGGCCAAAAACACCAATAGAATTTGTTTTGATACCAGCATCATCTTTTGCTGTTTCCCCTGCAACACCAATAGCGAATTTTTCAGTTAAGAAATATCCAATAGTAGGTGCTAAACTATATGATGCATCAGCACCTTCAGTTTTTACATAAGAAGCAGTTCCTTCTAAAATCACATCTGATTTTTTGAAGCTTGATTGAGCATTAGCAGATACTGCGAAAATTGTAAGTACCGCTAAAATTGAAAACATTTTTTTCATAATTTTTTTTTTGTTTTTTTTTTAATTTATGTTTTTTTTATCTAATTGCAAATTTCTAAAATTTTTCCTAAAATTCAAACCTTTTTTCTTTTTTTTTAC
>Ga0114966_10001655_pt1 | contig 20359 bp, 15 predicted proteins | sample M_130207_XF_Meta_FD_87029 | JGI IMG/M metagenome (GOLD analysis project Ga0114966, IMG submission 87029) | Freshwater microbial communities from Lake Montjoie, Canada to study carbon cycling - M_130207_XF_MetaG | ecosystem: Environmental > Aquatic > Freshwater > Lake | place: Lake Montjoie... | reverse complement strand
TGGCAACGGTGCTTACGGCGTGGAGTCAGCCGCCCATCGCTACTTCGGCAAGTCGGTCAAAGATCTGAACGTTGCCGAAGCAGCGACTCTCGCCTCGCTCCCCAAAGCGCCGGAGCGCTACAACCCGCGCCGCTTTCCCGACCGCGCCGTGCAGCGCCGCAACACTGTGGTTGAGCTCATGCGGCGCGCGAGCGCCATCGGCGATGCCGACGCCTCGCTGGCAAGCGCCTTCCCACTCCGTCTCTCGCGGAAGCGCGGCGGCACCAGCGAAGTCGCGCCGTACTTCGTGGACTGGGTGCGGCGCGCGCTCGACGAGCGCTTCGGAAAAGATCTCTATCAGAAGCCGCTCAAGGTATTCACCACGCTCGACCTCGACATCCAGGGTTCGGCTGAGCGCGCGCTGGATCGCCAGCTCCGCGCAGTCGAGGCGGGGCAGTGGGGGCCCTTCCCCCACCGCACCTACGAGCAGTGGCTCGCGCGCGGCGGTTCGAACGCTCCCGATGACACGGTCGCTTCGCCCTACCTGCAAGGCGCATTCGTCGCGCTCGATCCCCGCACGGGCGCGGTGCGCGCGTTGGTCGGTGGACGCGACTACGATGATTCCAAGTTCGATCGCGCCACGCAGGGCCTCCGGCAGCCGGGCTCGACCTTCAAGCCCATTGTCTACTCCACAGCGATTCAGGCCGGCCGGCCACCGAGTTACATGGTGGATGACTCGCCGCTTGAAATGGCGCAGCTCGACCCCAACAAGCCGTGGACACCGCAGAACTTCGACCTGAAGTTCTGGGGCCCAATGACCATGCGGCACGGTCTCTACGAATCGCGCAACATGATCGCGATTCGCGTCGGCATGGAAGTCGGAGAGCAGAATGTGGTGGAGATGGCCAAGAAGTTCGGCATCACGACGCCGGTGCCCCCCTATCCCTCGGTCCACATCGGCTCGGCCGATGTCTATCCGCTCGAGATGATTGCCTCCTACTCGGTGTTCTCCAACCTCGGGTGGCGCGTCCCGCCGACTCCGATCGTGCGGGTCGAAGACGAAAAGGGGAAAGTGCTGTACAAGCCGCAGCCCGACCGCGAAGAAGTGCTCTCGCGCGAAGAAGCGTGGCTCATGGTGGACATGATGAAGGACGTCATTCGGAAAGGCACCGCATTCGGCAGCGTGGGGCAGTACTTCCGCATCCCCGCCGGCGGAAAGACGGGCACCACCAACGACGGCACCAACGTGTGGTTCGTGGGCTACACCGCGGATCTCGTCGCCGGCGTCTGGATGGGGCTCGACAAACCGCAGACCATCATGAAAAACGCCCAAGGCGGCCGGCTCGCCGCCCCCGCATGGACGGCCTTCATGCGCGAGGTCTACGAGCGGAAGCCAACCCCGCCCGACTGGCCGCGCCCCGCGGCGATCACCGCGCGGAACATCGACGCGGGCACGGGTCTGTTGCACGGCCCCGCATGCCCCAACGAAGACGCCTACACGGACTACTTCATTTCAGGCACCGAACCGACGCGCTACTGCCCGCCGCGCACCACCGTCGTAAGCAAAAAGAACCCATGAGTGATCGCGTGGCGTTGCCCGAACAGGTGCGCTACCACGCCAAGTGGGTCCTGCCGATTACGGCGCCTGCCATCGAGAACGGCACCGTCATCGTCGAGGGAGAAAAAATCGTCTGGGTCGGCCCGCGTCAGCACGCGCCGCCCAACGGCGACAACGTCCGCGGCAACGTCCGCGACGACGAACTCGGAGACGCTATCCTCCTCCCGGGGCTCGTCAACACCCACACGCATCTCGACCTCACCGTCATGCGTGGCCTGCTCGAAGGACTGTCGTTCTTTCCTTGGATTCGCGCGCTCACCGCGGCGCGGACGGACGTCCTCAATTCCACGACCCTCCTCGACAGCGCCCGACTCGGCGTGATCGAAGGGCTGCAGCACGGCATCACCACCTACGCCGACACCGCGCCTGATCCCGCCGGCTTCGATGCCATGCGCGAACTCGGCGTCCGTGGAATTTTTTATCACGAAACCTTCGGCCCCGATCCCGCACAGTGCGACCGCGCGGTCGACGATCTGCGCCGCACGATCCGCGCACTCCGCCCCAAGGCCTCGCCACTCGTTGGACTCGGGGTCTCACCTCACGCGCCCTACTCGGTGAGCGACGAACTCTTCACCGCGGTCGCCAAGCTCGCGGTCGAACTGCAGCTCCCGCTCGCCACGCATATTGCCGAGAGCGAAGAAGAACAGTCGCTCGTGGTCGACGGCGATGGGGCCTTCGCGGCCTTCCTCAACGGGCGGAACATCCCCGTGCATCCGCGCGGTCGCTCCCCCATCGCGATGCTGGAGCGGTGTGGCGTGCTGTCGCCGCGCACATTGCTCATCCATGCCGTGCGTACCGACGCAACTGACCGCGCCACGATTGCGGCTCATGGCTGCGGCGTTGCCCACTGTCCCGCGTCCAACGCGAAGCTTGGCCACGGTATCGCCCCTCTCGTAGCCATGCTCGAGGCGGGGATCCATGTGGGCTTGGGTTCCGATTCCATGGCGAGCAATAACCAGATGGATCTGATCGCCGAGGGACGGCTGGCGATGCTCGCGCAACGCGCCACCGCCAAGCGCGACGACGTGCTCGATGCCCGGACCATGGTCGAGATTGCCACACTGGGCGGTGCGAAGGCGCTGGGGCTGGCCGGCACCATTGGTTCGCTCGAGCCAGGCAAGGCGGCCGATCTCGCAGCATTCACGATTCCGGTTGGTGCGAATCCCGTCTACGATCCGTACGACGCCGTGATCTGGTCGATGGCCGGTACGCCGGCGGTGCGGGTCGTTGTGGCAGGACACGAACGTCTCCGGGACGGCGAGGTCGTGGGCTACGACACCACGACTATCCTCACGCGCGTGACAGCAACCGCGGCACGGCTCGCCGCGTGGAAAGCGCAGCGCTCCTCGCGCTCCTCGCGCTCCTCGCCCTCGAGCGACTCCGCGACTCCTCGGTAACACGGCTGTGACCGTCGCCACGCTAGCGCCCGCTGAGGTCCGGGATGTAGCTTTCGCGCGTACCCTCAGACTAGCGATGCTGTGACGAAGAATACGGGACCCACTGCGCGGATTTGGCGAGACGGAACACTCGTAGAGTGGGCCGACGCCACTGTGCACGTCATGGCGCACGCCCTCCATTACGGATCGAGCGTGTTCGAAGGCATGCGTTGCTATCAAACCCCTGAGGCGGGTGCCGTCTTCCGGCTGCGCGACCATATGCGCCGCCTCAAGGATTCGGCCAAGATCTATCGGCTTGAGACCAAGTGGAGCATCGACGAACTCTGCGATGCCAGCGTGCAGACCATCGCCGCCAACGGCCTGCGCCACTGCTACATCCGGCCGATTATTATGCGCACCGGCGAGAACATGGGGATCTGGCCAAAGAACGCGCCGATCGAAACCATGATCATCTGCTGGAACATGGGTTCGTACTTTGGCGACGAAGCGCTCCTCACGGGAACTGACGTCCGAGTGGCGAGCTGGCGCCGTGCGGCCCCCAACACCTTCCCCGCGCTGGCGAAGGCTGGTGGCAACTACCTGAACTCGCAGCTCACCAAGATCGAGGCCAAGGCCGACGATTACGCCGAAGGCATTATGCTCGACTCGGCAGGATTCGTGGCGGAAGGCAGCGGTGAGAATCTGTTCGTGGTGCGCGACGGCGTCATCTACACGGCGCCGCTGAGTTCAGGAATTCTTCACGGCATCACACGCGACTCCATCATGCGGATCGCGGCCGACCTCGGCTACACCGTCCGCGAGATGGTGATGCCGCGTGAGTTCCTATACATCGTGGACGAAGCGTTCTTCTGCGGCACCGCCGCCGAGATCACGCCGATCCGGTCGATTGATCAGCTCCCTGTGGGTCTTGGGGTCCCAGGGCCTGTGTACAAGGCCATTAGTGAACGTTTTATGGGGATTGTGAAGGGGGTGCTCCCCGACCCGTACGGTTGGCTCACCGCGGTGCCGCTCCCACCCACGGCGGCGAGTAGTAGGTGACAGCCCGCGAGGAGCGGCGCTGTCGTGTCTCCAAACGGAGGATCACGTGATCGCTGGCTGTCTCGCGCTCAACTCGTCGTTCGAGCCACTCACCATGGTGCCACTGCGCCGTGCGCTGCGCTTGGTGATTGATGGTAAGGCCGAGGTCGTAGAAGCTGACCTGGATGCGCTGGTGCGCTCCGAGCGTTTGGCCTATCCGCGCCCGCTCGTGATCCGACTCACCAAGTTCATTCACGTGCCGCGGCGATTCCGGCGGCAGGTAACAAACACCTTTCTCTTCGCCCGCGACGACTACGCCTGCCAGTATTGCGGACGGACGAACAGCGTGCTGCGCCAGCGTGAATCACTCACGCGTGATCATGTCGTGCCGCTGTCGCGCGGTGGCCTCAATGTCTGGACCAACGTTGTCACGGCGTGCTCCAGCTGCAATACGCGCAAGGCGGACCGGCTGCCGGAGGAGATCGGCATGCATCCCAAGCACGCGCCGGTGGAGCCGCACTTTGTGCACCTCTCCTGGGCGGTGCGTCGGCTCACGCCGGCGCAGGCGAAGTACATTCGCATGTTCTACGGCGCGGGGATGCTCGAGCAACTCGAAGCGCTGGAGCAAGTGCCGGCTCGCGCTACGGCACGCGGAACATCGGGGTACTAGCCTCATACTCGGCTGACTCGCTGCCAAGCAGCTTTGCCGCTACGGTGCGCAGCCCACGGGTGATGATCGTGCCCGGGCTTGCCGCTCCGGTGAGCCCGGGTTGCAGGTCGCCGCGCAACCACCGTTCGACCTCATCGAGATCCGTGAGACTCAACATCTTCGTCTCCAGCGTGACCAAATAATACTGTCGACGGCGCACCGAGAGCGCGGTGATGGCCACACGCGTGCGCCGCGCCACAGCCCCCTCCGCATCCTCGATTCGTGCGTACTTGCCGAGCGACAGCGGGCGGTCGTTGACGAGCTGAATAACCTCGTATTGCTTATCCATCGCCGTGTAGCGCACCACCACGTCGTATTCCGTGGTCCGCTCGATGTGATTGATTATCGATCCTTCGGACCAGAGCTCCACTCTGAAGTGCAGACGGAGCGGGAAGCTCGCCGCGAGCAGCTCGCGTACCTTGCTCAAGGACAACATGTTGCGGGCTTGCACCACTGGCCCGGTGGCAGCAATCTGCGAGGCCTCCGGCAAGACAATTTCCAGCGTCGGGCGCTGCTGCGCCTGCAGCAAGGTCCCGTGCCCAAGCGTGACCGCTAGGGCGAGCGCGAACAGGGGAGGGCTGGGTTTCCGCACGTGCTAGAACCGACGCTCCAAGCGCATGAAGAAGCGTGCGGGTTCGGCCGCATCGCTCACCGCCTTCGCCCAATAGAAGCCTAGGCCACCGAAGTCGAGGCCGATGCCGATGTCCCGCTTGAAAGAGTTCAGGGCAGGGAGGTGTGCCTGATCGACGAGGACGCCGCCATTGCCGGTCCCCACATTCCAGCCACGCCCCGCGTCGGCGAATAGCACCCACTGCGCTTCGCGGTTGAGCCCAGGGCGCCACCATTCGTCGCCCGCATCGTCGCGAAAGATTCCGGAAAACAGTCGCGAGCGAAGCTCCACCTGCGCCAGCGCCATGCGGTCGCAGAATCCCGGCGTACCGAACAGCGTGTTGCCCGTCGAACAGTTCAGCACGTCGGGCGCGAGTGAGGTTTCGCGAAAGCCAAAGCCGGGCAACGTGCCCGGGCCGCCGAGCGCCATGCGCTTTTGCAGGGGGAGCGCGTCTCCGCTGATCCAGCCGCCGCCGACAAGGCGAAGATTCAAGAAGGTGTGCGGCGAAATCCGGTTGTAACGGCGCAGATCCACCATGCCGCGGGTGTAGTTCACCGGCTTGGTGAGGCCGCCGGTGCACAGGGCGAGCGTCTGTACCGGGCACGCCGATTGTGGCGAGGTCAGCGTGCCGATGCCATTCTCCCAGTCAACGGTCGCATACCACCCTGACCACGCCGACCGCTGTTTCTCGCGCGTGTCGATACGGGTGCGGACCGAGAGCAGGTGCATCGCACCGACGGCCTCGAGCGGATTGTCCCGCCACGGTTCACTGCCGCGCAACAGCGACCATGGATTGCGCGCGGCGACATTGCCCCACTGTTCGGCGCTGAAGGCCACTGTGAGGTCAGCCTCGTCCGTGGCTTGGAGTCGCACGAACCCTTCCCCGCCATGCCTCGCGTAGTAGTCACGATAGTCTCGGTGCAGCAGTGCGGACGACAGCCCGACTTCGCCATCGCTCAGTTGCCATGACTCGGTTGGTTGGACGACGTCAAACGCGTGCGCGCCGAGCACGACACTCCACGGCTTTCCGAACTGCGCTTCAACACGAGCATCGTGCCCGAGTGTGCTGTTGCCCCACCGCACGGGATCCGCAGTGCGCACCACTCCGAACGCTTCGACGTTGATCTTTCCCCAATCGGTTATCCGGCGGAACCGTGGCCCAGCGACGAACGACCACCCTTCCACCCGATTGTACGCGCGCGACGCGACGTAGAAGAAATCGGTGTAGGCCTCGCCGCGACGAAATTCGTGGCGAATACTGCGGCGCGCCCACCAGCTGTCATCGTGCGCCGCGTCGCTTTCGGCGACGAGCGTGCCCCCCTCGAGGTGGTAGCGCAGCAACTCCGCTTGGACCCGAATCTCCCCGCCGATTGTCGCACTGTCCTGTCCGGTGATGGTTCCACCAATCACGATGAGCTGCTGCGCAATCGTGGCGCCTGGCGCGAGCCGCACATCGGCGTTGATGGCCACCACGGAGCCGCGCACGGTTCCCGCAATCGTGACCGGTCCATTGAGTACGGCCACATCACCCGTCGTAGTCGTGCCGCGCGCGAGATCCCAGGCGCCATTCGCACGTGTCGTCGGCGCGGCGTTGTAGAGGTCGGTCGCGGTGCGCACGATGCTCGACAGCCGCACGCCGTTGTCATCGGCACGATTCTGCGCAGCGAGCGGGAGCGCGCCGTACATCAGGGTGCCGTACAGTAGCGTGATGGCCATCCCCCACGCGCTGGGGGCCCATCGCACCTTCCGTCTGCGTGGTGTCATATGCGCTCCAGGTGTTGCGTGCACAGCCGCGTTGCTCTCAGTGGGTTAATCTCCAAGCGCCGTGAGCCCGAGTCGCTTCATCCGGCGATACAGGTTCGGACGGTCAGTGTTCAGTCGTCGTGCGGCTTCGGCTACGACGCCATGCGCTGCCGAGAGTGCGCGGCTGATCAGTAACTTCTCGTGCTCGTCGAGCGCATCGCTCAATGTCAGTTCCGGCTGGAGTAAGTCTGGGAGGGCGGGGCTCAGCCCCACCTGGCCTGTCTCACTCAGCGGCAGCACCGCACGCACCTCCGCGATGCCAATCGGCGCCCCCGCGTGCAGGATCGACAACCGTTCGACGATGTTGGCAAGCTCGCGCACATTGCCGGGCCAACGATGGCGCATGAAATACTGAATGGCCTCGTCGGTCCATACCGGTGCTGCTTGGCCAGAGCGCTGGCGCTGCAGGGCGGCAAAGTGACGCACCAGCGCCGGAATGTCCGACGGGCGCTCGCGGAGCGGTGGCACTGAGACGGGAATCACATTCAGGCGGAAATAGAGATCCTCGCGGAACTGTCCGGTACGCACCGCACGTTCGAGGTCGCGATTCGTCGCCGCCACGATCCGCACGTCGACCCGAATCGGGGTCCCGCCGCCAACGCGTTCAATCTCCTTGGCTTCAATCGCGCGCAGCAGTTTCGCCTGTGCGTCCGCCCCGAGGTCCCCGACTTCGTCGAGCAGAAGTGTCCCGGTGTGGGCGAGTTCAAAACGTCCGAGCCGGCGATCCGTGGCGCCCGTAAAGGCACCGCGCTCGTGCCCGAACATCTCACTTTCCAACAAGTCGCGCGGAATCGCCGCGCAGTTCACGCGCACGAACGGCCGCTCACGCCGAGGGCTTCCGGCATGAATCGCCGCGGCCACCAACTCCTTCCCGGTTCCGCTCTCGCCCGTAATCAGCACACGGGCGTCGCTCGGGGCCACACGCGCGATCATAGCGCGTAGCGCATGCATTGCGGAACTCTCGCCAACCAACTCCCCCGCTAATCCGAGGTCAGCGCGCAACGTAGTTCGTTCGCGGCGGGCCAAGCGAAGCTCGAGCGCACTGTTGATCGCCACCAGCACACCCTCGGGACTCAAGGGCTTCTCGAGAAAGTTCACGGCACCCAAGCGCGTGGCTTTCACGGCGTCAGCCAGGCCGGCCCGGCCGCTCATCATCACGACCGGAAGGTCGGGATAGGCGGCGCGAAGCCGCTCGAGAACCGCCATGCCGTCCAGAAGACCGGGAATCATCAGGTCGAGCAGGACTAAATCCGGTTCAGACTCCGTCGCCTGTGCGACCCCCGTCGCGCCATCCGGGGCCTCGCGCACTTCGAATCCCTCAGAGGCAAGCAGCGCCCCCACCATGCGGCGGATGTTCGGCTCGTCGTCGATAATCAGTACGGAGGCCATAGGTCAGCGCACCGCCGGCAACACCAAACGAATCTCCGTGCCCTTTCCCACGGTGCTCTCCGCTTCCACCGTCCCGCTGTGCGCGACCATCGTTTGCTTCACGATGGCAAGCCCCAGCCCCGTTCCACCGGTCTTATCTGTCACGTACGGATCCCAAATCCGATCCAGTCGCTCGGGCGTGATCCCAACCCCGTGATCACGCACGGCGACCACCACCGACGTACCAGCGGTCGCCCGCCGCAAGCACACACTCACCGCGAGTCGCGGATCCTCCTGGGTCGCCTGCACGGCGTTCAAGAGAATATTGGTCAACGCCCGACTCAACGCGTCGTATTGCCCCGTCACGTGCGGGAGTGCGTCCGCCACGTCGACCGCGCACTGCACATGGCTCGGCACCGCGGTACGCGTCACCGCACGCACGAGTTCACCCATATCTACCTCGGAAACCGGACCCTCAGGGAGTCGACCAAACTGCGCAAAACTTGTCGCCATGGCGTCGAGCCGCGCGGACTCTGAATCCAAGACCTCCACCACCTCAGCCAGTTCCGGTCCGACTTTCCGCTTGAGTTGGGCGACAGCAAAACGAATGGGCGTCAGCGGGTTCTTGAGTTCGTGCGCCACCTGCCGCGCGGATTCTCGAAATGCTTCGAGTCGCTCTGCCTCAACGGCCGCCCGACGCCCCGCGGCGAGTCCGAGCTCCATCTGTCGCATCTCCGACCGCAGGACCTCAAACTCCGGCGCGCCGCGCCCGTGGCTCGCGGGCAGCGGTTCCCCGCGTCGCACGAGCGCCGTCCACCGCACCAGCTCCGTCAGCGGTCGACTGAGCTGCCGACTCAGGTGCCCCGCCGCGCGCGACGCCAGAAAGGTTAGAACCGCGAGCAACAGTGTGCCCAGCACCAACAGCGCTGGGATCCCCTGTCGCGACAGGAATCCAAACCGTTCGGCGTTGGTCAGCGACCGCGCGAGTTCCCCCTCGTGCGCCGCAATCGCCGCCGAGTCCGCGGCCGACTTTGCCTCTCGACGAGCGATCGAGATCGTGGCCGCCCCAGTCGAGGCGGCTTGCTCCCAGGCAGCCGTTCCATCGATTTTCCCAAGGAAACCGACAATCGTCGCTCCCCACGCCAAAGTCAGCACAATCGCCGGTACAAAGGCGAAAAGCGCCAAAATGACGAATAGTCGGGAACGGAAGCCGAGTCGTTTCAACACAGGTCTCTACGGCCCTGGGGCTGGGAGGGTTTCGATTAGGAACATATGGAGGGGCCAGACCCCCGTCGAGGTGACAAACCCCCGGCCGCTCACTAGGTTCTATAGTACGGAGCGCCGAGCGCATCGATGATTGTGCTGGGCCTTGGGCCCCGACCATCGGTACGCCCGGCGCCTCGGGGACACCGCGAGGGATACGGCGTCCGCGCCACCAAGCGTTGTTCGGCCCTCGTGGGTAGCTCAGGTGCATCAGCACCGGGCCCATGAGAAGCATGCCGGACCACCGGATGGGCGCGCTCGCCCCCCTCACATACATATGGGAGCTGCCGCATCGCGCAGACCATTGGGCTAGACGCCCGAGGGCGCGTCGCATGCTCCCGCATCGGCGAACAGCCGGAGACAAGTTGACCGACATGGCACGACATTCACACATCGCCCAGGTGCGGGCGCCCATCGCACCAATGCATCGCGGCCCACAGGCGGTCGCACACAGCGGAATCGGCGGGATCGTCCACGCCCCGAACGCGGCCCTCCTCATCGATTTTGACAACGTCACGATGGGGATCCGCTCTGACCTTGGTCAGGAGCTCCGGAACCTCCTCGGCTCCGACATCATCAAGGGGAAGGTCGCCGTCCAGCGTGCCTACGCCGACTGGCGTCGCTATCCGCAGTACATCGTGCCGCTCGCCGAGTCCTCGATCGACATGATCATGGCTCCGGCCTACGGCTCGGCAAAGAAGAATGCCACCGACATCCGCCTCGCGATCGACGCCATGGAGCTCGTCTTCACGCGTCCCGAGATCGGCACCTTCATCCTCCTTTCGGGCGACTCGGACTTCTCGAGCCTCGTGATGAAGATCAAGGAATACGGCAAGTACGTGATCGGCGTCGGGATCCGTGAGTCGTCGAGTGATTTGCTCGTGCAGAACTGCGACGAGTACTACTCGTACAATGCTCTCGCCGGACTGGTGAAGGCGGGCGAAGAGAGCAACGGTCAGAAGCGCGATCCGTGGGAGCTCGTCACCGAGTCGATCGACCGCATGGTGCGCAACGGCGACGTCATGCGCAGCGACCGCCTCAAGCAGGTGATGCAGGAAATCGACAGCACCTTTGACGAGAAGGATTTGAACTTCTCTAAGTTCTCCAAGTTCTGTCTCGAGGCTGCACAGAAGGGACTGCTGATCGCGAACAAACTCGACAACGGTCAGCTCGAGGTCTCGCCAGCCACTGGTGCCAAGGTCGCACCAGCCGCTGCGTCACGTGATGCGTCACGTGATGCGTCGCCTGCCGGCGAAGGCGCCGAAGCGCTCGAAGGTCGCGAAGGCCGCGGGGGCCGTCGTGGCCGTCGCGGTGGTCGCGGACGCAACCGTCGTGATCGTGACGAAGCGCCGACGGGCACCACAGCGGACGGCGTGGCTGTCGCCGCTTCGGTCGCTTCGGCCGCTTCGGTTGCTTCAGTTGCGACGACGGAAGGCATCACGGACTCGACGGTTGCTAATACGGCTCCGTCCGCCGCACCGCGCCGTGGTCGCGAGCCGCGTCACCAGCGCACGCCACACGCGGCGCAGGCGCTGCGCGTCACACATGCAACTCATGCCGCTGATGCCACGATTGGGTCGACGGGAATCCGGCTCACCCGCGACGAAGCGTTCGCACTCGTGAAGGACGCCGTCACGGCGCTCGTCGCGGGCGACGATGCGGTGCCGAGCGAGCGCGTGCGCGAAAAGGCGTTTGCGATTCTCGCGCGCGACAGCGAGTCGTTGAGTGAGCGTAACTTCGCGCGCATCCTGCGCGATGCGCACGACGGGAACGTCGTGGATCTGCGCAAGCGTGGCGACGCCTTCGAAGTGGCGCTCGCCGCCAACGTGCCCAGTGTCTCCGACCAGCTCAACGAGAAGGAGGCCGCGCTCAAGGCGGTTGCCGATCGCGAGAAGGCTGCGAACACACCGGTCGTACCGCGGGGCATGGGTCCGCGCAGCGCGCCGGGCCGCCCGGGTCGTGGCGGTCCTGCCAAGGGCGTACTGCCACCCGACTTCCTGCTGATTGGCGTCGTCGACGACACGCCGGCCCCGAAGGCTGTGCCTGTTGTTGACGTTGCTCCCGCCGCGAAGGCCCGCGCGTCAAAGCCGGCCGCGCAGCCGGCAGCTGCAAAGCCCGCTGCCAAGTCCGCTGCAAAGTCCGCTGCAAAGCCAGCCACCAAGGCCAAGTCGGCCGCGAAGCCGGCAGCTGCAAAGCCCGCTGCCAAGCCCGCTGCAAAGCCCGCTGCAAAGCCCGCTGCCAAGGCAAAGACGGCAGCGAAGGCTGCGTCAAAGGGCAAGAAGGGATAATCGCAACGAGCAGTAGAACGCGCGGCATGCCCGCGCGGTGCCTTGAACGAAACACCGAGCAGGTCGCTAGCGACCTGCTCGGTGTCGTTTATGGGTGTAGCCGAGGCGCGTGCGCGCGTCGCGTGTGCGCGTCGCGTGTGCGCGTCGCGTGTGCGCGTCGCGTGTGCGCGTCGCGTGTGCGCGTCGCGTGTGCGCTAGAAACCCTTGTCGCTCGAACGCCCAAAGTTGTAGCGCAGTCCGAACGAGGCCGTATAGCCCACCCCGTCGCCGTTGATTAGCGAGCTGCCGGCGCCCTTCGTCGGCATGATCGTCGCCTGCACGTATGGCGCCCAGTTGCCCATGAGCACCATCGCGCCGACGGAGCCGAACAGCCGGCCACTCGACTTGGCGGTGTTGATGGCGCTATTCACAGAATCTCGCTGCGCCGTGGTGGCATACGACCGCACGCTGTCCGTCGCGGTGCCCACCAAGTTGAGCGAATATCCAATCTCGAAATACGGTTTGAAATCCCCAGCCGCAGGGGACAGCATCGCAACGCCAAAGCCCACACGACGCAAGTCGGCGATCGAAACCAGTCGCGGTGCCGCCATACCCGTGATCGACAACTGCGACGAGCTCGTAAAGACGGACTGTTCTGCAAATACATGGAGCGCAACCGCAGAGCGAGTGATAAACCACTCAGCGCCCGCCGTTGGGCTATTCACTCGTTCGACATTGGTGCGGAGCGACGTTCCACCGCCGTAGACTCCCCAGAACCAGGAGTCCTGCCACTTCTGCGGAGCCACCGGCGGAGCCACCGGCGGAGCCACCGGCGGAGCCACCGGCGGAGCCACCGGCGGAGCCACCGGCGGAGCCTGCTGGGCGTGCACGGTGCTTGGGGGCAGCATGGCCGCGACCACAGTCAGGGACAGCAGGCTACGGCGGATCGATCGCATGGCCAACCTCTCGTGAATGGCGTCTAGAACACGGGCACGTGAACAGCCGGGCGGCCCGCGAAGGCCTCCCAGTAGTTCATAATTGGGACGATGTGCGAGCCACGAGGGTCACGCCACGAGGGGACGCCGCCCGCGTCCGCCGCTCAGCCTAGGGGGACCCCGCGGCCAGGCCGGCGGGGATATCCCCCGGGGTTACTTCAGAATACCGACCTGTTCCGCGACCTTCCGGATCACCCGAACGGCATGATCGAGGTCGTCACGCGTGTGCGCTGCCGACACCTGGCACCGCAGACGGGCTGTCCCGTGCGGCACGACGGGGAATCCAAATCCTGTAATAAAGATCCCTTCATTGAGCAGCATTTCGCTCATCCTGATCGCGGCAGCAGTCTCGCCCACGATAATCGGTACAATCGGGGTTTCACCGTCCAGCGGCTTCAACCCAGCCTCAATCAGTGACGCACGAAAGTGCTGCGCGTTCTCGTGCAGCTTGGTCACACGCTCGGGATGCTGCTCGATAAACTCCACGGCTGCCAGCGCACTCGCGGTGATCGTCGGTGCCAGCGCGTTGGAGAACAGCTGCGGACGCGACCGCTGCGTGAGCATGTCGCACAACGCCGCCGGCCCGGCCACAAAGCCACCGGCAGCCCCACCTAAGGCCTTCCCGAGCGTCGAGGTGATGATATCCACCTCACCCACCACCCCGAAATGCTCTGCGGTACCACGCCCCGTGGCGCCCAGCACGCCAGTGGCGTGCGAGTCGTCCATGATCAGCACGGCATTGTGGTCGCGCGCGATCTGCAGGAGCTGCGGCAGCTTGGCGACGCTCCCTTCCATGGAGAAGACGCCATCGGTCCAAATGAGTCGACGCTTGGCCGACGCATTGGCCTTGAGCTTCTCCACCAGTTCGTCGAGATCGCCATGCTTGTACACAGCAGTCGTGCACTTGGTGATCGACTTGGCCAAGCGAATCGAATCAATAATCGAGGCATGGTTCAGCGCATCGGACACCACAAAATCCCCTTCCTCCACCACCGTCGCCGTGAGCCCCTCGTTGGCATTCCACGCCGACACAAACGACATGGCCGCCGGCGTGCCCACGAACCGCGCGAGCGCCGTCTCCAACTCACGATGCACCGTGAACGTCCCACAGATAAAGCGGACGCTCCCCGTGCCGGCTCCGTACTTGTGCAGGGCATCAAGCCCCGCCTGCACCACACTGGGCTCGTTGCACAGGCCGAGGTAGTTATTGGACGACATGATCAGGACTTCGCCGCGCCCTTCCATCTGGACGCGCGCCGACTGCGGCGAGTCCAGATAGTTCAGCGTCTTGTAGACCTTGTCGGCCTTGAGCTGCGCGATCCGTCCCTCGAGATCCGCCGCAAATCCGGCATTGAGCGCCATAGTTATGCGACCTCGAAGATGACTTTGCCCGCCTCGCCCGACTTGATAGCCGCAATCGCCTCGGCGTGCTGCTCAAGTGGGAACCGATGCGTGATCACCGGCGTCGGGTCGAACTGCCCCGAGCGCAGGAACTGCGTGATCTGGATCCAGGTGTCATACATCCGACGCCCGACTACGCCGTATACGGTGATTCCCTTGAAAATCACCTCGGTGGCAAAGTCCACATCCATAGGATTCGACGGAATGCCAAGCATCTGCACTCGGCCGCCGACGCGCACCAGTTTGAACGCCTGATGGATCGCCGCGGGAACTCCGCTCATCTCGAGCACGACATCGACGCCGAGTCCGTCGGTGGCGGCGCGAACCGCCGCTTCCGCCTCTGACGGGTGCACGGCTGACTTGGCGCCCATGGCGCGCGCCAGTTCGAGTCGCTTGGGATTCACATCGCTGGCGACGATGTGCGAGGCGCCAGCGGCCTTTGCGATCCCGACGGCAAAAATCCCGATCGGGCCGCAGCCGGTGACCAGCACCGTCTTTCCCGGGAGATTCGTGTCGTGGAGCGCCGTATGGAAGGCGTTGCCCATGGGATCGTGGATGCCGCCGATCTCAAAGGGGATGTTGTCGTCCAAGTGCCAGACATTGCTGGCCGGCATCGCGATGAACTCCGCGAAGCACCCGTCGCGGTCCACGCCGATGATCTTGGTATTCGGGCAGACATGGCCATTCCCCGTGCGGCAGAGATGACACCGTCCGCAGACGATATGCCCCTCGGCGGTCACGCGGTCGCCAATCTTCACGTCCGTGACGAGCGACCCGACTTCGGCCACCTCACCCGCGAACTCATGACCGACGGTGAACGGCGGCTTGCATCGGCCGTTCGCCCAGGCGTCCCAGTCGTGAATATGGACGTCCGTGCCGCACACACCGGCGCGACGGACCTTGATAAGTACTTCGTCAGCCCGGATAGTCGGCACGGGCACTTCCTTGAGGACGAATCCCGGCGCGCGGGATTCTTTTACGAGCGCTTTCATAGGTATGAAAACTGGTAAGAGGTGCGGCGTGGCGTAAGTGAGAACGGACATCGAGGCTATAATTGTTCAACCGGCCGCGCCCGGCCGCGCGCTCATCGGTCGATGATCGAAGGTGGTCAGTCGACCGGATTTTTGGAACCGCACGCAACCGGAATGCTCGCGACGCACCTTTCGCGCGACATAAATTTTTCGTCATCCAGCCAGGGTCAACCACCGCGAAGTCATCCTCACGGCCTGGAAAAACCAACACGCAAACCCTCGTGTCGATCGTTGGTACGTGATGTGTGTTGAAACCGATTCGTGTCATGCGTTGCAATGTGTGCGAACGATAAATCACAGCGTTTTCCCTCTGAAAAACACAATTGCGATGCGGATGTTCTACGGAATAAAGTTAGGCGTGAGCTGATGCCGCAACGAAAACGCATCATCAATCAGTCGATTCGCCGAGTTCTATTTCGTTGTGCCGATGCACCCCAACGGCCGATCGCCGCGTCGCCGCGCGGGACCGGGGATTTCCGGTAACTCGCCGGTGGTACTTGCGCGAACTCGAACTTCGTACAATTGTCTATACAGGAATGAAGCACGATTGTAGTATTGAAAGCACAAACGATAAAGAATTTTCGCGGCGCAATGGTTGTGCCGATACTGATGACGAAGGACGAGAACTACACGAGCCTGATTGAGGCCGTGTCACAAGCGGGGCCGCAAGTCATCGCGGTTTCGAGCCCAGCGATCCACCGGGGGATCGCCAGGGGAACACAATCCTTTTCAAGGAGCTTGCACCATGGCTGCCAAGAAGAAGGCTGCAAAGAAGAAGGCCGCGCCGAAGAAGAAGGCCGCGAAGAAGAAGTAGTTTTTGCTCCAAAGCACAGAGGGGAACCAGCGAAAGCTGGCTCCCCTCTGTTCTTTTTGCCCCAACGAAAATCCCCCGTGCAAAAAAGGGCGCGCCCAGTCAGTGGGCGCGCCCTTTGTGCAATCGAGTCGAAATCAGGCGGCTAAAATCGCCTCGGCCGGATCCAGCTCGCTGAGCGGAACCGGAGCCCACTCGTAGGACAACACCCGCGGCGATTCCTCAACCGGCGTGCCAAAGGACAGGATAATTCCCACCGGCTCGAGGTCCATCTCCACTTTGCGCGACCGTGCCATGTGATCCTCCGAGGGCTGAGCCGCCTCGATTCCCTGTATAGAAGGATGAGGAAGCTGTTCCCTCCTAGTCAGAGCATATGTGGTGCCATCGTCTCCGATCGCATAAATCGTTATCAGGTATCTACTTATGAAAAACACACCGACTGAGAAGCGGCCGATGTGTAGCAAAGTGACACGTTAGACGCCTCTCGTTTTGTGTCAATACGTTACGCGACGTGTTTCTTGGCAAGGAAGGTCCGGGCCACCCCCGCCTCCTTATGGAAGGAGACGTCCCACCCCTTCTTATAAGATGCGCGCAGCTCCTCCTCGGAAATTGCCTCCTGGCCAGCAATAATTGTTTCGACCAGATGCACCCCGCCGTCCGAAGTCGCGGACTGCAGGAGCGCGATTACCTGCGCACGCTCGATCCCGGACAACCCAGCGAACGCTGCGGGCGTACAGATGACAGCGTCGAGTGGACCGTCGGGTTCCCACTGCCACAGCGATGTGGCCACCCCGCGCACGCGATCATCGAGTCCTTCCTCGGCGGCGGCACTCAACACGCGCTCCACCATGTCTTGCTCGGGTTCCAGCGCGGTCACCTGACAGCCATTCGCCGCGAGATACAGCGCCGACCCCTGCACGCGCGCTCCCGTGACCACAACTGTGGCACTCAGTGAGGCTGTCGTCAGCGCGTACGCGAGCGGTGTGTCAGCGCGCAGCCCCCAGTGTTCTGGATTCTTTGGTTCGGATGCGTTCCGGAGCAGGCGTCGCCGCCAGACTTCAAAGCTCGGGAGCTTGAGGCGCCCCATAATCAGTCGGTTTACTTCATCCGCGAGCAGCATCTCGCGGATGCCGATCTGCAGATCCCCCTCAAGCACGGCGCTCGCCGCGGCCGCCAGATCCATCATCTTGGCGTAGCCGACGGTCTCCTTGTACTGCTCGGTCTCGCGATCAACGTACAGCGAGTACTCGTGACGCAGCGAGCGTTGCGCTCGAAGGTTCATTCGGCTCAGGGAGATCGGAGATAACGAGGAGGTTCCCGTGTCCGCAAGCTATAGCAGTTGCGCGTGGTCTCAAGCCCCTGCGACGAATCGCGCGCGTGACGGCGGCCAAGGGACGGCGGCCAAGGGGCCGCACGCATGCGGTCGCTGTGGTCTTACGCCGGCTCGATGTGCACCGTGATGTCGGCCGCGCCGATTGACGCACGAATGGCGGCTTCGGCGGCATCCGCAAGTTCGTGCGCGGTCGCCACAGGCAGTGTGCCGTCGCAGCGAATCGTGACTTCAGCGAAGAGCATGCCCGAGGCTGTGGTACGCGAGCGCACCATGGGAACGCCTGTAATTCCCGAAATCGCCGCGACCACGCGCCGGATCTCGTCGGCGTCAACCCCGCGCTCATCAACAAGGATTGGCACGGTGACTTTCAAAATCCGATAGCCGCTGTACGCAATCACCGCCGCAACAATCAGCGTGAGCCATGCATCAGCTTTCGGATAGCCCAAGCGGGCGAGCCATAGTGAGAGAAATGCGATCCCGGTGACAAAAATGTCACCTCCCGTATGGGCCGCATCAGCGAGCAACAGCGCGCTCCCAAGTTCGCGGCCCCGCTTCTGCTCGTACCACACCACCAGAATGTTGATGAGCGCGGTGGCGCCGAGGAGCGTGAGCTCAAAAGACGTTGGCGTGGCGGGGGTCTCGTGATGCACGAGCGTCGTCACCGCATTGCGCACGAGTTCGAAGCACGAAATCGACAGAAATCCCACAATCACGAGCGCGCCGAGTGTCTCGAACTTGTCGTGTCCGTAGGGGTGATCGTCGTCCGGCCCGCGGGCCGCTAGTGCCACCAGGAGGATCGCGATGACATTGTTCATCGCATCGAGTGCCGACTCAACGGTCGCACCGACCACCGAGAGGGCCCCTGTGCGTGCTGCCACGACGACTTTGACTCCCACTACTACGACGTTGAGGACGAGGATGACCGCAAGCGTGCGCTGCACCGCTGCGGTGCGTTGTTGCGTCGCGGACGGGAGAGTTGACGGAGCGGTCACGATGGGATGTTCACCAGCGGGTTGGTGGTCTGTCAATCAGGGAGGGACATTTGCCTGAACTTCCAGAAGTCGACGAGGCCGCGCGGCGGTTACGGGAGCGCGTGATGGGACGCACGATTATGCGGATTACCGGGCTCCATCCGTCGCAGCGCCGCCAGCTCCCCGCGGCGTCGCGCAGGCAAGCGGAGGGGCAGGGGATTGTCGCGGTGGACCGTCGCGGGAAGCATCAGCTGATTCGGCTCGCGAACGGAGCGTCGATTCACGTGCACTTCCTGCTCGATGGCGACTGGTCATTTACGCTGCTTACGGACGCACCCCCGCGTTTCGCGCGGGTGGAAATTGTCCTCGACGACGGGACCCGCGTGTCGCTCACCGATCCGCGTGCGTTGTGCATCTTACGCGTCTACACGGCGGCGAATCCCCCCACACTGAAAATCGGCCCTGATGCCGACGACCCCGGCGTCACGGCGGGGTTCTTTGGGGCTCGGCTCGCGCGTCGACGCGGGGCCATCAAGGGGGCGCTGCTGGATCAGAAGCTCTTGGCCGGTATCGGAAACATTTACGCGGCAGAGGCACTGTGGCGCGCGCGGATCAGCCCGGAAGCGCCGGCCGACTCACTGAGTGCCGCGCGGGTCACGCGATTGCTCGCGAGTGTGCGTGACGCCCTCGCCGATGGCGTCGCTCGCGCGGTGCGGTATCGGACCAGTGACCGCGCCGACCAATTTCACGTGTATGACCGCGAAGGCGAACCCTGTGATCGGTGCGGCACAACCCTGCGGCGCCTCACCCAAGGCGGGCGCTCTACCTGCTACTGCCCGCGCTGTCAGCGCCGCTGACGCGCGTGCGTTCAGGGCGGGACAGCGTGGGAATCGCTCAGTCCGCAGCTTCGAGCAGCGCGCCCTTGAGGTAACCGGTCTCGGGAATCGTGAGCACCTCAGGATGATCCAGCGGCTGCCCGGTGAGTGTGCGCAGCACCATCCGACGCCCAGCACCCGCGGCCGCATCCTGCAGCATCTCCCAAAAGAGCGGCTTGGTCAGGTGATAACTGCAACTGGCGGAGTACAGGAGCCCGCCGGGCGTCAGCAGCTTCATCGCGTGTAGGTTGATGTCGCGGTACGCGCGCACGGCGGCCGGAAGCGAAGGCCGATTCTTGGCAAACGCTGGCGGATCCACGACGATCGTGTCGTAGCGCTCCCCATTCCGGAGGGCCTCGCGCAGAAACTCAAAGGCGTCTGCTTCCGCACAGGTCACGTTCGTGAAGCCATTGAGCGTGGCGTTCTGCGCCGCGCGCGCAAGCGCGGGGCCCGAACTGTCGACGGCGGTCACGGCATCGGCATGCCGCGCGAGGTGCAACGCGAACGACCCGTGATAGCTGAATAGGTCGAGCGCCCGCCCGTGCGCGACGCCGCCCACGAGCACCCGGGCTTCTCGCTGGTCGAGAAAAGCCCCGGTCTTCTGCCCCGTGCGCGGCGCGGCCAGATACCGCACCCCATGCTCCAACACCTCGATTTCGTCGGGAACAGTCCCCCAGAGCAGCTCGACACCGCGCGGGAGTCCCTCGCGATCGCGCACCGCCGCGTCATTCCGAGCGAGCGCCCCCTCGGCGCCAGTAATCGACCGGAGCGCGTCGACAATCTCTGTGCGGAACGCCTCGAGTCCGGCAGACAGCAACTGCACCACCAGCCAGCGGTCAAAGCGGTCCACGACCAACGAGGGGAGCCCATCGCCCTCACCGTGCACGAGCCGACAGGCGTTCGTCTGACTG
>Ga0114966_10001653_pt1 | contig 20384 bp, 24 predicted proteins | sample M_130207_XF_Meta_FD_87029 | JGI IMG/M metagenome (GOLD analysis project Ga0114966, IMG submission 87029) | Freshwater microbial communities from Lake Montjoie, Canada to study carbon cycling - M_130207_XF_MetaG | ecosystem: Environmental > Aquatic > Freshwater > Lake | place: Lake Montjoie... | reverse complement strand
CGACAGCGATTAGCTTCGTGGTGCTGGCGGTCAGCGGTGTGATCATACTGTTCGGCAAGCACGTGATGCTGCCGGTGTTCGGTTACACGGCATTTTCGTGGCTCGCCATCCTCAGCAAGAACCTGCACAACTTTGTGGGTCCGCTGTTCGTGTTCTGCACGCTGGTGATGTTCGTCACCTTCGTTCGCGACAACATCTGGCGGGCCATGGATTTTGCGTGGCTGGCGAAGGCGGGCGGCCTCCTGGGCGGGCACGAGGTACCTTCAGGACGCTTCAATGGCGGCGAAAAAACGTGGTTCTGGTTCGGTGTCACCTTGCTTGGAATCGTCGTCGGCGCGACCGGCTTGGTGCTGGATTTTCCGAATTTCGCACAAACGCGAGAAATCATGCAGCAGGCCAACGTGATACACGCCGTTGCCGCGGTGATTTTTGTCGCGGCTTCCCTCGGCCATATATATCTCGGCACTGTAGGCATGAAGGGCGCCTACGAGGCCATGCGGACAGGCTATGTGGACGAGACCTGGGCGAAAGAGCACCACCAAGTCTGGTATGAGGAAGTCAAAGCCGGCAAGGCGCGCCAGGGTTTTGCCGACAACGCGCCAGTGGAAGTTAAAACCCAGATCGCCGAAGCGATCAAGGCCTGACCGGACATACGCGGGAGAAAACGATGCAATCCAAAAAAGCCATTTTTATAGCAGCACTGTGCTGGGCTGTCGCCAGTGCGGTTTACGCAAAATTGCCGGCGCCACAGTTGACCGATGAGCAGAAAGCCAAGGCGGAAGAAACCAAAGCCAAGGCGGCCGAAGCAGCCAAAAAGGATGCTGAAGCGCTGAGCAAATCGCAGGACCGCGTTGCCGCCGGCTATGTCAAGGCGCAAAAGGCCAAAGGCGTTACGGTCAAGCCTACGCCGATCGCGGTGGCGGCCGCACCTGCCGCGCCCGCGGCCAAGCCCGCCGCTGCTCAGGCTGTACCAACACCGGCGCCAGCGCCAGCACCAGCCAAGAAATAATTGCAGCAATCCACCCGCATCGCGAACCCGGCTGCGGCCGGGTTTTTTTTGGATATCTCTGGCTCAATCCGCTAAAATACGCCGCTTCGTCAGGAACCTGCGTGAAGGTGTGCTTGCCGGCCAGCCGCGATTGCCTTTCGATTCTTGACCGACCTGACTCCAACCGATGAAACCCCGCCATAAACGCATTGCGATGATCGCGACAGGCCTTGCCGCACTGGGCGCGGCGAGCGCGCTGGTGCTCAGTGCGTTTCAGAGCAACCTGGTGTTTTTCTTCAGCCCGAGCCAAGTCCTCGCCAACGAGGCGCCGCGCAGCAAGGTGTTTCGTATCGGCGGGATGGTCGAGCAGGCGAGTCTCAAGCGCGGAAGCGATGGGCTTACGGTAAGATTCCGCGTGACGGACACTGTGCAAACGATCGACGTCGTTTATACCGGCATCCTGCCCGACTTGTTCAAAGAGGGTAAAGGCGTGGTTGCACAGGGCCGTCTTGGCAACGACGGCGTATTTCAGGCAACCGAAGTACTAGCCAAGCACGATGAGAATTACATGCCGCCCGACGCCAAGCACGCGATCGAGCAGGCGCAAAAAGCGCAAAAAAGCGTAATTACCAAATAAGAAGGGCGTACATGATTCCCGAAATAGGCCAGTTTGCACTGATACTCGCGCTGTTGCTCGCGCTGATTCAGGGCGTGTTGCCCATCGCCGGCGCGGCGCGCGGCAATGCGGCCTGGATGGCGGTAGCGCGTCCCGCGGCGCAAGGCCAGTTCACGTTCGTAGCGATAGCGTTCGCGTGCCTCGCATGGTCGTTCGTGCAAAACGATTTCTCGGTGCTCAACGTCGCCACCAACTCCAACTCCCAATTGCCGGTGCATTACCGCTTTGCCGCCACGTGGGGCTCGCACGAAGGCTCGCTGCTGTTGTGGGTGCTGATGCTCAATGTGTGGACTGTCGCGGTGACCGTATTCAGCCGCCACCTGCCGGCACCGCTGGTCGCGCGCGTGGTGGGCGTGATGGGGCTGGTGTCCGTCGGTTTCGTGCTGTTTATGCTGTTGACTTCCAATCCTTTCGATCGCCTGCTGCCGCCGGCGCCGGACGGCCGCGACTTGAATCCGCTGCTGCAGGATCCCGGCATGGTCATCCATCCGCCCATGCTCTATATGGGCTATGTCGGATTTTCCGTTGCTTTCGCGTTTGCCATCGCGGCCTTGCTGGGCGGCCGGCTCGATGCGACGTGGGCGCGCTGGTCGCGGCCGTGGACCACCGCGGCATGGTGCTTTCTGACCGTCGGCATCATGCTCGGCAGCTGGTGGGCGTATTACGAGCTGGGGTGGGGCGGCTGGTGGTTCTGGGACCCGGTCGAGAACGCCTCGTTCATGCCATGGCTGGTCGGCACCGCCCTGATGCATTCGCTGGCAGTGACAGAAAAGCGCGGCGGCTTCAAAAGCTGGACAGTGCTGCTCGCGATCTGTGCTTTCAGCCTGAGCCTGCTCGGGACTTTTCTGGTGCGCTCGGGAGTGCTCACATCGGTGCACGCGTTCGCTACCGATCCGAAGCGCGGCATTTTTATACTCGCGTTTCTGGCCATCGTGATCGGCGGCTCGCTGGTCCTCTTCGCATGGCGCGCGCCGCGCGTCGGTCTCGGCGGCAGCTTTAACATCATCTCGCGCGAATCGATGCTGCTCACCAACAATGTGCTGCTGCTGGTCGCCGCGGGCTCCGTTTTGCTCGGCACGCTGTATCCGCTGTTTCTCGACGCGCTGAACCTGGGCAAGATTTCGGTCGGCCCGCCGTATTTCGACAGCGTGTTCGTGCCGCTGATGACGCCGGCGTTGTTCCTGATGGGGATCGGTCCGCTGGTGCGCTGGAAAGAGGGCGACATGCCGGAACTAATCGTGCGCCTGAAATGGGCGTTCGGCGTCAGCGTGGTTACGGCGCTGCTGTTGCCTTTCGCCATCGGCAACTGGACGCCGCTGGTGAGTTTCGGCTTGCTGCTCGCAGTGTGGATACTGGTCACGGCCGCTTTCAATTTGCGCGAACGGCTGGCTTTGTCGGCCGGCGGCTGGCTGGCGGGACTGGCAAACCAGCCCCGCGGCTATTACGGCATGTTGATTGCGCATTGCGGCGTCGCCATATTCATCATCGGCGTAACGCTGGTCAAAGGTTACGAGACTGAACGCGATTTGCGCATGGAGGTCGGCGATACTGTCACCGTTGGCGGCTATACGTTCCGTTTCGACGGTGCCGAGCCGGTGACGGGCCCGAATTATCGCGCCGCGCGCGGCAATGTCACCGTAAGCCGTGGCGACGCGGTGCTGAAGGTCATGCATCCCGAGAAGCGCACGTATAACGCGCAGCAGATGTCGATGACGGAAGCGGCAATTTCGTCGGGTCTGTTCGGCGATATCTATGTTTCACTCGGCGAGCCGGTCGACAACGGCGCGTGGAGCGTGCGCGTCTATCACAAGCCGTTCGTGACGTGGATCTGGGGCGGCTGCCTGATCATGGCGCTCGGCGGACTAGTGGCGCTGACGGACCGGCGCTACCGGAAAAGCACTCAGCGTGCAGCGGAAACAGTGCCCGTCGGCGGAAAAGTCGCCGCATGACGCGCTACCTGATTCCGTTCGCGCTATTCGTCGCGCTGGTGGTTTTTCTCGGCATCGGCCTGGGGCTCAATCCGCGCGAAGTGCCGTCGCCGCTCATCGGCAAGCCGGCGCCCGCATTCCAGCTCGCGCAGTTGCAGCGTCCGGAGCTGACGTTCACGCAAAAGGACATGCAGGGCAAGGTGTGGCTGCTCAATGTATGGGCGTCATGGTGCGTGTCGTGCCGCGAGGAGCATCCGCTGCTGCTCGAACTCGCCAAGCACAACGTGGTGACCATCCAGGGCCTGAATTACAAGGACAAGCGCGATGATGCGCTCGCGTGGCTGAAACAATTCGGCGATCCGTACAACCTGAGCATCAGCGACAGCAACGGGCGCGTCGGCATCGACTACGGCGTTTACGGCGTGCCGGAAACATTTGTGATCGATAAGATGGGCGTCATTCGTTACAAGCATATCGGGCCGGTCACGCCGCAGGCGCTCAAAGACAAGATCCTGCCGCTGGTGCGGCAACTGCAGCAGTCATGAAAACAACAATACTGATGCTCATTTTACTTTTAGTGCTGCCGCTCCCTGTTCTCGCGCAGACCGCGCAACCCACGCCCGACGATCCGGTAACCAATAAGCGCGCGGTGCAACTGGCAGAGCAATTGCGCTGCCTCGTGTGCCAGAACCAGTCGCTGGCGGATTCGCATGCCGAGCTCGCGGTCGACCTGCGGCGCCAGATACGCGAGCAGATCGCGCAGGGTAAATCCGATTCGGCGGTCGTCGATTTCATGGTCGAGCGGTATGGCGAGTTCGTGCTGTATCGCCCGCCGATGAGGACCGCCACCTGGCTGTTGTGGTTCGGGCCGCCGTTGTTGCTCGTGCTCGGCATCGTCCTGCTGCTTCGCTACGTGCGGACGCGCCGTACGCGCATCGAGCAAGGACCTTTGAGCGACGCGGAACAGCGCGCTGCGCAGTCGCTGCTGGTCGGCGATGAAGGAAAGCAGCGATGACGACGTTTTTGCTGGTTGCGGCGATTTTCATCGCCATCGCTTTGGCGTGTATATTGCCGCCCTTGTTGGGCCGGCAAAAAGGGGAGACGACCGCTTCCGCGGAAGCTTCCAATCTGGCGATTCTGCAGGACGGGCTGACCGAACTCGAGCGCGATTTGCGCAATGGCACGCTGCCGGCCCAGCAATACCTGTCGGCGCGCCAGGATCTCGAACGGCGGGTGCTGGAAGAAGGACGTGCAACTGCGGCGACTCCGCACGCACAGTCTGCGCATACGCGCCGGACGGGGGTGGCGCTCGCCATAGTCATTCCGCTGTGCGCGGCGGGGCTTTACTGGCAGCTTGGCAGCCCCGGCGCGGTGACATTTAACGCGGCGTCGACGTCCGGCGGAAATGCAAAGAGCCCCCAGGTCGAAGCCATGGTCGGGCAATTGGCGCAAAAGCTGGAGAAGAACCCGCAGGATGGCAACGGCTGGGCGCTGCTCGGACGTTCGTACTTCATCATGCAGCGTTATCAGGAATCGGCAACCGCGTATGCGCGCGCGGTGGCGCTGATCAAGGACGACGCGGACTTGCTCGCGGATTTTGCGGACTCCGTGGCGATGACGCAAAACCGGCGCATCGACGCCAAGGTCATGCAAATCGTCGACGCGGCTCTGCGTATCGACCCTCAGCAATGGAAGGCGCTCGCCATCGCGGGATCCGCTGCATTTGACCGTCAGGATTACAAGAACGCCGTCGTCTTCTGGCAGCGTTTGCAGGCGCGCACCGAGCCCACTTCCGAGTTGGGCCGCATCGTCGCCGAAAATATCGCCGAAGCGCAGCAACTCGGCGGGATTAAAGCCTCCGGCAAACCCACAATGTCGCCGGTGCCGGAGGGAATCAAGCCTTTGGCCAAGGCCGCAACGCCGTCTGCGCCCGATGGGACGAAATCCGCCGCCAAGCCTGCTGCATCATCAGCGGCAGCCAGCGTGCGCGGCACGGTCAGCCTGAGTCCGGCGCTGGCGGGCAAGGTCGCGCCGACGGATTCCCTGTTTATTTTTGCGCGTGCCGCGGCGGGCCCACGCATGCCGCTCGCGGTCGTGCGCCGTCAGGTAAAGGATCTGCCGTTTACTTTCACGCTCGACGACAGTCAGGCGATGGCGCCGGAAATGAATCTCTCAAAATTCCGCGACGTCATCGTCGGCGCACGCATTTCCAAAAGCGGCAGTGCTACGCCGCAGAGCGGTGACTTACAGGGTTTGAGCGCGACGGTGCAGACAGGCGCCGACAACATCAAAATCGTCATCGACCAGGTCGTGCCCTAGCCGCCGGCGGTATTTTCCGATTCCCGGCGCGCCTGCCGTCCGCGCGCAATGAGCGCGGCGATTTCGAGCGCTATGCACGCGGCGGCCATGCCGTAAGACCACCAGACGTAGCCGGCGTAGCCGCCCATGGCCAAAAACTCGCCGACGCTGCCCCAGTTCATGTGCGCGGCCCGTTCATCTGCTTGACCCAGTCGCTGTTGCGTTCGCGCTCGAGGATGATGCAGCGCACGCGCATGAGCGCGGCGGCTATGCTGTAAAACCAGAATGCGAATACCATGATGAGCATGCCGGTGAGCATGGTGGTCGCCATGCTAGGGCTGCGCGTCAAGCTCACTGATGCGCCCTGGTGCAGCGTGTTCCACCATTTGACCGAAAAATAAATGATCGGCACGTTGATGACGCCGACCAGCGCGATGACCGCGCCTGCTTTATCGGCGCGGCGCGGGTCGTCGATCGACGCCTGCAGGGACATGAAGCCAATATAGAGAAAGAGCAGAATAAGTTCCGAGGTCAGGCGCGCGTCCCACACCCACCACGTGCCCCACATCGGTTTGCCCCATAACGCGCCCGTCCACAATGCGATGAAGGTCATCAGCGCGCCGGTCGGGGCGAGGGCCGAGGCCATCATCGACGACAGGCGCGTGTTGAAGGCGAGTCCGATGCCCGCCCACATCGCCATCACGACATAAATGAACATCGACATCCACGCCGCCGGCACATGGATGAAAATGATGCGGTAGGCCTCACCCTGCTGGGCGTCGGTCGGTGCAACGAAGAAACCAATGTAAATTCCCGCTGCCGCGAGCATGGCCGCGGTGACATAAAAGAGCGGTACCAGCCTGCCGGCGAGCGGGTAAAAGGTTTGCGGCGACGAATATTTGAACCAGTTCATAAGCCTACTCTACAGCAATTCGCAGCGCGGCCGCGGTCGCCCACGGCGCGAAGACGAGGGTGAACAATAACAGCGCGCCGAGTACCGACAAGTGCGCGGCCGCACCCAGGCCCGCCGCGCTCGCCTCGATTGCGCCGGCGCCGAATACCAGTACCGGCACATACAATGGCAACACGAGCAACGCGATGAGTCCGCTGCCGCGCAGCCCCAGCGTCAACGCTGCGCCGATCGCGCCGATCAGGCTTAACGTGGGTGTGCCCAGCAGCAGCGCGGCGAGTAAAACGGGAAACTCCGCGGTATTGAGGCCGAACTGGAGACCGATCAACGGCGCGACGAGCACCAGCGGCAGGCCGGTGGTGAGCCAGTGCGCGGCGATTTTGGCGAGAACCAGCAGGCTCAAAGGTTGCGGCGCCAGCAGCATCTGTTCCAGCGTGCCGTCTGCGTGGTCCGCCGCGAACAGGCGATGCAGCGCGAGCGTGGAAGCGAGCAGGGCCGCCACCCATAGGACGCCGGCCGCCATGCTGCGCAGGAGCGCAGCTTCGGGGCCCACGCCAAGCGGAAACAAGCTCGCAACGATCACGAAAAAGAACACTGTCGTCAGCACGTCCGCGCGGCGCCTGAATGCAATCATGAGATCGCGTTGCGCGAGGCTGTGCAGAGTGCCGGATAGAGATAATTCGCTCATGCCGCAAGCTCTATGCGTTGCACCGTCGGTGCCTTGATCGCGACGTCCTGGTGCGTCGTCAGCACGACGATGCCGCCTTGCTCCAGATGGGATTCGATCAGAGATTGCGTCAACTGCACGGCCTGCGCGTCGAGGGCCGTAAACGGCTCGTCGAGTATCCACAGCGGACGCGCTGCCGAGAGGCGCAGGCGGGCGAGCGCTACCCGCCTGCGCTGGCCCTGAGACAACGTCTTGCAAGGCAGGTGAGCATGATCTCCGAGCCCAAACCACGCCAAGGCTGCCGCCTCACTTGTCATATCAATAACGATCGACGCGAGCGACGCGGAGAAGCGCAGATTTTCGGCGGCCGTCAATTCGTCCTTCACGCCGCCGGCATGGCCGAGGTAAGCGAACTGGCCGCGATATTGCTCGCCCAGCGCATGAATTTCCTCGCCTCGCCAGAGTATGGTGCCGGCTGCCGGATCAAGCAGTCCGCACAACATTCGCAGCAGACTGGTTTTACCGCTGCCGTTGGCGCCGCGTACTTCAAGCAGGGTGCTGGCGGCAAGTTCGCAGTTGAGACCGGTGAATAGACGGCGCTCGCCGCGCTCGCAGGCCAGGGAATTAAAGCTGAGCAAGCTTCACACCGCCTGAACGCGCATCAAACTGCGCCTTCCATGACCTGGACCTCAACCAGCGTGCCGGCCGCGACATTGCCCTGGTCGGTCGGCAGGATGATGAAACAATTGGCTTCTGTCATTGAGCGCAGGATGCCGGAGCCCTGCTCGCCGGTGACACGCACGCTCCAGGCGCTCGCGGCGTCCTGCGTCAGAATGCCGCGCTGGAATTCAGTGCGGCCGGGTGCTTTTTTTAGATTGCTAGTGCACGGCACTTTGAAAGTCGGCAGCGGCGGCAGCGGGTCGCGGCCTGAGAGTTTCAGCAGTGCATCGCGGACGAATTGATAAAAAGTCACCATCACCGACACCGGGTTGCCCGGCAGGCCGAAGAAATGCGCGCCGCCGATGCGGCCGTAGGCGAGCGGACGCCCGGGCTTCATCGCGATTTTCCAGAACACGACTTCGCCCAGACGCTCGAGCAGTTCTTTCACAAAATCGGCTTCGCCGACCGACACACCGCCGCTGGTGATGACCACGTCGGCGCATTGGGCGGCTTCGTTGAATGCCTGCTCCAGCAGTTTCGGGTCGTCGCGGATGACGCCCATGTCGATGACTTCACAGCCCAGCCGGGTCAGCATGCCGTGTATGGTGTAACGATTGCTGTCGTAGATTTGTCCTGCGCCCAGCGTGCTGCCAATCGAGCGCAATTCGTCGCCAGTCGAGAAGAATGCGACGCGCAATTTTCGGTACACGGAAATTTCACCAATGCCGAGCGACGCAATGAGGCCGATTTCAGCCGGCCGCAGCAATTCGCCGCGTTTGAGCGCGACTTGCCCGGTTTTCAGGTCTTCGCCGGCGCGGCGCAGGTTCTGATTGAGGCGATGGCCGCCGCCGATAATTACGTTATCGCCCGCAGTTTTTACGTGCTCCTGCATGACTATGGTGTCGCAGCTTGCGGGCATGACGCCGCCCGTCATGATGCGCACGCACGTGCCGGCTTTGGGTTCGCCCTGGAACGGTACGCCCGCGAATGAACTCCCGGCCACCTTGAGCGTGACGTCGCCATCGGTCTTGAGGTCGGCGAAACGTACGGCATAACCGTCCATCGCGGAATTATCGTGCGACGGCACGTCGAGCGGAGACACGACGTCTTCGGCGAGCACGCGGCCCAGCCCTGCACGGATATGCACGCGTTCGACGACCGCCACGGGCGACAGAAAGCGCGCGATGAACTCGCGTGCCTTGGCGACCGGCATCGAGTTGGGATCGTAGTCGTCCGCGCAACTGGCGGCGCGGATGGAGTCAACGGAATTGTTCATGGGTGCTTTACAGGCTTTCACGGGCGATGGCAAATTCTACCGGAATCCGGCGCCACGCAGTGCAGCCGCAATATGGGTGCACGCATGGTTAGGGGTTATTATTCGTGAAAGTTGTCGTGTGTGACTCGGGATCAGGAGAAAAGTGGTGTTACGAACGCGTTTTTTCCATGCGCCTACTTTCGCGTGCATCGGCCTGGCGTTGTGTTGCGCTGCAACCGCATGGGCGGCGGAAGACATACGCCTGGCTACTACGACAAGCACCGAGAATTCCGGCCTGCTGAAAGTGATACTGCCGATGTTCGAGGCGAAATACGGCGGCAAGGTGAGGGTGGTGTCGGTTGGCACGGGCGCCGCGTTGAAGCTGGGCGAGAACGGCGATGCCGATGTAGTGCTGGTGCACGCGCGCGAACTTGAAGATAAATTCATGGCAGCGGGTTTCGGTTCGGTACGCAAGGACGTGATGTACAACGACTTCATCATCGTCGGTCCCGTCAGCGATCCGGCCGGTGTGCGCGGGATGAAAGACGTTATCGCCGCGATGAAAAAAATAAATGCGAGCGGCGCCAAGTTCATTTCACGCGGCGACGAGTCGGGCACCCACCAGATGGAAAAGGACTACTGGAAAAGTGCGAGCGTCGACGCCAAAGGGGCTTGGTATGTGTCCGCCGGGCAGGGGATGGGACAGGTGTTGACGATGGCCGGGCAGCTTGGGGGTTATACTTTGACCGACCGCGCGACGTATGCCGCGTACAAGGACAAGACCGGGCTGGCTACGCTGGTCGAAGGAGATCAGAAAATGTTCAATCCCTATGGCGTGATTGTGGTCAATCCGCAAAAACATCCCGGCATCAATACCCAGGGCGCAACCGCATTCGCAAACTGGCTTACCTCCACCGAAGGGCAAAAAGCGGTCGCCGATTTCAAGATTAATGGCGTGCAGATGTTCTACCCGACCGCAAAATAGATGGATTTTTTCGGCCCGACCTCTCATGCATTCGGGCTGCTGCTGAGCGGTGATGCAGACCTCTGGCGCATCATATTCACGTCGCTGGCGTGCTCGCTGGTCGCGTTGCTGCTGATTTCTCCACCGGCAATCACGCTCGGGTTTCTCATTGCGAAGGTCGATTTTCCCGGCCGCCGCGCGGTGGTCGTGCTGGTGCAGGCGCTGTTGTCTTTCCCCACGGTAGTCATCGGCCTCGTGATTTATATGCTGCTGTCGCGTCAGGGGCCGCTGGGATTCCTCAAGTTATTGTTCACGCCGGAAGCGATCATCCTCGGTTACATGGTGATTGCGTTTCCGGTGCTGGTCGTCTTCACGCTGTCAGCAGTGCAGGGGGCCGATCCGCGTATTTACGAGACTGCACGCAGTCTTGGTGCGACCCGCTTGCGGGCAGCGTTGACCACGCTGTTCGAAGTGCGTTTCGGGGTCATGGCCGCGGTATTCAACGGTTTCGGGCGCGTCGTGTCCGAAGTCGGCTGCGCGATCATGGTCGGTGGCAATATCGCCGGGCTGACGCGCAACATTCCAACCGCGATTGCGCTGGAGACATCCAAAGGCGAGTTTGCGCAAGGTATCGCGCTGGGCTTCGTGTTGATTGCGGTCGCCATCGGCATCAATGTGGCACTTGCGTGGCTGCAGGGGCGGGGCGGGCTCGAATGAGTTCGCCCCTCTTCGCGATGCAGTCCCTGGACAAACGCTTCGGGCAGCGCGTACTGTTTGAAGATACTTGCCTCGAACTGGAAACCGGCAATGGTTACGTGCTGACCGGCCCCAACGGCAGCGGCAAAACGACTTTGTTGCGCATCGTCGCCGGACTCGAACCGGCGGATCGCGGAAGCCTGGCATTTCGCGCCCAGCCATCGGCGCTGCCGGGTTACCCGGAAGTGTGGCGGCGCGAAATCGTTTATGTGCACCAGCAGCCTTACTTGTTTCACACCAGCATCGAGAAAAATATCGAATACGGTCTCGCGCGTCGGGGTATGCCGCCGGCCGAACGCGCCGCGCGCGTGCGCGATGCGCTGGAGTGGGCGGGTTTGAGTGCCCATCGCGACGTGCCGCCGCATAAACTCTCCGGCGGTGAGAAACAGCGTGCGGCGCTTGCCCGCGCCAAGGTGCTCAACCCGACGCTGCTGCTGCTTGACGAGCCGACCGCCAATCTGGACGGTGTCGCGCGCAAGCAGGTGCTCGAACTCGTCACCGCTTTGTGCATCGACAATCACACCGTCGTGGTGGCCAGCCACGATCCTGAAATTATGCGGCTGGCGATTCTGAACCGGCTGCATCTCGCCGATCGCCGCGTCAAAACCGATGATTGACGCACCCGGCTGGTAAAATGACCGTCGATGAAGATATTCGGCATTGCGGGCTATTCGGGCTCCGGTAAAACCACGCTGATCGAGAAGCTGATCCCGGTGTTCACCGCGCGCGGGCTCAAGGTGTCGCTGATCAAGCACGCGCATCACAAGTTTGACGTCGATCAGCCAGGCAAGGATTCGTACCGCCACCGTCAGGCGGGGTGTAGCGAAGTGCTGATTTCATCAAGCCGGCGCTGGGTGCTGTTGAACGAGCTGCGCGGAGCGCCTGAGCCGTCATTGCAAGACCTGATCAAGCGTATGTCACCGTGCGATCTCCTGTTGATTGAGGGCTTCAAGCATGAGCCGGTGCCCAAGCTTGAAGTTCATCGCGATGTGGTGGACGAGCCGTGGTTGTTCCCGCAGGATCCCCATATCGTCGCCGTTGCGAGCGATCGGCGCACCGATACGAAATTGCCGCAATTCAGCATCGACGACGTCGCGGCGATTGCCGGATTCATCACGCAGCACGTCGCACTCTAGAGCATCTTCATTTTCGACTGCGCCGGGCGCATACTATTAAAATGGTTACCGTGGTTTATTTTGCACGCCTGCGCGAGGCTCTTGGCAAGCCCTCTGAGCAACTCGCACTGCCTGTAGACGTGCGCGATCTGGCAGGTCTGCGGCGTTTCCTGATGAGTCGCGGTGGCGCATGGTCTGACGAGCTCGCGGGCGGCAAGCCGGTGCGCGCAGCCGTCAATCAGAACATGGCGCAGGGCGATACGCCGATCCATGACGGCGATGAAGTGGCGTTTTTCCCTCCCGTGACTGGCGGCTGAGATGGGGGTTCGTGTACAGACGCAGGATTTCGATACCGGGCGCGAAATCGCGCTGTTGCGGCAGGATAACCCGCAGGTTGGCGCGGTCGCCGCTTTTGTCGGGGTGGTACGCGACATGAACGATGGCAGTGCAGTTGCCGGCATGACGCTTGAGCACTACGCCGGCATGACCGAAAAGGCCATCGCTGAAATCATCGAGCAGGCGAAGGCGCGCTGGAAGATTTTCGATGTGCTGGTGGTGCATCGCATCGGTCAGTTGAAACCGCTCGACCAGATCGTGCTCGTTGTCGTCAGCAGTGCTCACCGCGGCGACGCTTTTGCGGCCTGCGAATTCGTCATGGATTATCTGAAGACGCAGGCGCCGTTCTGGAAAAAAGAACAAACGCCCGAAGGCGCGCGCTGGGTCGAGTCGCGCGCGAGCGACGACATCGCCGCCGAGCGCTGGCGGCGCAAAGGGTAGGGCGGCGTCTAGATGTCGAAGGCCGTCGCCAAGACGCGCATACGCATACTGCTGGGCGCGGCATTCGCAATCGGTCCCGGTAAAGCGGACTTGCTGCAGGCCATCGCGCAAACCGGCTCGATTTCCGCTGCGGCCCGCAGCATGGATATGTCGTACCGGCGCGCGTGGCTGCTGGTCGACACCATGAATCAATGCTTTCGGGAACCTGTGGTCGATACCGCAACCGGCGGCAAGGGTGGCGGCGGGGCGCGGATTACGCCGTTCGGCAAGAAGGTGTTGCGCCGCTATCGTTTGATCGAGGCCAAGGCCGCCGCTGCCATCTCCGGCGACATCCGGATTTTTGCGCGCGATTTTCTGCGCAAACGTTAATTTTTTCCGGAACAACGCATTGCAGCCGACGCACACCCGGTTGCCGGTAGCGTTATATTCTGTTAAATATAACGGGTGTCGGACTGCCTTGCGGGACTTGCGGCCGTGACGGGTACTGAAACGATTATTCTGGCGTGCGCGTTTTTTGTCATAGCCACGCTCTATACGACAGTTGGCCACGCCGGCGCCTCGGGTTATCTCGCGATCATGGCGATTGCCGGTCTTGCGCCGGAGGTCATGCGCCCGACGGCGCTGGCGCTTAACATTCTGGTTGCGACGATCACGGTGTACCGGTTCCGGCGCGCGCGCTTCTTTGCATGGCATGGCCTGTGGCCGTTCCTGCTGGGCTCGGTGCCGCTCGCCGCTTTCGCAGGTTCCCTGCGCCTTGCGGCGGGGACTTACTATCTGCTGGTGGGTATCGTGCTGCTGCTCTCGGCCGCCCTGCTGGTGTGGCGCGTTTTCGGCAGCGGCTTTCGACGTGACGACGAAGAGCTCGCGGTCAACAAAATCATTGCGCTGCCGTTGGGTGCGTTGATCGGCATGCTGTCTGGACTCACCGGCACGGGCGGCGGCATATTCCTGAGCCCGCTCATGCTGCTATTTGGGTGGGCCGGCCCGAAATCCGCTGCCGGCATTGCAGCGCCGTTCATCTTGGTAAATTCGGTTGCTGCGCTCATCGCGGGCTCCCTCACGGCGGGTTCTTTGCCTGCTGAAATTCCCTGGTTTGCCGCGGCGGCAGTCATGGGCGCTCTCGCCGGAACCTGGTTGGGATTGAGCAAACTATCTCAGCGCGGGTTGATTGTAACGCTCGCCGTAGTGATGTTGGTCGCGGCGGGCAAGCTGATCGCGATCGCCTGACTAGGACGTTGCCGGTCCCGGCGGGCTGCCGGCGGTATTTTGCGGCAGCGCGGTTTTGCGCGAGAGGCGCAACGCCGAAGATAGCGCCAGCAGGCTGAACGCGATAGGGCCGTGGTAACTCGCATGCGCCATTTGCAGCTCCCAGCCAAAGCCGACCAGCAGTAGCACTTCCAGCCAGGTCGCCTTGCGATTGAGCATGAGATAGCCCGCCGTGCACAAGGCGGCCACAAAGATCGCCCACGACCCCAGGAGGCTGACAAATGACCCCACGCCGCCCACCCACGGATCCACCCACATACGGTCGAGGAAGAAGCGGATGTTTTCCGCATCGGGGCCGCTCAACGTGCCGGAGTCGACCAGTTCCTTCAGCACGACCAGCTCGCGTCCGAGCCCGATGCCGCCTATGCTGTCGAGGACGGTGTAGTAGGTCATGAAGACGACGGTCGCGATGCGTGCCATCCACGCGAGCGGTTTGACGCGCGCCGCGGTCTGGCCGGCGAAAGAATCCGTGGCCATCAGCAAGCCGAGGGAAACCACCACCACCAGCGGCGTTTGTATCATGTGCAGGAGGAACCACCACTCCGGACCGAAATAGGTGATCGCGTTGAAATAAGGGTCGCCCGGCTGGGGTTGCGAGAGAAAAGCAGTCATCCCGGGCTTGAGGGTGAAATACGCGGGATGAAAGAGCTCGATGGCTGCCAGCAGGAGAGGCGCCAAGACCAGGCTGGCGATGGCAAGAACGCGGTGGGATTTTTGCATTATCTCTTTCTCCTGGCAGCCATTCCGTTGTTGTGCGCGTTCGCTTGTCTGACCCGAAGTGTGCGGCTATTTCGGAAAGAAAAACTGCGCAAGCGAGCGCTCGTCGGTACGTGCCTGGTAGGCGATATTTTTCTTCATCGCCCACGTCACGATCTGGTGATGCAATGGAATGATCGCGACATCCGCGGCGGCGGCGGCGCCGGCTTCGCGCGCGAGCGCCTCGCGTTTTTTGTCATCCACGGTATCGAGCGCATCCGCGACGAGCTTGTCCACTTTCGGATTGGAGTAGCGCCCCCAGTTCCACGCGCCGTTGCCCTTGTCCACATTCGGCGTCATCAGCAGCGCGCGCAGCGCGAGATCGGCCGCGTACGAGCCCCAGCCGAGCATGGCAAAACTGAATTGCTGGTCGCGGGCCTTCGACAAATAGACGTTGAACGGCATGGCTTCCACCGCGCACTTGATGCCTATGCGCGAGAGCATCTGCGCGACCGCCTGCGCAACCTGGTCGTCGTTGATGTAGCGGTCGCTGGGCGCCGCTACCGTGAGGCCGAAGCCATTGGGATAGCCGGCTTCGGCCAGCAGCTTTTTCGCGCCATCAGGATCGAACGCTTCAATCTTGATGTCGGCCTGGTGACCGAAGATCTGCGGCGAGACCGAATTGGATGCCGGCACCGCGACGTTTTCCATCGCGCGTTCGACCAGCGCCTTGCGGTTGATCGCTTTTGAAATCGCGCGCCGCACGCGCACGTCCATGAACGGATTTTTGCCGAGCGGCTTGCCGTCGAGGTCGGTGACCAGCGGCGGCTGCGTGCGGTACTGGTCCATTTGAAAGAATATGGTGCGCCACGATACCGTCTGCTCCATGTGCACATTCGCGTTCGCGCGCATGCGCGCGATATCCGACGGCGGCACGTTTTCGATGACGTCGACGTCGCCGGACAGCAGTGCCGCGGTGCGCGCGGGGTCGTTGGACATCATGCGGAAGGTGACTTTATCCCACGCCGGCTGCTTGTCCCAATATCCTTCGAAACGCGCGAGTTCGACGCGGTCGCCGCGCGCCCAGCGCACGAATTTGTAGGGGCCGCTGCCGATCATCGCTTTGCCGCTGTCGAAATCCGCGGGTGTCGCGTTGAGCGCCGCTTTTTTGGATACGATCATGATCGCGTTGAGGTCCTGCGGCATCGCGCCATACGGCGTTGCCGTCTTCAGACGTATCGTATAGGGGTCGATGATTTCCTTGGAGATGATGCGGCGGACGTAGACCGCGAACCCGCCGGGGCTGCCGGCAATGGCGAGCGGGCGCACCAGCGAATAGGCAACGTCATCGGCGGTGAGCTCGCTGCCGTCGTGAAATTTGACGCCCTTGCGCAGCTTGAATTCCCAGGTCGTGGGATTGACGGCGCGCCACGAGGTGGCGATGCCCGGGATGATGCGCGCGCGCTCGTCAACGCGTGTGAGCGCATCGAACACGTTCCAGCCGATGGCGACGTTGTGCTGGGTGGCGACGTAATGCGGATCGAGCGACGTGACGTCGGCGCTGATTCCTATGGACAGGTCCGCGGCTGCGGCTGCGGCACACATGAAAATGCCGGCGAGGGCGCACGCGGAATGATGCAAGGCGAGGGCAATGCGGTGTTTCATCAATGCTCCGATCGGGGGCCGTGAACGAATCCGGCACGCTGGAATTCTACTTGGAAAAGCCTGCCGATCGGACGGTTGCGGCAAGTTGAACGATGGCCACTTGACACCGTGACGATCGCCCGGTTAGCGCGCAACGCATCCCGTTATCAGGGGGCACTTCATGCTTCGCGTTCAGTAATCGCGATCAGCACGGCCGCGAGGTCGGTGATGGGCGGCAGGCAGGTTACGCCCTGGCATACCCATGCCTGGAGGCCGCCGCCGGCAGGTTTGGCCAGCGCCGCCGGCAGCCCCTGAACTTCGGGCGGAATCGCCAGTGCGAGCACGTGCGGCAAATACTGTGCGTTGATGGCGCGTAGCCACGCCGGCGCATCGCCGCCGCCGCTCAGCACGACGAGGGTAGGCGGCGTCAATTGTTCGTCGAGCGCGATACCTAGAGTGCCGTGCGCGTTGGGCTGTTGCTCGAGCAGTGGCGCGAACGCCTGCACGGTGCGACGCGCGGCCTCGCTGTAACGCGGTTCGCCAAGCACGTGGCCCAGACGGTCGAGCGCCAGCGCCGCCACGCTGTTGCCTGAGGGGGTGTCGTTGCGCGGGCCGATTTTGGCGCGGTGCATCAGTTGCTCGTGGTCGTGGCTGACGAAAAAGAACCCGCCGTGTTCGCGGTCTTCGAATTGCTCCAGCAGGACATCGGCCAGCGCGCGCGCCCATTCCAGATCCGCGTTGCGAAAATCCGCCTGCATGAGTTCCAGCAGTGCGTCGAGCAGAAACGCATAGTCGTCAAGATAGCCGTTGAGCGTCGCCTTGCCGTCCTTGTAGCTGACGAGCAGGCGGCCATCGCGCCACAGATTGGCACGGATGAATTCGACCGTGCGGCGCGCCGAGTTAAGCCAAATGGGTTGGGCGAAAACGCGGGACGCGCGCACCATGCCCTTGACCATGAGAGCGTTCCAGGCCGTGAGGATTTTTTCATCGCGCGCGGGCCGCACTCGCCGTTCGCGCCGCGTCAGCAGTCTCGCGCGCGCCGAATCGAGCAGCGCGTTGGCGCGCTCAAGGGGAATCGCCAGCCGCTGCGCGACTTGCGCGAGCGGTGTCGCCACCTGCAGATGCCAATGCTTGTCCTCGAAATTCGGCGGTGCATCCAGGCCGTAGTGCGGTGCGACCACGGCGTATTCTTCGGCGCTCAGCGCGGCTTTGACCTCCGCCGGTGCCCACACGTAGAACTTGCCTTCCTCGTGCTCGGAATCCGCATCCAGGGTCGAGTAATAGCCGCCTCCCTGCGCCTGCATCTCGCACATCACCCAAGTCGCCGTATCCGCCACCACGCGTGCATACAACGGCTGGCGATCGACCAGCCACATGTCGCTGTACAGGCGCAGCAGCGGGCCGTTGTCGTAAAGCATTTTCTCGAAATGCGGGATTACCCACTGCTGGTCGACGCAATAGCGGTAAAAACCGCCGCCGAACTGGTCGTAAAGGCCGCGTTCGGCCATGCGGGTGAGAGTGAGCTTCACCATGTCCATGGCCTGGGTGTCGGCCAGTTCCGCAGCACGGCGCAGGCAGAATTCGATCTCGCCTGGATGCGGAAATTTGAGCGCCTCGGTGAGGCCGCCGTCGACCGGGTCGAACATCTGCTTTAACCTGGCGAGCGCGGCGTCCAGCGTCGCCGCGGTCAAATCATCGTCACCTGCTGTGGCGGGCTGGGTTTGGGTAAGCGCATCGCGTAGCGCCTGGCTGCGCTTCTCGATGTCCTCGCGGCCATCGTGGTATGACGCGGCGATCTGCGGCAGCAGGTCCATCATGCCCGGTTTTTCCAGGCGCGGCGTTTTCGGGAAATAGGTGCCGGCAAAAAACGGTGTCTGGTCGGGCAGCAGAAACATGGTCAGCGGCCAGCCGCCGCGGCGCGACGTGATGACGTTGTGCGCGGCCTGGTAGATCTGGTCGAGGTCGGGGCGCTCCTCGCGGTCGACTTTGACGTTGATGAAATGCTTGTTCATCAGCGCGGCGACTTCCGCGTCTTCGAACGATTCGTGCGCCATTACGTGGCACCAGTGGCAGGCGGAATAGCCGATCGACAACAGGATGGGTTTGTCCTGCTCGCGCGCGGCTTTCAGGGCTTCTTCGCCCCACGGATACCAGTCGACCGGATTGTCGGCGTGCTGTTTTAAGTACGGGCTCGTTTCCCGCGCGAGACGGTTGCTCATGTCGATGGTGAAAGCGTAAAAAACGAGTATAGCATCGCGTGCAGCGTTGAATGGACGAGGCGGGCCGGCTGTGCGCGCGACGATTCCCTGCTATGCTTGAAACTCAGAATCCTGATCTGGATTGAAGATGACCGCTTACGGGTTTCTCGCGGTTGGCATCGGCGGCGCCCTCGGCTGCTGGCTGCGCTGGCTGTTGGGCATCGGGCTCAACCCGCTGTTTTCCAACATGCTGCTCGGCACGTTGACGGCGAATCTCGCCGGCGGCTTCCTGATCGGCCTGGCGGTTGAATATTTCGTGCATCACGACAGCCTGCCGCCGGAACTGCGCCAGTTCGTGGTCATCGGTTTTTTGGGGGGGCTGACGACGTTTTCGTCGTTCTCCGCGGAGGCAGTCGAGTTGCTGTCGGACCGCGAGCTCACCTGGGCATTTATCCTGGTGGCAACTCATCTCGTGGGATCGTTGATGATGACCTGGCTGGGGATGCTCACCATGAGGTCGCTGCATGTTTAAGAATGTTGCGTCGGCATATGCCTTAACGTTGCTGTGCGTATCGTTGCCGGGCAATGCGCAAACGGCGCGGGATTATCCCAGTCATCCGGTGCGCATCATCGTGCCGCAGGCCGCGGGTTCAGGCGTCGATCTCACCGCGCGCGTCGTCGCGCAAAAACTGACCGAGGCCTGGGGCCAGCAAGTTGTCGTCGATAACCGGCCCGGCGCCAACGGTATCATCGGCCTGGAGGCGGGCGCCAAAGCCAAGCCCGACGGTTATACGCTGTCGCTCGGCGTGCCCAGTTCGCTGACCATGAATCCCTACGTCTATAAAACGTTGCCGTACGACACGCTGCGCGATTTTGCGCCGATCACGCAGACCGCCACCAATACCTTCGGGCTCGTCATCAATCCGGTGCTGCCGGTCAAGAGCGTCAAAGAACTTGTTGCAATCGCAAAATCGCGGCCCAACGAAGTGAGTTTCGCTTCTTTCGGCATCGGCAATCAAACGCATCTCGGCGGCGAACTGTTCGCGCAACAGATCGGCATCAGGATGCTGCACGTGCCGTACAAAGGCGAGACGCCGGCGGTCATCGACTTATTGAGCGGGCAGATCGCGCTGATTTTTTCGCCCATGCAGGGTGTGGTGCCGCATATCAGGACCGGCAAATTGAAACTGCTGGCGACCTGCGGCGTCGCGCGCGCGCCGGCCTTTCCCGAGGCGCCGAGCATGACGGAGGCGGGATTCAAGAGCGTGGTAATTACCGGCTGGACGGGGCTGCTCGCGCCGACCGGCACGCCGCGCGACATCGTAGACAAGCTGCAGAAGGAAATCGCCGCGCGCCTGCTCGCACCCGAGACGCGCGAGAGCATGAGCAAGCAGGGCGCCGAGCCGGTGGCCAGCACGCCCGATCAGTTCATGGCTTTCATCAAAGCGGAAATGACGAAGTGGTCGGCAGTCATCAAAGCCGCCGGACTCGAAGCGACCCAGTAATTACCTGATCGCGGCGGACCGCGCGGCGTTAAACCGATTGCGCGCCGCGGTGATGCACTCGCTGGCGGTCATGCCGATCTG
>Ga0114966_10001651_pt1 | contig 20391 bp, 21 predicted proteins | sample M_130207_XF_Meta_FD_87029 | JGI IMG/M metagenome (GOLD analysis project Ga0114966, IMG submission 87029) | Freshwater microbial communities from Lake Montjoie, Canada to study carbon cycling - M_130207_XF_MetaG | ecosystem: Environmental > Aquatic > Freshwater > Lake | place: Lake Montjoie... | reverse complement strand
TCACAATTTTCATTTTCACAATTTTCATTTTCACAATTTTCATTTTCACAATTTTCATTTTCACAATTTTCATTTTCACAATTTTCATTTTCACAATTTTCATTTTCACAATTTTCATTTTCAATTATTACTAATTGTTTAGGAAGTTTATCAAAATCATCGAGAGTATAAATACTTTTTTCCAAGTCTTTTATTTTTTTTGGTTGACACGCAGCAACAACAGATATGGTACAAAATCCAAATTTATTTTTTCGAGTATGAATTTTCGTTCTTATCCTAATTTGCTGGTCCAATTTAAATTCTGGAACACCAAAACCACAAATGTCGTGTCCGAAATGATACAACCCATACCCGTCACTAATTTGCACATAATAACAACCTTTTGCTTTATATAACATGCTTATCGTATCATAAGGAACGTTTATATACAAGTCGTTCCAGTTTGATGTAGCGCTTTTTATTTTAATCCATTCGTCGTGTGTAATATTTGCATTTATAAATGGCGGAACCAAACCATTGAATAAGGTGGTGTTTGACAGCAGCGCATTAAATATGTTGCGGGATTCTTTGGGTATTTTACATTTTTCTGTACCGACCGTCCATGCGAGTTTTTCACTATTATATTTGATCGAACACTGCATCCAATCTGGAGTTCTGCTTTTTTTAACTTCTATTCCGATATTTTTTATTCCATTAAAATTACACAATAAATCGTTTATAGATTTTGAACCGCCTAATTCAGATGCATTTTGTGTATTAAATTGCAAACACGATGATGATGACAGCAAATCGGCAGAGTGTGTGGTGAATTTTATAATGTCGTGCACCTTTTTTTCATAGGCGTTTCCGTTTACGGAACATTTCGCACCTTTTTGCGCGTTGTGCTGCTGTGTGTTTATAGGTTTTTTTTGTTCTTGATCGACGATGACATTGATTTCAGTGTCTATTTGTTTTTTTAACGCTAACAATCGAGATTCTAATAATGTTATTTTTCCTAATAAACTTTTTAAGTTTTTTTTATGCATTCAACTGTAATTTTTTTATTGTATTCATTATTTTTCAATTTTTATTCAATTTTTGTCATTGCTATTCCATTCCATTATATCCCATCCCATCCCAACTCTTGTAAATAATTAGTTATATAAATATAAAAATAATAATATCATACATTACATGAATGGAACAACTACCTATAAATAAAATACTTGACCGAGAATTAATATATGATAAAATAAAAAATACATTGCTGACTATTCAAAATCATTCTCAGGACCAGTTAAAAAAAGGATTTTATATTTATGGCAATCCTGGTTCCGGTAAAACAGCATTCGTAACTTCAATGTTGACGGAGCTTGGTTATGATGTCATTAAATATGATGCCGGAGACATTCGTAACAAATCGATTATTGAAACAATTGCCAAACACAACATGTCAAATCGCAACATCATGTCCATGTTTGAAAAGAAGGTAAAAAGAATTGTCATTGTTATGGATGAAATTGATGGAATGAATAATGGAGATAAAGGCGGTATAACGTCTCTGATTAAATTGGTTAGACCCAAAAAAACAAAAAAACAAAAATTGGAAGAATCCACAATAAATCCAATTATATGCATTGGGAATTACCACACGGATAAAAAAATAAAGGAATTAATTAAGGTTTGTCATACTTTTGAACTAGAAACGCCCAATAAAAACCAGATGTCTGAAATCGTCAACAAGCTAATGCCAACTCTTGATCTAAATTTAAAGCATAATATTTTGAGTTTTATACAGGGCGATTTGAGAAAATTAACAACAGTTTATAATATTTACAATCAAGACATGCAGCGGCGACATTTACAACCAGGACAACAGAATATTTTAAATATTGATGTGATTAAGATGATTTTTCAGCCAAAAACGTATAATGAAGACAGTAAACAGCTAACGCAGAAATTATTTAATTCGAATTATTCCATTGATCAGCATGGCACGTTATTAAATGAAACCGATCGCACAATCGTGGGTTTACTTTGGCACGAAAATATCATCGATGTTATTTCTAAACATAAAAAGGAGGATTCTATACGATTTTATAAAATGATTCTGAATAATATTTGCTTTGCAGATTATGTAGACCGTATTACATTTCAAAAACAAATATGGCAGTTTAATGAAATGAGCTCACTCATCAAAACGTTTTATAATAATAAATTGTATCATGAACACGAACCATTTAAAAAGAAGACCAAATACAATCCATCTGAAATACGTTTTACAAAGGTTCTTACGAAATACAGCACAGAGTATAACAATTCATTGTTTATACAAAATTTATGTCAACAACTCGCAATGGACCAAAAAGACATGTTTTCGTACTTTTTATCATTGCGCGAAAAACACAGCGAAGAAGAAATACATGAAATGTTAAATCACTATGATATTGGAAAACTGGATATATCCCGAATATTTAGGTATTTAGATAAATATTTGGGATTAGAAACCACAGATTCTAGTGCAAATCATGATGCTAATTCAACCAATTATGCGAATAATAATGACATTGATATTGATAATGAAAATTCTGAATAATTATTTGTGATTTCGCCAATCCATCATATCATCATCATTACATCATCATCATTAATATTAAATGTATTTTTTTAATATTAATATTATTATATAAATGAAATATATTTCAATAAAATTATTTATTGTAAGTTTTTTAGTTGGCATGTTATTTATTTATTTGTCCTCTCCCGCTCAACGAACAGTGGTTGTCTATCCAACTACCGACAATCAAGATCAATTTCAGTACAAGGATCTAGCATATAATTGTTTTTCTATTCACCCAAATGTCGTAAAATGTCCGTATTTAGATAATAGCGTTACGGTTATTCCTCCGCAAGTATAGATGCGATGCAGTCTGTGTGTGTCGCAAACGATACAAAAAAATATTATTATACATTATACTATGATCTTGAAACCATATACTCTATCACATATTCAGAATAACAGGTTTGGGCATCGATTAGATAAATTGTTAATTTAGGTATAGTAACATCAAGATATGTATTATATATTGAATGCATATTTGTGGTAGTAGGACTACCAGTTGTGATATTTGATGGTGTGACAGAAACAAAATCTGTTGATAGATATGTTAATCCTGTTGGTAAACTTGGTAAGTTGGCAGAACCAGAATTTGAACCGTGCGCTATCTTTATTTGTCCACGAGCTAAAACCGAGAAGGGTAAAGGAAATTGATGTATAGTACCTGTTACACCTGTCGCGCCCGGTGACTCTATATCAAATCCGTATGGTACATTCACCCCATTCACCCGCGGATTAATATTTGCATTAGGAAAATCTTTATCCAAAGTCCACCATTCCCCAGTCTGTTCATTTGGCATTTTGTTTTGTTTTGTATATTCTATTTAAACATATTTATTTATCTATAAATCAATATTAAATAAATATAAATAACCAAAAAGAAATATTATTAATTTACAATTTACCTTGAATAATTAAATAACTAATTCATTTTAGTTACTAGTTACTTTGGTCCTTTCACAATTTCTAGTTGTTCTATTGTGTGCGGAGTTTGTATAAGATATATTTCCTCATCATCGGGATCATCGGGGCGCACCTGATATAATGAACAATCTGCATATTTTAATTTCATTAATTTCGTAGTTTCAGTTTCTTTACCTGGTTTTTTTCCACCCGTCGATTCCTCCTCTTCTTTCTGATATTCCTGATAATCGGGGTTAAATTGGAGTGATGTTTTATAGGTTTCAAGAATATTATGAATAATCTCGAGTTTTTTTAAAGGTTCCGGAGTTTGCGTTATAACCTGATGTTGTTTTTCAATGCTCATTAATATCGCGTTAATATCATCGCGGACGCGAGTCAACTGAATGTGTTTTTCCTTATTGTTGACAACATTCTCATAATCAGAAAGATATTTTTGATACATTTCTAGTTGTTTATTAAATTCTGGTATTTTTAAAGTAATTTCAGAAATAGCATCATCTTCAGATTTATAATTAAACAGTAAATCTAGTTTTAAATTGATGATTCGTTCCTTCATTTCTTCAACCTTTCTAAATTGTGACTCTAATAAATCTTTAAGATTATATGTATTTCCAAGTTTAAATCCGCGACTCTTTTTTATTTTTTGCATTTTAATTGTAATTAATTTTATGGAATTCGAATCTAAAACCGCTTTTTGAATTGCAACTCGTTTTTGTTCACCGGTCGACTCTATAAATTTCGTTTTCTTCTTTAATTTATTTACAATTTTATTCCTTTCTTCGATATATTCTTGTTTCAACCCGTAATACCTAAACATTTTTTCATTGTTTGCTTCACTCATTCTAATAAATAATATGTATAAATGTTTTATATATATTATAAAATTATAATTAATTAAAATATAAAATCATTGTTTTCTGTTTTCTGTTTTCTGTTTTCTGTTTTCATCACCACGAAGGTAAATCTGTAATTAAATTGGCATGTGTTATATTACCCCCTTGTCTGTCCATCTTTATTGTTGCAGACACATTATTTAATTTCGTTAAAATGTATTGTTTTTCTTGTTGCTTCTTTCTTTCTTTTTCTTCGGGTGTAAGTTTTCCCTTATATTTATAATATAAAATGCCTCCTAGCAGCATAACAAATAATGAAAACATTGTGATATTGAATACCGTATTATAGTGATGTGTTTTCACCTGATGACACCCCTTTAAAATCCCGCTAATAAATGATTTAACACCCGGTTCTGTTAAAAATGGTCTTTCATTTTGACTCGTCGGTTTTAAATAATTCATATTCATACTTTTATTTTATGTCTTCTATTTGTCTCTTTGAAATTATGGTATATTATTTCACAGTAAATTTGTACACATTATTATAAAATTATATATTTGTATTTTATATATACATATTAAAGAACAATTAGATATAAATGGCTACAACAACACCACCACCACCAACAACAACTACTGACTCAACAACGACAGCACAATCTGCATCGCAGTTGTTAAATTCTGCTACATCGTCCACACAAGTTATAGATCCAGCTACATCCATTTTTGTTTTTATTGGACTTACCGTTGTTTATTTTGGATTCAAATACACCATGCCGGAAAAAGGAACCGCCTTATTTGTTGTCTATTTTATTTTAATACTTGTTAGTCAATTTATCTTGAACATATATTTAGCCAAACAAATATGCAATAGTCCTTCAAATGTTGGAACTGCAGCCGTTGCCACAATTATACCCTGGGTTATTATTTTTGGATTACTTAATTTTTTGTTAATCACATTTTCCGGATGGCTTATCGCTTTTTCAAATACAATCGGATATGGCATTGCGTCTATCATTGGTTTGAGCACGCTGTTTTTAGACAAACTGGTTAATAATGTTGATAATGTTAAAACAACCGACAATCCAAAATTAATAAAGATTCTTCTAGATATGCAAAATGACCCATCCACAGTTATTAACGCGCTAAATGAATATAATGTTGACACTGTTTGGAACAAGAGCATCGCTACCGGTGCATTTAAAAATACCTTATCAAAAGTAACACCAGATTTTATGCCGCCAGAATTTTTGGAACTTAAAAAATACATTATTTTAAAAGATCTTGTATCTTATTTTATGTGGTATTTGCTTACAGGAATATTAATTACCTCCATCAGTTATAATTATATGCTCACGGCACCATGCATACAAACACCCAAGCAAGCTCGTCAATCTGCCGCTAAATTTTTAGCAGATAAAAACCAAGCTCAACAAACCGCAGATGCTGCAAAGGCAAATGCACCCGTTTATAAAACCGATGGTAAATAATTAAATAATAAGCCAACATTGGCGCCCGCGCCGCTCCGCGCACCCCTTATAAAAACCACTTTGAAGAAATAATTGTATTATTATTATCATTATCAATTATAAATGCATCGTAAATTGAAATGAAATACTTTTCAAACCACCGTTTACTAATAATATTATATCCTTTATCATATGCATATTTACAATAACACTGATAAATTGTGTATAACGATTGACTCGTTGTCGGGACAATTGTGCTGCTGCTACTGCTGCTGCTGCTGCTACTGCTGGATAATTTAGACTCTTTATATTTTTGTATAAATTCTTGTATTTCTCCCCGTTTATCCCAAATATCTGATTTACAACCCACGTTGATCAAATATTTGTCATCTTCTATGTAAATATATGGATAAAAATGCCGGATAAGTCCGAGAAGCATTTTATCTGAAACATTATTGTGCATGTGCAATGTAGTCGCAGATTTTTTAATTGATTTATTATAGAGCGATAATAACTCGTCCAACTCTAATTCATATTCTTCTTCTTGAGCGTCACCACCATTTGCATTTTCTAAACATGCGAAATTAATAAAACTATTCCAAAATGAAATAAAACTACAAACAAAAGGTAAGTGTTTACTGGTTCTATTTAATATTATTATATTTTCAGAATCTGTTTGCATTACAGTGTGCGGATCGGTTATTTCTATTTTTAAATCCATAATATTTGTTAACAGCATTTGTTTGAGTGAATGATTAAAAAATATATTTGGAATTTTCTCTTCCTCTATAAACAATTTCCACAAATACAACATATTTTTCCACGAAATATTATAACTCGGACACTCTTCAGTTGTCTTGTGTATAAATTTTGAAAATATTTCAACATTATTATTGCTTTTTAAATACAATGCGTGATTAATTACAGAATAATCATTACAATATTTATCTAAAAACAAATCAGCACACCCATATCGAGTTGAATAATGAGATGCAACGCAAAAAAAATCAATAATATGTGATTTAAAATACTTATCATTCGCATTAAACGTATTCGATAACTCGCACATATTTATTAACCGACACTCATCACTTACGTGCTCATAATATTTGAATTTAAAATGATTCAATAAATTTATTCCAAAATATTTATAACATTCTTGATTTAATTCTCTGAAAAATGGAAGCAGCGTCTTTGAATTAATAAAATAATGGAGCGAGGTTTTTTTATGTAGTATGTCACCGACAACTGTAAGAAAGTATTTGACTGTGTCTTTATTGAAAAATAATGAAGGAACCAATAAATGTATAATTTTTTGAATTGTTTCAGATTCTGGTATTGATTTTAAAATATTATTCTCTCTAATCCGTTTTATAATTTGTATTTTTATTTTATATTTCCATGGCAACAGTTCTCTATATTTTGAAGTAATCGTTGTTAAAATTGAATGTTGAATGTTGTCCTCTTTTATAAGCTCATATGTTTTATCATCAGAAAATGTAAAAAACAGTTCGGTATTTGAATTATAAAAATATTGTGTTTTCGCGATAAACTCTTCGATAAATTCATCCGATTTTTCATCCAATGTTTTTTTTCTATCTTCTCTCTGTTGGTGTTGATGCACCGAATTCTCAATTACTGTGGGTAATGAATATTTAATGTAATGAATCAATTTTTGCTGAATATTTGGAAAGTCATTATATTTATCATATAACGTCTTTACCGCGTCGATTGCTTCTTCAAATGTCATTTTGATATCGTTTGATTTGATACAGGTCAATTGTGAATCTATATTATCTATACGCGCTTTATTTATATATAAATAATAATAATTAAAATTATTTATATGATCAAATATTATTTACATTTGCACCCACCAACCCCAAAAACATTTTAAACCGGTGGTCCAAATTATACACATGAGTTTCAATATTAAATAAATCCGTTGTAATGTCAAATGTTCTCAAATAATAAAAATATTTTTGATTATGCATTTTTATCTTCTTTAGAATTTCATCTAATTCATTATGTAATTTTGTACACATATCATGAATGCCCGTAAGCGCCTTATGTATGCTTGTTCTGTTATGCGCCGTTTCCGGTATTTCTGAAATATAACTTTCAATCACTTCTAATTTATAAACAATATCTAGCTTTTCTATTTTTGATTTTATGTACATCTCTCCACACATGTATTCAGACATAATTTCATATATTTTGGAATTTGTAGCACCTATAGAACGTAAAACCGCATCTCTTTGTAATAAACTCGCAACAACCAATGCCATTTTATTTTTCTTGTATTTCTTGTATTATTGTATTATTATAAATATATAATATATTTATTTATACTAATAATATATATATATTATAATTATTTTTTATAAGCATGAATAAACCAATAATTCATAAAGTGGGTGGTTATTCTATTTTATTTATGAAGTCAAAAAGTAAAACCGTATATGTTAGTAGTATCGTTGCAAATGGTTATTGCAACGAAAAACAATCAGAAATTGGAATAAATCACCTATTAGAACACGTTTTAATTGAATCGTGGAAAAAATGCAAACAAAAATCGTGTGATCTTTATTGGATGACGAAACCTGTTTTTTATAATGGATTTACTACAATGACCCAAATGAAATATTTTATAGACGGAGATTCAGTTGAACTGCCAAATATGCTTGACTACATTATTGAGATTACAACACATCCTAAAATTTTACAGAAAAAACTAAATGCTGAGAAAAAAATAGTTATTAATGAAATGGATATGAGGATAAATATGTCTAATTATAATTTTAATCAAATTACATTAAATGAACTCTATACAATTCCAGGATTCCAACAATCAAATAATTACTTGTTGCAAAAAAAAAATGTGGAAAATATTTCATTGAGTGATTTATCCAGCTACATGCAAAAATATTATACGCCATCGAATACTTTTTTTTTCGTATCCGGAGACTTTGATCCAGCGCATGTTTTGAGTGTATTTAGACAAAAATTACCTAATGCGTCGCCTCCGCCTTTAACCAGCGGAATACCTACAAAAAATCCATTTTCTTATAAATCAAACCTCCTTTTCGTTACAAATAAAACAGATGAAGCCAAACATGGTGGTGTTGATTTCAGCATTTATTTTCCAATTGACATCCACATAAATAATGATCTTCTTCTACACTTGCTCGTCGCTTGCAATCTTCTTCAGACTGAACTGTACAATATACTAAGAGGTGATCATAAATTAATCTATTCAATGTCTGTTCAGTATGCAACGTATTATTATGGCACCGTTGTAGAAATAACGGGATCTTGTTTAGATTCGAATTTAATTTTAATACTTAAATACATCATTGCTCATATTCGTCAAAAAAAAACAAAAAATATTGACCAGAAATTATTAAATAATGCAAAGAAACTTTTACTTCTTGATAGATATAATAATATTAAAAATCCGATGGAAATTGCGGAATTTTATGAATCACAATATTTATTAAATCAAATGCAGGATCGTTATCGGAGTCGCGGTGGAGAACAAACGCAACAAGAGCCGTCTTCGCGCATTTATTCTGAAAAAGAGATTGATGAAAATATAAAAACAATTAATGCAAACCACGTGCGCAAAATTATAAACATGCTGGATTTTCACAGTGTCATCATCGGATACACTGGGAAAAAAAATCTTAATTTAAAATTATCTAATTTTGTTAAATGCGTCTAATGTTTGTGTTTGTTGTTTTTGACTGACCTTCTTGATCTTGATGTTGATGTTGATGTTGATGTTGATGTTGATGTTGATCTTGATCTGGATGTTGATCTTGATGTTGATTTTGTTTTGCGCGCTGATAAAGAAAATGTTGTCCATGGTTGAGACACTCTGTCATGCAAATATGGCTTCAACATTTCCCACTGCAAATTGCGTTCGCAATACGCATCCTTATAGAATGGCGTTCCGCACGATGATCCCCAAATTCCCATAAATTTCATTTCGCGCGCGAGGTCGCTGGTTATTACTTTACCGTCCAATGCGCCGCGCGGCGCAAAAGGTTTCGGTCGGTCTGCTTGCGACATGAATGCACGGTCATCCAGCTCATAATGGGCGCAAACCGTTCGCGAACACAGGTTCATTTTATTCAAATACACATCATAATGGTCAGCTATTATTTGTTTCGCTATTTTTGCGTCAATGCTGCCCCGATGTTTGCGCATGAGTTGTTCCAAACGAACGCGCCTTGCCCCTTGATGCCGCCGGATATCGTCAAATCCGCTGTTTGTGCTTTCCAAGTTCCTTATTCGCGGGTCGTATGCCGCATTGAAACCAACAAAATAACCATTTTTAGTTCTAGTAACCGGCGCATATTTTAAACCCAGCTCTATTCGCATTATTTCATTCGTGTTTGTATCTCCTAAATACCACGTTGACGCATAATCGCCTGAATTATTTGTCGTCAAATACTTTACATAATCGTCCAGCGTATTCCCGTATTGCATTGCATACCTAATTCTGCAACATATTGGGTCATTATTTTCATACGCATTAAATCCGCCCAGCGTTGTTTCTGTTCCAAAAATGCCGCTGCTGCAAGTGAAAAAATCGGTCCCGCTAAATACATAACCGGGCGCGCCTTGAAATAACATGCGGTGCCCTTTTGATGGCGTCATGCTTATTATTAAATTGCAGTACTGCCCGCTTATAAAGTTATCAAACGTGTTGTGTGCGCACACAATTTTGCCGTCTTTCGTATATGAACCAACCGCCATGAACGCAGAACAGCGGTCTGGAGCCCCTTTCCACTGTTGTTTTATTCCACCTCCCTCTGATGCCGATGCTGGATGAGGATGGGTCGAATCTTTATATTCAAAAATATTTTCATATTTTTTACTCAACTCAGAATCATTTCGTGATTTCAATACTTGTTCCAATGTCGCATATAAGTATTCTAAACTCACATAACAATTCCATAATATAATAAAATCTACCGATTGATTCGAACCGCGCGCAATGCCTTCCATTTCTTCATAAAGTTCTGGATAATTATCTTTTATTTTCGGTTTAAAAAAATCATTTGATATTTCAATGAATACCTCCATGTGTCTTCCGAAATCTTCATACAAACTATATTTTAACATTTTATACACTTCCGCTAATTCAGTCTTAACTAAATGTCCGTGCGCGTAACCGCGATTATATGCGGACCCTGATATTGACACGCACGTCCAACCATTCAATTCATACCTTGATCCATTTTTTATTTTAATGACCGCACTTGGTTTATTATTATCCTTATTATCTTTTATTTTCTTTGTTTTATTTGTCATATGAAAGAAATAATTATTATTATATAATACATTATATTAATTTATATGAACTTTATTATTTGTTTTATTTAAAGTTTATCAATTAATCTCTCTTTCTCTCTAGAAATCGATATGCAAACTATCTATTTCCTCACAATCGATATATTCTAAGTGCCGATTTCTTTTGAGAAAAATTACAGGTTTTGTTTCTGGAGAGAAAGAGAGATTAATTGATAAACTTTAAATAAAACAAATAATAAAGTTCATATAAATTAATGAATCATTAATCAATCAATCAATCAATCAATATGTGTTGATGTGCGACAATTGATAATATTATTTAAGTATTTAAAGATTCTACGAATTAAATATCTATATTATAGAATTGTATAAATAAAATGACCGACAATGTTTTGACTATAAAAACTGTTCAAATTGCGCCTTTTCGAACACTTATGACTGCTTTAAAAGACATTCTTCTTGAAACAAATATTACGTTTCAAAAGGATGGAATGCGAATTATTAATATGGATAAATCGCATACCATGTTGGCGCATTTGTGCCTTTCTGCTGAAAATTTTGAATTGTACGAGTGCAGCAAGGATAAAATAATTATCGGTGTAAACATGTTTCACCTGTTTAAACTCATTAACTCAATTGATAATGATGACACACTCACAATTTATATTGAAAGCAAAGACTATAATGAGGGTGTGGTTTCGTATCTTGGGCTTAAATTTGAAAATGGAGATATTAAACAATGCAAAACTCAGAAACTCCGCCTTATTGAACCCGATCCCGAAGAGCTGGTTGAACCCAATGTTGTTTTTTCATCGGTCATTAACTTGCCTTCTTCTGATTTTCAAAAAATAATCCGAGATTTGTCTTGTATTTCAGAAAAACTCGAAATAAAATCGGTTGGAAATGAATTGATTTTTCGATGTTCTGGACAGTTTGCAACTGCAGAAGTTCGGCGCGTTGAATCTGATGACAGCATGAAATTTATTCATAAACAAGATTCGAGTAAGATTATTCAGGGTGAATTCTCTCTAAAAAATCTTGGGTATTTTATAAAATGCACTAATTTGTGCAATCAGATTGAAATGTATCTTGAAAATGATCTTCCGCTTGTGGTTAAATATTATGTTGCAAGTCTTGGAGAGATTAAGCTGTGTTTGTGCCCACTCCCGTCATCATAGAATTATGAATATGTAGAATATTTGGAATTGTATATCTAAAGATACCCCTAATTTTTATGGTTATTATTATAATATTACTATTATATAATAATAAATAATAGTAATAAATAACATAACATACCAATGATTAATTTTAAAGAATGGATACATAAAGAAAATAGTAAATACATTATATCTATTATTATGGGTCTTGGTTTAGCCGCCCTTTTTAGAAAGGCATGCAAAGATGGCGCATGTATTCATTTTGAGTCGCCGCCAATGAAGGATTTAACCGGTGGAAATGTTTATAAATACGGAGACGAATGTTACAATTATAATGTTTCGACAATAAAATGCAATCAAAATAAGAAAACTGTAGAATTAAGTAACGGATTGCGTAATATGACATAGTATATTTTTATTCATTTATATTTAGAGAATAATGAATGACACAACAAGTATAGACGATTTGCCAGGAATTGCAGGATTGAATAATAATGGCGGTGGTGGCGGCGGAGTGGTCCAAAATGCTTTAAAAACGGAAATACCGCACCAAACATACTCACCGAATGTTGTGTCGGCGTCGCAGCAGCAGCAGCAACCGCAACCGGTGCAATCGGCACAACAATCACAAGGAAACCAGGATATGAACATTAATGAATTTGTATCTGGATTACAGCGCGCGACCACATCGGGAATGACGGCTCTTCCAATTCGAGACGTTCCCAGAAATACTGAGAGCGTGATATCAGACGAACAAACGATGCCCAATTATATACCAAAAGCACCCCACGATTACATACGAGAACACCATGAAAATACGCAATCGTTTTTAGAACATCGCGCGCGATCAGCAAATCAGGCAGAATCTATCGATGTGGTATATGAAACATTTCAAGTGCCCATTCTTTTAGCTATACTCTATTTCACATTTCAACTGCCCGTTATGCGAAAATATTTGCTAATGTATATTCCAAGCATTTTCAATAAAGACGGAAATCATAATTTATCTGGATTACTCTTTATAAGTATTCTATTTTCATGTACTTATTATGGAATTAATTTTGTTCTTAGTCAGTTTGTTTTAGAATCTGAATAATTTTGAATTTTCTTTTTTAGACAATACAAACAAAACAAAAAAAATATTTTTTGTTTTGTTTTTTATTTTTTATTTTTATTTTTTATTTTTATATTTTTGTTTCATTGTGTCAGATTGGATCAGTCGGTCGGTTACCACCACCATCCACTTGGCAAAGACAAAGTGTTTGGGTCCCTCCTTTTAATTCCGCCTCGCAGCAATGATGCGGCAACGGATTCGACAGATTTGACGGATGTGATCTTGCGCGAGAATGTAATGACATTTTTCGTCACGGAATTTTTTTGGTTGGGATGAATGATGAAATCGCCGTCGGCGGTTTGTTGCATGCGCTGAATTCGAATCGATGTCGCTGTCACATTCATGATGCGACCGTACTCACGCACACCCTTGCACATGAAGGTGCAAATTTGTCCAATACGATCATGGGCATCTCTGGGATTGGTGATGCGAATACGGTCGATGTGTTGAGTATTATTTTGAGCCATTGAGTCTGTCTTGTGTCGGTCTTGTGCAACTGATAAGTATTTGAATATATTTTAAATTTTCAATTTATATTTTTTACAATGTAAAAACATTTGTTTTATTTATTGATTATGATGTTGGTGTGTGGTTACTTTAAGTTTTCTTTCTCTTGGTTATCTTCTTCGTTGAACCGAATTTGCCCTTTTTCGTAAAATAGCCATATTTTTCAAGACGCATTTCCTTTTTAGCCGTAAAATGTTTCTTTTTGCTAACAATGTATCCCTGATCATTATAGATCAATTTATCTTTTGTCAGTTCGCCAGTGGTCATATATGCAGTTCCATTTGAAACTTGGGTTCGTGATCCGCGTATTTTTTCGTATGTGTTTCCTTTAATATTATAAAGACCTGTTTTTTTATCTCTCGTATATCCCATTTGTATTATGGATTGTGTTTTGATTATTTATTTATAATATTATATGCATATATAATATTTTAATATTACTAAAATATTATAAAAAAGTACTAAAAATTAATAAAATAAATTAATGAGACCGGCGAGTTTTACGCGACGAACGACTAGATTTTTTACTAGATTTAGATTTATCGCCAATAAATACAGAACCAAATTTTCCTTTCCCGATTGGAACCCATCCGGCTTTCTTAAGACGATTTTCGCGTTTTGCGGTGGCGTGTTTGCGTCTTGAAACAATTCTGCCGTATTTGTTATACATGAGACTGCTTTTCGTGAGCCCGCCGACAGTTTTATAAGCAGTTCCGTGCATCACTTGGGGTCTTGACCCCCTAACTACAGAATAAGAATGTCCGGTAATATGATACGCGCCATCAGAACCTTTTTTGTGACCCATGCTATTGTTTATATTGTTATATAATGTAAAAAGAAAATAAATTAATTTAATATTTATATTTATTTCCCTAAATCCTTTACTTTATTTAACATCTTGAAAAACAATTTGTTTGTGGACCGGCGATTGCTGGACCCACGCTACAATTTTGATAGGGAATATAATGATTTGTGGATGAATAACCAGGACCAGACCCGCCAGGACACCCTGCCCATTTTCCGAATGCGTTAAGCGGTTTATTTGCATATTGAAACCGCCCACCTCCCTGAAATCTGGACGTATTGATAATAATTGTATTTCTCGCAAATCTTGGCAATAAACTTGTATTCGCGTCGTCTATATTATATTGAAAAACTGGAAGAGGACACTTTCCTCTGCACAAACTTCTACCTTTTACATATACCATTTGTTATATTTGCTTTATATTTTATATTTTTAAATCAGCATTTTCTAAAATTGTTTTTTTACCATGACAATTTCGACATAATGCAATTAAATTACTTATATCATTACTTCCGCCTTTGAACAGCGGAGTATGATGGTCTATTTCATAAGTATAATCCATAATTTCATTACATCTTCCACATTTCCACTCCTGATTGCTTGCAATTATTTTTTTAGTTAATGAAGTAACATTTCTTTTTACGCCTTTTACCTTACAATTGCTTTTAAGCGCGTCATATTCTTCTTCGGTAATTATCACGTATGGAGTTGAATCTATTTCGTCCATGCCGATATAATTACCGCTTGCATCTATGCACGCTTGTTGTTTATTATTACACACTCGTTTGTACACGTAAGATATGCCATCAAACGACTTGTAAACCAAAAAACTTCCAACTTTATAAACGCCTTTGAATATTAAGCTACATGTTAAATCGATTAAAAGAAATAAGACCATTGTTCTTAATATTAATAAAAATATAATATATAATGTTCAATTAAATTTATATTATATTTTTTATTATTATTTATTATTTTTTATAAAATTGAAATTATAAACGGTTTGTGCATATATTTTCAATTCAATCACAATCTATTGTCGGATAAAAATGAGTCTCGTTCAAAATCAAAGCGGTCGCGGTCAAAATCAAAATACAATGATGGAAATAGATGGAATTCCTTTATACATTAAATCGGACAGTCGCGGCATTCCTTATTTATATGATGTTGATACCAATGAAAAAATTGGATATTGGTGCACCAAAAAATGCACATATGTGATGTTTTCACCGTATATGCAAATGATTAATAAAATGAAGCGCGATACGAGGAGCGAAATGAAAAAGAAAGCAGTGGAAGCAGAAGCAGCTGGCGTTGACGACTCAGATGATGAAGCAGCTCATGAAGATGAAGCAGTTGACGTTGACGACTCAGATGATGAAGCAGCTCATGAAGATGAAGCAGCTGACGTTGACTCAGACGAGGAATCAAAAAACAGTTTGAACAAAGATATCTCGTGGTCAAATTACACAATCGTGAAATTCTTCATGTTGATGTTGCTGTACATTGTAATTCAGAAACAATTCCAATTAATTTATGTTGATTTTATATGTCTGTTCACCATTACTATTTTATACAATAAAATAGTTACTAATGTTCTCGATTTTGATGCGGTTGTTGATTTGGTTGAAGATAAAAATATTATATATTAAATATTAACAAACAAACACGTAAGGAGGAAGGAAAATAAATATATGCGTTTGCGTTTAAATTATGATGATTTTTTTTGTAAAAAAATAATAAGTGTGAAATGTATAAAAATAAAATATAATGAATGGACCAGCCGATCGATATAGTCAAACTAAGGGGGGGGGATACGTGAAATTAACAAGATGGAAGCAACGAAGTGTAGCTCCGCCAATTCATAAACCACCCACTACTACTAATAATAATAATAATAATAATAATAATAATAATAATAATAATAATAATAATAATGGCGCTTTGAATCCGATTCCTAAAAATTTTGATTTAGTTAGAGCGATACAATTGATGACATTGTCTAACTATGCTTATGATCAATATAATGATTTTATAAATAAACAAGTTTGGGCAATACAATCCCCTTACACTCTAATAAAAATAATATATGCAGTTTATGAAGCAAATAACCTTCCATTTGGTTTTATTGCTCAAAAGGGTGATGATTTTTTTGTATCTTGGCGCGGCACTGATAATTGGTCTGAATGGTTAGAAGATGCTAAATGTATACAAACAAAATGTGAATTTTTATCATCACCGCCGGAAACAAAGGTGCATTCAGGTTTCTATCAGCTTTATACTACTGCCAGTTCTGGTAATGATTCCCCTCAAAAACTAGTTATAGATTATTTGAAAACCATCCCACCATCTAAAAATATATTTGTGTGTGGTCACAGTTTAGGAGCAGCGATTGCTGTGTTAAATACTTGTGACATAGTAAACAATACTCAACATAAGGGAGCGACAATGTATAATTTTGCTGGTCCGATTGTAGGTGATCCCGCATTTGCCAATAAATTTAATTCTACTGTAAATCTTAGCTGGCGTGTAGTGAATACAAATGACACAGTGCCTAAATTGCCTGTATCAATCGCTTTATTACCGTATCAACATGTGAGTGGATGCGGTGGCAGTTGCAGTGATAATCCCAATACGAATTCTGGACTTTTCAATATTACCTTTAGTAGTAGTAATAATGTAGCAGGAGCCCACAATCATATGACATATCTTTACACACTAGAAAATATTTTACATCCTATATAAAATATTGTTTTGTATTTAGTTTTGTATTTCTATTAAATATAAACCGGTAATTTGTCAATATTTATTATTTCTGATTTTGAGACGTTTCGAATACTTTTATGAGTAATTTCAAATTGTGAAAATACCCGATTTTTCAATTGTTGTGACGGAACTTTATTATGAACTGTTCGCGCAATCATTTTATATAATTTAAAATCAGGATACCTATCAACACCATTTTTCTTGTATAAAATATTTCTATCATTATCGTCTGTTACCCACTCAACCACAAGTGAAACGAGCTGACTTTTTTTACATTCTCGCCCAACATCCTCCATATCTTCAATAAAAAAATCAAAGAGCGAACAACCAAGTCTGCACAAATCAAAACTAAAATTAGGTTCAATGCGGGCTTTTTTGTCATTAAAATATGGCTCAAAATTATATTGAGTCGCCGCATCTCCGGATTTATGGAAACTATCGCTGCAAACCAAGTTTGAATTAAATTTATAAATGGATCGACCGAAATCTATTATTTTAAAGATTCGACCATATGTTGGAACCTTGTAATATTTTTTATTAAAACAATAATATAAAAATTCTGCGTCGGTTTCAACAAACATTATATTATTTGTGTGAAGGTCATTATGTGTAAATTCGAATATTTTTTGATATGTTGCCAATGTAATAACAATTTGCATCAAAGCGGCTTCCCACTCTTCATCCGAGAGTGAATCTTTGACCATTAAATAATCAAGAGTTTTTGTGCAATTTTCAAGCATAATTACCTCAACGGGAAAATTGTATATAACAGCGTTCAAAATCTCATCATCAATTGTTTCAAATGATTCTGTGTCTGTTTCACTTCCGCTACAGCTGCCACTGTCACTGCTTCCACTGCTTCCACTGCTTTTACTTCCGCTGCTTCCACTGTCACTGCTTCCACTGCTTTTACTTCCGTTGCTTCCGCCTTCGCTTGATTCATCATTTGTTGTATAAGATGACCTAGAAGAGCAAGAAAAAGAAGACGAATCGTTCGAATTGTTTGAATCATCATCATCATCATTATCATCATTTTTGGCGCGATTATTACTAAAAATACATTCATCAACCAATTCAGTCAAGTCATTTAAACACGATGGTGCCACCGCACCATCACCATCGTTGTTACCAGAATCAGAAACCGCATTAGAAGCAGCATCAGAAGTATCGAAATTATCAAAAACAATGTCTACATTTTCCACAACAATATTTAATTTTGTGTTTTTATTTTTCGTGTGTCTTTGATTATTCATATTCTCATAATCACTAGAATCATCTTCGCAATCCGGTGCATCATATTTAAAAAGAACTCCATTTTTTTCTTTAAAAAAATCGGTTTTTAATAAATAATCCTGATCGTCAATAATATTAACAGTAAACTCATTTTGAACAGCTAGACACGATCCATAGAAATCAATGCCATGAATAAAACCGTGTGTGTTTAATAATTGGCTCGACAAATAAGAGAAAAATCCATCGACATATGCGGAATTATTTTTATCCATAACTTTAAAATGACATTTCAAAGAATCATCATCATCACGATTTTTATCATTATTGTCAACGTCGTTTACAACAGCAGCAGCATAATCAAACGTTTTTGAATGAATCGATGGCAAATTAAATAAAGATTTGTTTTCAATATTATAATTTCCAGCCAAATATTTAATTGGATCAAGAAGAGGAGAAAATTTAAAAAAGACAGGAACGTTGCCGTTTTGACCACTAGACTTGCAATATGGATATTTAGGGACGGGGAAAATTTCAGCATTTGCAATATTCTTTGACTTGATGTTGTTGTTGGATTCTGAATCGCCATTAAAAATTGCCTTGACGCTGTGTTTTTGATTAAGATTAATGGAATTAAAATTGGTATCATTCAGAGAGAAAAAACTCGAATAAATAGGAATATAATTTTGACAGTTTTTAAGACCCATGTGCGAATTTTCTAAATCTTTAAGAACATTGTCATTTTTGGGTTTTTGGTAAAATAATTTAAATTCATTAGAAGGCGGAACAACGGGAACAACGGCGGGATCGGTTGAAACCGGAACCAGATCAGTTTGATCAGCAGGAATTACAGGAATCGTATCAGTAGACATAAAATGTAATAATAATAATACGTTCTATAAATAGAATAATACCATTATTTAAACTAATTATAATGCAAGTAATTAAAATAATTCAATCAACTTTACAATAATTAGTTTGACATGTAAAATTATTATAGATGTATAGGTTATAATTTTAATTTAATTCAACTAAATAATAATGAATTTAGAACTAGGAAAATTCGATATGCGATCCATTAGTTTTAGACCAGACGAAAATAAAGGTCCAGTTATTGTCCTAATTGGACGACGTGATACCGGCAAAAGTTTCCTCGTGAAAGACCTGATGTATTACCATCAAGATATTCCAATCGGTACCGTAATTTCGGGCACAGAAGCAGGCAACGGCTTCTTCGGAGAACACGTCCCCAAATTATTCATTCACGACGCTTACAACACCGCAATCATAGAAAATATCTTAAAAAGACAAAAGGCAGTGCTGAAACAAGTAAAAAAGGAAATGGAAGCTTATAAAAGAAGCACTATCGATCCGCGCACATTCGTCGTTTTAGACGATTGCTTATTCGATAACAAATGGACCCGCGACACTATGATGCGTCTTCTCTTTATGAATGGTCGTCATTGGAAGGTAATGTTGGTCATTACGATGCAATATCCTTTAGGCATTCCGCCAAATCTTAGAACCAACATTGACTACGTATTTATCCTGCGAGAGCCGTACATAGGTAACCGAAAACGAATCTATGAAAATTATGCGGGCATGTTTCCGACATTTGAGTCGTTCTGTCAGGTGATGGACCAGTGCACTGAAAATTTCGAGTGT